>Ga0326597_10015039_pt1 | contig 10126 bp, 5 predicted proteins | sample RVTome_12_FD_203789 | JGI IMG/M metagenome (GOLD analysis project Ga0326597, IMG submission 203789) | Soil microbial communities from uranium-contaminated site in the Upper Colorado River Basin, Wyoming, United States - RVT100D185 | ecosystem: Environmental > Terrestrial > Soil > Contaminated >...
GCCCCGATGATCTCGTCGTCCGATTGCGCCGTCTCCCGGAAGGTCGCCAGGTCCTCGCCCGTCTGTGCGGCCACGAGTCGCGCAACCAGCACGCGCGTCGTGCCGAGCGTGAGCACTTCGCCGGCGATGATCGCCTTGAACCCTTCGCGTGTCGCAATCTCACGCGCCACCGCGAAGTCCACGCGCGTCGAGGCCGGACGCTGCATCCGCTGCACCACCTCGCGTACCCGCGTCTCGGGCACGATGATCACCGACTTCGACTTCGCCAGTTCACTCCGCAGGGCCTCGGTCACGACGCCGCCGAGCGATGTGTCGCTGGGCGGACTTTCAAACTCCGCGAGCAGGATGGGGTCGTCCTTGCCGAGCGCACCGGAGGCCAGCAGCGATCCGAATGGACCGATGCCAAATGAGCGCATGGTCATGAAGGCGCCGATGACCACGATGAACACGCCGAACGCGTACACCCCGCCGCGCGCTGTTTTGTACCAGCTCACGTGCGGCGCCGCCTTGAGGGCCATCGTCGCCATCGTGCCGTGCGCCACCGCCGAGGTGCCACCCGGCGTGTACGTGGGCGTCATCGTCGCCGCGCGGCGCGCCACGCGCTGCACGTAGCCGGTCCAGAGAATCACCGGGAGCCCGAGCGCCATCACGATCAGCGAGCCGGCAAACACCCAGTCGGGCAAACCAATGCCGACAATCGCGGCCTTCGCCAGAATCGCCACCGCGATGAATGCACCGGCGTAGATCGCGAGCGCCTTCCTGAGCATCCCCGGGCCGCCGAGCAGCACCGGCGGCATCGATTGCATCCCGCTGCCGCTCGTGATCGTGTCGAGCACGCGGGCGATATCACTCGCCTGTTGCGGCCGCTTGTCCGCTTCCTTGGCCAGGCACCGCATCACCAGGTCGGCAAGCGCGGGCGGCAGGTCGCCGCGGAACTCCGTGATCGGCTTTGGTACTTCACCCATGTGCGCGGCGAGCATCCGCTGCGGCGTCCGGTTCGAAAATACGGGCTGGCCCGCGAGGAGCTCGTACGCCATCGCACCCAGGGCGTACAAGTCGGCGCGATGGTCGATGTCCGGATCGCCCGCCGCCTGCTCCGGCGCCATGTACGCCGGCGTGCCGATGCTGGTGCCGATTTGTGTGAGCGTGGCGCCGCCACTTTCCGTGCGCGACGCGCTGATTGCCTTCGCGATTCCGAAATCCGTCACCACCGCGACGCCGCCCGAGATCAGCACGTTGTCCGGCTTGATGTCGCGGTGCACCACGCCGCGTTGGTGCGCGTAGGCAAGGGCTTTCGATACGTCGCGGAGGATTCCGATCACTTCGGTCACAGCAAAGGGCCCGCGCGCCAGTCGTGCGCGCAGCGACTCGCCCTCGACGAATGGCATCGTGTAGAACGGAAGCCCGTTCGTGTCGCCGGCGGTGTGCACCGGCACGATGTTCGCGTGCTGCAGCGCCGCCACGGTCTGGATCTCGCGCTCGAAGCGCTCGATGCTGATGCCCTGCGCAAGCTCCGGCGAGAGCACCTTAACCACGACTTTTCGCTTGAGCCTCAGCTCTTCGGCAACGAACACCTTCGACATACCGCCGCCGCCGAGCTCGCGCTCGAGCGTGTAGCTGCCCGAGAGCGTGGCCTGGAGTTGGTCGCGGAGGTTGGTGCTCATGCGTGTATCGCGGGCATCACGGGCGCTCGACCGGCGTCAACCTGCGCAGCCGCTCCTGCGCGGCGCGCACACGCGACTGCAACTCGGGGTCAGCGTTTTTCCAGAGATCAATGAACTTGCGATAGTGCTCCGCAGCATTCTGCGCGTCACCCTTGGCCTCGTAGAGCTGGCCGAGGCGTTCGTGTGTGCGCGCGAGCCAAAACCCGTCAAAGTCAGCCCGATTCGCAAAGGTCGCACTCAGGTATCGCTCGAACATCACAATCGCGGAATCTGCCTGCCCCGCGGCATCGAACACGCGCCCCAGCGCAACCGGAAGGCAAACCGTGCACGGGTTCGCAGGGCCATCCGGCAGGCTGTCTCCGCGCCGGAACGCAGAGAGCGCATCGGGAAACCTCCGCTCGGCAAGCGCAATTTCGCCGAGCGCGGTCTCGTACTGTGGCGCCTGCGAACGCCGCACCGCCGTGTCCGTGACTTCTCGGTCGTACTGCGCGAGCATTGCCTTGGCGCGATCCGCACGCCCAGCGGCCGCGTAGTCTCTGGCAAGGCGAAAGTACGGGCGGTCCACCTCGGGCGATGCGCTCAGCGGATGTGCCGCAAGCGCGGCATCAATGCCGCGCAGACTCCGAACGGCGGAGTCGCGGACCGCCGCATCCATTTCGGCCAGCGTGAGCAACTCGCCTCGAGCATCGAGCTGCGCACCCCGGGTACGGTCGAGATCGAGCCGCGTGCGCTGAACCTCCTCCGCCTCGCGCAGGCGGCCTGCGGTTACCAGGAGACCGCCTTGCCGGGTCGCCCCCATCAGGCGATCGGCCGGCGATCGGCCGTTCTTCGCGAGGCTGTCCGCGAGTCGCCACGCCTCCAACCGGTCACCGCGATACACGGCGATGCCGATGCGGCTGTTCGCCCAGCCGGCCTGGCCGGGAAAGCGGCGTTCTGCTGCACGCACCTCAGCTGTCGCTTCATCGAGCTTTCCCTGATCGAGAAGCGACGCAATCAGATTACCGGCCGGAAGCGCTGTGGTTGTGTCCACGCGCATCGCAATCCGCAGCAGGGACTCGGCCTGCGCAAACTGACGGCGACCCCGGTATCCGAGTGCCATGTTGTTTGCGCCTGCAAACGAATCGCCCAACGCCATCATTCGCGCGCCGGTTTCGATGGCGAGTGCACGATCGCGCCCCGGCCCGGCGCGGTAGTAGCCCTCAAGCATGAACGCCCGCTCGCGCTCGGTCATTCGGTCGCGATAGCGATACGCCATCGTGTACGCTGAGTCGACGAAGCTTCGTCGCATCCCCGCGTTCGACGCGGCGGCGGCCATGAGTCGCCACGCCATCGCAAAAGTCGAGTCGATCGCCACGGCCTCGCGGGCCAGGTGCACCGCACCGGCGGGATCCCGTGCGGCAGAATTGAGCCGAAATGCCTCGGTGTACTTCTGCAGCGCCTCGATCGAACTCGTCGTCACCGAGGCGAGCGCGGGGGTGTTCTGCACGCGCCGCAGTGATTCGCCCACCTTCGAACGCAGTTCGCGCGTGGCCTTGTCGGCAGCGTCGATGATGCCGGCCGGACCATCACCGGCCGCGCGAATCGACACCATGGGGCTCGCCGAGTCGGCGCGCACCAGGCGCAGCGTGAGGATGTATCCCGTGCCGACCGACGCAACATCGCCATCGATCACAGCCTTGGCGCCCTCGCGCACAGCAAGGTCGCGGGCGAGACCAAGGTCGAGATGCGAATCCGCACGGCGCTGCATTCGCGTCAGCGCCGCCGCAACGGAGGCAGGCGTCATCACGGTTAATGCCGACGATTCCGAGAGCCCCTGACGTACGGCCTCCGATACCACGCGACCGAGCGTGGAGTCGCCGCCGGTCACGTTGAAGTCAGCAATGATGACCTTGTTGTTCGCCGAGAGCGCCCCACTGCCTATCAACGACCCGAACGGTCCAACGCCGAACTGCCGCATGGCCATGAACGCCGCGATCATCACGATGAACACGCCAAAGGCGTACATGCCACCGCGCGCGGTCTTGTACCAGCTCATCCGCGGCGCCGCCTTGAGCGCAATCGTCGCGATCGTTCCTCGTGCTAACGACGGCGAACCGCCCGGCGTGTAGGTCGGCGTCATCGTCATCGCCCGGCGCGCAACGCGATGCACGTACCCCGTCCAGAGAATCACCGGCAGCCCGAGCGCCATCACGATCAGCGACCCCGGAAATACCCAGTCCGGAAGTCCAATGCCGACGATCGCTGCTTTCGCAACAATGGCCACAACCACGAAAGCGGCCGCATACAACGCAAGCGCTTTCCGGAACATCCCCTTCCCGCCGAGCAGCACCGACGGCATCGCCGCACTCGACCCACCGCTCGTTACCGTCTCGAGTACGCGCACCAGGTCGCCGGCGTGCTGCGGTCGGTCGTCCGCCTCCTTCGCCAGGCAGCGCATCACCAGCTCGGCCAGCGGCTGCGGCGTGTCGGGCCGAAGCGCAGTGACCTGTGGTGGCTTCTCGCCCATGTGCGCGGCAAGCAACCGGCGTGGTGTTTTCTCCACGAACGGCGGCACGCCGGCCAGGATTTCGAACGCCATGCAGCCGAACGAGTAGATGTCCGTGCGATGATCGGTGTCCGGATCGCCGGCGGCCTGCTCCGGCGACATGTACGTCGGCGTGCCGATGCTCGTGCCGATCTGGGTCAGGGTTTCCGCCGACGCCTGTGTGCGCGACGCGCTGATGGCCTTCGCAATTCCGAAGTCGGTGACCGTCGCCGAACCACCCGTGATCAGCACGTTGTCGGGCTTGATGTCGCGGTGGACGATACCACGCTCGTGCGCGTAGGCGAGCGCCTTGGCCACGTCGCGAAGCATCCCCACGGCATCGGTAATCGTTAGCGCGCCGCGGCCCAGCCGCGCACGCAGCGATTCACCCTCGACCAGCGGCATCGTGTAGTACGGGAGGCCCTGCGTCTCGCCCGCCGTGAGCACCGGTACGATGTGCGGATGCTGCAGCTTGGCCGCAAGCTGGATCTCGCGATTGAACCGCTCGACGTTCACGCCAGCCGTGAGTTCCGGCGGGAGCACTTTGACAACTACTTTACGCCGTAAAGCCGTTTCCTCGGCCACGAACACCCGGGACATGCCGCCGCCGCCGAGTTCGCGCTCGAGGGTATACGCCGCCCCCAATGTGGCCTGCAGTTGCTCGCGGATCTGCTGGGTCAAGTCCGGAGGGGCAAGGGTGGGCGTACGCGCTCAGCTTACAAGCGCTCTAATGTATGAATCGGGGCATGCTTTCGGCTAGAACTCTCCGGTTCTGTCATCCTGGGCTATCCGACCCTGCCCCCATTGTCCGCATTGCCTCTCGTTGGCCAGCCCAAACCCAGCCGAACCGAGCGCACGCTCACAACTACTTGCGTCGCGCAGTAATCAGGACGTTGATCTGGTCTGGCCGCGGATTGACGAAATCCAGCCGCACCCGGCCGTCCTCCGTTGTCGTCACCGTGGCCGGGATCGAACTGTTCGTGAGCGCCCATCCCGCCGGCAGCACCACTGCATTCCACGGCCGCCCAAACGAGCGATTCCAGATCAGCTCGCCATTCAGCACCTTGTAGCGCGCCGCGTCGGTGTAGGTCTCGTACATCCGGAGCCGCGTCGACCCGCCCTTGGGCACCGGCGCAAAACGGAATACGACTATCTCGCTCTGCGGCGTCACATTGCGCACACCGACGTTGGCTGCGGTGATCGCGTTGCCCTTGATCACCTCGAACCTGAGTCCCTCGCCCGTGTCGAGCACGCGCGCCCGCGGATTCGACACGGTGCTTCCCGCGCGCACCTCATTCACGTAGTAGCTCACGCCTTCCCGGGTTTCGGTGTAGTCGTGATAGAGGTCGAACGAATGCGTTTCGGGCTGCTGCAGAAAATAGACGATCTCCCGGTTCTGGTGCGCGCGTTCGTCGAGCCGTCCGCGCCTGTCGGCGGGCTCTTGCGCATTTGCCGCCGGTGGCGGGCCGGAAGCACCGGTGCGTTTTCTTGCCCTCAACACGAGCGGAGCCTGGGGCGGCGTGTTGTTCCAGAACGCGACCGACACCCTGCCATCTGCCTCCTGGAGCACCTGCGCAGGATAGTTGCTGCTCACGAGGTCGTATCCGAGGGGTAGCACGACCGCATTTCGCTTGATTCCGAGCCCGCGATCGAAAACAATCTCCCCGTTCTCCTCGAAATAGCTCCTGGGATCGAAGTAGGTCTTGTCAATCAGGATTCGGCCCTCGCCTTCGGTCGGCACGGGTCGCGCGAGGTGAACGCGAATGTACTTCTGCGTAGTGTCGATCGGCCCGCGGCCGCCAACACCACCGGCGCGGGCAATCTGCTGCCCGACTTCGTCAAACTTGAGCGGGTCGCCGGTCATCAGGTCGTAGACCGACTCGTCGCTCGCCACACTGCCCTGCCGGATCCCGTTGAAGAACTGCGTGGCACCCGGGGCCGTGGCCGTCACCTCATACAGGATTCGGAACTTGCCGGATCCCGGCGCCAGCAACTCGTAGCGCGTGTAGTCATCCGCCTGGGTCTGGCGGGGCGGTTGGCCGGCCACAGGCCCCCGTTGCGCCACAACACAGAGCGGCGCGAACAGGAGGACCATGGAGAAAGTCTTCACGCTCGCGCCGCGCATGGTGCACTCCTTCAAAATGTGTCGATCGAAGGTTCCGGGGCCTGCTACTTCTTCTCCGGCGCCTTGAGCATCATCCGAATCGGCATGAGGGCCGCGCCCTGGCTCGGATTCTTCTTCATGATGTCTTCGAGCAGCGTGATCATGATGCCGTCGTCGGTCACAAGGGTCGGCTCGGCGCTGAAGCGCTTGCCGTGCCCCATGTGGCGGGCTGGATCAATCGCGAGGCCATCAGCAAGCACTACGTCGGTCTTGCCGCGCACGACACGCATGGCGAGGAACTTCTTCCCTTCCTTTTCCATGTAGCCGATGCAGACGCCGTCGGCGCCCTTGGGCCAGGCGGGAATGGCATGCGCGCTGCCGTCGGATCCCTCAAACGTCGTGGCGCCGGCCTTCATCTTGCCTGCGTTGCGCTCGAACGCGCCGTGGTACATGAAGCAATGATTCATGGGTGAAATCGGCAGTCTGGAGTGGAATGTCTGGGCGCGGCGTGCCGGCCCGAGGTATGGTGGGAATCTCGCACGATTCGCCGCAGGACGTAAGCCTGAGGCGGTCGCCGGCATGCAACGCCGGGCTGTTTCCCGGCGTAGACTGTAGAATCACCGGTGTTTCCCGTCGGCTCCCCACACCTCGACCGCCCCCTGCCATGCGCATCGCCCGTTTCACACAGGCCGCACTCGCCGTCGTCGCCCTCGCAGCCGGTTCCTCGGCCCTGTCAGCCCAGCAGCTGGCTCCACATCAGCAGCTCCTCCGGGACGTCTACAAGGAACTCATCGAGATCAACACCTCGGTGATCACGTCAGGCACGACGGTCGCAGCCGAGGCAATGGCGAAGCGCTTTCGCGACGCCGGATTCCCCGAGCAGGACATCTTCCTCGGCGGCCCGCGCGCCGACAAGCACAACATCGTCGTCCGGCTCCGCGGCCGCGGTGGTGCCGACGCACCCAAGCCGATCCTCCTCCTCGCCCACCTCGACGTCGTCGAGGCGCTCAAGAGCGATTGGTCGGACGATCTCGATCCGTTCAAGTTCCTCGAACGGGATGGCTTCTACTACGGGCGCGGTACAACCGACGACAAGGCGCAGGGCGCGATCTTTGTTGCCAACCTCATCCGCATGAAGCAGGAGCGGTACGTGCCGGACCGCGACATCATCCTGGCGCTCACGGCCGACGAGGAAGGCGGCGGCTTCAACGGCGTCCGGTGGCTCCTCCAGAATCATCGCGCACTCGTGGATGCCGCGTTCGTCATCAATGAGGGTGGCCGCGGCGCCCTCAAGAACGGCAAGCCGATCTTCAACGAGATGCAGGCCACCCAGAAGAACTTCGTGATGTTCACGGTGACGGCCAGGAACCGCGGCGGCCACTCGTCCGTTCCCCGCCCTGACAACGCGATCTACCAACTCGCAGAGGGGATCGCGAGGTTCTCGAAGTACAACTTCCCCGTCAAGCTCAACACTGTCACGCGCGTCTTTTTCGAGCGAACCGCTGCCGTGGAATCGCCGGAGGTCGGAGCTGCCATGACGGCGATCGTCAAGGACCAGCGCGACGCCGCAGCCACTGCTGTCCTGGCCAGGGACCCGCGCTACAACTCAATGATGCGCACGACATGTGTCGCCACCGGCCTCACGGGCGGCCATGCAGCGAACGCGCTGCCACAGACGGCGCAGGTATCCATCAATTGCCGGATCCTGCCGGATGCCGTGCCCACTGAGGTTCGCGAGGCGATCGTCGCGGCCTTCGCCGATCCGGAACTCGAAGTCTCCGGAGCGTCGGCCCGCCCACAGGTTGATCCTTCGCCAATCGGACCGGAAATGCTGGGCCCGGTGGAACAGGTGACGAAGGAAGTCTACGGCAACATTCCGGTGATCCCAGCGATGAGCACGGGCGCCACCGATTCACAGCCGTTTCGCGTTGCCGGCATTCCCGCGTACGGCGTTTCGGGCATCATGAACGACGTGGACGACATCCGGGCCCATGGTCGAGATGAACGGCTGCCGATCAAGTCCCTGTACGACGGCCAGGAATTCCTGTTTCGTTTGACGAAGCTTTTCGCGACGACGCGCACCGTTCCCTGATCGCCAGGGCCGGCGGCGCGTCAACCCGCGTCAACCCGGACCTCGGTTCCGAACGGATCGCGGGTGGTGAAGGCCGTGGCGCCGTCCGGCGTTACGGCCGCACCACTGGCCGACAGCCGTGCTGAAATTTCGGCGACTTCATCGGCGTCACGCACCAGCAGTTCCCAGTGCAGGAGTTGCGCGTCGTCCGGCTCGGGGGCGCCTGCCCCGCGCGCCCACGTGTTCGTGCCCAGGTGGTGGTGGTACCCGCCGGCACTCATGAACAACGCGCCGGGGTATCGGCGCACGGTCACGTCGAACCCGATCACGTTGCTGTAAAACTCTTCTGCACGCGCGAGATCACCCACGTGCAGGTGCATGTGTCCTATCGTCGTACCGACGGGCATTCCGCTCCACGCTCCGACGCCGGGCTCGGCGAGCACGCTTTCCACGTCCAGCGGATCAGTTGCCATGGCCAGGTCAGAGCCGCGACGCGGCCATTCGGCTTGGGGACGGTCGCGGTAGATCTCGATTCCGAGTCCGTCCGGATCGCTGAGGTAGAGTGCTTCGCTCACCAGGTGATCCGACATGCCCAATGGCACGCGCTGCCGGTTGAGGTGCAGCAGCATGCTGCCAAGGGCCGGTCGGCTCGGCAGCAGGATGGCGAAGTGAAAGAGGCCGAGCCGGCTGTGCGGGCGAACCGGCCGCGCTCCGCACCGTTCGACCAGCGTGACCAGCGGTCGTGTGTCGGCGACTCCAAGTGCCGCGGTGTGGCCTGCGCGGCCCAACTCAGCGAAACCGAGCAGGTCACGGTAGAACGCCAGCGATCGGTCGAGGTCCGCTACTTGAAGCCGCACCCCACCGATGTGCGCCGCATCGCTCAGCCGGGCATTCACGGAATCGGCACCAGGCAGGTCATCGCCCGGAAACCTACCGGGCCAGCACCGAGTTCAGGTACTCTGGCTCGCCGGTCACTTCGCGAACCACATATCGCCCAAGCCACTCGGGAATGGTCACAGGGTCGGTCGCCGACAGCAGTTCGATTTCAGCCAGCACGAGTTTGCGATCGAGAAACTCGTCTATCTCCCACACATGCCCCGCGTCGGCGAGGCGGTATCGCCTCTTGCGAACGCGCTTGCCCCTGGTGAGCGACCAGAGCGCCTTGTACACCGGATACGCGCATTCCTCCTCGAGCTCCGTGCGCACGAGCCCCGTTCCGGTCTTTACCGTCCTTACGTAGCGCACCTTGTCGCCGGTCTTTATGCGGCGCAGGCGTTCGACGAGTTTCGTGCCTGGGAGATAGCCCTGCGTGATATCGGCGACGGGTGCGCCCTTCGCCTCCGCCGGGAGCTTGCGCAGCAGGTACTTCCGCTCGATTTCCACACCCTCGCCGCCCGTTTCCAGCAGTTGGCGCACGATCGCGTGGACTCCGTCCGAGAGCGCGCCAAGCTCGCTCTCGACCCACCTGGATGTGAAGGTCGTCCACGCCTCGGTCCGCCGCGCCTTGAGAAGCGTGGCAAGCGCACGCAGTCCCGTTCGCGGATCGCGCCGCGCACGCTTTCCGCGCGCGGGCACGATCGAGCGCGCATGGCGACGCACGACCCGCGAGAACACGTGGGCGTCGTGCATCGACCCCAGCAAGTCCTGCAGGCCCTTGAGGTGCTCGACACATTCCGGTCCGGCGGCGATCGCCGACGCAAGGGGCTCGATCAGGTAACGCAGTCGCTTCCCGGCGATGCGGGCACGATGCGACTGGACGTCAT
>Ga0326597_10015040_pt1 | contig 10126 bp, 13 predicted proteins | sample RVTome_12_FD_203789 | JGI IMG/M metagenome (GOLD analysis project Ga0326597, IMG submission 203789) | Soil microbial communities from uranium-contaminated site in the Upper Colorado River Basin, Wyoming, United States - RVT100D185 | ecosystem: Environmental > Terrestrial > Soil > Contaminated >...
TGACCGCCGCGTATTGGAAACGCAAACCGACTGCCGTGCTGTCGTAGGGGCGGCCCTTGCGGCCGCCCGTCAGCGGCGCACGGGCGGCAATGGTGTTCATCGGCGCAGCGCGGGAGGGGGCAAGCCCCTCCCCTACTTGTTAAGAGCCCAGCAGGTGGGCCGAGGCCCGGGTGATCGAGTCGAGCGGGCCGTAGAAGATCCCCAGCGCCACGGTCAAGACCACCAGCACGGCGAGGACCGCCGTGTGCACTGCCGGCGGCCGCAGCGGAGTCAGCTCGCCCCCCGGATCGATGAACATCACCCGCAGAACGTAAACGTAGTAATAGAGTGAGATCGCGCTGTTGATCACCGCCACCACCGCCAGCCAGTAGAGCTGGCCGGCAATCGCGGCCTTGAACAGGTAGAACTTGCCGACGAAACCCACTAGCGGCGGGATGCCGGCGAGCGACAGCAGAAACAGGCCCATCGCCGCCACCAGGTACGGCGCGCGCACCCAGAGCCCCTGGTAGGTCGCGATCTCCTCGCTACCGGTGGCGTTGGCAATCACGATGACCACCAGAAAAACGCCGAGGTTCATGATCGCATAGGCGATGAAGTAGAACAGCATCGCTTGCAGCCCGGTGACGCTCACCAGGCAGACCGCCATCAGCATGTAGCCGGCGTGCGCAATCGACGAGTAGGCCAGCAAACGCTTCATGTTGTGCTGCACCAGCGCCGCGATGTTGCCGACGAACATGGTCAGCGCCGCCAGGATGGCAATCAAGGTCGGCCAAGGCGAAAGCGGCAGCAGCGTGCCCGTCGGTCCCGGTTGGCTGGTCAGGCTGGAAAAGAGAAACCGCACCAGCACCGCGAAGCCGGCCGCCTTGGGTCCGACCGAAAGGAACGCCGTAAACGCGGTGGGCGCGCCTTCATAGACATCCGGGGCCCAGAAGTGAAACGGCGCCGAGGAGATCTTGTAGCCGAATCCGGCCAGCGCCATCACCAACGCCAGGCCTACCAGCCCGGGGTCGAAGGAGCTGCCACTGAAGTGCCGGCGCAGGGCCTCGAAGCTGCCGCTGCCGCTAAGACCGTAGAGCAGCGACAGACCGTAGAGCATCACGCCGGTCGAGAGCGCTCCGTAGATCACGTACTTGAGCGACGCCTCGCTGGAGGCGCGCTCGCGTTTCAGGAAACCGGCCAGCAGATAAGAGGGCACGCTGACCAGCTCGAGCGACAAGTAGACCATCAGCAGGTGGTTGGAGCCCGCCAGCAGCATCATGCCTAGCAGCACCGCGAGCAGCAGCAGGTAGAATTCCCCCGCCCCGGGCCCGCACAGCTCGCGCGAGCGCAGGGTCAGCAGAATCGCCAACATGGTGGCCGCCAGGAAGAAGGCCCGGCAGAACAGCGCAAACGGGTCGTGCACGACCATCGAGCTGAAATAGCTCTGCGCCGGCAGCGCGGCGAGCGCCGCCAGCGCCACCAAGGCGAGCGCCAAGCCGGCCAGGCAGGTGGAGGCGTAGAAGCTCCAGGAGCGCGGCTTGAGGGCCAGGATCAGCACGCCCAGCAGCAAGCCCGCCACCACCAGCTCGGGGGCGAACAGTTTCAGATCGCTCAGCAGCAAAGCCCTAGCCCTTGAGCCGATCGACCTGATCGACGTTGATGGTCTGGAAATTGTGGTAGATCGAAAACACGATGGCCAGCGCCACCGCGGCCTCGGCGGCGGCCAGGATAATGATGAACAGCGTGATCACCTGTCCCTCCAAACCGCCCAGAAAGTGGGAGAAAGCGACGAAATTGATCCCGGCCGCGTTGAGGATCAGCTCGATTCCCATCAGCACCCCGATGGCGTTGCGTTTGAGCAGGATCGCGAGCACGCCCATTGCAAACAGCAGCGCGCTGACGGTCAGAAAATGGGCCAGGCCGATCATCGGTCATGCTCCGGCGCGCGGGTCAGGTAGACCGCGCCGACCAGCGCGGCGAGCAGCGCGATGCTGACCACTTCGAAAGGCAACAGATACTTGCCCAACAGCGCCTCTCCCAGGGCCGCCGTGGTCGGCGTGTAGGGCCGCGGCGTCGGCGCCGGCCAAGGCGCGCGCTGGACCATGGCGACCAGCAGCACGGCGGCGACCAGCGCCGCGGCCGCGATCGCCGGCAGCGCCTGCCGGGTGGTGACTCGCAGATGCAGGTGGGTGCCTCGCTGGGTCAGCAGCACACCGAACAGGATCAGCACCAAAATTCCGCCGACGTAGATAACCAGCTGCGCGGCCGCCAGGAAATCGGCCCCCAACATCGCATAGAGCGCCGCGACCCCGAACAGAGCGGCGAGCAGAGAAAAGGCGCTGTAAAGAATGTTGCGCGCAAACACCACCACCCCCGCCGCCGCCAGGGTCAGCGCCGCGAACGCATAGAAGACCAGGGTAAAGGAGCTGGACTGCATCGTCGCAGGTCAGCCGGTCGTGGGTGCCGGTTCAGCCGCAGCTGCCGGCGCGGCCTTGGGCTTGGGTTTGTAGTCGGGCACGGCCGGCGGCAGAATCCCTTTCTGAACCTGCCAGGGGCGGTCGAAGCGGTAGATCAAGTCGCCTCGGTCGTAGACCGCAAACTCGTGAGCGGCGGTCATCACCAGGCACTCGGTCGGGCAGACTTCGGTGCACAGGTTGCAGTAGCAGCACAGCGACATGTCGATATCGAACTTGGGCACCGCCAGCTTGAGCCGCACCCCGGTGGAGGTGTAAACCTCCTCTTCGGCACCGCGGCGCGAGGTGGTGATGGTAATGCAGGCCACCGGGCAGGCCCGTTCGCAGGCCAGACAGCCGGTGCAATCGTCGATATTGCAGTAGAGCTGGTTGCGGCTGCCCTCGGGAATCTCCATCCGCTCACGCGGATATTGCACGGTGATCGGCCGCAGCAAGCCATTCTTCCAGGTCACCTTCATGCCGACCAGAACGGTGTAGATACCGTCCCACATGTTCATGAAATAGTTGCGAATTGAATTCATCGGTTAGTGTTCCGTCTTTAGCTCCAGAACCAAAACGTCCCGGCCGTTCCGCCGCGCAGGTGGTTGATCACCAGATACCAAGTGCCGGCGCCGAAGGCACAGACCAGCGAGGCCGGCACCAGATACTTCCAGCACATTGCCATCAGTTGATCGACCCGCAGCCGCGGCAGGGTCCAGCGCAGCCACATCATCAGCACGATCAACGCGAAGCACTTGAGCAGGAACCAGAGCGGTCCGGCGGCAAAAGGCCCATACCAGCCGCCCAAGAAGACCGTGGTGGCGATCGCGGCCGAGACAAACATGTTGGCGTATTCGGCCATGAAGAAAAAAGACCAGCGCAGGCCGCTGTATTCGGTGTGAAAGCCGGCGACCAGCTCGCTTTCGGCCTCGGGGATGTCGAACGGCGTGCGGTTGAGCTCGGCCAGCGAAGCGATGAAGAAGATCAGAAACGCCAGCGGCATGAACGGGTTGGCGAAGGCGAACCATTTGAATCCGGCTTGGGCCTCGACGATGGTGCGGGTCGAGAGGCTGCCGGCCAGCATCACCACCGGCAGCAGCGAGAGCAAAATCGGGATCTCGTAGGAGATGATTTGCGCCGCGCTGCGCATGGCACCCAGTAAGCTATATTTGTTGTTGCTGCTCCAGCCCGCCATCAGGATCCCGACCACGCCGATCGAGCCGACCCCGACCACATAGAGCAACCCGACATTGAGGTCGGCGATGATCAGCCACGGGGAGAACGGCAGCACCACGAAGGCCGCCAGCGACGCCATCACCGCCAGCATGGGGGCCAGCTTGAACAGCCGCTGGTCGGCGCCCGCCGGAACCAGGTCCTCTTTGAGCAGCAGCTTGACCGTGTCGGCCACGGTCTGCAGCCAGCCGTGAAATCCGCCCACCTCCATCGGGCCGAGCCGGTTCTGGATGCGGGCCGAGAGCTTGCGCTCGAGCCAGACGAAGAACAGCGGCAGCAGCGACAGGAACACCAGCATCAAGGCGCCCACCACCACCATCACCAGCAGGGCGAACAGTTCGCCCGGGAGCTGGTTGAGCAGGCCGAGAGCGCCCCAGACATGTATGGCCAGCCAGGCGATCAGACCGTGGGCTGCTGGTACGATTTGGTCCATCTGGTGCTCGCCAGTCCAGTTCTTAGGTTATCGCCTGGCGTAACCGACGGCTAGCGATCGATCTCCCCCAAGACGATGTCGATGCTGCCGATGATCGCGATGACATCGGAGATCATGGCCCCGCGCGCCAGCTCGTCGAATACGCTCATGGCGGTGAAGCAGGGCGAGCGCGCTTTGACCCGCAGCGGGTTGGTGGTTCCGTCGCTGATCACGTAGAAGCCGAGCTCGCCGCGGGGGCTCTCGGTGCGGGAGTAGATTTCGCCCTTGGGCGGCTTGACGGTCTTGGGCCGCCGAGCCAGCTCGCCGGCCGGGATTTGGGCCAGCGCCTGGCGCAGGATCTTCACCGACTCGCGCATTTCCAGGATCCGCACATAGTAGCGATCCCAGCAGTCGCCCACCGTGCCATGCAGCCCCTGTCCGACCGGGATGTCGAACTCGAAACGATCGTAGATCGAGTAGGGGTCGCCGCGCCGGATATCGAACTGCACCCCGCTGCCGCGTAGGTTGGGGCCGGTGACCCCGTAGGCGATCGCCTGCTCGGCGCTGAGCACCCCGACACTGGCGGTCCGTTCGATAAAGATCCGGTTGAACGACAGCAGCTCGTTGTACTCGTCGATCTTGGGCTCGAAGTATTCGACGAACTCGCGAACCTTGTCGAGCATCTGGGGGGTCAGGTCGCGCATCACCCCGCCGATCCGCATGTAGTTGTAGAGCAGGCGCGCGCCGCTGGCGGCCTCGAAGATGTCCAAGATCAGCTCGCGCTCGCGGAACGCATACAGAAACGGAGTGACCGCCCCGATATCGAGCCCGTAGGTGCCGAAGCTCACCAGATGGCTGGCGATCCGGTTGAGCTCGGCCATGATCACGCGAATGTATTCTTCGCGCTCGCTGGGCTGAATCCCCATCAGCCGCTCGACCGCCACCACGAAACTGAAGTTCTGGTTCATCGAAGCGAGGTAGTCCATCCGGTCGGTGAACGGGATCACCTGTCCGTAGGTGAGGTTTTCGGCGTGCTTTTCGAAGCAGCGATGCAGGTAGCCGAGGTGCGGAATCGCTTCCTTGACCACCTCGCCATCGGTCTTGAGCACGATCCGCAGCACCCCGTGGGTCGAAGGGTGCTGCGGTCCCATGCTCAGGACCATCTCATCCCCCTCCATCGCCACCTGGGTCGGACGCGGCTCCAAGACTGCGGCCGGCGGATGCAATGCGGCGGGGGCGCTCATTTCGGCACTCCAGCGAGAGGTAGGGAAGGGGCTTGCCCCCTCCCGCTTAATGGCGCCGCATCTGCACTGCGCGGGCGGCCGCAAGGGCCGCCCCTACGAGGTGATTGCGCCGTTCGTTTCATTTTGGCACCCGGATCCCGTGGTAATATTCCTGCACCACGTAGTCTTTTCGGAGGGGATAGCCTTCCCAGTCTTCGGGAAGCAGGATGCGGCGCAGGTCGGGGTGCCCGGTGAACACGATCCCGAAAAGATCGTAGCACTCACGCTCGTGCCAGTTGGCGGTCGGCCAGATCCCGCTGACACTGGGCACTTCCGGCGCTTCGCGCGGCAGAAATACCTTGAGAGTGAATTTGTGCCCCAGCGGGTACGAGAACAGATGGTAGACCACTCCCAGCTCCTTGGTGGTGTCCACTCCCGAAAGACACATCAGACTGTCAAATCGCAGCTCGCGATCGTCGCGCAAAAACCGGCTTAGCTCAGGGAGTCGGCTCGGTTCGAGCACCGCGAACGGTTGAGCCACCGCGCCCTGGTACTCGCGGATCGCGCCCTCGAAGCGCTCCAATAGCCGTTGGTGGATTGCGGCGGGTTCCATGGGCCGACGGCGGGCTCAGGCGCTCTTGGCCGACTTGGCGATGGTCTTTTGGCGGATCTTTTCTTGGAGCTGCAAGACCCCATGAATCAGGGCTTCGGGCCGCGGCGGGCAACCCGGCACGTAGACATCGACCGGGATCACCAGATCGACCCCCTTGAGCACGTGGTAGCCGTATTGCCAGTACGGCCCTCCGGAGGTCGCGCAGCTTCCCATCGAGATCACATACTTGGGTTCAGGCATCTGATGGTAGAGCCGCTCCACCCGGCTGGCCATCTTGATCGTCACCGTACCGGCCACGATCATCAGATCGCTCTGCCGCGGGCTCGGCCGGAACACGCCGGCGCCGAACCGGTCGAGGTCGTAGCGGCTGGCGCCGGTTGCCATCATTTCGATGGCGCAGCAGGCCAGCCCGAAGCCCAGCGGCCAGATCGAAGACAGCCGGGCCCAATTGATGAAATGGTCCGCGGTGGTGAGGATGACGTTGTCCTCGAAACGGTTCTCGATCAGGCCCATCAGGCCACCTTCGCCTCATCGGTGGGCGCATGCTTCGCACCGAGTCGCTGCCGCGCGGCGCGCACCTCGAAAGTCTTGACCCATTGCAGATCCCCGCGCACCCAGACGTAGGCGAGACCCACCAGCAGGATGCCGACGAAGATCGCCATCTCCACGAATCCGAGCAGGCCCAAGCGCTTGAAGCTCACCGCCCAGGGCAGCAGAAACGCCACCTCGACATCGAAGATCAAAAAGACCAGGGCGATCACGTAAAAGCGCGGGTTGAACTGGATCCAGCTCTGCCCGATCGGCTCCTCGCCGCACTCGTAGATCGTGGCCTTGTCGCGCTCGGTCTCCGCCGGCCGCACCAGGCTGCCGACCAGCAGGTTGACGGCGACAAAAGCGCCCCCCAGGATCAAGAAAACCAGCGCGCTGGCGAACTCGAAGAGCATCAATCGTTTAAAGGCCCAAAGTGAGTCTAAGGAGCGGGCCCGACCGCGTCAATCGCCGGCCCCCCGATCTCCGGCAGCGACCTGGTGGACCCTGCAACCGTGTCGAACTATTCCGGCGAGCTGAGGTTGCCGGACGACCAGGAGGGACCTTCGGGGAAATACTCCTTCTTCCAGATCGGGACCGCTTCCTTGACCCGATCCATGGCGTACTGGCAGGCTTCGAATGCCTGCCGCCGGTGCGGAGAGGCCGCGGCCACCACCACCGCCGCTTCGCCGACCGCGACCCGTCCGACCCGATGGACGATGGCGAGGTGGCGCACACCCCACTTCTCGCACACCTTCTCGGCAATCCGCTCCATCTCGCGCTCCGCCATGCCGCGGTAGGCCTCGTACTCGATGAACTGGACCGGCCGGCCCTGACTCGGCGAACGCACCGTTCCCATGAAGATCACCAGGCCGCCGTTCTCATGGCGCCGCACGCCCTGCTCGATCTCGGCCAGGTCGATTGGATCTTCGGTGAGCACGAACATGGATTAGCCTCCGCTGATCGGTGGAATGAAGGCCACCTCATCGCCAGGCTTCAGCTCCACCCAAGGTTGAACATACTCCTGGTTTACCGCCACCATCACGGTGTTGTCGAAATCCTTGAGCGCCGGACTGGCGGCCACCAAGTGGTTCCAAACTTCCGTGGGAGTCGAGCTGGGCGGGACCTCGAGCTCCAGCTCGTTCTTGCCCACCGCTTCGCGCAGAGTCGCAAACAGCAAAACCCGAATCTTGATCGTGCTAGTCTGCATCGCTCTGAAGCTTAGACCCACCACGCCGGTTCGTCAACGTGGCCTCAAATGATCGTAGCCCTGGGCCACCAGCGCGACCCGCCCGCCGTCCGCCAGTTGACGGCTAATTCCCTGGCCGGCGCTGAAGCCGCCCAGCCGCTTGAGCCGCAGCACGAACTGCTGCTCGAACTCGCGAACCAGCATCGGGGTGATCTTGCCGGCCGGGCTGGCCAGCAGCAGCTCGAACTCCTCCCCGCTGGACAGCATGGCTTTCCAGCCCTCCTCCTCTCCCAGCGCCGCCAGGAGGGTTTCCGGCAGCGCGGCCGGGGTCAGGGTCGCCGCCACCGCGCTAGCCGCGCACAGATGCCCCAGGTCGCCTGCCAGACCGTCGCTGATGTCGATCATGGCCTTGACCAGGCCGCGCCCGCTGAGCCACAAGGCCTCCTGGATCCGCGCGCGGGGATTGCGGAATCGTTCCTCCGCCTTGGAGCGGTAGGGGTCGAGCAGGCTGCGCTTGCCTTGCAGCACCTCGAGGCCGAGACCCACCCAGCCCGGCTCGCCGGTAACCCACAGCTCGTCGCCGGCGGCGGCGCCGGCGCGGCGGGTGGCGCGGTAAGATTCCGCGGTTCCGAACACGGTCAGTGAAAGGGCCCAGCGCTCGCCGCCTCCGGTCGTATCGCCGCCGGCCACCACGGCGCCATACTCCGCGCCGCCGCGCAGAACCCCGCTGAACAGGCCCTCCGCATCCTCTACTCGGCCGCGCCGCGGGACCGCCAGGTGCAGCACCAGCCCGAGCGGCCGGGCCGCCATGGCGGCCAGATCCGAGAGCGCCGCCGTGGCGCAGCGCCGACCCACGGCTTCGGGCGGCAGCAGCTTGAAGTCGAAGTGAACCCCCTGGACAAACCCATCGGTGCTGACCACCAGGTCCTGACCGGGCGGCAGGGCCAGCAAGGCCGCGTCGTCTCCGATCCCCAACTTGAGCGGGGCGCTGACCGCGCCGGCCAGCTCGCGAAAGCGAGCGATCAGGCCAAACTCTCCCAACTCCTCGAGCTGCATCGCGGTCAGCTCGGACTGCGCACCACCGCCGCGCCGGTGAGCGGCCAGTAGCGAAAGAGGAATTTGCCGACCAGGTAGCGCTCGGGCACAAAACCCCAGCGCCGGCTGTCGGAGGAATTGATCCGGTTGTCACCCAGCACGTAGTAGTGCGCCGGCGGGATTCGCAGCGGCGGATGCGACTCGCGGCCGCGCTCACTCGGCTCGATATACCTCTCGACCAGCGACCGGCCGCCGATCATCACCTGGCCGCGCCGGACCTCGACCACCTCCCCCGGCAGGCCGATGACCCGTTTGACGAAGGTCTTGTCGGGATCGAGCGGATAGCGCAGGGCCACGATGTCCCCCCGATGGATCGTGCCGACCCGGTAGGACAGCTTGTCGACAAAATAACGCTCGGAGTCGTGCAAGGTGGGGAACATCGAGTTGCCTTCGACCTTGAAGGCCTGGACCACGAACGCCACCAAAAACAACACCACCAGCAGCGGCGCGAACAGCTCGCGCACCACTTCCACGCCCTTGCGCCACAGCAGCCCCATGTCGCGCTATTCCCGCAGGCCTACGGCCCGGCGCACTTCGGACATGGTCTGGCGGGCCAGCTCGGCAGCGCGCTCGACCCCGGTGCGCAGTGCCGCGCGCACCCTTTCCAGATTCTCGGTCCATTCTTGGTAACGCTGCCGAATCGGCCCCAGCTCGGCTTCCATGCTCTCGGCCAGCAGTTTCTTACAATCGATGCAGCCGATCCCGGCGCTGCGGCACTCGCGCTCGACGAACTGGATCCGCGGGGGATCCGAAAAATGGCGGTGCAGGCTGTAGATGTTGCACACCTCGGGCCGGCCCGGATCACTGCGCCGCACCCGCTGCGGATCGGTGACCGCCGGCCGCAGTTTCTCCCAGATGACCTCGGGCGGCTCCACCAACCCGATGAAGTTGTTCAGGCTCTTGCTCATCTTGGCCTGTCCGTCGAGCCCCAAGATCCGCGCTCCCGGCGTGGTCAGCGCCTGGGGTTCGGGAAACACCGGCCCGAACTTGCGGTTGAAGCGCCGAACGATCTCGCGGGCCAGCTCGAGATGCTGGAGCTGGTCCTCACCGACCGGCACCGCGGTGGCCTTGAACAGGATGATGTCGGCGGTCTGGAGCACCGGATAGGCGAGCAGGCCGAGGTTGACGTTGTCGCGGTCCTGGCTGGACTTGTCTTTGAACTGGGTCATCCGTTCCAGCTCGCCCAGGCCGGCCACGGTGGACAGCATCCAGCACAGCTCGGCGTGCTCCGGGACCTCGGACTGGACGTAGAGCGTGCAGCGATCCTGGGTCAGGCCGCTGGCCAGCAGGACCGCGGCCAGATCGAGAATCCGACCCGGCATTGCGGCCGCTTCGTAGCGCATGGTCATGGCGTGATAGTCGACGATGCAGTAGATGCTGTCATAGCGCTCCAGCAGCCTC
>Ga0326597_10015041_pt1 | contig 10125 bp, 4 predicted proteins | sample RVTome_12_FD_203789 | JGI IMG/M metagenome (GOLD analysis project Ga0326597, IMG submission 203789) | Soil microbial communities from uranium-contaminated site in the Upper Colorado River Basin, Wyoming, United States - RVT100D185 | ecosystem: Environmental > Terrestrial > Soil > Contaminated >...
CGAGCAAGCCCGCGCTCTCCTCTTTGCGCGCCATTTCGATCAACGGCCCCATCGGCCGGTCTTCGTGCCCCATGCGCAGTGTCTGGGCGAGGAGCGGGCGATTGCCCCAGGACATCACGGGTCGAACGGAGCCCTCGAGAGTCGACAGCATGATGCGACCCGCGTGCTCGCCGGCCTCGTACATGTCGATGTGGGGGTAGGTCTTGTAGCCCACCAGCGCCGTGCAGTTGTTTACGATCTCATCGGTGAGGTTCCCGTGCAGGTCGAGGCTGACGCCAATCGGAAGCTCAGGGGCGAGCTGGCGGATTCTCGCGAGCAATTCGCCTTCTCCATCGTCGGTGGTTTCGGTCACCATCGCGCCGTGCAGATCCAGGAAGCAAACGTCGCAACCTCGCTCGATCGCTTGACAGATGGCGTCGCAGATCACCGCGTAAGCGTTCGCCTCGACGGGACCGCTCGGGGCCGCATTTGCCGCGATCGGCGTGACGACCTCCATCCCCGCCGCGTCCGCCACATCGAGGAAGCCGCCGATCCCCGTGCCCGTACCCTTGAAGAGGCGATAGGCCTCGGGCCCCCTGGGCACATCGGGGCTGCCGAAGCGCCGCAGCGGTGTCGGCACCGGCGAGAAGGTGTTCGTCTCGTGCTCCATCATCGCGACGACGGCGCGCAGCTTCACGGCTTCATACTCCCCTGCTCCACCGATGCGATCCCATCGGATCCACCGGGTTCGCTAGGCCACTTCCACCCGGCACGGCGTGCCATTGAATACCGGCATACCCGTGAAGCGGTCTCGGACGCAGTCGTCGTGCAGGAAGTTGACGTTCTCTCCAGGATGTGAACGGCTGGTCTTCATGCCACTCTCGTACTTGTGACCCCAGAACTGGTGGATCATAACCACTCCCTCTCGAATTTCGTCCGACAACGCGGCGTGAATTTCGAGACTTCCCGTGTTGGAAGTAACCCGCACCCTTGCACCATCGTCCACGCCCATTCGCTTCGCGTCGATTCGATTCAGGGTTGCCCAGTTTCCCTTCAGCTTCTCCATCAACTTGGGAATGTTATGCGTCCAGGTGTTGTAGCTTGCAGAACGACGTCCTCCCGAAATGAGGATGAGCGGGAACTCCGCCGAGGCGCGAAGCGGTGATTCGAGTGCGTCGGGCAGCGCCTCGGCGAAATCCGCCGGCGCCAGCTGGATTCTTCCAGACTTCGTCTCGAGCCGCCTCGCCAAAAAATCACCCCAGGCGATCTCTCCGAGCTTCATCCCACCCTCGCTTTTCTTCAAGCGGCTGAGTGTCGTCTTTCCGAGGAGCAGAAAACGATAGAAGTGATCGGCGCCGAAGCCGCTGCCCAACGCCCCCAGAACGCGGTCGATTGCGCTCACAGCGGGATGGTTCAGGAAGGGCACGCCAGCCGAGCGCGAGAGATCGCGGAAGATCTCCCACTCGCTGCGCGCTTCGCCCCGCGGCTCAACCAACTTCGGCTTCCACTCGATGTATGGGTAGGGTTCGAATGTCGACGTCAAGAAGTGAATCCCTCCCTTTTCGAACGCGGTGGCTGCCGGGAGATTGTAGTCTGCAAAAGTTCCCGTGTCGGAATGATAGAGATCGATGCTGACGAGCAATTCGAGTCGCCGCAGTGCCGCCTCCACCTTTTCGGCATTTGGAAATGTCAGGACCGGATTGCCGCCCACGACGACGAGTGCGCGTATCCGCTCGGGATCATCCGACAGAACGTCATCTGCGAAGACGGTGGCAGGCGGGCCGCCAAAGATCTGCGGATAACCACCCACGCGCGAAGGGCTCCAATTCTTTCGCTTCGTGAATTGCTCAATCAGCTTCGGGACGTCGATCGCACCCGGATTGAAATACACGCCGCCAGGCCGGTCGATATTTCCGCTGATCGCGTTCAAGGTCTGGACTGCCCATTCGGTGAGCGACGGATTGTGGCTGGTCTGCACACCGACGCGGGTCGTGACGAAAGCGCACTTGGCGCCTGAAAACTCATCCCCAAGCCGTCGGATTGCGTCTGAAGAGATTCCGGTGATCTCGGCCGCGTCATCGAAATCGAATTTCGAGACGAGTTCCCGCCAGGAATCGAGACCGTTCGTGTACTGCTCGACGAACGCCGCGTCGTAGGTTTCGGCTTCCAGAATTCGCTTGAGCATGCCAACGAGAAGGAACAGATCCGTACCCGGGCGGATCGCGAGGTGCTCGTCCGCCACCTTCGCGGTCTCGGTGCGACGCGGATCGACGACGACGACCTTGCCACCCCGCCCCTGAATCGACCTGAAGTCGCCGATGATGCGCGGCCGGCGTTGCAGAAGGGTCATGCCCTGGGTAACGAGAGGATTCGTTCCGAGCAGGAGCGCGAAGTCGGATCGACCGGCGTCGGGCTGGAGGATGAAATTTTCGTTGCCGAGCATCCGCTCCGCCACGGCGCCCCGGTCCGTGTACTCCAGCGAAAGAACGTTGAATGAATTGGGCGATCCGAACGCAGAGCAGAACGTATTGGTCAGCGAAATCGCGGTGCTGTCGCAGGCATTGCCCCAATAGGTTGCGATTGCGGAGGGCCCGTGCGCGTCGCGGATCGCGCGAAGCTTTCGACCGATCTCCTCGGTCGCGGTCGACCACGCGATTCGCTCCCAGCCGGTCGCGCTGCGGCGGATCGGGTGCAAGAGCCGGTCCGGGTCGTTCTGGTAGTCGAGGACGCGCATGCCCTTGATGCACGAATAGCCTTTGGTGATGGGGTGGGCGCGGTCCGGGCGAACCGCGACCATCTTCCCATCGTCCACATCGACCTCGAGCCCGCAGAAGGGCTCGCAGGCGCCTACCTTGCAAGTCGCCCGGTGTGTTCGCATCGTGGCTCTCCGATCAGCCATCACCGGCCGGTCCTGCCCCTTCCGCCTGTCATGACCGCCATGACCTCAGAGCCGGTGCGAAAGGAGCGGAATGCATCTTCGAAGCTGCGGAGAGCTGGCGGGTTATCTCGGAATGCGTCTGTCGGCTGTAAATCGCCACCAGGCAACCCGGCAAACCGGGCATCGACACGAATTCGTTCCAGGCTAACGACGTTTCTCCCCAAAAAATGCCCCTTAATGGGAATTCCCCGCATCGACGGGGGAAATTCTCACGGAGATCAGGCGGATCTTCCCCGCTCCATCGATGAGAAGAGCCGCGCGACCTGAAACCGGGAATTCTCCGTGTCCGTGCACGATGGTGACGCCATCGACGAAACCCTTCCAATGCCGGCCGACGGCGGAGAGGCCGAGCGTCTTTACTCCCCCAGACAACGAGAAGCGCGCCTCATCGAGGGCCTCCTCTTCGGCCGCCCGTCGCGCAACGAGCTGGGCGGTGCCGTCCGAACGAACGCGAAAGAACCCACCGGTAGAGTCGCCCGCAACCCTCGCTCCAAGCGCAACCGTACCGTCGAACTCCGAGGCATCCATTCGCAACTCGATCTGAACATCCTCCCATGAATCGGGGAGCACAAGCAATGTTCGCCCTGAGGCCAGAAGCGACAATCCCTCCGAGCCCGCCGCTGCCTTCGCAACGCGTACCGCGATCGCACCGACGGGGTTCAGAATTTCGCCCAGCGCGGCCTCGTTACCCGGGTCCGGTTTCCAGACCATGGAGCCGTCGTCGAGCTGGATGAATCGGCGCGGCTTCTCCGACTCGTGCTGGGAAGTCGTGATCATCGCCGAAAGCGCGGCGTGCCCGGGCGGCTCGGATACTGCCACCCCGTGGCGGAAGACGAGAGCGCCACCGAGATCTGCGGTGTAGGCGACGAGCCCCTGCACGGTCAGTGCCCCCAGCAGCGCGACGATTCGCAGGGCGTCGCGCCGACCGCGCGCTTCAACGGCGTCGCGCCGGACGATCCATACTCGCAGCAGCGCGAGCAGGGTCAGCGCCGCAGCAGTCGCCAGGCCCGCGTCTGCGTGGGACGTGAGCGTTGCTTCCGCCGCCGGTGGGAGTGCGCCCACCCCGTCAGCGGCCGCTCGGCCGGCGAAATAGGCGGCACCCGCGCCAGCAGCGGCGAGTACCCAGAGAGCCGCGGCGCTTCGATCGGCCGCAGCCGAGTACCGGCGGATCCAGGCAACTGCATCGAAGAGCAGAGCAACGACCGAGAGTGCGACCGGAAAGTGCACGAGTGCGGGATGCAGATTCGGGAGCGCGGTCAGTGCAAGAAGACCGTCGAACACGGGCGCCTCCTAGTTTGAACTCTCGTCGGACACTTTTTCCGCCTTGCGGTCCGGCGGGCCCGCGCTGGCCGTCTTTCCGAGCTGCCAGCCGCGCACCCACTCGAAGACGACCGGGATCACCACCAGGGTGAGAACCATCGCGGAGACCATTCCGCCCACCATCGGGGCTGCGATGCGCCGCATCGTCTCGGACCCCGTACCCGTGCCCCACATGATGGGCAGCAGCCCGGCCATGGTCGCAACGACGGTCATCATCTTGGGGCGCACGCGAAGCACGGCGCCCTCGAAGATCGCGACTTCGAGATCCTCGCGTGTCTCGAGGCGCCCCTCGCGTTTGAATCGCGACACTGCCTCTTCGAGGAAGATCAGCATCACGACCCCCGTTTCTGCAGCGACTCCCGCCAGCGCGATGAATCCGACACCCACTGCGACACTCCTCTCGTAGTCGAGCAACCAGAGCAGCCAGACTCCGCCCACCAGTGAAAACGGAACACTCAGCATCACGATCAAACTGTCGGACAGATTGCGAAAGTTCAGATAGAGGAGCAGGAAGATGATCGCGAGCGCGACTGGAATCACGATCGCCAACCGCTGGGCGGCGCGCTCCATGTATTCGTACTGGCCGCTCCAGACCACCGAGTAGCCGGCCGGCACGGAAAACTCCCGCGCCACTGCCTGCTTGGCGTTGGCGACGTATGTGCCCACGTCGATTCCCTCTAGATCCACGTAGATCCACGCGTTGAGCCGCGCATTCTCGCTCCTGATTTCGGGCGGCCCCTTGCGGATCTCCAGCGCCACGAGTTGTTCCAGAGGAACCTGGGCGCCGCTCGGAGTCGAAACCAGGACCCGGCGCAGTGCGGTGATGTTGTCGCGCAGCTCCCGCGGGTAGCGCAGGTTCACCGGGTAACGCTCCAAACCCTCGATCGTAGTGGTGACGTTCACACCGCCGATCGCCGACTGAATCACGTCCTGCACGTCTCCGACGGTGAGCCCGTACCGGGCGATCTCGAGCCGATTGATATCGAAATCGAGGTAATTCCCATCGACCACGCGTTCTGCGTACACGCTGAGTGTGCCTGGCACATTCTTGAGGATGCTCTCGATCTCTACCGAGAGATCCTGAAGTACCGCGAGATCCGGGCCGGCGACCTTGATGCCGACGGGCGTCTTGATCCCCGTCGCGAGCATGTCGATGCGGGTCTTGATCGGCATCGTCCAGGCGTTGGTGACGCCCGGCAGCCGCACGGTCTGATCGAGTTCGTGGATCAGCTTCTGGATCGTCATGCCGGGTCGCCACTCGTCTTCTGGCTTGAGCGTAATGGTGGTCTCGATCATCGATAGCGGAGCCGAATCGGTGGCAGTCTCCGCGCGCCCGATCTTTCCAAACACGCGCTGTACCTCGGGAACGGTTCGAATCATCCGGTCGGTCTGCTGAAGGATTTCGCGCGCCTTGGTAACCGAAATACCCGGCAGGGTCGTCGGCATGTAGAGGAGATCGCCTTCATTGAGTGGCGGCATGAACTCGGAGCCGATTTGCTTGAACGGGATCACCGTCGCGACGAACACGACCAGCGCGGACAGTACGACCACTAGTTTGTGGCGCAGGGCCCAGCGGATTACAGGTGTGTAGACCCAAAGCAGAAACCGGTTCAGTGGATTCCTGTTCTCGGGAACGATCTTCCCGCGAACGAGCCACAGCATGAATAGCGGAACCAGTGTGATGGACAGGAACGCGCCCCCAGCCATCGCGTACGTCTTGGTGAAGGCGAGAGGACTGAACAGGCGACCTTCCTGGGCTTGAAGACTGAAGACCGGCAGAAAGGATACCGTGATGATCAGCAGCGAAAAGAAGAGCGCAGGCCCGACTTCAACGGCTGCATCGAGGATGACCCTCGCCCGCGGCTTGTCTCCCGCAGCGCGCTCGAGGTGCTTATGGGCGTTCTCGATCATTACGATGGCAGCGTCGACCATCGCACCGATCGCAATCGCGATACCACCCAGAGACATGATGTTGGCGTTGATTCCCTGGTGATACATCACGATCAACGAGATCAGGATCCCGAGAGGAAGCATCAGGATCGCAACGAATGCGCTTCGGATGTGACCGAGGAACAGGATGCAGACCAGAGCGACGATGATGCACTCCTCGATCAGCGTTTTCTTCAGGTTGTCGACGGCCCGTTCGATCAGGCTCGAGCGATCGTATACGCTGACGATCTCGACGCCTTCGGGTAGCCCCGCTTCGAGCTCTTTCAATTTGGCTTTGACGTCGCGGATGACTTTCAGCGCATTTTCTCCGAAGCGCATGATGACTACACCGGCTGCGACCTCGCCGGTGCCGTCCAGATCCACGAGCCCCCGGCGGAGTTCGGGGCCCTTTTGAATGTGAGCGATGTCGCGCAGCAGGATGGGAATTCCCGTTCCATTCGTCCCGACGGCGATGACGGAGAGATCCTCGAGGCTCCCGATGTAACCGCGCCCGCGGACCATGAACTCGGTTTCTGCAAGTTCGACGAGTCTTCCACCAACGTCGTTGTTGCTGCGTTGGATCGCATGACGCACTTCAGCCAACGAGATTCCGTAGGCTGCGAGTGCATTCGGATCGACTTCAACCTGGTACTGGCGCACGAAGCCACCAATACTGGCGACCTCCGAAACACCGGGGACGGTCTGCAGCTCGTAGCGGAGATACCAGTCTTGGATCGAGCGAAGATCCGACAGATCGCTCTTTCCCGTCCGATCGACCAGCGCGTACTCGTAGATCCATCCAACTCCGGTGGCGTCGGGCCCGAGGGTGGGTGTGACGCCCTGTGGGAGTCGGCTGGAGACGAAGTTCAGATACTCGAGTACGCGGCTGCGCGCCCAGTAGATGTCGGTTCCGTCCTCGAAGATGACGTAGACGAACGAAGACTCGAAAAACGAGTACCCGCGGACGACGGTCGCATAAGGTACAGCGAGCATCGCGGTGGCGAGAGGATAGGTGACCTGGTCCTCGACCACCTGTGGCGCCTGCCCGGGAAAATCGGTGAACACGATCACCTGTACGTCGGAGAGGTCGGGAATCGCGTCCAACGGAGTGTTGAGCAGCGCAAATGTTCCCCAACCCAGGATCGTGACGGCCAGGAGGCTGGTCAGAAACGGATTCTCGGCGGAACTCTCGATGATACGGCGCAACACGGTTTACTCCTTCAGCCCGTTCGAATGCGGTGGCATGTCGTGACCGTCGTGTGACATCTCGCCAGCTGGCATCACGTGCTTCTCAGCACCGGCGGGCATGGCATGGCCTTCGTGCACTGCCGCACCCGCCGCCCCGGCGGGCATGGCATGATCACCGAGACTCGCGCCTTCCATCTCGCCATTTGGCATCGAATGCTCCGCCCCATCGACCGAGTCCGATGTAACCGTCGAGTCGCTCGAATCGACGTTACCGGCCAGGAGCTTCTGCACCACCTCCTGGAGCTTGCTCTCACTATCGATCAGGAATTGACCGGAGGTCACCACGCGCTCCGATTCGCGAAGGCCAGTTCGAACTTCGAGCCAGCCGTCGCCGGTGTCGAGCCCGAGCGTGACATCTCGGGGCTGGAAGCGTCCGTCACCCAGAGCGACGATGATCAGGTTTCGGCGACCCGAGCGGATCACGGCCTCTTCGGGGACCGCGAGTACACCCTTTCGCGTCTCGGCCTCGATTCTCACGTTGGCGAACATATCCGGCTTGAGGACGCCACCCGGATTGTCGAGCTCCAGGCGGACGCGTGCGGTTCGAGTCTTCGGATCGAGGTAGGGATAGATGTAGGTGACGATTCCTTCCAGCGCGGCGCCCGGCAGATAACTCAATTCCACTACACCGCGCTGCCCTTCGGCGATCCAGGCAAGCTCGTACTCATATACGTCCGCGTATACCCAGACTCGCGACAGGTCCGCGATGGTGTAGAGGTCATCGTTGACGCCGACCTCCATGCCCTTCCGGACTCCCAGGCGCGTAACGACTCCGCGAGCCGGGGCGTAGAGAGTGAGCGTCTTGCGCACCATGCCGCGTTCCACCAACTGATCGATGTCTCGGTCGGGAATGTCCCAGAGTTCGAGGCGCCGGTGCGTGGCTTCGAACAGATCGTCTCCTCCTCGCTTCACGTCGGGAAATGGGCTGTCGCCGGTGGCGTCCCGGTAACGCGCCGCGATCAGCAGCTCTTCCTGGGTCGAGACCAACTCCGGAGAATAGAGTTCGAGCAGCGGCTGCCCGCGCTGAACCATCTCGCCCTCGTACTTGACGTAGAGTTTCTCGATCCAGCCCTGGACCTTGATGTGGACGTGTTCCACGAGCCGCTCGTCGTAATCCACGCGTCCCACTGCGCGCACCACGCGCGTCAGGTCGCGCCTTTCGACGAGAGCCATCCGCACACCCATGTTCTGGATCATCCCCGGGTTGATCCTCACCGTCCCCTCGGGCAATTCGTCGCCCTCATCTGCGCAGACGGGCACCAGATCCATTCCCATTGGTGATTTTCCGGGCGCGTCCCGCACATAGCTGGGATCCATCGGCGCCTTCCAGTAGGCGGGCTTCGCCCCGCCCGGGCAGGGGCCCGAACCCGACTCGCTCGTCGCGGGTTCCACGGGTGCCGATCCGAACAGTCCGTTCGCCAACCAACCTCCCGCGACACCCGCAGTCACCATCAACGCGATCGAGATAGTTCTCTTCAGGCTCATCGCAGTTCCTTTCCGATTGCACTTTCGAGCGCAGCAAAGGCCGCGCGCCGATCGGCGACCGCTCGAATCAGGCTCAGTTCGGCGTCCAGCAGGCGCACCTGACTGTCGATCAAGCTCAAGAAGTCGACCTTGTCCACCTGATAGCCGGATCGGCTCGATTCGAGTGACTGGCGGGTCTGCGGAACGAGCCCCGTCTCGAGCAGAGCCACTTCGGCATCGGCCCGCTCGAGTGCCGCAAAGGTCGTGCGAACGGCATCGCGCAGGTGGGCGCGCTCATCGCGGTACACAGCCTTGACGTGACGCACGAGCGCGGCGCGCTCGGCGGTCATCTCCTGCCATTTCCGGCGATTGACGGGAAGTCTCAGCGTCACTCCTGCGCCCACGAAGTCATCTCCGCCAATCGGTTCGCCGGCAACGCGCTGCCGGATCACGTATCCCACACCGAGATCGAAATCGGGATAACCCTCGAGTTCGGTTGCTCGATGCAGGCGCTCCGCCTCCTCGACGCGCTCGGCTAGCGCGCGGAGCAGCGGACTCGTCTCGTCCAGGGGGCCCAGCAGATCTGCGATTTCGGGGAGCGCCGAATCGTCGCGCAGCTCGCCCATGCTCGGAAAAACGGTATGGAGCGGAAGGTCGAGGACAGCTGCCAGCCGCGACTCCGCCGCGCGAATCGCCTCAATCCGCCGAAGGCGCTCCTCGAGCAACCTGGTCAATTCGACCTGTGCTCGCAGCACGTCTTGCTGGAGACCGGAGCCCACGCTGTATTTGGTCTCGGCGATTTCGGTCAGTTGGCGCAGCAGACCTAGATTTGCGTCGGTAATTTCGAGCGCGCGCTGGGCAAATCCGAGTTCCGCCCACCGGCTCTCCACAGCGGCTGCCACCCGGAGGCGCTGGTCTTCCAGCTCTTCGCCCGCGGCCGCTGCTCCGGCGCGCGCTGCCTTCTCGCGATTCGAAAGCACCCCCGGAAACGGGAATTTCTGCATCAGACTCAGCTGATTCCCGGACATCGGAGTCGAATTGAAATCGAAATTTCCTACTGGGATGTTGGCAGCCTCGTAGCTGAAGCGCGGATCCTCCAGGTCCCCGGCCGGTGAGACGCGGTGCGCGGCTGCCGCGGCCGCCGCCTCGTCCGCAGCGATCGAAGGATTCGAATGCCGCGCGCGCTCCAGGCACCAGTCCAGCGGTAGGGGGTCTGGCAGCAAACCCGCCGCGGTATTGCTCGCCAG
>Ga0326597_10015042_pt1 | contig 10125 bp, 9 predicted proteins | sample RVTome_12_FD_203789 | JGI IMG/M metagenome (GOLD analysis project Ga0326597, IMG submission 203789) | Soil microbial communities from uranium-contaminated site in the Upper Colorado River Basin, Wyoming, United States - RVT100D185 | ecosystem: Environmental > Terrestrial > Soil > Contaminated >...
CAGTGCGATCAGCGCGATGCGGTGTGCGCGCGCATGGCGCAGGATCGGCGCGTAGTGGCGCGGGTCGAAGCCCCAGCGGTCGAACCACCGGCTCTCGCGCAGCAGGCGATCCAGATCGCCATGCCGGTACACGCAGGCATCCAGCGCGCCCACGCATATCGCCCGGGCCAACGTGTTGCTCAGCGCGGACATGGTCGTCGGGCTGCGGCGTCAGCCGGGAGCACGCAGCATGTCGACGTGCGCGATGCCGTCCTCGTCGTACGGTGGCGAGACGGGTTCGAAACCGAACGCCAGGTACAGCGCGGTCAGGTGCTGTTGCGCGGCGAGGCGCACCGGCGCATCGCGATGGCGCTCGCGCACCCGCTGCAGCGCCTGACGCAGCATCTCGTGCGCGAGCCCGCGGCGCCGGTAGCGCCGCAGCACCGCGACGCGGCCGATCGCGGCCTCGTGCCCGTGCACGCCGGGCGGCAGCAAGCGCAGACAGCACGCCAGCGTGTCGCCGTCGTGGCCCGTGAGGTGCTCGGTGTCGGCGTCCATGCCGTCCGCGTCCAGGTACACACAGCGCTGCTCGATGACGAAGATGCGCTGGCGCAGCGCCAGCAGCTCGTACAAGGCCAGCGGTTCGAATTCCTCGAGCCGCCGCCAGCGCCACTCGAACCACTGCATGCTCTGGCTGTTCACGCGCAGCGTGCTCAGTAATGCAGCAGCGTATGCACCCGCCGCGCGCCCAGCGCATCGCGCCCCTTCAGCGCGTCGAGTTCGATCACGAAGCTGCAGCCCACCACGACGCCGCCGAGGCGCTCCACGAGCGCGCAGCTCGCCGCCGCGGTGCCGCCGGTCGCGATGAGGTCGTCCACCAGCAGCACGCGATGGCCGTGGCCCAGCGCGTCCACGTGCATCTCCAGCGCGTTGACGCCGTACTCCAGCGCATAGGGCTGGCTCTCGGTGCGATGCGGCAGCTTGCCCGGCTTGCGCAGCGGCACGAAACCGGCCCCGAGTTCCTGCGCGCACAACGCGCCGAAGATGAAACCGCGCGCCTCGATGCCCGCCACCATGTCCACCGCCTCGCTCATGAACGGATGCAGCAACTGGTGCACCGTCAGGCGCATGGCCTTGGGATTCGCGAGCAGCGGCGTGATGTCGCGGAACACGATCCCGGGCCGCGGGAAGTTGGGGATCGGACGGATCAGCGATTCGAGTCTGTGCATGTGGCGTGGCCCCGTTGGTTGGCACGATCGCGCGCGGCCGCTCACCGGCTCGCGAGCGCGGCCGGCGGCATGGCGCGCCGGGCGCCGGCCGTGCGCTCCGGGCGCGGCTTGTCCAGGCGCAGATCCACCTCGCCCTCCTGCGCGAAGGGCACGCTGCCGGTCGAGCCCTTCAGTCCCAGGCTGCCGCTGATCGCGTAGCGGATGCTGCCGCCGCCTGAGCCGAAGCGGCGGATCTGTTCGAACAGGCTGGCCAGCGTGCTGGACACGCCCAGGTCCAGGGTCTTCTCGCCGTAGGCCGGTATCGTCACGCGCTGGCTGCTCACGCCGCTCGCGAACTGGGAGCCGTTGATGCTGATCGCGTAGTCCAGGCCGCTGATCGGCAACTCGACCGGGTTCGGGTTGACGATGCGGATGGTGGCGAGATAGCGCTGCTCGAAGAGCTGGATCTGCACCGGCTGCAGGTTCACCAGCGTGACCTGCGGCGGCTTGTCCAGCCCGTGCAGCCCGGCGCAGCCGGCGATCGTGAGCGCGGCGATCAGCGCCAGTGAACGAAGCGTGTGAGATGCGTGGCGGGCCATCGCGGCAGGCTACAACGCCACCCCTCGCCGGTCACCTGTCGCGCGTGTTCGCACCGCCGGGGCTCGCGCAAGCAGCAAGCGCCGCCAGCGCACGCTCGCGCGCCGCGGCGTGTTCCACCACCGGCCGCGGGTAGTCGCGGCCCAGTGCCACGCCGGCGTCCACGAGCACCTGCGCGGGCGCCGCCCACGGCGCGTGGAGGTGGGCATCGGGCAGCGGCGCCAGTTCCGGGATCCAGCGCCGCACGTAAGCGCCGCGCGGATCGAAGCGGCGCGCCTGCCGCACCGGGTTGAAGATGCGGAAGTACGGCGCCGCATCGGCGCCGCAGCCCGCGGCCCATTGCCAGCCCATCGTGTTGTTGGCCAGGTCCGCGTCCACCAGCGTGTCCCAGAACCAGCGCGCACCCTCGCGCCAGTCGATGAGCAGGTGCGGCGAGAGCCGCGAGACGCCATCGCTGGCAGGCCGATCGCGCGCGCCCGGGTAGTGGGCCACCGCCGCGTCGGCGAACGCGTCGAGTTCGCGTGCCGCGCCTGACTCGCCGGGTGTCCATGCGGCGCGGATGCCGCCCGCCCAGCCGCGGCGCGGCAGCAGTTCCAGCGCTTCCAGCGCGAGCCCCGCGGGCGTGCAGCGCCTGGCGCAGCGCCGCGAGCGAGTGGTGCAGCCACACGCGGCTGGCCGCACCGGGGGGCCATTCCTGCTCGTCGTCCGGGGACCACACGAACACGAGCACCATCGGCCCGCGCTCGGCAGCGGCCGCGAAGGCGGGATTGTCCGTCAGCCTCAGGTCACGGCGCAGCCAGAGCAGGGCAGGCTGAGGCATGGGGTTCTCGTCCAGGTTCTGTCCACGACATTTTGTACACGAGCTGCAGGCCGTGACCGTGCTCGACGAGGCGGCACTCAATGCGGTCTACAATGAGCCGCTCACGCTGTACCCGGTGAGCAACATGCCATGCGCGCGCTTTCCCTACCTGACGCTCGCGACGCGCCCGGCGCCTGGCTGATGGCGAGCCGCCGGCGCTACCTGGCGCTCGCAGGCATCGCGCTGGCCGTACTGCTGGGCGTCGCGGCGGCGATCGCGCTGTTCGTGCAGGATCCCGAGCGTTACCGCGCGCAGATCGCGGCCGCGCTCAGCGCGGCCGCCGGGCAGCCGGTGGCACTGGGCGGCGCGCTGAGCCTGAGCTGGCGGCCGTCGCCGACGCTGAGCGCGTACGACGTGAGCCTGACCGCGGCCGGCGCGCGCGTGACCATGCAACGGGTGCAGGTGGTGGTCGAGCCGCAGGCCTTGCTGGCACGCACACTGCGTGCACGGCGCGTCGTGGTCGAAGGCCTGCGGGTGGACCTGGACGCAGCGCCCGCCGCGGGCCAGGCGCCGGTGGCGATGCCCGACTTTGCCGCGCTGGCGGTCGAGGAACTGCAATTGCACGGCGTGACGGTGTTGCGCGCGGGCACGCCCTGGTTCGCGCTGGCCAGCGTCACGGTGCGCGAGGCGGGCAACGCCGCCGGCGCGCGGATCGACCTGGCCGCGCCGATCGACGGGCGCGAGCTGCGTGCGCGTGGGCGCATCCGCACCGCGCCTGACCGGCTGGACCTCGATGAGTTGCAGGTGCACCTGCCGGTGGGCGTGGTCAGCGGGCACCTGCAGCTCGCGCTGGACGGCGCTCGTGCGCAGCTCTCCGGCGCACTCGACGCCGACGCGCTGGTGCTGGGCGCGCGCTCCGGCGTCGACCTGCGCGCGCTGCACGCGCTGGCGCTGGATCTGGCTCCGCTGGCGGGCGTGGATGCGTCGCTGCGCGTGCGCATTGGCAGGCTGTCGCTGTCGCGATTCATGATCAGCGAGATCACCGCGCCGGTGAGCTTGCGCGCCGGCCTGCTCGAGGTGAAGGCGGCCGGTGTGCTCGCGGCCGGACCGCTGCGCGCGACGCTGCAGGCCGGTGCGCCGGACGGCCGCTTCACGCTGGACCTGGGACTGGCCGCCGCCGACGCGGGCAGCGTGCTGGTGATGGCCGGGCTCACCACCGCCGAGCGTGGCGGGCGCCTCGCGCTGGAGGCGAGCGTGCACGGTGCCGGCAGCGACGCCGCGGCGCTGCTGGCGAATCTGCACGGCAGGCTCGCGATCGACGCCTCCGCGGTGACCGTACGCGCCGGTACGGCCAGGCTGGCCGGCTCGGATGTGGTAGGGAGCCTGCTGCGCGCACTGCAGCCCGGCGCGTCGAATCGCGTCGTGGTCGGCTGCGCGGTGGCGCATTTCGAGGTGCGCGACGGCGTGCTGATTGCGAACGACTCCATCGGCATGCAGAGCCGGACCACGAACCTGCTCGGCAGCGGGCGCATCGCGCTGCACGGGCAGCGGCTGGATCTGGTGCTGCGGCCGTGGCCGCGCGAGGGGTCCGCCGCGGCAGCCGCGGCGGGTGGCGGTGCGCTGGCGATCTCCGGGCCCGTCGCGGACCCGCAGGTGAGCATCGCGAACGAGGCGCAGGTGCGCAGCGGCGACGGCGATGGCGCGCTGCTCGCCGGCGCCTTGCTGCCCATCGCCCGGGGATTGCTCGCGCGTGCGCACGGCGACGCCCCCTGCGAGCAGGCGGCGCGCGGCGCGCCATCGCCGCGCGCGGCCACTGCCGAGTCCGGCGGCACGGCGCCGGACGGCGGCGGTTGGCCGGTGCTCGCGCGATGGGGCCGGTGACCCGGCATGTATTGAGCCCGGACTATTCATGAACAGTCCGGGCTACCATCCAGCCCGCGGCGCGGGCGCGTGACACTGTGAGAGGCAAGCCATGAGCGCGAACATCCTGGTGCACCGTGACGGCGCGCTGGCGACGGTGGTCCTGAACCGGCCCGAGAAGGGCAACGCGATGATCCGCGCGATGTGGAACACGCTGGGCGAGGCGATGCTGTCGCTGTCGGCCGACAACGACGTGCGCTGCGTGATCCTGCGCGGCGCCGGCGAGGAATCCTTCTCGCCGGGCGACGACATCGCCGAGTTCGAACAGCAGCGTCATGACGTCGCAAGCGGGCGCGAGTACGGGGCCACGGTGGCGCGCACCATCGACAGCTTGAAGCATTGCCGCCACCCCGTGGTGGCGCAGATCAACGGCGTCTGCGTGGGCAGCGGCCTCGCGATCGCCGCGCTTGCCGACATCCGCGTATGCGGCGCCTCGAGCCGGTTCGGAGCGCCGCTGAACCGACTTGGCGCGGTGATGGGTCACGATGAACTGCACGCACTGCTCGCGCTGGTGGGCCGGGCCCGCGTGCTGGAACTGCTGCTGGAAGGGCGCATCGTGAACGCCGCCGAGGCGAGCGCCATGGGCCTGGTGCACCGGGTCGTGGACGACGCGCGCGTGGCCGAGTGTGCCTACGAGAGCGCGCGGCGCATCGCCGCCTCGGCGCCGCTGGCGGCGCGCTGGCACAAGAAGTTCATCAACCGCCTGACCGATTCGGCACCGCTGTCCGCGTACGAGCGCGAGGAGTGTTTCGCGTGCTTCGGGACCGCCGACTTCCAGGAAGGCTACCGCGCGTTCCTGGCCGGGCGCACGCCCCGGTTCCGGGGTCACTAGCAGGCTGGTGAAAAAGCACATCCATGTGCCGGACGCAGGCTGTCGACAGACGATGTTTTTCACCAGCCTGCCAGTACCTGGCCTCGCCGAGGCCGGCCGCGACCCGCAGCGACGGGTGGTGATCCGCTTCTCGTACTGACCCGCCGGGCGCCGCGCGCCGATCGCGCGGCCTCAAGTTCCGCCCGGCGCGGCCGAAGCAGTGAGCAGATTCCAGTCGCGAGGCCACCCGACTCATGCTCACACGAGCATTTGCACTCGCCGTGCTCGGCCTCGGCCTGCTCGGCCCATCCGCGCATGCCGCTGGCGCCGGCAAGCATCGCATCGTCATCGTCAGCAGCTATCACCGCGAGTATCTGTGGTCGCAGGACACCGCCGCCGGGGTGAACGCGGGGCTGCTGGAGGCAGGCTGGCTGGACAGCGAGGAGCAGGAGGCACGCTTTGCGCGCGAGGACGAGGTGGAGAGTTCGCGCGCGGTGATCGCGAAGCTGTGGATGGACACCAAGCGCGCCAACAGCCGCGCCCAGATCGCGCAGGCGGTGGCGAAGGTGGTGGCGCGCATCGACGCGTTCGGTCCGGATCTGCTGTTGCTTGGCGATGACAATGCCACGCGCTACATCGCGGGCAACTACCTGGACACGCGGCTGCCGGTGGTGTTCTGGGGCGTGAACGGCAGTCCCACGAAGTACGACCTGATCGATTCGATGGATCGCCCGGGGCACAACGTGACCGGGGTCTACCAGGCCGGCTACCTGAAGGAGGGCGTGCAGTGGCTGCGCAAGCTGCTGCCGGGCATCAACCGCATGGCGGTGCTGTCCGATGATTCGCCCACCGGGCGCGCCAAGGCCAAGGACCTCCAGCGCCTGGTGCGCGACGGCGAACTGCCGGTGCACCTGGTCGCCACGGTGGTGACCAACTCCTTGCAGACCTGGCAGGCGCGCGCGATGGATCTCGCGCAGCAGGTGGACGCCTTCTTCGTGCTCAACCACAACACCTTGAAGGACGAGCAGGGCAACTCTGTCGACCAGCTCGAGGTCGGCGCGTGGTACCTGAACAACGTGCGCAAGCCCGACCTGGGCCACGAGCGGCAGTTCGTGGTCGAGGGCGTGCTTTGCGCGGTGGACGATTCCGGCTTCAAGCAGGGTCATGAGGCGGTGCGGATGGCGCGGCGGATCCTCGATGGCGGCGAGGACCCGGCCGCGATGGCGGTCTACGCGCCATCGCGCGGCGAGTTCGTCGTGAACCTGGAGCGGGCACGCATGCTGGGACTGGAGATGCTCGTCGCTGCCAGCCCGCTGGTGGAGGCGCGCATCGAGCGTTTGCTGGCGTTGCAGCGACATCCCTAGCCTCAGGTGCCCGTGTTCCGCTCTCATCGACTGCTGCGCGCCGCACCGCGGTGGCGTATCGCCCGGCGCTGCCGCGCGCAGGGCGTGGCGTCGCGATCGCGGCCCGTGACGATGACGCCGCGCGCAGCGCACGGTGCTTAGCGTGCGGGTCGCGGCGAGGACGCGCTTTCGCGATCAGTCCATCTTCCGCCGGCTGCTGTGCGCGATGGTGGCGACCGCGTTGCTCGTCGCGCTGGTCTCCGGCGGCGTCCACTACCTGTTCGCGGTGGGCCTGATCAAGTCATCGGTACGCAGCCAGATCGACAGCGCGCTGGCTGGCGCGGCGGCGTATCTGGATCGCGCCTACGCCGTGCCGGTGGCGGGCGATCTGCGCCTGCTCGCGTCCTCGCCGGTGGTGGACGACCTGCTGATGTCCATGGGCGCGGAGCGCTTGCTGGATCGCCCGGCCGCGGAAGGCATGTTCCTGTCGCTGGTGCGCGAGAACCCCGCGCTGTACAGCATGCTCTCGCTGCTGGACGCCAACGGGCAGGTGCGCGTCAGCGTGATGCACGGGCGGCGCATTCGCCCGGAGCAGCTGATCCTCGGTGCCGAGTCCACGGCGCTGTTTCGCCGGCTGGCCGCCGAACCCCCGGGCACGCTGCTCTACCAGGGGCCGCTGTTCCATCCCGACGGGCGGCATTCGATGCTGGTCGGGATCACCAAGCGCGATCCCGATCTGGGCACCTTCGGCGGCGTCATCCTCGCCGAGATCCCGCTCGATGACCTGATCCGTCACCTGGCCGGCAGGCGTGCGCTGGATCATCCCACCGCATGGCTGCTGTCCGCCGATGGGCGCGTGATGCTGATGCCGCCCGAGCGGGGCTCGCGGCTGGACCCGCGCGCGTACCTGGATGGCGCGCAACCGCCCGACGGCGCCATCGTGCAGGTCTCCGCGCTGGCGGGAGCGGACTCCCCGCTGGGATTGTTCCGCATCGCCTTCAGCCTGCCAGCGGACGTGTTCTCCGCCAGCCTGTCTACGGCCGGAGCGATCACCGCCGCCGTGCTGGCGCTGGTCGTGCTCGCTTCGTGCGTGCTCGCAGGGCTGCTGGCACGCCAGATCGCCCAGCCCATGCGCGCACTGTCCGAACTCGCGGGCGCGGTGGGCGCAGGCGATCTGTCGCAGCGCATCGAGCAGAGATGGGGCGGGGAGGAAGGCCGTCTGGCACGTGCCTTCAACCGCATGCTGGACGCCATCAACGTCACCACGGTGTCACGCGCCTACGTGAACTCCATCATCGAGTCGATGGGAGACGCGGTGATCGTCGTTGACCCCGCGGGCTGCATCGAGAGCGTCAACCTCGCGGCGGGACGGCTGCTCGGCTGCGATTCCCAGCACCTGCCGGGCACGCGCCTCGATCAGCGCTTCGTGCAGAGCGATGTGCGTGCGCGCCTGTACCGGGCGCTGGCCGCGCACGCGCCGTTCGAACTGGAGCAGACCCGGATCACGCGCGGTGACGGTGTCGAGACGCCAGTGTGGCTGTCGTGCTCGCCGATGGGCAGCGCCGATGCCGCGCACTGCGGCATGGTGGTGGTGCTGCGCGACATCAGCGAATCGCTGCGCGCCCAGCGCGAACTGGCCAGTGCCCACCAGGCGCTCAGTTTCCACGTCGAGAACTCGCCGCTCGCGGTGATCGAGTGGGATGAGAAACTGCGCGTGCGCCGCTGGTCCAAGCGCGCGGAGGAGGTGTTCGGCTGGCGCGCCGACGAGGTCGTCGGTCGCGACCCGGATCGCTGGCCGTTCATCATCGAGGCGGATCGCGACCACGCGCGCGAGGCTGGACGCCGTCTGGTTGCCGGCGAGCCGCGCAACGTGTGCCGGTACCGCAACTACCGCAAGGATGGCACGGTGGTGCACTGCGAGTGGCACAACTCCCTGCTGGTGGACCGCGATGGCGCGCCGCTCTCGGTGCTGTCGCTGGTGCAGGATGTCACCGAGTCGGTGACCCTGGCCCGTGAACTGTCGCATCAGGCGAGCCACGACGCGCTCACGGGCCTGTGCAACCGCCGTGCCTTCGACCTGCTCCTGGAGTCGGTCGTGGCCACCGTTCGCGACAGCGATGCATCGCACGTGCTGTGCTTCATCGATCTCGACCAGTTCAAGGCCGTGAACGACTCCCGCGGCCACTGCGCGGGCGACGAACTGCTGCGCCAGGTCGGTGGGCTGCTGCGGCGCGCCGTGCGCCGGGAGGACAGCGTCGCGCGCCTGGGGGGCGACGAGTTCGCGGTGCTGCTGGAGAACTGCACCGTGCAGGCTGCCTCGCGTCTGGCCGGGGAGTTGTTGCGTGCGTTGCGCGAGCACCCGTTCGTGTGGGACGCAAAGAGCTTCAGGCTCAATGCCAGCATCGGACTGGTGGGCATCAACCGCGACCTGAACGACGCCGCGGCGGTGATGAGCGCGGCGGACACGGCGTGCCTGCTCGCCAAGAGCGAAGGGCGCGATCGCGTGCATGTGTTCGACGATCTCGAGGATCTGGATCGCCGCCGCGGCGAGGCGCAGTGGGTGTCGAGGATCAACGATGCGCTGGACGAGGATCGGTTCTTCCTGATGGCGCAGCCCATCATGGCGTTGGCCGATGACGACGGCGTCGAGTGCTTCGAGCTGCTGCTGCGCATGAGCGACGAGGATGGGAACGTGGTCGCACCGGGGGCCTTCCTGCCGGCGGCCGAGCGCTATCACATCATGCCGAAAGTGGATCGCTGGGTGATCCGCAGCGCCATCGACCTGATCGCCGCCGCGCCCGCGGCGACGGCGCAGCGCCTGCGCTGCTTCGTGAACATCTCGGGACAGACGCTGGCCGACGGCTCGCTGCGGGATTTCGTCGCCGAGCACCTCGCGCGCACGGGTGTCGCGCCGCAGACGCTGTGCTTCGAGATCACCGAGACCGCGGCGGTGGCCGACTTCGCGCGCGCCAACGCCTTCATACAGTCGCTGACCGCGCTTGGCTGCCGCTTCGCACTGGATGACTTCGGCAGCGGCGTGTCCAGCTTCGCCTATCTGAAGAACCTGCCGGTGCACTACCTGAAGATCGACGGCATGTTCGTGCGTGACATCGCCAGCGACGCGAGTTGCCGCGCGCTGGTGCGCTCGATCAACGAGGTGGGTCATGCGATGGGCAAGCTCACGGTGGCGGAGTGCGTCGAGAACGACGCCATCCTGGCCTGCTTGCACGAGGTGGGCGTGGACTTCGTGCAGGGCTTCCACATCGGACGCCCGCAACTGGCGAGCGACGTCCTCGCGCGCAGCGTGCCGGCGCGTGCCGTGGCTGGCTGACGCGCGCATTGGCAAGGCCCACCCCGGTATTCGCCCTGTAGCCGGCGTGCCGGCGAAGCGCGCGGTGGCAAGGACGCAGGGGGTGTTCGCCTGCAAGCAGGCTCCTACAGGCGCGGCGCCGCCGAAGCTGGCGACGG
>Ga0326597_10015043_pt1 | contig 10125 bp, 7 predicted proteins | sample RVTome_12_FD_203789 | JGI IMG/M metagenome (GOLD analysis project Ga0326597, IMG submission 203789) | Soil microbial communities from uranium-contaminated site in the Upper Colorado River Basin, Wyoming, United States - RVT100D185 | ecosystem: Environmental > Terrestrial > Soil > Contaminated >...
GTTGCGCGATCGACTGGGTGATGACGAAGCCTGGTTCCAGGTCTGGCGCGAACAAGGCGATGTCCTGCGTGCACGCGCCGATACCGCGCAGGCGCGAGCTCATCCCCTAACTGCCGCGTCGAATTACCTGCGCGCGTGTCTGCACTATCAGATGAGCGACCATTTCCGCCAGCCTAAGGACGACCACGCGATGACGGTGTATCGAGAGTCGATCGCCTGCTTCAAGCAATTTACCGCGCTCACCGATCGCCCGCGCATTGAGGCCGTCGAGCTCCCGTCCAGGGACGGACCGTTTCCGGCGTATTTTGTGCATGCGGAGAACAGCAATGCCGAACGTCATCCGTGCGTTGTGCGCTTCGGCGGTTTCGATACGCAAAAAGAGCTGCAGTACCTGCGCGGAACACCCGATCTCGTGCGACGCGGCATTTCCTGCCTACTGGTCGATGGCCCGGGCCAGGGCGAGATGATTCGCTTCCGCGGCATGCACCTGCGACACGACTTCGAGATCGCTGGCAGCGCAGCGATCGATTATCTTGCGACGCGCTCCGATGTCGATCTCAATCGCGTCGGCATCGTCGCCATGAGTCTCGGCGGTTACTATGCGCCTCGTTGCGTCGCATCGGACAAGCGCTACAAGGCCTGCGTTGCGTGGGGTGCGACGTGGGACTTTCACCAAACCTGGGTGCGGCGCATCGAAGCGCTGAAGCAGGCGGCCATGGCCGTGCCGGCGGAGCACCTGTTATGGGTGTGCGGCGTCAGCACGTATGACGAAGCGCTGAAAAAACTGGAACCCTTTCGCCTCGACGGTATCGCGCAAAAGGTGGAGTGCCCGTTCCTCCTCATGCACGGTGCGCAAGACGCGCAGGTATCGAACGAGGATGCGCAGAAAATGTTTGATGCCATCGGCTCGCGCGACAAGACGTTCAGAGTGTTCACTGCGGACGAAGGCGGCGCGCAGCATTGCCAGCGAGATTACCTGCCGCCGGCATGCGAATTTCTGGTGGATTGGCTCGAGGAAAAGCTCAGATAGTCGATCCAGACGGGCGCTATCGCTGCTTATCGGAAAATTGAACCCTGCTAGCGTCGGTGCGGGCACGGCCATGACCGGCTGTTCGCCCGATCGGTCAAGTCGCCGCAAAAGGTGTGCGTCCCCATTTCCCCATTTCCAAAGGATTACTCGTAGCGCTGCCTGGCTTTCCACGGGCCAGGCTCGGCGAAGCTTACCGCCGGCGCTGCCTTGGGCTCCTGGCCGCGCGCGAAGCCTAGAAAGGTCCGCGTGCGCGCTGTCTGCGGCGCCAGCGCGGCAGCCAGGATCTCGGCCACCCGCGCCTTGGTCAAGCGCTCCAGGGCGGCCAAAGTGGCGTCGCGTCGGCCCCAGTCGCCTTGCTCCTCGTAGGCCAGATCGAACAGCCGGGCGGCGCGATCGGCGACTGACTTGTCTTTCTCCTCCAGGTTGGCCCGCACCCCGGCCACGATGGTTTTCCAGCCGGCGTCCGACAGCGCAGCGAGTTGCGCCGGCAGCGTCTCGATGAAGGCGTCAGCGCGCGCTTCCAGAACGTCGGCCGAGTAGTCGCCCGACTGGACGATGAAATACGCAAACTCGGTGTGCTGTTCGCGGCCGGCGCCGCCGAACACGATGTAGCCGAGCTGTTGCTTGGTGCGCAATTCGCTGTAGGTCGGTGGGCCGATAAAGGCCGACAGCACCGACGTGGCGGCCCGCAGCTCGGGCGTATCGCTGCCGAGCACGACTTCGCGCCGGAAAGCCGAGTTGTTGACGCTGAGCGCCTCGCTAGTGCGCAGCGCATCGCCCGGCGCCATCGCCAGCAGGCGGCGCTTCAGCAACGCGGCTTCCGGCACCGGAGCCGGGTCCAGCCGGGCGGTCACGCGGCGCACGGCGGCCTGCGCTTCGGGGGCGCCGATGTTGCCGTAAGCCAGAGCCTCCCACTTGCCGCTGGCATACAAGGTGCGCGCAAAGGTCTGGACCTGCGCCAGGGTCACGTCGCGCGCCACCGGCAACTTCTCATCCGGACGCCAGTAGAACTCGCGCACGGCGCGGCGGCGCGATTCGCGCAGCAGCAAGTGGGCATCGGCGCGTTCGAAAGCGGCCAGTATGCGCAGCATCCGATCCTTCAGCGCGGCAAAGCGTTCGGGCGTCAGGGCGCAGTCGGTCAGGCCAGGGGTCACCTGGTCGAGCAGGCGCCCGGCGGACGCATCGTAGCCGTCTACGCTGAGCTGCACGCCCTCGAGCGAGGCCGAGAATGCAAAGCGCAGCCCCGCCTCGCCGGCCGTGTAGGTCGTCTCGTTGAGGGACTCGCGCACGCAAGCCCCGTAGAATTGCAGCAGCACGGCGTTGCGCAGCGTGCCTATCGTGCGCGGCAGGCGCAGCCGCATTACCATGGCCACCAGCGGGCGCTGGAACTCGGTGTCCTGCGCGTAGTACATCGAGAGCGCCGGCTCGTCGATCAGGCGCACGGGCTCGATCGGCAGCACCGCGGTGGAGGAGGGCACGTACGGGTTGGGCGGCGGCAGCCGAATCCCGCTCACTGCGGGCGGATCCAGCAGCGCGGCGTAGGCCGGACCGGCATCCTCGACGTAGCTGTAGCGCGTACCGAAGTAGGGTTCCGTGCTGTCCGTCGGCAAGCCCTTGGCCACGAGCGTGACGAGCAGATTGTCCGGCCGCAACCGGCCAAGCACGTCCTGCAGCGCGGTCGGGTCCGGCTGCAGCCACAGGTACGGCACGCGTTCGGCCACCTCGATCGGGAAGTTCATCAGCGCGTTGGCCAGGAATACGGCGCGTCGCGCCCCCTCGCCCTGGTCGCGGAAGCGCTCGTCCAGGATGGCCATCGTGCGCCGCTCCTGGAACAGGTAGGGCGGTACTTCGCTGCGGCGCAGTTGCTCGATTGTGGCGAAGACAAGCTGCAGCACGCGCTGATAACGGGTCAGGCCCTCGGGCGTCAAGCTGATCTGTATATCGAAGGAGCCGTAGTCATGGTTGTCGGCATGGGCGCCCGCACTGAGGCCCGTAGCCAGGCTCTTAGCCTTGAGCGTCGCAAGCAGGCTGCCAGCGCCCTCGTGGCCCAGCACGAAGGCGATCTGCTCCGCTGGTTTGCTGCCGGCGTAGGCGCGCAGATTCGGCAGCGGGAAGCTCAACGTCATATGCCGCTGGTCGGTCACCGGCTCCATGCGCAGCACGCGCAGCGCCGCCTTCGGCGGCAGGTAGTCGGGCGGATAATGGAGCTTGGCTCGTTGCAGGTCCGGTACCGGCGCGAAGTAGCGGCGCGCCCAGTGTTCGAGCTGGTCCAGGCCATCGGGGCCAGTCAGGGCCAGCGTCATGCGGTTGGCGCTGTAGTAGCGGTTGTGGAAGGCGAGCAACTCCTCGCGCGTGGCGCCTTGCAACGTCTCGCGGTTGCCGATGCTGAACTGGCGCGCCGGGTGGCCTGGCCGGTAGACCGTGGCACGCAATGAATATTCGCGCCAGTCGTCTTTCTCGACGTTCTTCTGGAACTCCGAGTTGACCGCGTTCACCTCGCGCTCGTTGAATTCAGGCGTGAACAGCGGGGCGATGAAGAACTGGGCAAATCGGTCCAGCGCCCCCTCGAAAGCCTCGGGCCGGACCTCCAAGTGGTAGTTGGTCCGGTCGCTCGCCGTGTAGGCGTTGTGGTAGCCGCCGTTGCGCCGCAGGTACTCCCCATACTCCGAGGGCGACGGGAACTTCTCGGTGCCCAGGAACAGCATGTGCTCCAGGTAATGGGCCAGGCCCTGGCGCTCGGGCGGATCGCTCAGGCTGCCCACGCCTACCGCCACCGAGGCCGAGGACACGTTGAGCTTGGGATCCGACAGCAGCAACACCTTCATGCCGTTGGGCAGCACGAAGCGCCGGTACTCCGAGGCGTCATTCGGCGCCGGTACGCGCGGCGGCACGGCGGCAACGTCGATCGTCGCGGGCGGCAACGCGGGCTCGTGGAGCGGCGGCGCCGCCATAGCGGCGGCGGTCCAGACGGCGAGTAGGGCGGTCAGGGCAAGAAGGTGCAGGCGCATGGAGGATAGCGGTCGTTCGATGAAAGGGATCGGATCGTTGATGCGGACTTAGGTTCCCTGAGCGCTGCAGGTGAAGGCCGGCTCACAGCAGCACGATGTCGGCCTGCTCCGGGTTCATGGTCGATTTCGCCGCAAGCGAGATCGGCTTGCCGACCAATTCCGACAGGCGGGCCAGATGCGGACTCTCCTCGACAACCAGAATTCACCTCAACGGCTGGCAGCCTAACCCGGCCAGCATGTGGAGGGCGCCGAGTTGCAGGAGTATTCCTACCCCGTCCGCGAGGACCCATCCCTCCGCCCACGTGTCACCGACAAAGCTCGAGATGCTGACTTCGGCCATTTCACAGCGCCTGCCGGTCGGCGGCGAACCGCTGCCTTGTTGCTTTCCAGCGTTGCAGCAGGCTCATTCGTTCTTCACCCCGAGCATGCATGAGTACTGGGATCATAGCGGCCACATCCTGCTCGGCAATACACGCCTCAGGCGTCCACAAAGCCGGCTGCGCCGTCGACGAATAACGAGTCCATATCGGGGAGCCGGTTGATGAGTTTTTGCTCGAGCAAATAGCGCCAAAGCGTGCCGACAATCTCGCGGTTTTTTTCGGTCAGACCAAAGGGTATGGGATCATCTCCCGGCGGATCTCCCCAGGGGTCCAGATTTCCGCCGTCGGCGTAAAACTGCTTCTTGCTCGCGCAACAAGCCTCGAACACTACCTTCGGCGCCGCCGGATATTTGGCGAGACAGCTCTCGTGGATCACCACGGCGTGGTTGAGCGGGTAAATCCCGGTGCGGGCGAAATAATCCCGCTCGGCGGTTTCGGTGTCGGGCAGCAACGGCCGGAGCTGGCGTTCGCTCTCTGGTTTATTGCCGTCCGCTGTTCTCGGTGTGAGGAAGGCATCGATCTTGCCGTCGATCACCATCTGCTCGATATCGCCCCCGACTGTCTGCACAGCAGCCTCCGCCGGCGGCACGAAGCGTTGTATCGGTCCGGCGACCCAGTTCAACTCGCTCCAATGCAGATCGTACTCGTCGATCATGGTGCCGCGCCACCAGACGCCGGCGGTCTGGGTATATTCGCTGGCGCCGATCGTCTTGCCGCGCAACTCCGACGGGTGGGTGAGGTCGCTATCACGGCGCACATAGAGCGAGCCGTGCCTAAAGGCTCGGTTCAGGAACACCGGAATCGCGCGCATCCACTCAACACCGCGTTCGCGCATCATGGTGTAGTTGGCGAGCGAAAACTCATTGACCTGGAAGGGCAGATTTTCAAGCACCGCGATGAAGGACTGACCGGGTCCAACGGGCTTGTAGCGCAAGTCCAATCCGTCTCGAACGCCCGTCACGTGGCGAAAAAATGGATACGCGCCGCCAACCATTTCGATCGTATTCTCGCCAATCCCACCTTGCATTGGGTGTCCTCTTCTCGACTATTGAATCAGATATCGACCGGATGATAGCCCTTGCCCTGGCAAAAGTAATCCGGTGCTTCGGAACGATTCCTAGCGTGTAACGCTCAGGCGACCGTGAACCTCGGCTGGATTTCGAGATGCTCCGGCCTATCGAAGATGCTGGCTCTCCGAATCAACATCGGGATGTCCCTGTCCAACTTCCTTCACTCGGGGACTATTCGCGCTTCCGGGGATGCCCTCGTCATTCCCCATCGGTTGGGCCGTGCGCAGACCGATGTCCCAGAATAAGCATGAGCGGCCGCACGTCGGGCAGCGACTCCAGCGATTCGGTCATGCCGATGACACGCTCAATGTCGGCGGGCTCGAGACTGCGCTTGGCGCAATCTTTGAGCTTGGCGAGACGCTCATCGCGATTCATCGGATTGGCAATCGAGCCTCGGTAATGACGGCATGTTTCGCTGATGACACGCCCGTCCGGAAGCCCGACGCGGGCCGCGGCCCAGGTCTTCAGCGGATCTCTCGGAATGTCCGGATTGCGCTTGACGCGGACCTTTTGCAGTACGGATTCCACGCGCGGCGAGAAGCGTGTGGCATCACTGAACGAGTCGATATCGACGCGCCCATCGGCGACCGCCACACTACCGCAATAGGTGATATCGAACTTGCCGTCGAGACCGCTGCTTGCCGTTCCTTCGTGCCCTGAGCGAACGTGACTTCCTGGAACTTCGAGTTCCAGATAGGTGATGTCCTCCGGGCGAAACTCGTGACGCAGCCGCAAGGTAAGCGCCGCTTCGATCGCCCACTGCATGAAGATCTGGGCCGGATAGCGCTTGATGTTGAATCCGGGGTTGACTAGAGCGAAGCTTGTGCCCAGATCGCGCGTGAGCTCGTCCCAGTCAAACTCGGCGCCCAACACGGTGTCGACGAAGCCTTGATTGACTTCGAGGATACCGTCGCGGCTGATAAAACCGGCCTGCGCGAGCAAGGCGGCCTCAACGCCCTCGCGGGCGGCGGTACCAGGATGTGTGGACTTGACCATGGTTCCGGTATTGGCAGTAAGCCCACCGGTATGCGAGGCCGCAATACCCAGCGCCATGCGAACCCCAGCAGTATCTAGTCCCAACATTTTGGCGCTGGCTGCCGCGGCAGCTAGCGGACCGAGCAAGCCGGGGGGGTGGTAACCGCTCGTGTCGCACCGTGCCGAAGCCCTGCGCAAACGCGCATGAATCTCCCATCCGATGACGTAGGCCTCGATCAGCCGGGTTCCGGGCGCACCGCGGATTTCCCCCAGAGCCAGTGCGGAAGGCAGGATGTTCGAGGTGCCATGGGCAACCGGATGGCCCTGAATCTCGTAATCCAGACAGTGCAGAAAAATGCCGTTGGCGAACGCGGCCGAGGGGGCGTTTGTCCGGAAATCCTGGCCAACAACAGCGCACTGCGGGTTACCACCATTCTGCTTCAGGTACGTGCCAATGATGGCCGCCAACGGTTGAGTGGCCCCCGCAAGCATGTTGGCGATACCGTCCAGTATCCCGACTTTTGCTGCCGCCACGACTTCGGCCGACAGCGCGTTGTAGCTGGTATCAGTGACAAATCGAGCCAGCTTCTCGGTCGCTCCCACCCTACTATCCACTTGTTGCATGATGGCTTCGCCTCACTTGAAGGATTAACGGGGCGCTGGCCGCAGCGCGCACACTCCATTCGCTGGTTAGCACCTCGGTGCGCGGCAATACTTCGTTCGTTCGACGTGCCCGCACGCGGCTCGACCAAACGTGGACCGATCAAGCGGCGACGGCTTCCTCTTGCTCCACGGTCGGCGCGTTACCGGCGATTGTCGTCCTGCGCACGTCGCGCGCCTCATCGGGCGGGAACGCCCGGCCGCGGTGCATGGTCTGGCGATTGTCCCATATCACCAGATCGCCGACGCGCCATTTGTGCGAATAGACGAATTCGCGCTGCGTTGCGTGCTCGGTAAGATCGCGCAGCAGCAGCCGCGCTTCCGGTAGTGGCCAGCCGAGGATGGCGCCGGCGTGCGACGAGAGATAGACCGATTTGCGTCCGGTGCCCGGATGGGTGCGCACGAGGCGCTGGCGCACGGGCCTGAAGCGAATGCGCTCTTCTTCGGTGAACTCGCGAAAACCGATCAGATCGCGCGAGAACAACTGTGAATGCTCGCAGATGAGCGGTTCGATCAGAGTTTTGGTGTCGTCATCCAGCGCGTCATAGGCAGCGCCCATGTGGGCAAATTCGGTGTTGCCGCCTTTCGAAGGCGTGCGCACCGCGCGTAACAGCGAATACTTTGCCGGGATCACTTTGAATGACGAATCGGAATGCCACAGCCGATTGCCGATCGCGAACAGGCGCTTGCGGTCATCACGCGCGTAAGGCTTGTTGTCGCCGTCCAGGTTGGAGACGTCGTTGAAAGTTTCCGGCAGGCGGAAATCCCCGGTAGCGCTGCGCATGGCGTTCCGTTGCGTGGTTTCCAGCGGCCCCAGCCCCAGCGTGAACGCCATGTGCTGTTCGTTGGTAATGGGCTCGTTGTGAAACACCAGCACGGCGTAACGATCCATGCCGGCGTGGATGGCCTCCGCCTGCGCGGGGGTCAGCGGTTCGCGCAGATCGACGCCGTCTACCTCGGCGCCGATAATGGGAGTGATCGGGCGAAACTGTACGGACATGATGCGAATCTCCTTGAATCAAAGTCTCGATGCCCCGGTGATGATCAGCATTTGGCCGGAGCGTGTATTGCGGCTTGCCGCACCAGGGTAATGCTACGCCGCCGCCTATGGATTGTCACTGTCACTGGGCTGTGCGCGTTAGCAAACAGCGCGCAATTGACCCCTGGACGGGCCGGCGATAGAGTCACGCTTCGCTAGAGCTGCGCCCGGCGCATTGCGCAGATTGCCGAGCGGCGCACGATGGGCATCTTGACGGGCTTACGCAAAGGCCGCCCGGCCCAGCGCGAACGGCGCCAGATCTTTCGCTTTCACGACGGCGGCTGAAGACGAACGGACAGTCTCGCGCGCGGTGCGGGCGTCCGTATCGTAGGCGGAGTGAATGACAAAGATGGGAGCATGGGCAGTGGACAGAGCGTTCTGGATCACCTGGTACGACCTGCCCGAGGCAGGAAAGAAGGATTATCTCGAGTGGCTGCATGCATGCTACCTACCCGAAATGCTCAAGCGCCCCGGCTATCTGTGGGCGGCGCATTACGCGGCGCTCGACAAGAGCCAGTTCAGGCGCCGCAGCACCGGGCCGAGATTCAGCACGGAGGATCCCGCCGTTCCCACCGGCGACCGCTACATATTGATCTTCGGCGCAGCGGATACCGGCGTCTTCGGCCACCCGTCCCGACGCGAGATGCACGCCGCGTTGCCGGAATCCGGGCGGAAGATGCTGGCGATGCGCAGCGGCGAGCGGGTGAACATCATGACCGAGGCGACTCGCGTCGAGGGCCCGGAGGCCAAGAATTACCGCGAAGGCATGACGACTGCGCCGTGGATACAATTCGGCAACTTCCAGTCCACCTGGCAGGACGAAGAGGACGTGCACGCGTGGTACTCGTCGTGGCGCATGCCCGCGATGAGCCGGATGGCCGGCTGCATCCGCACGCGCCGCCTTGCCTCCATCGCCGGCTGGGCCAAACAGGCGATAATCTACGAGTTCGTTTCGCTCGAAGCGCGCAACCACTTTCTGAGTTCCCACGAGGACAGCAAGGAGAACGAGGAATCCCAGGACAAGATCATGGTGAGCCTGATGCACGCGCCGGGTTCGGCCAACGTGGCGAGGCGCATCTGGCCTCCCGTTCCCGGTTGAGATCACAAGTAGATAAGCGGCGCTGCGTCGCAAGCGGTAACGACACGGCGTTATGTTCTTGGCGCGTGCGATGCGGAGAATTGCCCCTGCAGTTAAACGACTACAGGAGCAAGGCGAATGACGAATGTGCGGGCGGGTAAGCTGGTGCGTCGTGGCCGCGAAGGGTGGCGGGCACCGCTGGCTGGTTTCGAGGGCAGCGGCCTGAGTGCGGAGGCGTTCTGCCGGCGCGAGGGGATTAGCTCGGCGAGCTTCTACCGGTGGCGTTCCGTATTGGGCAATGGGGGCGAGCGACGTTGCGCGGTGGTGGTGCGCAACGCGACGCCGACGTTCGTGGATGCTGGGGCGCTGGAGTTGCCGCGATCGCAGCCATTGTCCAGCCGCTTGGATCTTCTGCGCTTACGGATAGCGGCAATGCGCCAGGTAGGGGGGGCGCAGTCGCATTCGGAAAACCGTACGCTATCGCGCGGAGCGTCGTATGAAAATCACAGCCGAAGTGTTTGACGCCTACCCGCCATTCGCAATACTCGGCAAGCAATGACGGATCGGGGCCGCGTCCGGGCATCCAATCTTCCCGTTACCTGCCGTTCCCGGACCGAGGACAGCGATCCCTTGGATCCGAACGTTCGCCATTGGGCGCCCGATTTTGGATCTCGAAGTCCGATGCGCGCTACGCCGCAGCCAAAGTCGAGTTGGACATCTGAACCACCGTCGATAGACGTTCGCCTCCGCCTCCACACGTGCCTCCCTGATCGCCGCCTCGGGCAGCACCAAGAGCCCGAGCGCGGCCTCGGTCAACGGTGGTCGTTCGACCTCAGCGTTGTCCATGCTCAGCCGGTGTTATTCGAGCGGCGTGATGCCGCGTTG
>Ga0326597_10015044_pt1 | contig 10124 bp, 8 predicted proteins | sample RVTome_12_FD_203789 | JGI IMG/M metagenome (GOLD analysis project Ga0326597, IMG submission 203789) | Soil microbial communities from uranium-contaminated site in the Upper Colorado River Basin, Wyoming, United States - RVT100D185 | ecosystem: Environmental > Terrestrial > Soil > Contaminated >...
TTCCGGCGCCGCGCGCACGCTCAGCGCCTATTTCCTTCGCTTCGCGGTCCTGGCGCGTCGGCGGTCCAGCTAGGTGGGGTGGAGTACCGGATCGAGCAAGGTGCGGCTAGGTTAGAGCGCGGCCGGGCGGGGCGCGCTGGTCTTGGCACCACGGCGTAGACCTCTCGACCAATGCGGTAAGTCGTTGCTGGACAACAACGCCACCGTAGCTCAGCGGTAGAGCTCTCGATTCGTAATCCCGCACGGCCAGCGCATGCGAGCGCTGGCCGTTGTGTTTTCGATGATTTGCGCGAGGCCAGCGATTGCCCGCGCCGGCCAGCGACGCCGGTATTGGCACCACCTATGGCACCACTGCTGCAGAGTCCTTCAACTGGCGTCGAGCACTTCCCGCAGTTTGCGGGCCAGGCCTTGGGGCGTGAACGGCTTTTGGAGAAACGCGATCCCCGGCGCGAGCACACCGTGGTGGATGATGGCGTCGTCGGTGTAGCCCGACAGGTACAACACCTTCGTCCCACGCCGTGCCGACACCACGCGTTCCGCGACTTGGCGTCCGCTCATGTTGGGCATGACCACGTCGGTCAAGAGCAGGTGGATCGGGCCTTTGTGTCTGTCAGCCAAACGGAGTGCCTCTTGTCCGTCGGCAGCCGTTAGCACCGTGTAGCCGTGCGCTTCCAGTACCCTCCGCGTGAGGTTCCTGACGGCGTCCTCGTCCTCCACTAGGAGTACTGTTTCCGAGCCGCGGAGGGAAGTCGGCGGCGTTGCTTCTGGTGCGGGTGGCTCGGCGGGAGCCTCGACACGCGGCAGGTAGATCTTGAAACTCGTTCCCTGGCCGGGTTCGCTATACACCCAGATGTAGCCGTCGCTCTGTTTCACGATTCCGTACACCGTTGCCAGCCCGAGCCCCGTGCCCTTGCCCTTCTCCTTGGTGGTGAAGAACGGCTCGAAGATGTGAGCCTTGACTTGGGTGTCCATGCCGATGCCCGTGTCGCTCACGGCAACCATGGTGTAGCGACCGGGCACTACCGGTACGTGCGCTTGAGCGTACGCCTCGTCTAGATCCACGTTCGCCGTCTCGACGGTGAGCTTGCCCCCCTGGGGCATGGCATCGCGCGCGTTGACGGCGAGGTTCATGATCACCTGCTCGATCTGGCCCGGATCGGCCCGCACCGCGCCGAGGTCTGGCGCCAGCACCGTGCGGAATTCAAGGTCCTCTCCGATCAATCGCCGCAGCATCTTTTCGAGGTCGGCTATCAGCGCGTTCAGGTCGAGGACCTGCGGCGCAAGGACCTGTTGGCGGCTGAACGCGAGCAACTGACGCGTTAGGGCAGCGGCACGCTGCGCGGCCTTCTTGATGTCCTCGACGTCCGCACGACGCTGATCGTCGCCGCTCAAATCCTCGAGCAGCAAATCGCTCGAGCCGAGAATCGCCGTCAATAGGTTGTTGAAGTCGTGCGCGATCCCGCCCGCCAGCCGGCCCACGGCCTCCATCTTCTGCGCTTGTAGCAGCTGGGTTTGGAGGGACTGGCGCTCGGTCGTGTCGCGGAGAATCACGGTAAAGACGGTCTCCCCTCCCGATTGCAGCTGCGAAATCGATGCCTCAGCGGGAAACTCCGTCCCGTCCTTGCGACGGCCAAAGATCTGACGACGCTCGCCCATTCTCCGCGCGGTATCGGCGGACTGCGCGAATCCCCGGATGTGCTGACGATGGACGTCGAGAAACCGTGAGGGCAGGAGCATCTCGAGGGGCCGGCCCAGGACCTCCTCTGCGGTGTAGCCGAAGATCCGTTCCGCTCCCTGGTTGAAGAGTTGGATGTGCTGGTCGTCGTTCACCGAGATGATTGCATCGTCCGCGATGTCGAGGATGCCGGCGAACCGGGCCTGGGTCGCGCGCAGCACCTCCGCGGCCCGTTGGCGCTCGGTGATGTCTTGAGCCATCGCCAGGGCTGCACGGCGGCCGCCAAACGTCAATGTGTTCCGGGTGATTTCCACCTCGATGGTCGTGCCGTCCTTCTTGCGGTGTCGCCACTCGCCTCTCTTGCGCAATCCCGTTTCAGACTTGGCGACGAGCTCGCGCAGGGCGGGCACCTCTTCGGGCGGATGAAGATCCTCGACGGTCATCGCGAGAAACTGTTCGCGCGTGTAGCCGTACTGCCGCTCCGCGGCCTCGTTGACGGCGAGCAGCTGCAACGTGTCGGGGGAGTAGACGAAGAGAGGGTTCGGGTTGCTTTCGAACAGCACTCGATAGTGCGCCTCCGATTCGGTTAACGCATGCTCGGCCGTGGTGCGCTCCGTCACGAGGGCAGCGAGCACCAGGGCCGTCACGGCCAGCAGCCCCACGAAGATCTGGAGCAGGGCCAGGTTCTCCGTCTGGGTCGAGGCCACGAACGGACCCAGTGCATTCAGGGTGAACCAGACCGCCAGGCCAGTCACGAGCGTCGTGGCGCTCGCCGCCCCGCGCGGGCCGAACCGCAGCGCAGCCCAGCTCACGACGGGGAAGATGGCATACACGTAGCTCTGCGGGAGCCTGAACAATGTGCCGGTGAGAACCATCAGGACCAGCGCGAGCGTCAGCGCCTCGACGGCTCGACCGGACAACTCACGGCGGCGCGGCGTCGCCGACCAGGTCAGGAGCAGCGATCCGAAGACCAGAACTCCCATCGCATCTCCTGACCACCAGACGAACCAGAGCGAGTCATAGGAGGCCGAGCTGATGGCGCCGCTCAACCACAGGCTGGCGACACCGATGGTCGCGCTCACCGTCGTGCTCAAGCCCGCGGCAAGCAAGACGAGGGCATACACGTCTCGGAGTCGCTCGAGCGACGGCCGGAATCGCGCGACGCGCTGGAGCAGCAGGGCTCCGACCACCGCTTCCAGCGTGTTGCCGACCCCGATGCCGGCCGCCCCCGCAAGCGGGACGCCCGAGGCAGCGTTCAGCAGAAGCGCCCCGATCGCGATGCCCGGCCAATAGCGGATCCCCAAGAGGACGAGGGCGGCGAGGGCGAGGCCGGCCGGTGGCCAGGCCGAGGACACTACCGCCTGCGCCACAGCGGCCAAGAGCCCCAGTTTCGCGACGACGAAGTACACCACCGAAAGGAGCGCGACCGCCACGGGGTACGGGACCCTTCGTAGCGTGAGCGCCCAATTGAGGGACGAGGTCGGCTCTCCCGCTTGGCTGCTCACCGGCGGACGTCCGGGGGAGAACCGGGTCGAGGGATCGTCATCCGTCCTGAACGCTAGCTGCGCGCCGATTTGCCGCCAGGGCAGGGGGTGCCGTTTCGATCTAAGGCACCCCTAGGTTAGGGGCGATGTTGGCCCCAAGCGAGGCTTCGCGAGCGCAGAAAACGCGGGGCATGGGTAGCTGGGTCATGCCGATTGCGTCTGCGCCGGCGCGGCGACTCCTTTGATGAGCAGCCACAGTCCGAGCGGAATTTCGAACGCGAGCATCGGTAAATACATGAGTTGAGTGATGGAGCCTCGAAGGACGCCTGCGATCTGCAGCGGAAGCCCCACGACCAGCAGAACCGACGCCAGCACGCCGAGCCAGGCGAGCGCGACGGGGATCATCCGGCCGCGCAAGAAGAGGTAGGAGAAGAGCGTGCTGCCCACTGCGAAGAAGGTTGCGGTGACGGCCATGTCCGCCCTCAGAAGGTACGTGCCGAGCGCTTGCGCTGCACTTGGGTCCGGTGCATCTGCTCCGGTGGCCGTGGCGAGCCAGAGCAGTCCGAGCGTCTCCGGTATGGAGATGGCGGAAATCACTCCCTCGACGATGCGGCATGTCAGGGCCAGCATTGCGAGATCGGAATCCTGCTCGCGCGTGATCCTGTACAGCGTCACGGCCAGCACCAGGGCCGAGAAACAGCCGAGCAGGGTGAGCACGACGGCGGCGCGCACGTCGGACGCGTGCTGAGCGATGCTCGCGAGCTTTGCCGCGATCCCCTCCCCGCGGGTCGCCCGGTCGAGCAGGACCATGCTGGGGAAGGCGACGGCGATGTAGAAGAGGAACGTGAAGCCCGCGATTCTAGCGTTCGTCGTGCGAGTCATGAGGGCCGAGCCTCCGGCGCGAAGGGCAGAGCGGACCGTAAGAATGCTTGTTGCAACCGAGTATAGGCGCACCTCGTCATGGAGGCTGATACGAGAACCGGAGCGCGAAAGTTCGGGCTGGTGTATCTGGCTTGAAGGTGGACGGCCACCTCGGCCAGGTGCGCCACCGCTCCGAGGCGGTGGAGTACCGCATCGCGGGATCCCCCGCTAATTTAGGGGGCCGATACGCCACCGTAGCTCAGCGGTAGAGCTCTCGATTCGTAATCGAGCGGTCGTCGGTTCAATTCCGACCGGTGGCTCTTTCTCTCACCTCACAATCAGCTCGACCCAAGGCGTTCGTAACGGCTCGGGCTCATCCGCCGGCAGGATTCCCTGCAGCCGGTAGCGGCCCGGGTTGGCCGGTCGCCATACATCCCGCCACTCCAGCGTCTCGCCCGGCGCGATCATGCGCACCTGCAGAATCCCCGGTACGATGGCGCCCTCGAGCCGCCTCCAGACGGGGGTGCCGTCCGCGCGGCTCACCACGATATCGAACGCGATCTCGCGGCCGAGAAAATGCGCCTCCACCGCCCGCGGGGAGACGTTCGTGAGCCGCAGCGTGATGGGGACCGCGCGCCCGAACCGTGCCTCGGCGGGGGCGATGAGGTCGAATCGCAACGAGTCGAACGTCTGAGCGGTCACGTGCTGGGGCGGGACGGCGCGGCGTGCGGGCCGGGGCTCCGACCCGCACGCCACCCACGCCGCGGCGGCCGCCGCCAGCGCGACGACCCCCGCGAGCCGCGGAACGTTACTGCGTCTCGAGCGCGCCGAGCTCCGCCTCGATGTTCTTGAGCGGGCTGAAGACGAGCAGCGTCCCCGACGAGTTGCCGCCCCATAGGATCCCGGCCAGACCGCCGGTGGACGTGTAGACCGGCGAACCGCTGTCGCCCGCGCCGACGATCTGCACGCTGTTTTGCACGATCGTCTGGCAGATCTGGCTGATCCGCGAGCCCGAAACGTTGACCGTTACGCACGTGTTGGTGACCTCGCCCTGCGTCCACCCCGTCGTGCGGCCCACCTTGTTCAGCGTCTCGCCGATCGTGAACACGTCCCGCAGGTCCTCGCCCGTGAAGTCCAAGAACCCGGTGATCTCGAGCGAGCCGTTGTTGGCGCCGCCGGTCTGTGCGATCCGGCCGAGGTCGAAGTTGACGCCCGGATTGTACGCCGCGCGCGACGCGTCGCTGTGGCGGCACACCTTCCCGCGCGGGCACCCCGGGATGCCGCGCACGTAGACCGGATCCTCGACCTCGGTCGCGATGGACGCCCCGTCGACGGTCGACGTCGGTTGATAGTAAACGGTGCCCTCGACGCCCCCCTGCTTGTTCGTGCAGTGCGAGTTGGTAACGAAGGAGTTCTGTCCCCCGTCGGTCGCGTTGAAGCCCATCGTGCACAGGAAGTTGCCGAAGTGGATCTGGATCCCGCCTACCCGGGGGTCGATCCGGTCGCGCAGCGTCGCGGCGTAGCCGATCGCCTCCATCTCCCGGACTTCCAGCGCCTCGGCGGGCACGCCGAGCCGCGCGGCCAGGCTGCGCACGCTGGCCGCGGCCGCGGCGTGCTCGACCCCGACGAGCACCCGGTTCGTCCGCTCGTCGTAATCGGCGAGCACGGTGCCGGGGAGCGCGAGCCCCTCGCGCGCCATCAGTTGGAACCAGCGGTCGACATCCTGCGGCGCGTACGAGCGCGCCGCCACACCGGCCGCAGCTGGCGGAGCGAGCGGGGTGGCGCGGTCGCTGCAGGCGGCGGCCGCGACGAGCGCGGCGACGGGGAGAACGCGGACGGCAAAGCGGGAACGGATCATGACAGGTCACCCTCCCGGTGTGTGGGGGACTGCGACTTGTGGCACGGCGAAAACATGCGCGCCACCGGGAGGGATCGCCAGGGTACGAAACGCGGGGCCGTGGCGGTGACGCAACAGACGTCTCAGGGTTCAAATCCGACCGGTGGCTCTGTGGGGATGCAGGGCGCGTGCCCCGCATCCCCACGTGTCGTTCTTCCCCTCTAGTCCCGCAGCTTGCTCGGATCCTGATACACCATGAGGTGCGCGTACGGCGTGCCGGCGTACATGATGTACACCCCACCGGCGGTCGGCTTGGTCGGAAGGCCGCTGGTCTTGGCGTCCACCGGCCACATCAGCATCCAGTGCGGCGGCTCGGAGACGGCTTTCGTGTTCGCGCCCGCAGCCATCACGATCGCGCCATCGGGGGTCTCGTGATGCGTCCCGCCCGCTGCCATATACGCGATGCCGGGCGCGGTATTGGTCGGCTGCGGTTTTCCCGTGAATGCGTCCACCACCCACTGCCACCCCTGCTGGTCGGCGCAGATCGGCGCGTCGGAGCCATCAGGGAGCAGCGAACAGGTAAACCCGTTCGTGCCCTGGCGTATGATGTGGACCGCCTTGCCGGCGGCGTCGATGTGGGCGACCGTGGCGTTGGCGCTGATCGCCGCGGGGGCCCCGGTCTGGGCCTTCTGGGCGAAGTCCGCCGGGATCTGCGCGGCGGCGATGACCGGTAGGGCGAGGAGCCCCACGGCGCGACCGAGGCTCTGGAGCACTTGCATGGCGATCTCCTGAGGAGTGTGTGAGGCCGTCTAAGCTACCCTCCGGTCAGTCGCCTGTCACGGTCACCTTGAATCCCTTGGCCTTGAGGCTCGCCACGAGCCCCGCCTTCTCTTGATCAGGCCGTCGCCGGGTGCGAACGGAGCGCGCAGCTGCACCGCATCCCCGCGGCTTCGGGCGCGCTCGGGAACAGGTGATAGTACATGGCCACGATCATCGGTACGAAGACCACGCTGTTGTACAACAGGTGCAGCTCCACCCGCGGGATCCACAGCTGCACGACGCTCGTGGGAGCGGGGGCCCCGAACAGCGTCCGGCCCGCGATGGCCTGACCCTGGAGCAGCGCGTGCTCGATGTGATGCCAGAACTGGATCACGAGCGCCGCGAGCCACCACGTTCGCGACCGGCCCACGAAGCCGGGCAACAACGTCCAAATGCCGATCAGCATGATCAGGGCATAACCATAGTGCAGCACCTCGGAGTGCACGAGCCAGGGGAACGCCTGGCCCAGGACACCCCGCGCCTGGTGCAGCGGCCACGCCAGCACGTACACCTGATAGGCCTGCACCAGATGCTCGGCCCAGTGGGCGATGACGACGATCATGAACGCCTGCAGCGTCCGCTCGTGCCACGGGCCATTGAGCCTCCCGAAGAAGCTTGCCATGTCAGTTGGCTCCGTCCAGTTGCGCAAACCGCACCACGTATCCGCCGATCCGCGCCCCGTGTTCCTGGCCGCGCTCGATGTCGCTGCGATAGTGAATGCCGCCATAGAGCCGGGAGATACTCGCCTCCTCCTTCATGGCCTCGAAATCGGGAGCGGCCTGCGGGAACAGGTACGACAACACCGCCGCCGCCGCAGCCGAGAAGGTGGAGTGGCCCGAAGGGTACGCCGGGAAATTCGGTAGCCCGATCACCGTCCTGATGGTCGGATCCAGCTGCCCTGGGCGGGGATTGAAGTACAGAAACTTGACGCCCCAGCAGCCCACCGCGGCGTCCTGCATCGCCATGTTGAGCAGGGCGAAGGCGCGAGCGGCGCGGACCTCGCTCATCCGCGCGCCGCGAATGTACTCCGTCGCGATGTCGTTCCAATGGCCCGGCGGCGTATAGGTTCCCGCGCCGTCATTCCACGCGTAGGCGATGGCAAGTTGCTCCCGGGTGAGGTGCTCGACCGTCCGCCTCACTTCGGACACTTCCTGCTGCATCTGGGCCGACGAGGTGGACGGGGGAGCCGGCGGACGCTCGGTCGCGACTTCCGCCGGCGTCATGAGCCACGCCTGCACTTGGCCGAAATTCGGAAGCATCGGGGGCCGGGCTGGAGTCTCCTGGCTGATCCATGGGATTTCGCCCCGCGCCAGCGCGCTGTCGGCAAGCGCTTGCCATTGGGCCGCGTTGCCCACGGTGTTTTTCATGCCGTCGGCGCCCGCCCGCGCGATGAACACCGCCGCCACCGCCTTGCCCAACGCCAGCCCGGCGGCGATGTCGCTCGCCGCCGCCTTGCCGGACCACAGCGCGGCGTTGCGTTGCTCCGCGGCCCGCTGGGTGATCTCCGCCACCGCCGCCGGGAACAGCACCTTCAGCATTTCGACCGTGACCCCCGACAGCACCGCGTCCTCGGAGGGATAGGCGGGCAGGTCTCCCAGGGGTATGAGCGCCCGAACGGCGCCGTCGAGCCGAGCGGGCGACGGCCGGTTGTACTGGTACTTCCAATACCACGCCGTCTTAAGTGCCTCGTACTGGGCCACGGCCACATAGCTGTACGCCCGCGCGGCGTACGGCGGGTTGGCGAACGGGAACTGCGGATCGGCGAACGGGTTCTCGGGGTCCGGCACCGGGTAGGTGCCGTCGGAGCGCGGCGCCGGCGGCAGACTGAAGCGCGCCACCAGCTCGCGCACAACTTGGTTCCAGCGGAGCACTCCTCCCCCGGCCCAGTACTCGATAGCGCGGCGCTGCGCGGCGGTGAGTTTCGATTGCGCCGCCTTGATGGCGGCCAGCTCGGCTGCGTACGCGGCGGACGTCTCCGCCGCCGGAGCGGCGACCGCGAATTGCGTGGGGCGGCTCAAGACGATCATCGACCAACTGCCGGCATTGCTGTCGAGGCTCGCCGCCTGGAGCGGCGGCAGCGGCTCAGAGGACGTGATGGTATTGTCGCACGCGGCGATGGCAAGGACGAGGACCAAGGGGAAAAGCGACGATCGCATCGGATGTGTCCGTCGACTAGAGGTGGAACGTGCGGAAGAGGCCTGCGGTGAGCGTCGTGGCCTGACCCACATTGCGCCCGCTCACGATCCGGCTCGCGCCGAGGCTCATGCCCCGATACATCACCAGCCCGGCGGCCTTCACGAAATCCATGCGGTTTGAGACGAACGGCATGTCCTGCCGGCGGATGTCGCCCCCGCCTAGGGTGCGTCGCTGCGAAAGCGAGATCGGGATGCACAGGCGTCCGTGCTGGTATCCGGCGCTCACCGTGTAGTCGAACATGTCGGGCATGGCCACCTCATCGCTCATGTAGAGCTGGCCGGCCGTGTAGTACGCCGGGCGGTCGAGCGTCACCTTCGTGCGCCACGTGTAGGCGGCCGAGCCGTTGAGGAACCATCCTTCGCGGGCCTGGAAATTCAGCGTGAAACGCCCCGAGAACCACCGGCTTGCCAGTCCGATCGAGAGCGGCAGAAAGTCGGGGGTATAGTTGCTGGCCGGGATGCCGGCTGCCCCGACCACCATGGCGCGCAGCGTGCCGCGGTCGGTGAGCGGCGTCGTGAGTAGTTGATACTTCGCCGCCAGTGTGAGGTCCTGGACGCCGCCCATGCCCTGGAGGGGGCCCTGACTGGCCCTGGTCCACACGTATGGCACCATGGCCATCACGCTGAGGCGATCCGTGACACCGTAGCCCGCGACCCAGGTCACGCTCTGCGTGGTGAGCGTTCCGATGTTGCCGTTGTCCCGCGTGAGGCTGCCTTCCCAATACCGGGTCCAGCTATCGTGCGCGTAGAGGAACCCGGTGCCGACTGCTCGCCTCGGCACGAGCAGGCCGTCGTCGATGGTTTGGGCCCGCAGGGGCGCCGCGGCCAGCGCGATCAGAAGGAACGGCAGAACGGTCGAGCCCCGCGTCATTTTGCCCCCCATGGGTTCACAGCGGAGGAAGATGATACGAGTGCACTCGGCCCTCCGCAAGGCCACTTCCCTCTTGCTTCGACAGGAATGACCTATCATACTTCCCTCTCGCTCCGACAGGAGAAGCAAGACTTGACGCACGTCGCGGATGTCATGCAGGGCACGCTGGACCTGCTCATTCTCAAGGCGCTTTCGCTGGAACCCATGCATGGCTGGGGAATCACCAACCGCATTCAACGGATGTCGCGGGACACCTTCCAGATCGGGCAAGGGTCCTTGTATCCCGCCCTCCATCGATCCGAGAGTCGGGGTTGGGTGACGTCCTACTGGCGGACCACCGAGAACAATCGAATCGCGAGGTACTACGACCTCACGGCGGCGG
>Ga0326597_10015046_pt1 | contig 10124 bp, 10 predicted proteins | sample RVTome_12_FD_203789 | JGI IMG/M metagenome (GOLD analysis project Ga0326597, IMG submission 203789) | Soil microbial communities from uranium-contaminated site in the Upper Colorado River Basin, Wyoming, United States - RVT100D185 | ecosystem: Environmental > Terrestrial > Soil > Contaminated >...
CGGCCTGGCGTGCGCCCAGCCAGATCGACGAATATCCGGTACTCGCGGTCGCCGCCGCCTTCGCCGAGGGCACCACCCGCATGCGCGGCCTGGCTGAGCTCAGGGTCAAGGAAAGCGACCGGCTGGCGGCGATCGTCGATATTCTGGGCGACGCCGGCGTGCGCGCCGAGAGCGGCGGCGACGATCTCACGGTGACCGGCGGCGGCGTCACGGGCGGCAGTACGGTCACAACCCGTCTCGATCACCGACTGGCGATGGCGGCGCTGGTGATGGGGCTGGCCAGCGACCGCCCGGTCGCGATCGACGACGCGTCGCCCATCGCGACCAGCTTTACAGGCTTCGTGCCGACCATGCGCGGCCTGGGCGCGATGATCGACGCCGACGAGGAATGAAGCCGCTGGTCATCGCCGTGGATGGCCCGGCCGGGAGCGGCAAGGGAACGCTGGCGCGGCGCATCGCCGATCATTTCGGCCTCGATTACCTCGATTCGGGCAGCCTGTATCGTGCGGTCGCCTCGGCGGTTCTGATGCAGGGCGGCGACCCGGCGGACCGGAATGCAGCGCTTGCGGCGGCGCGCGCGCTCGACCCCGCCGCGGTCGACGCCGCCGAGCTGCGCTCGCGCCGGGTCGGCTCGGCCGCCTCAGTGGTGGCGGAGTTCGGCGAAGTACGCGACGCGCTGATCGAGTTCCAGCGCGGCTTCGCGCGCCGCGGCGCGGTGATCGACGGCCGGGATATCGGCACCGTGGTGGCGCCGGACGCGGATGTGAAGCTGTTCATCACCGCGAGCCTGGAGGAACGGGCGCGGCGGCGCGCAGCCGAACTCGCGGCCGCGGGGAGTTGGCACAGCGCGGCGGCAATTCGCGCCGACCTCGCCGAGCGTGACCGCCGCGACACCGAACGCACCGCCTCGCCGATGCGGCCGGCGCCCGACGCGCTCTTGCTCGACACCACCGATTTGGATATAGAAGCCGCGTTCCGGGCCGCTCTGTCGTTGATCGAAAGCCGCCTTGACAAGACCGTGCGAGGCTCCCCCTGATCCGCGGGGGCGGGCGCTCGTCGGTTTTCGTGCGCGGTCATAAAGTCGACGAGGTGGTCGCCCTGGAACGTTCGGCATGATTTGCGACGTTTTGGGGAGGTAGCGCGCCTCCGCCGCGAGCATGCGACCGGAAAAATATTGAAGTCGCCCGCGGCGGCAGCAGTCAGGAGCAGGCATGGTTGAGTCAGCCATCGGCGAGATGAACCCGAGTACCGACGATTTTGCGGCATTGCTCGAAGAGAGCTTGCTGGCAACCAATTTCGAGGAAGGCAAGGTCGTCAAGGGCAGGATTGTCGCTATCGAGAACGATCTCGCCGTCGTCGATGTGGGACTCAAGACCGAAGGGCGCATTCCACTGAAGGAGTTCCGCGCACCCGGCAACACCACGGATCTGGAGGTCGGCGCCGAGGTCGAGGTCTATCTCGACCGCATCGAGAATGCGCTCGGCGAGGCGGTGCTGAGCCGCGAGAAGGCGCGCCGCGAGGAAAGCTGGACGCGGCTGGAGCAGTCGTTCGCTGACGGCGACAAGGTGCAGGGCGTCATTTTCGGCCGCGTCAAGGGCGGCTTCACCGTCGATCTAGACGGCGCGGTGGCCTTCCTGCCCGGCAGCCAGGTCGACATCAGGCCGGTGCGCGACATCGGGCCGCTGCTCAACACGCCGCAGCCGTTCCAGATCCTGAAAATGGACAAAAGGCGCGGCAATATCGTGGTTTCGCGCCGCGCGGTGCTGGAGGAGACGCGCGCCGAGCAGCGCCACGAGCTGGTGCAGAACCTCAAGGAGGGCCAGGTCATCGACGGCGTGGTGAAGAACATCACCGACTACGGCGCCTTCGTCGATCTGGGCGGCATCGACGGCCTGCTGCACGTCACCGATATTGCCTGGAAGCGGGTCAACCATCCCTCCGACGTGCTGACCATCGGCCAGACCGCCAAGGTGCAGATCATCAAGATCAATCCGGAGACCCAGCGCATCAGCCTCGGCATGAAGCAGCTCGAGGCCGATCCCTGGGAGGGCGTCGAAAGCAAATATCCGATCGACGGCCGCTTCCGCGGCACGGTGACCAACATCACCGACTACGGTGCTTTCGTCGAGCTCGAGCCTGGTGTCGAGGGCCTGGTGCACGTTTCGGAGATGAGCTGGACCAAGAAGAACGTGCATCCCGGAAAGATCGTGTCGACGAGCCAGGAAGTCGAGGTCATGGTGCTCGAGGTCGATCCGGTGAAGCGGCGCATATCGCTGGGCCTCAAGCAGTGCTTCGAAAACCCGTGGACCGAGTTCGCCGCCACTCATCCGGTCGGCAGCGTGGTCGAGGGCGAGGTCAAGAACACCACCGAGTTCGGCCTGTTCATCGGCCTCGACAGCGACGTCGACGGCATGGTCCATCTTTCCGACCTCGACTGGAACCGGCCCGGCGAGCAGGTGATCGGCGAGTATCACAAGGGCAGCATGGTCAAGGCCAAGGTGCTCGACGTCGATGTCGAGAAGGAGCGCATCAGCCTCGGCATCAAGCAGCTCGACGAGGACCCCTACGAGGCGCTCGACCGCCTCAAGCGCGGCGATGTCGTCACATGCACCGTCAAGGAGGTGCGCGACGCCGGCATCGAGGTCACGATCGGCCAGGACGGGGCCAGCGCATTCATCCGGCGCGCCGATCTGTCGCGCGACCGCTCCGACCAGCGGCCGGAGCGCTTCGCACCGGGCGATCTGGTGGATGCCCGGGTGACCCAGGTTGACAGAAGCAGCCACAAGATCAGCCTGTCCATCAAGGCGCTCGAGATTGCCGAGGAGAAGGAAGCCGTGGCGCAATACGGCTCGGCCGATTCAGGCGCGTCGCTCGGCGACATTCTCGGCGAGGTGCTGAACCGCGCCCAGTCGCGCGATGGCGAGACGAGCGACCAAGACGATGGCGCAGCCGACGCCAGCGAAGCTGGTACCGAGGACGGCAAGGACAACTGACGCTCGGGGAACTGACGGCGCCGAAGCGCGGCAGGCGCTCACCCGGCGGAGGTCTGTGCATGGTAACGCTCGATCCCGATGTCATCGTCGACCGCCGGCGCATCAAGCGCAGGCTGTCGGTGTGGCGCTTCGTCGCGGTGATCGCCGTGATGATCGCGGCAATCGCGGTGGTTCAAATATTTTCCGACACGGGCATTCCCTTCGCGCGCAAAAGCCACATCGCCGCAATCGACATCGACGGGCTCATCACCGGCCAGCATTCGCTGGTCGAGCTTCTGGAAAAGATCAAGGAGGCCGACACGGCGAAGGCCTTGATCGTGCGCATCGACAGCCCGGGCGGCACCACGGCGGGCTCGGAGATGATCTATGAGGAGCTGCGCCAGGTGGCCGCGGACAAGCCGGTGGTGGCGGTGATGCAGAACGTTGCCGCTTCCGGCGGCTACCTGATCGCGATGGCGGCCGACCATGTGATCGCGCGCGGCAACACGATCACCGGCTCGATCGGCGTCTATGTGCGCTGGGCGCGCATCGACGAGGCGCTGGCGTCGCTCGGCGTCGAGGTCGAACAGATCAAGAGCGGTCCCCTGAAGGCCGAGCCGGACCTGTTCGGCCGGGCGTCCTATCTCGCGCGCACCGTCACCGAACAGATGATCAAGGATTCGCACGAGTGGTTCGTCCGCCTGGTGGCCGACCGGCGCCCGGTCGACATCACCAAGGCGCACATCCTGGCCGACGGGCGTGTCTACACCGGCCGCCAGGCGCTCGAAAGCGAGCTCGTCGACGAGCTCGGCGGCGAGCGCGAGGCGCGCGCATGGCTGGTGGCGAACCGCGACATCAGCGAAGATCTCGAGATCGTCGACTGGAAAACCGACTCGATCACGTCAATCCCGATCGGCGCGCGCGTCCTGGCCTGGGCGGCATCGCTGTTCGGTGTGGCCATCGATCCCGGGCTCGGTCTGCAGAGCGTTGTTTACGCCCAGCGGCTTGACGGTCTCCTGTCACTTTGGCACCCTGATTTACTTCGGTAAATCCGATGCTTGGAAGGGGCCATGATCAAATCCGAGCTGATACACAAGATATCGCGCGACTATCCCCATCTCTACCATCGTGACGTCGAGCGGATCGTCAACAGGGTGTTCGAGGAAGTGGCGGAAGCCCTGTCCCAGGGCGACCGGGTGGAACTGCGCGGGTTCGGGGCGTTTTCGGTCAAGAACAGGCCCGCCCGCACCGGACGCAATCCGCGCACGGGCGCGGCCGTTTTTGTGCCCGAGAAGCAGGTTCCGTTCTTCAAGACGGGCAAGGATCTGCGCGAACGCCTGAACGGCGGGGGTTGAGCCCGGCCGGGGCGGCATGGGTGTCAAACGGCTCATCGCCTGGCTGATCGGCGCGCCGCTCGTCCTTGCTGCGATCCTGTTGTCGGTCGCCAACCGCCAGGTGGTGACGTTTTCGCTCGATCCGTTCTCGCTCGGCGAGCCCCTGCTGGCGGTCGATCTGCCGCTGTTCGCGCTGCTGTTCGTGGCGGTGTTCCTCGGTCTCCTGATCGGCTGGACCGTAGGCTGGAGCGGACATTTCGCACGCCAGCGCGCGAGGCGCGCGGCGGCGGCCGAAGCCGCCAAGGCGTCCGGCGGCGAGGCGCGCGCGCTCATTCCGCGCACCTGACGACCGCCCCGACCGCCGGCCCGGCCAGCGCCGGGGCGACAGGGGCGAGCGCGGCGGTTATGATCGCGTTTCGCGAACGTGCCGACGCGAACCGCACGGCATGAACCGAGGTGCAGCATGACAACGCAACCGCGCCGGGTGCCGCTGGCGGCGGTGATCATGCTGGCGACGGGGCTGGCAGTTGCGCCGAACGTGGCGCCCGCCGCCGCCGGCGACGGCGCAGCGGCGCAGTCCGGGCCAGCAGAGCGCAGCGGGCCAATGAGCGCGGTCGTCGGTATCGAGCCCGACCAGCTCACCTGCCTCGTGGGCGGCGCGGTCGGCGGGAAGATGGTCGCGGCGTCCGATATGGCCGGCCGCTTGCGCGACGGCCAGTCCTACCGGATCTTCGATCTCAGCGGCGGGCGCGGCGAGACGATCGCGATCGGTGCCCCGCGCCATGAGGGCGGCGAAGGCGAATGCGTCGATCTGTGGCGCCAGGATCTCGCGCTCGACCCGCGCGACAAGGGGAGCCCACGCACTGCGTTGCAGCTTTCCGATCCCGGCCGGACACCCCTGCCCGATCCGCTCGAACTTATGGAAAAGCCATTGCCGGAACACGTGCAGCTGATGCGCGACTTCCTGTCGAGACGCGACATCGCCGCGCCCGAGCCGCAGATCGTGCAGGCCATCCGCACCGATCTCGAAGGGGACGGCACGCTCGACTACATCCTCAATCTGGTGCGGGTTGGAAAGGAGCACGCCGAGGTCGGCGACCATTCGATCATCGTCGTTGTGCGCGGCGAGGGCGCGGCGCAGCGCACCTTCATCGTTCAGGAGGAGACCGAGGTGTCCGGCAGCGACTATCCGAGCACGCTGTGGGTCAACCGGATTGTCGCAGTGCTGGATGTCGACGGCGACGGCAGGGCCGAGATCATCACCGTGGGAGGATATCTCTATGGCGGCGGCTGGGAGGTGATCGGCTGGGATGGAAACGGTTTTGAGCATATGTTGTTCTGCGGCTGCGACGGTTGAATCACGATCGCGCCCTCGCTGCCGCCGATGACAAATCCGACTGCCGCTGGAGAACCCGCTTGACCGCGCTGTACGCCAACCCAGTGTTCTGCGCCCTCGACACTGCCGACCTCGCCCAGGCGGTGCGCATCGTGCGCCAGGTGCGCGGCGACGTCGGCGGGCTCAAGCTCGGCATGGAGGCATTCTACGCACTCGGCCGCAGCGGCTACGAGACCATCGCCGGCGAAGGGCTGCCGATCTTTCTCGACCTCAAGCTGCACGACATCCCGAACACCGTGGCTGGCGCGGTCCGCGCGCTGAGGCCGCTCGCGCCGGCTATCCTCAACGTGCATGCGACTGGCGGGCGGGCGATGATGCGAGCCGCCGCGGAAGCCGCCGGCGGCATGTTCAGGATCATCGCCGTCACCGTTCTGACGAGCCTCGACGATACCGACCTCAGGGCCCAGTCGATCGCTGCCGGCGCGCACGAGCATGCGCTCCGCCTTGCGGAGGAGGCGCGCGCGGCAGGACTCGACGGCGTCGTCTGCAGCGCCCACGAGGCCGGCGAGATCAAACGCCGCTGCGGCGCAGAGTTCCTTACCGTGGTGCCGGGCATCCGACCGGCCGGCAGCGCCGCCGGTGACCAGAAGCGGGTGCTGACGCCGGCGGCGGCGCGCGCCGGCGGCGCGGACATCCTGGTGATCGGCAGACCGATCACGGAAGCCGCCGATCCGGCCGCGGCGGCACGCGACATCGCTCTCAGCCTCGCCGCCTGATCCGATGCCGCTCGCCGTCAAGATCTGCGGGCTGAACAGCCCGGATGCGGTCGAAGCCGCGGTCGCGGCGGGGGCCGATCTGTTCGGTTTCGTGATCTTCGCCGCAAGCCCGCGTCATGTCGAGCCGGGCGCGGCGGCGAAGCTCGCCGGGCTGCTGCCGGACCGCACGCGCGCGGTCGCGCTGACGGTCGATGCGGAGGACCGTCTGATCGACGCGATCGTGGAGGTGGTTTCGCCGGGCCTGATCCAGATGCACGGGCGCGAGACGCCGGCGCGCGTCGGCGAGATTGCCAGGCGCACCGGGCTGCGGGTGATCAAGGCACTATCGGTGGCGGCGCCAGCCGACCTGACTGCGGCCGCGGCGTACGAGGAGGCGGCCGCGATGCTGCTGTTCGACGCCAGACCGCCCGAGGGCGCATCGCGGCCGGGCGGCCATGGCCGCGCGTTTGACTGGAGGCTGATGGGCGCCTATCGCGGACCTGTTCAGTGGCTGCTGTCGGGCGGCCTCGATGCCGGCAATGTCGCACGCGCGATCGGCGCATCGCGGGCGCGCGGCATAGACGTCTCCTCCGGCGTCGAAAGCCCGCCGGGCGTCAAGCAGCCACGGCTCATCGCAGAGTTCGTGGCCGCAGCGCGCGCCGCCGAAAGCCAGCTCGAGGAATCAGCATGACGGACACGCCGCAGCCCAACACCTTCCGCGCCGGGCCCGACGAGCGTGGCCGGTTCGGCATTTTCGGCGGCCGGTTCGTCGCTGAGACGCTGATGCCGCTGATCCTCGATCTCGAGCGCGCTTACGAGGCAGCGAAGGGCGACCCGGAATTCGGCCGCGAGATCGCGTTTCTCAACAGGCATTATGCCGGCCGTCCAAGTCCGCTCTATCTCGCCGAACGCCTGACCGAGCACCTCCGTGACATATCTGCGGCCTCCGGCCGCCGGGGCGGCGCCAAGGTCTACTTCAAGCGCGACGAGCTGAACCACACCGGCAGCCACAAGATCAACAACTGCCTCGGCCAGATCTTGCTCGCCCGGCGGATGGCGAAGACCCGGATCATCGCCGAGACCGGCGCCGGCCAGCACGGCGTCGCGGTGGCGACCGTGGCGGCGCGCTTCGGGCTGCCCTGCGTCGTCTATATGGGCGCCACCGACATCGAGCGGCAAAAGCCCAACGTATTCCGCATGAAGCTGCTCGGCGCAGAGGTGCGTCCGGTGACCTCCGGCACCGGAACGCTCAAGGACGCGATGAACGAGGCGCTCAGGGACTGGGTGGCCAATGTCGAGACGACCTTCTACATCATCGGCACGGTCGCGGGGCCGCATCCCTATCCGGCCATGGTGCGCGACTTCCAGTCGGTGATCGGGACCGAAGCGCGCGAGCAGATAATGGCGGCGGAGGGCCGCCTGCCCGACCAGCTCGTCGCCTGCATCGGCGGCGGGTCGAACGCCATGGGCCTGTTCCACCCGTTCCTCGACGAGGCTTCGGTGGCGATCACCGGCGTCGAGGCCGGCGGCAAGGGGCTCGATACGAACGAGCACTGCGCGAGCCTCAACGGCGGACGGCCCGGAATACTCCACGGCAACCGCACCTATCTCCTGCAGACCGAGGACGGCCAGATTCTTGAGGGCCACTCGATCTCGGCCGGCCTCGACTATCCCGGCATCGGGCCAGAGCATGCCTGGCTCAAGGAGACCGGCCGGGTCGAATATGTCTCGATCACCGACTCCGAAGCCCTCGACGCCTTCCAGCTCTGCACACGGCTCGAGGGCATCATCCCGGCGCTCGAACCGGCGCATGCGCTGGCGCACGTGATCAAGATCGCGCCCGATATGGATCGCGACAAAATCATCCTGATGAACATGTGCGGGCGCGGCGACAAGGACGTGTTCGCCGTCGCCGGCTATCTGGGGATGGAGATCTAGGTGGCCGACGGTCGCATCGAGACCCGCTTCGCGGCATTGAGCGGCGCGGGCCGCAAGGGGCTTGTCACCTTCGTCACCGCCGGCGATCCCGATTTCGACACCTCGCTGCGGATCGTGCGCGGCCTGCCCGGCGCCGGCGCGGACGTGATCGAGATCGGCATGCCGTTCACCGACCCGATGGCCGATGGCCCTTCGATCCAGGCCTCGTCGCTTCGCGCGCTCAAGGCCGGCCAGACGCTGCCCCGCACGCTCGACCTGGTGCGTCGCTTGCGCGAGAGCGACCGGACCACGCCCATCGTCCTCATGGGCTACTACAACCCGATCTACTCCTATGGCAACGAGCGCTTTCTCAAGGACGCGAAGGACGTCGGCGTCGACGGGCTGATCGTCGTCGACCTGCCGCCGGAGGAGGACGAGGAACTCTGCCTGCCGGCGCTGAGCGCCGGCCTCGCCTTCATCCGCCTGGCGACGCCGACCACCGATGCGAGGCGCCTTCCCGCCGTCCTCGCCAACACCTCCGGCTTCGTCTATTACGTCTCGATCGCCGGCATCACCGGGACCCGCGCACCCGATATTGCCCGGGTCGCCAAGGCGGTGGCCGAGATCAAGCGGCACACCGAATTGCCCGTCGCGGTCGGCTTCGGCGTGCGCGAGCCGGAGCAGGCCGAGGCGATCGCGCGCGCCGCCGACGCCGTTGTCGTGGGCTCCGCGCTGGTCGATGCGATTGCCGGCGCTGCGGCCAATGGCCACGATCCGGTGCGCGCCGGGCTTGACATGGTGTCCGGGCTTGCGGCAGGCGTGAGGCGCGCGGCAAGCTAGGCAAAGCACGCGAATCGTCGAAAGAACAGTGACGTGAACTGGATCAACAGCATCGTCAGACCGAAGATTCAGGGAATCTGGCGCAAGCGCGAGGTGCCCGAGAACCTGTGGGTCAAATGCCCGGAGACCGGGCAGATGGTGTTCCACCGCGATCTCGCCGCCAACCAATGGGTGGTGCCGAGCTCCGGCTACCATATGAAGATCGCCGCAGCCAGCCGGCTCCAGCTCCTGTTCGACGGCGGCACCTATGAGCGCATCGCGGTGCCCGAGGTTGCCGTCGATCCACTCAAGTTCCGCGACGAGCGGCGCTACATCGACCGGCTCAAGGACGCGCGCGCCAAGACGGGGCTCGACGATGCGGTGCTGGTCGCCAGCGGTCCGGTCGACGGTCTCGACATGGTGGTCGCCGTCCAGGACTTCGCGTTTCTCGGCGGTTCGCTCGGCATGGCGGCGGGCGAGGCGGTGATCACGGCGATGATGACGGCGGTCGAGCGCCGACAGCCAATGGTCCTGTTTACCGCAGCTGGCGGCGCGCGCATGCAGGAGGGCATCCTGTCGCTGATGCAGATGCCGCGCACCACGGTCGCTGTACAGCGGCTCAATGAAGCGGGCCTGCCCTATATCGTTGTTCTGACCAACCCGACCACGGGCGGCGTCACCGCCTCCTACGCCATGCTGGGCGACGTGCATCTGGCCGAGCCCGGCGCGCTGATCGGCTTCGCCGGCCCGCGCGTGATCGAGCAGACGATCCGCGAGAAGCTGCCCGAAGGGTTCCAGCGCGCGGAATACCTGCTCGAGCACGGCATGGTCGACATGGTGGTGCACCGGCATGACCTCAAGGCAACGATCTCCAGGCTGTGCCGCCTCCTGATGAAACTGTCGCCGGCGGATGAAACGCCGGAGCCGGCACGCACGGAAACCGCCGGCGCCGCAGCGGGGGATAAGGATGGCGCACAGGCCGCGCCCGCCG
>Ga0326597_10015048_pt1 | contig 10124 bp, 12 predicted proteins | sample RVTome_12_FD_203789 | JGI IMG/M metagenome (GOLD analysis project Ga0326597, IMG submission 203789) | Soil microbial communities from uranium-contaminated site in the Upper Colorado River Basin, Wyoming, United States - RVT100D185 | ecosystem: Environmental > Terrestrial > Soil > Contaminated >...
CAAGCCTGGCCTCGGCGATGCGGTACATGCCGGTCAGTTGCAGCGGCTCGCCTTGATTCGGCACCGCCTGCATGGTGAACGGCTCGAGCAATTGGTGCTGCGCAAGCAGTTTGCACATTTCCTCGGTGCGCGCGAGATCGGCTTCGAATTCGAACAGGAGTTTCTGGCGCGTTTCCCATTCCGGCAACGGGTTGCCCTTATCGTCAAATAACTTCTCGCCTTGGTCGTTAATCGCGCGCTTCTCGACGCACGCGACGCGCTCGGGCGCCTCCTTGCCGTCGACCGTGACGCGCGTCATGCAGAACGGATAGCGCCGCACGTAGGCAGGCAGGTAAACGTTGGGATCCCACGTGTTGTCGGGCGTCACAAACAGGTTTTGCTGCGCCGCGAGCCCCAACACCAGCATCGGCACGAAGCTCTTGCCCTCGTCGGCGCTGATGAACACCAGCGGGTAGTCGCGGCTCGCAATCGGGAATTCGGTGTAGCTCACCGGCAGCGGGTTCATGGTGCGGAACACCACCGGCAGCGTCGGCCCTTTCGGCAGCGCCACACGATGGGTTTTGGTGAGCGCGACAATTTCCTGGAAGCCGTACGGGGGGTTGATCTGCATGGCGGGCGCCCGGTTGACGGTGGAACGGAAATTATAACGCGCTCACGGCAAACGGTTTTACGGCGCCACGATTTCCAGCTAAAATAACAACTTATCGTGGGGACGTAGCTCAGCTGGGAGAGCGCGGCGTTCGCAATGCCGAGGTCGAGGGTTCGATCCCCTTCGTCTCCACCAACATTTCTGTAAGTGGCTGTCAGGTCGCTATTTATTACCGCACCAGAACCGGCACGGAGGCTTCTGCTTCCGGCAGGCCGTCCCGCCAACCATCAGAGCACACTTCGCGCAACGCGAGACTTATCGTTCTTCGCGGATGAGCGCGGTCGAGTTATTTGATGGTTTGATTTTCACGATAAGCGATGGTCACCGTCGGCATTTGTGCCACTCGCCACCTCGCACGGACGCAAGGTTCCCCTCCACTCCGGCAGCCTCAAGGCCATGCCCTTCGGGTGCGGGCTTCGCCCGCAGCCTTGACCCCGCCTGCGTTACGGGTGTTTTGTCGCCATGCAGAATGGCTCGCTGTGCGAACATCGCGCCTATCGCCAACAGCACAAACCGGGCCAGGGATTTTCCTGTACCTTATTGATTTGAATGGAAGAAAAATAATCACAATAAGTGAGGGTCAATTCGCCAATTCCATCGGTTAATTTGATCAAAAACTCGCGCTCAGCGGACAACCAGCCGCCATGATGGGATCATCCGGACGCTAGTGTTTCAGTCGCCGCTTTCGAAGGGCACCCTTCTTGCAGATGAGGTTGGTTTAGCTAAAACCATCGAGACCGATTTCAGCATGCTAAGCCAACCCTGCATATCGCCCTGACTCGTAGCACGGCAACCTCCAAGTGCCCCGGGTCAACGACGTTCCCCTCGGGGCTACCATGTGGTGTCCCGCAGACGCTGGCGGTAGAGATGCAGTCGGGATGGTGCACCGGACTTGCAAAGCGTTGTCACCTGTGACAACATAACGCCATTCGTCTTTGACGTACGCATAGAGCCAGGAAATTGGAGAAGACGTCACGATGAAACGCGAGCAGGTTGAGGTGATCCGCGGCAGCAGAAACCCGTACCGGGACCTCGGTAAAGAGAATCCCGACCTGAAGCGGTTCAAGGCGCTCCTGGCGGCTGAGATCATTAAGGCACTCGATCGGGATCGACTTTCGGTGCGGCAAGCTCATGCCCGCACGGGATTCGCTGCGGCCGATTTCTCCCGTATTCGCAACGCTGACCTGGGCCGCTTTACGGTTGATCGATTAATGTCGATCATCAATCGACTGGGCTCGCGCATCGAGGTGGCGGTGAGGGTGAGGCGGTCCGCTATGGTGCAGCATGCGTCGATCGTTTAGAACGGGCGAAATACGTTCAGGTCCGGGGAAGTTATTTCTTGCGAACTGATATTGAGGTCGACCACGTAGTCATTCCGTAACATCAACGACACGGAATCGCGCTAGCTATGCCGCATCTATCCACGCCAAAAAGCGAAGAGCAATTCCGGTCTTGGAATATCTTAGCTTTTGACCGCCTCGTTGAGGCTGCATGTGATAGGTCGCGTGTCTCGGGCCTTACACACAATTTCTATAAGTACCCGGCCCGGTTTTCCCCGAAATTCGTGCGCGCGGCCATCCAGAGTTTTTCGGAGCCAGGTGATTTAGTCCTAGACCCCTTCATGGGCGGTGGAACGACACTTGTAGAAGCGCTTGCTCTCGGCCGTCACGCTATCGGCACCGACATTAGCGCTTTGGCTGTCTTCGTTGCCGATGTGAAAACGACACTGTTTAATGACCATGAGTTCGCGGCACTTGAGCGATGGGCGGATAGGCTAAGTGAGCGCATCAATATGCGTGATCAAGCCAATCATTTCCGCGACTATGCGGATAACGGGTACTATCGCCATCTCAATACTGCATTGACCTGGCGCTTGCGGAAAGCGGTGGAGCAGGCGATTAAGACGGCAATTCGACTCGCCTCACCGAAGCTAGAAGCATTCGCCCGCTGTGCGGTACTTCGTACAGCGCAATGGGCACTCGATGGGCGAAAGGAATTACCGGCGTCGTAATCCTCCTTTAGCAGGAAGAGCTTGTAAGGGAGGCGACCTACCCCGGGCAAATTCATTTCGCCATACGCTGGGCTGAGGCCTTTCTCGAATTTGGATGACGAGTCATCCTCAGCACCCTCCTCGTTCATGTCGGCTAGGATTCCGGACAGCGTGGTGCTGTAGTAGTTAGCCTTGTAATCGCGTGTCTCTGAGATTCGGAGAGGAAGCGACAGCGAGTGCAAAAACCGCTCTAGCTCGTAACGCCCGTCGGTGGTGACCACCGCTGTCGACGACGATATAGCACGGTTCCCTTTTCGATCCGGTCGCGACGAAATGAATTCGCTCCGCCAACTTCGTCCGCTGTGTAGGGGACAGATTTTCCAGTCGGCCATCCTTTACTTTGAAGAGCCGATCCACAGCCTCCGCCATCGTGCGCGGTGCCTCTGACCCCTTCGGATCGATGCCCGCTTGATAGCATTCCGCCATCAAAACAGCGTCGATAGAGTTGATGAGCTTTTCCACCATCGCAGCCGTGGCATCGGACTGCTGGTTGTTGATCTGATTGAGGTTCATCCCGAACCCGCCGAAGGGCTGCCAGAGATTCGGATCATCGGCCATGTAGCCGGCCTTTTTGAGGATCTCTTCAACGTCGGCTTCGCTCTCGGCTTTTAGCAGACGGTAGCACAGCGCGTAATTGTCCACGTGGGATCTCCCTGTTAGGCTGCGGTCACGGCGTCACGTTTGCTCTTGAACTGCGTTTCTTGACCGGTCAGCCCCAACCCAATTTTGCCCTTTAGAACGGCCAGCGTTGCCACACGAGCCTGACGATTGGAGAGCACCGAACCCGCGGTAATGCACACGTTTTCCCATTCCGGGTTGACCTTGTGTCCCACCGATTTTCTCCAGTCGACTTCTTTCAGCGCTCCGAGCTTCTGCTCCCATTTTTCCGGATGAGCTTCGATCAGCACCCGTCCCAAGCCGCCGAGGGCTCGCAAGACAACGCCGTGGGTATTAATCTTTTCCTGGCGAAGCATCGGCGCCTTGATCGATCCTTCCTTCACCTTTTCCCAGTCCGGGATCGCGCGACTCACCGCCTTCCAGTAGGCAACGGCTCGCTCCAGCTTGTCCTTATATTCCTTGGTGTCAGGCTTTTCGAGCTTAGCGCCGATCAGTTCTTCGTTGGCGTCATACAAAGTCGACAGCGTGAACAGCTTCTCCGACCGAATCGGAATGGTCAGCTTCTCCCTGTCGATCATTCCCTTGAAAACGGGAACGAGCTCGGCGACTTCCATCGTGAAGCCAGACAGTGCGTCGCGGTGGTCGTAAAGGATGTTGAGCGACTTCGAGGTCTTCTGCACGAACCGATTAAGGTCGGTAAACATCTGCTGAGCACGCTCCAGACTTTCCCATGGGAACAAAAGAACGCTGATCTTCTCTTTCCCAAGCGCCGGATTTTCATTCAGTGCCGCGGTGATCGCCGCACAGCGATGTTGCCCGTCGTTAATGAGGAACTTGGCGTCTTCGAGGTTCATCTCGAGATAGCCGATGTCGGCTCCTTCCTCGAAGGGCTTGAATTTTACTTCGGTGTCGTACGCGGCCGTGATTGAAGAAAACAAGTAGCTGTCCTCGTTGTCGACAATGTACTTCACGATTTCCGGCACCCTCGACTTGACCAGGACGCGCTGCGCGCGCAGCTCCGGAGTGAACTGCTTCCAATCGTTGAATTTGAAAAGATGCGGGATCTCGGAGAGCCCCATCATCGTGTTGAAGTATTGCCGCTTGCCGATTACACCGCGCATTGCCGGGAAGCTGACTTTCATGTGTATATCCTCTTGACATGTTATTACAGCTCCAATATATAAATATAGGAGCTGTAGTGTAATAAATATAACAGCTCTAGATAAAACATGTCAAGAGGTGTGAAAAATATATTTTACAGCTCTAAATTTAACTTTAGTGGCTCCTACTAATATCACCACGATCAATCCTGGGGAATAAAGCGTTGCAGAGCAGAAGAACGTTCGGATTCACAAAGTGTCAACTAAAGTGTAAAGTGTCAGACAGACTGTCAATTGGAGAATGCCGTGGGTGAGAAAATGAGGAACGCGCCGGTGTACTTCGCTATTGCCCAGGTTAGGCACAATCCTGTCTTGAGGCTGGGCTCCTACGCCCCCGACATCCAAGATCGTATGCGGAAGGCAGGCTATCCCGATTTCAAGAAAGGGGTCTCCATGGCCTTCTCTTTGATGCCGCAGATCGGAGGTAAGTCGCAACCGCAAAACCCCGTCGTGGAACAGGTCGAGAGGCTGATGTTCTTCAGCACTGACAGCACGAGGGGCTTCATCGTAGAGCAAAACGCGCTTTCGTTTTATATGACTGATTACGACACGTTCGAGACGCTTACCGACGAGTTCATGAAAGGCGTGGGCATCGTGCACGAATGCGTGACGCTCGCGCATACGGAGCGGATCGGACTGCGATACCTCGATGCGATCGTCCCCCCAAATGGAGAGGACGGATTAACCGATTATCTGGCGCCTGGTGTCTTGGGGCTGAACAGCAGGTTGCCGGACGATGTCCGGGTGTCTCGCTCGTTTTCCGAGACGCATATCCAGACTGCCGAGTGTGCCGTGCTGGCTCGGACGATCATTCAGGCTGGCCAGCTTGGTTTTCCGATGGATCTTCAACCCATTGGCGTTAAGATTGCTGATCGTTTTCGAGCGATAGACGGGGTGCATGCGATCGTCGATACTGATGCCTCGATCGAGGGTAGGCATGCTTTCGATCTGGATGTCATCAAATCTCAGTTGGTAATGCTTCGAAAAGGCGTGGGTGTGGCGTTTGACGCAATAGTGACGCCACTCGCCGTTGCCGCCTGGAATAGCTGATTCGGGAGAGAGAATATCCATGTACGCTACCTATCAAGTCGACGAGCCTTCGCGATCAACGGCCCGGGCAACCACGTTCATCAAGGATGAGAATTTCCTTGATGACGATGCTGACCATCACAACAATTTGCGCGGACGTATCGTGACGTATTGCGTCGCCGGAACGTTCGGCCTGTTGTCGCCCATGTATTTGCATGCCAGTACCGCGACGGCAAACTGGAATATCAATCAGATTGAGATCGGTGGCGCGCATGCATCCGCTACGGATGCAGCCAGCACCTCCGTTGGAGATGTCGCGCACATCCGCCAGGTCATGAAAATCTCGGTCTCCGAGCTCGCCAGGGTCTTCGGCGTGTCACGTCAGGCAGTGCATGAGTGGATCAAGGGTGGCACATTGTCCGCACGAAATGCCCAGCGCCTCTCTGAATTGGCGCAGGCGGCAGACGTGTTCGTCGAGTCAGGGATCCAAGTCACACCTCAGGTGCTGCGCCGGAAAATCGGCGGTGGGCATTCCCTCCTGGATTCTGTCAAAGAGGACGGAAAGGTCGTCGAACAGGCACGCAAGCTCGTCGACACGCTGTCTCGCGAGTCGCAGCAACGTCAGCGCCTATCCGCACGCTTGGCGGGCCGACAAAAACCCGCATTACCCCCGGATGATTTCGGTGCGCCGCATCTTCGTGAAGATGCGTGAGGGGTCTGTGAATGGCGGACACCGATCGGCTGTTCTCGTGGCGTCAGGGTAATGTACTAACCGACGAGGCTGCGGAAACACTCGGCCTGCGGCATTCAGAGAATGCCGACAACACTTTCGTCGTCGTTGTTTCGCACGACTGTGACCTGACTGCGGTCGCCGACAAGGAGCCGGAATCCGAGATTATCGTGGGCCGGTGCATCGATAAACTGGGCGGGGACTCATACGGAAAGACCGCCCGCCGACTTCATATTGAGTACCAGACAAAGGCGGGTCCCGTCGTGCTGGAGCTGAGGGCCACTGGCAAGCAGTCGATCAGTAAACCAAAATTGTTTGCGACCGGCCCCCGCCAGGATATGTGGCTGGATGGCCAGGGAATCGGGATTCTCCAGCGTTGGCTGGCCGCCCGCTATCACCGGGCGGCGTTCCCCGAAGCATTCGAGAACCGTCTGCGTGCGGCAAATATTCCGGGGAAGCACCCCTTCCTGAAAAAGATCGAGGACATCCTAGCCGACGGCGGGGATCATATCCGCGCCCTGCTATTCGATCTCGATGAGGGCAAGAACATAGAACGCGAAACCCCAGACGATCTCTACCAACTGGGGATCAACGTCTTATACGACAGTCTTCTGGACGAACCGACCGCTGCGGCGGTTGCCACAAAGGCAGCGGAAGAACTGGAAGCGCTCTTCGAGGCGGCATTTCATTCGCCAGAGCTTGGGTGGCAAAACATATGCCTCAAGTACTGCGACCCGGTTTCGGATAGCGCGATTTCCGTTGCCGAGAGAGAGATGCTCAAACAGTGGCGCTTGGAACACATGAGTCTCCAGGATGATCCGCCACTGCCGATGATTACGCCCTGACACCCGCGTTCTCGCGGATTTGCCCGGTAAGGGGCATAGCCGGACCGTTTTCCTTTGGTGATGACAAATAGGAAAGAGCAGTTCGATTGTGCAAACGGGGATCGAACTCCGGGCCGCCCTTGACCACGCCGGTCGATTTCGAATTTCTCTAGCCGCCGCCAATTTGGCGACGGTAGTACACTGGAGCACTCTCTGAAAAGAAGCGTTTTCCATGGGAACCGCAGTTGCAAAGCAAGATCGCATCGGCGCCCGCGTACCGCGGGACGTCTACGAGACCCTGTGCCGGGCGGCAAGACTCACCGGTGCCACCGTCAATCAATTTCTAGTCCAGTCGGCGCTCAAGGAAGCGCGCGGCATCATCGAGCGTGAAGAAATGATCCGACTCTCCGCGCGTGACTGGAACTGGCTGCTCGACTTGTTCGAAGATCCGCCGAAACCGAATGCCAGATTGAAAGCGGCCATAAAACGTTATCAAAAAGCAAAGCGCGACGATGCGGGTTCTTCCTTTAGCTGGCAACCATGACCGGCAGCGGTTTGATTGCGGTCGACAGGAGTTGAATGACTGGCCGCGCCGCGTTGCGCGGCAAGCCACGACGGGCTCATTGCTGGACTGGAGGCGTCAAAATGAAGAAGGCCGCGCGCGTGTTTGTCGGTCACTGGCGCATCACGGAGATGGAAGAGTGGGACGCCGATTACTTCGACATGGAAGCGCCGGCACACATCACGATTCGCAAGGATTTGACGGGCGAGTTCCAGTTCGGGCTGGTGAGGGGTGAACTCGATGGGCGTGTGGCAAGCGTCGAGGGTTTGCCGCGCTTTGAGTTCTCCTGGTCCGGTTTCGACGAGAACGATCCGCTGAGCGGGCGTGGCTGGCTGAGGGCAACGAGCTCGCGGCCGGATTTGCGGGCGAACTCCGCGCCGAGCAGGAGAAGGCAGTGGCGCAAATGCTGCGACACGATACCGGCGTGCTCTGCGCGCCAACCGCTTTCGGCAAGACAGTGATGGCGACCGCGATCATTGCCCGTCGAGGTGTCAATACACTCGTCCTCGTTCATCGAACCGAACTCCTGAAGCAATGGCGGGAGCGCCTGCGCACCTTCCTTTCTATCGGGAACGATGTGATCGGTTCCATCGGTGGCGGAAAACCGAAGCCAACCGGCCAGATCGATATCGCCGTGATGCAATCGCTGTCGCGCAAGGGCGAAATCAGCGACCTGGTCGAAGGCTACGGGCAGATCATTGTCGATGAATGCCACCACGTCTCGGCGTTTTCCTCTCTGACCTCGGCGAATTTCGCGGCAAGCAGGAGCTTTACACGCGTCAATCGCTGCATTTAAGGGCCGGAATTTCTCTGGCTCTGATTCATTTTCGGTTTTCCCCGGAGGGAAAGTCGCTTTGTGCGACGACTAACGCTGCCCTGAGACGCATGGATTACGGCAACCGTCGGCTAATACTGGGCGTACAGCTTCTTTTCATACACGGTCGTAATTTGCGCGCCATCCCAGACGTAGCAGTAATGCGGGCCTTGGATGCAATTCGATAAGACGGGCGGCCGAAATACGCCGATACATTCACCGCCGGGGTGCCGTACGCTGTCATATGCGATGCCGTAAGAATTTACGGATTTGAGCTCACGTCCGACCGCTTGGCCCGCTGTGTAACTATTCGGGCCATAAACATCGGTCAGATCGTGTCGGCCCCGGATGTCGTGTAGCTCGCCGTCAAGGTCAGCAAGATAGGCGCGCATGTCTATTTCTATCGGCGCCTCCTTTGTCCTCGCGAGGAATCGTTCTCGTTGATAGCGGGTCTCTGCGATTGCGGTATCGAGCGTGCGCCCTGCGTAATACACCCCGTAGCTTCCATCACAAAATCTACTGCCCTCAGGATTTAAATGCGTAAACGCCGCCATGATCGGCGTTGTGCCTGGGCCCGAGACCCGCTCATCCGGCGGCACAATCGAGATGTTTCCAGCTTCTTGTCTTAGCCGCGGATTGGTTAGATTCTCGACTGCAAAAACGGCCTCGAGGTCGGCGGGATTCGCAACTCGCGCATAGACGCTGATTGGCGGGAAGTGACTGGGAATAAGCCGATAGCACGGTTTCCAGACCACCTTGGAAACAGCGGGAATCACGCCCACCCGCCGCGTTGTGCGTCCAAGTACTGCCGCACCAGGTAGAGATCTGCAACCTGACCCGAAAGCATTCGTTCCAGGGCCGCACGTCCTCCGAAGAGTGGTGCAGTGTTGGGCTTCTTGATCCAGGCGTCTGCCGCCTCAGGTTTGGGTAGCAACACCTGAAGCGCCGAGTAAATCCCGAAAATGTACGAGAGTCGCTCTAGGGTGTCCTTGGACAGTGCCACGTTTTCGCCACGCTTCCAGCGATAAAACGTGGATCTCGGGGGATTGCCAAGAAGCATTATCTGCTCTCTATTACTAAGTCCCCACGCATCAAGTATTCGAAATGCCGTGCGCAACGCTGGCACCGAAACATTCTTGTTACTAACAGAAGCTGTTACTTGAGATGTAGTTTCCATAATTTATAGTCCAATAATAGACTTATAAGTAATAATAGTCTTAAACGGTACTAATTGTCACCAATCTTTGGTAATAATGTTGCCCAAAGTCATCGGGCGCGGATAGGTCGCCAGGTGGCGGAAGAAAGGATAATTACGCTGGAGTAAGGACCAGGCCACCTTAATGCCGGATGCCGCTCAGCCCATACACAGGCTCCGTCTGAGCTAATCCCGCAGCCGGTACTCCCTGCGGTTTTGACATCATCTAAAGCATTTCGACACGTCATCAGTGGTTCCTTTGCAGTCCTCTTCCTGCCCGTCATCTGACTCGGTCGTATGCCGAGCCTTTTCCTCCGGTGCTCACCACCATGGCTTTTGACCACAGCAGCTGGAGGTGATTTGAAACCCGCTCCTGTAAGCCGGTCTCGAGGGGCCTTCCCTCATCGGTCATGCAGTTTCACACTCCGCGGCCCTTTCGAACCGCTTTCGCGCTCGTGGCGCACAATACCGCCTGCTCTTTTCCTCCTCGTCC
>Ga0326597_10015049_pt1 | contig 10124 bp, 8 predicted proteins | sample RVTome_12_FD_203789 | JGI IMG/M metagenome (GOLD analysis project Ga0326597, IMG submission 203789) | Soil microbial communities from uranium-contaminated site in the Upper Colorado River Basin, Wyoming, United States - RVT100D185 | ecosystem: Environmental > Terrestrial > Soil > Contaminated >...
TTCAACCCTTCGACCACCACGTCCTTGACGGTGAACGATTGGCCGGTTTGAGCTGCCCCCGTCACGGTCAAGTGCGCCCCAACGACGAAGGCGAAGATCACGATGGCTTTCGCTGCATTCAAAATAAGTCCTCCTTTGCTGTTGGACCATCGGGACGACTGAACCTGTGTATGCATATCTGCTTTAAGCGGCAAAGCCGCCGATTCTTGACCCAAGGGGCCGGGCGTGCGACAGCTTTGAGAATCGGATTTGCCCCCTACATCGTTTTTGCGCCGAAGCGCTCATGCCCACATAGGATACGGGCACGACGGGCGGCTCTCAAGGTGCTGAGCTTTATCGTTCGAATTGGCGCCCGCTGGGGCGGTACTGCAGCGCTTCGGCCAGGTGGGTTGGGCACAGGGATTCGCTTTCCTGCAAATCGGCGATGGTGCGCGCCACCTTGAGCACGCGGTGGACCGCCCGCGCGCTCAGGCCGAAGTGGTCCACGGCCCGCTCGAGCAGGCGGCGTTCCTCCCCGTCCAGCGCGCAGCAGCGCTCCAGGGCCTTGACGTCCATCTGCGCGTTGCAGAAGGCGTTGCCGCCCTGCAGCCGCCTGCGCTGCAGCCCGCGCGCCTGAGCCACGCGCCGGCGGATGGCCTCGGAAGGCTCGCCGTGGGGCTTGTCCAACAGCTCCTCCTTGCCCAGGCGCTGCACCTCGACGAACAGGTCAATGCGATCCAACAGCGGGCCGGAGATGCGCTTTTGGTAGCGCTGCAGGTCCGCCGCGCTGCAACGACAGGGGGATAGCGGCTGTTTCCAGTAGCCGCAAGGGCAGGGGTTCATCGCGGCCACCAGGGTGAAGTTGGCCGGGTAGCGCACCGAGGTCACCGCGCGCGACAGGGTAATCGCGTAATCCTCCAGAGGTTGGCGCAGCGTTTCCAGCACGGCGCGGTCGAACTCCGGCAGCTCATCCAGGAACAGCACCCCGTGATGGGCCAGGCTGATCTCCCCCGGTCGAGGCAGTCCATGGCCTCCGCCCACCATCCCCGCGTAGGAAATCGTGTGGTGCGGCGCGCGCACCGGCCGCTGCGAAATTAGCGGTTGGTCCGCCGGCAGCAGGCCCAGGATGCTGTAGACCTTGGTGACCTCGAGCGCTTCGGCAAATTCAAGCTCGGGCAGGATGCCGGGCAGGCGCTTGGCCAGCATGCTCTTACCGCAGCCCGGCGGACCGACCAGCAGCAGGTTGTGCCCGCCCGCCGCCGCGATCTCGAGCGCTCGCTTGGCCTGCTCCTGGCCTCGGACCTCGCTGAAGTCCAACGTGTGCTGGCGCTTTTGCTCCTGAAAAAAGCGCTGGTGGTCAAAGAAAAAAGGGGTGGGCTTTGGGTTGTGGGTGAGCACTTCGCACGCCTGGGCCAGGTGCTGCACGGGATAGACCTTCACCGGGCCGACCACCGCCGCCTCGTAGGCGTTGCCCTCCGGCACGATGATCTGACCTATCCCAGCTTCGTGCGCGGCAAGCACCACCGGCAGGGCTCCGCGTACGCGCCGCAGCGACCCATCCAAAGAGAGCTCGCCCAGCAGCACCACTTGATCCAGCGATTCCTGGGGCAACTGCCCGCTGGCGGCCAGGATGCTGGCGGCCACGGGCAAGTCCAAGCCCACGCCCTCTTTCTTCACGTCGGCCGGGGCCAGGTTGATCGTCACGCGCCCCTGCGGGTAGGTGAAGCCTGCGTTGGTGATGGCGCTGCGGATGCGCTCGCGGCTTTCCTGCACTTCTTTTTCGGGCAGTCCCACCATGTAGAAGGCGGGGAGCCCGCGGGCCAGGTCGCACTGCACCTCGACCAGGCTGCCTTCGATGCCGATGCGCGTGCCGCTCAGCGCCCGCGCGTACATGAGCCCCCTGTTCTGTCAGTAGGGGCGCGATCCATCGCGCCCGCGGGCTCCATGCATGGAGCCCCTACGAACATCCGGAGGTCTAGCCTCATTGCTCCTCCCACGCGTTGCGGTGCAGGCGAAAGCGGCCGCGGTCCAGCACGACCACGTCGAAGCGAACGGGGCCCGGCCAAGGATGTTGCTGCAGGTAGCCGCTCGCAGTCTTCGTCAGGCGCCGGCGCTTTTTGGCGGTAATGGCCTCTTCTGGTGAGCCGAAGCGCAGCGTGCTGCGGCCTTTGACCTCGACGAACACCAGGCAGGCGTTCTCGCAGGCAATCAGGTCGATCTCGCCCCAGCGGGTGCGGAAATTAGTCGCGATCAGCCGATAGCCTTGGTGTTCGAGAAAGGCTGCCGCGCGGCGCTCGATCTGCCTACCCTTAAAGACAGTGGATTGTGTGTTCTCCTGTTGCACGCTCGAAGTTTACCGTCAGGCACCGCGCGCTGTCAAGCGCCACCAAACGCCCCCTGCCAACGCCAGCACCACGGCGAAACCCACTGTGGACCATGCGCTCATCGCCGAGATGGCCCAGGCGTTGTCACTGCGATCGGACTCCAGCAGGCTTTGCTCGGGGTCGAGCACGATGCGGGTCAGGGTGCTTTCGCTGGCCACGGTGAACCGGGCAAGCGGTTGCTTGCCGTCCCAGACGAACTCGTTGACGATCTGTTGCTCGGCCAGCAGCTGCACGCGCACGGGCATGCGGGCCTGGCCTTGGTTGGCCAGCGTGAAGCTGACCGTCGAGGAGCCGTCCGGCTGCACCTGGCTTTGTACGTCCTGCACGGTGACGTCCAGCACCCGGCTGGTGTGCAACCACTGTTCGAAGAACCAATCCAGAGGTTGCGCCGCTTCTTCCTCAAAGACGCCGATCAGGTCCGCGGTGGTGGCGTTGCGGTACCGGTATCGCTCGTAATAGGCGCGCAGCGCCTGCAGGAAGAGGTCGTGGCCAAGCAGCCCGCGCAGCATCCAAAAGATGCTGGAGCCCTTGGTGTAGATGACGTTGCCGAAGGCGCGCAGCGAGGTGAATTGGTCGCTGGGGGTGAGCACCGGCGGGCCGGTTTCGACGTAGGTCAGCATGCGGCGCAGTGTGGAGGGCTCGCCGCGCGCCTCGATGCGATAGAGCTCGCTGGAAAACGTGGTGGGGCCCTCGTCCAGCCAGGTTTCGTTGTATTCGTCGTTGCCCACCGCCCCGTACCACCATTGGTGCGCCACCTCATGGGAGACCTCCTCGACGACGGCCTTGGCGATCATGACGATGCCGGGGTACTCCATGCCGCCGCCCACTTCCACCTGGGCAATACTGAACGTGCCATAGGCGTATGCTCCGAAGGTGCGGCTGTAAAACTGGAAGCTGTCCAACGCAAGCGCGGCAAGGCCCTCTTGATTCAGCCACAGGGTGCGCACGCGCTTGCCCTCCCACTCCACTTCGCTGACGCGATACCGCGCGCTGGCCACCCAGGCCACGTCGTGCGCGCGCTGAGTTTCAAATGTCCAGGTGCGCGTGCCGTCTGCGTTGTCCTGCAGGGAAACCAGATCCCCCGTGGCCCCCACCACCACGTCGCCCGGCACGGTCAGCTTCAGCGCGTAATCCCCGAAGTCGCCGTAGAACTCGCCGAGCAGGCGATACGGATCCAGGTGCCAGCCCGCCTGGTCGTAGACGGCCAGTTGGGGATACCACTTGCCCACCGTGTACACGCCGTTTCGCACGCCCGAGCGCACGGCATAGGAGGCCGCAAACAAGTTCACCGGCGCGGGGACCATCAGGTCATTGAGGAAGGTGATGGAGAGCGTGAGTGTCCCTTCGGCCTCAAGCGGGGCAGGCAAGGTGACCTTGAGGAACGTATCCTCGCTGGTAAAGGCGAGCGCCTGGCCGTCCAACGTGACCGCGTCCACAAGCAGGAATGCGTCGTCCGCAGGGTCGGCGTAGATCCAGTCCAAGCCCACGTTATAAAACGCTTTCAGGTCGCGCTGGTAGCTGGTGTCCGCGCCGCGCTTGAAGGCGTTGGGCGGAAGGTGAAAATACAGCTCGGGCAACGGGGTGCCCGTGTGGTTGGTGATGGTGACCTGCTCGGCGCCCAGGATGAAGTTGAAGGTGGTGTCCAGTTTTGCCTCGATGTGGTATGATACCTCGTTGGGCAGGCCAAAAGCCGCGCAAGAGTACGTTGCAATGATCATCCACATCGCAAGCAAATGGGTGCGTTTCATCTTAAGAAAAGTATAGCAGCCCCAGGCGCGTTTTACGATCAATCGTTGAGCGCAGAATGAAAGGGAAAGGAGTGAGGCATGGGCAAAGCGGCGACCAGCCGGCGCAAGTTCAAAAGCGAGCTGTCCCAGATCCTGAACATCATCACCCACTCGCTCTACTCGCACAGCGAAGTGTTCCTGCGCGAGCTGATCAGCAACGCAAGCGACGCCATCGACCGGCTGCGCTTTCAAGCTATTACGGACGAAGCGCTGTTGGGCGGCGACAAGGATTGGCAGATCAAGCTGATCCCCGACAGGATCGCCGGCACGCTCACGATCAGCGACAACGGCATCGGCATGGACCGCCAGGTCACCATCGAAAACCTGGGCACGATCGCACGCTCCGGCACCAAGGCGTTTCTGGAGGCGCTTGCGGCAGCCGACGCCAAAGGCCGCCCGGAGTTGATCGGCCAGTTCGGGGTGGGCTTCTACTCCGCCTTCATGGTGGCCGAGCGGGTGACGGTCCGCTCGCGCATGGCGGGTCAGCCGCCCAGTGCCGGGGTCGAGTGGGTGTCGGATGGGCTGGAGGATTTCACCGTTGAGGAGGTTGAGAAAACCTCGCGGGGCACCGACGTCATCCTGCACCTGAAGCCGGAGGCCAAGGAGTACCTGGAGCCGGGGAAGCTGCGCGAGGTGGTCAAGGCGTACTCGGATTTCGTCGAGCACCCGGTCGTGATGGACGGGCACATCCTCAACGCCCGCACCGCCCTGTGGCTGCGCGACAAAGGCCAAATCAAGCCTGAAGAATACGACGCGTTTTATCAGCAGATCTCCCACGATTCCCAAGCCCCGGCCAAGGTGATCCATTACCTCGGCGAAGGGACCACCGAGTTCGTCGCGCTGCTGTTCATCCCCGCCCACATGCCTTTGAACTTGATGTTCGGGGACCTGAAGTTCGGGCCGAAGCTCTACATCAAGCGCGTGCTGATCATGGACGCGTGTCAGGAGTTGCTGCCGCCGTATTTGAGGTTTGTGAGCGGCGTGGTGGACTGCCCCGATTTGCCCCTCAACGTCTCGCGCGAGCTGCTGCAGCATAACCCCATCCTGACGCGCATCCGCCGGAACGTGGTCAAAGCCGTGCTCAAGGCGCTTGACGAGCTGAAGCAGGGCGCGTACGACCAGTACGTTGCCTGCTTCAAGCAGCTGGGCGAGGTGCTCAAGGAGGGGTTGGCTCAGGACCCCGCCAACCAAGAGGCGGTCGCCGACCTGTGCCTGTTCGAGTCGCTGCGCACCGATAAGGGCCACTACACCACCCTGGCTGATTACGCAGCCAAGATGCCGGAGGGACAGAAGGAGATCTACTACCTCAGCGGCGAAAACCGCGCTCAGCTGGAAGGCGCTCCGCACGTGGAAACTTTCAAGGAACGCGGCTGGGATGTGCTGTTCCTCACCGATCCGGTGGACGAGTTCGTACTGCCTTATTTCACCCAGTACCAGGAGAAGCCTCTCAAGGCCGCCGACAAGGGTTTTTTGGAAGGTTCTCAGGTGGACGGCCCCTTAAATGAAAAATTCCTGCCCTTGCTGGAGGCGCTGCGCCGCATGGTGCAGGAGGTGAAGGAGGTGCGACTGTCCGCGCGCCTGAAGGACAGTCCTTCCTGCCTGGTGAGCGATGAAGAGGCGCTTAGCGCGCACATGGAGCGGCTGTTGAAACGCATGGGCAAGGAGAGCGAGATCCCTCAGACCCAGCGCATCCTGGAGCTGAACCCGCACCACGCCGTGGTCAAGGCGTTGCAAGGTTTGCACCAGGAAAACCCCAACGATCCCAGGGTCGAAAACTATGCAAGGCTGCTCTACGAGCAGGCGCTCATCACCGCCGGCCTGCCGCTGCAACATCCGTCGGAGTTTGCCAAGCGGCTCAACGAACTCCTGATCCGCGACACGATTCGACACTGACGCGCCGGCCTGAGCGCTGTGGGAATGGAACGCCCGCTTTGATACAGTGTAGCGTGCCTAAAAAAACTGGTTCTGCTGTTGAGCTGGACGCACGCGCTCCAACTGGGATTAGGCTGTTGGTGTGTGTGCTTGATCCCCTGCCGGAGCGTTGACCATGCGCTGGAGAAGCCGACTCGTCTGGACTGTGCCGTTCCTGCTCTTTTCGCTGCTGCTTGCCGTGCCGCTGGCCTCCATCCTGCAGCAGGCGTTTTTCGCGCAGGGCGCGTTCAGCCTGAGCAGCGTGGCTTCGGTGCTGAGCGACCCCTACTTCCAGCAGATCGCGCGCTTCACCGCGACCCAGGCGCTGTGGAGCGCCCTGGCAAGCGCGGCGTTGGGGTTGTTCTGGGCGTTTGTGCTGACCCGCTACGAGTTTCCCTTCAAGCGCACGCTGCGCGCGCTGACCGTGCTGCCCTTTGTGCTGCCCGCCGTGAGCCTGGCGCTTGGGTTTGTGTTGGTCTTTGGCAAACAAGGGATGGTCAACACCGCACTCATGGCAGCCTTTGGCCTGACGGATTCCCCCTTTAGCATCCTGTACTCGCTGCAGGCCATCGTGCTTGCGCACGCTTTCTACAACGCGCCCATCGTCGCTCGCCTGACCCACGCAGCCTGGGAAAAGCTGGATCCCAGCTACGAAGAGAACGCCCGTGCGCTGGGGGCTTCTCCATTCTCGACTTTTCTCACCGTGACGCTGCCGCTGTTGCTGCCCTCCATCCTGGCCGGCACGGCGCTTGCCTTCATCTATTCGTTCCTGAGCTTTCCCATCGTGCTCACCCTGGGCGGGGCCCGCTATGCCACGCTGGAGGTGGAGATCTACATCCAGACCATCGTCAGTCGGGATCTGGACGTGGCTTCAGCCCTGGCGTTTGTTCAGCTGACCTTGTCGCTGGGATTTACCGCTGGCTATTTATGGCTGGAGCGCCGGCTGACGCGGCCGTTGGAATCGGTCCGAACGCGGCGCACCGTCCCGCTGTTTCGGCTGCGAACCCCGCCGCATAGGGGTGCAGGGCGCAAGGGTTTTTCATTCTTGCGCACGCTGCGACTATGTAGCATGCGGGTTTTGCTGTGGGCCGCGTTGCTGATCGCGGGCGCCTTTTTCGCCGCGCCGTTGCTGGGCGTGATGCTCAGCTCGTTCCAGTCCGTACACGGGGCGTGGACGCTTGCCGCGTATCGTTATGTGTTGGACCCAACGGAAAACCCCTTCATCGGCAGCTCGCCGCTGAGATCGGTGCTCGACAGTTTGCGCTTCGCCTCAGGCGCGATGCTGCTGGCGCTCTTGTTGGGGGGGCCGCTTGCGTGGGCGATCGCGCGCCGCCGACTGACGGGAGTCAGCGTATGGGTGATGTTGCCCTTGGCCATCTCTTCGGTGGCGCTGGGGTTCGGCCTGTTGCGGGCGTTTTCGCACCCCGCCTTGTCCTGGCTGGACCGCGGGGTGGCGGTGGTGCTGGCCCACACGCTGCTTGCCTTACCCTTTGTGGTGCGCGCGCTGGCCTCGGCGTTTGGAACCCTGGACCCTGCATTGTCGGAGGCGGCCCGCAGCCTGGGAGCTTCCAGGCGCAAGGCCTTTTTCCAAGTGGAGCTTCCGCTTTTGCGCGGGGCGGTGTTGGCGGGAGCGGCCTTTGCCTTTGCCATCTCAATCGGCGAGATGAGCGCCACCTCGATGCTGGCGCAGCCGGGGCTGAAGACGATGCCGCTTGCGATTTACAGCTTTCTGGGCGCGCGCCAAGCGGATACCCTGGCGGCTGCAAGCGCGATGAGCACCGTGCTGATCGCGGTCACAGCCCTGTCGTTTGTGCTCATCGAGCGCGGCGGGGAGCGGGCGATTTGATGGCCTCCCTTCAACTGACGCAGCTGGGCAAGCGTTTTGGGTCGGTCCACGCGGTCGAGGACGTTACGCTGGAGATCGAAAGCGGCCAGCTGTTGGCCCTGGTCGGCCCCAGCGGCTGCGGCAAGACCACCGTGCTGCGCTTGATCGCGGGCTTTGAAACCCCTGACCGCGGGGACGTGAGTCTCGATGGCCGCAGCGTGCTGGAAACGCCCACCGAGAAGCGCGGCGTCGGCGTGGTGTTCCAAAACTACGCCTTATTCCCTCACTTGGACGTGGCTGGTAACATCGCGTACGGCTTGAAGTTCGTGCAAGGGGCGATAGACCGCAAGAGGCGGGTGAAAGAGCTGTTGGACCTGGTTGGGCTTGCTGGGCTTGAAAAGCGCCGCCCAGATCGACTTTCCGCCGGCCAGCGACAGCGCGTGGCCTTGGCCCGCGCCCTGGCGCCCGCGCCCCAAGTAATGCTCTTGGATGAGCCATTGAGCGCGCTGGATGTACAATTGCGTGCCAGGCTGCGCCTGGAGATCCGCGCTATTCTCAAGGCATCGGGCACCACGGCGCTGTACGTCACCCACGACCAGGAAGAAGCACTGGCCATTGCCGATCGCGTCGCCGTCATGAACGCGGGAAAGCTGGAACAGGTGGACACCCCGCACGCGGTGTACCACCAGCCGAAGACGCCCTTTGTCGCGCAGTTCGTGGGGCAGGGGAACCTGTTTCAAACGCGCGTCGTTGAGGTAGCCGTTGAATCCCTGCAAGTGCAAGCGGGACCGGCGCGCTGGCGCTTGCCCCCCCACCCCAAAGTTCACGCGGGCGATTTGCTCTGGGTCTTGGTCAGACCCGAACGGCTTTCTATGAGCCAAGGGGACAACGCACTCAGCGGCGTGTTGAAGGGGAGCGAGTTTCTGGGCCATGCGCTGCGGCTGCACTTGAGCTGGGAAGGCCAGACGGTGCTGGCCCTTTGCGAAAGCGACGCGGCGAGCGTCCCGCCGCTTGGCGCTTCGGTGATGCTTTCCTTCCCTGCGCAAGCCGCTTGGGCCTTGCCGGCTTCGCCCTCCATGTGAGCGCACTTGCTCTTGTGCCTTTGTGCATTTTTGTAGCCCTTGCTGGGTTCTCACCCATAGCATTGCTCGTCATCGGTCGCTCGTTCCAGTATCATCATCAAGAGAGGAGATGGCTATGACGGCAAAGACTAAATACCCACACATTGCCCTTGATGAGCGGGATCAGGCAATCATCGAGGGCACAACCCTGAAAGTGGCGGAACTAGTCACAGAGAAGCTCGCCTACGGCTGGAGTCCAGAGGAGGTGCACCTGCAACATCCATACCTGACCTTAGGCGAAATTCACGCTGCCCTCACTTATTACTGGGACCACGCCAAGGCGTTGGATGAGGAGATTGCTGAGCGGCTGAAGCGGGTCAATGAATTGAGAGAAAAGGCGCAGTCGCAGCCCTCCCCGCTCATCGCGCGGCTCAAGGCCCAAGGGTTACTTTAGATGGCCATCGCCTTCTATATGGACGTGCACGTTCCGCTGGCCATCACCCTAGGGCTGCGCATACGTGGCGTCGACGTTATCACGGCTCAGGAGGATAACGCGGCCACACTGCCGGACCCTGCGCTTTTGGGGCGCGCCACCCAACTCAATCGCGCGCTCTTCACGTTCGATGACGATTTGCTCTCAGAAGCTGCCAAGCTGCAACAGGTGAACAAACCGTTCAACGGTGTTATCTACGCGCATCCCCTAAAGATTTCTATTGGTCAGTGCGTGCAGGAGTTGGAGTTGATTGCCAAGGCCGGAGAGCCCAAGGACGTGCAAAATCGCGTCGAATTTCTACCTCTGAAGTGGAGCTAGCCTTGTAGGGCTGGCTCTGCCAGCCACTTCTTTCTCCGCTGGCCAGCGTGGCTACCCCGTCTTGCCACGCTTAGCCTTGCTGACTTCGGCCCCCCCCTTTCGCTCAGACAAAGCTGGCATCAGCAAAGCACTGCTGTCTAGAAGTCCAGGGTGTATCAGACTCCAGATCACGAAAAGACGTGAAGGCTTTGCATCAGTGACGCAAAGCCTTCACAACTTCAAACAGCTATTGGCTTACCCAGGTTGAGGGGCCATGGGGCACTCTTCACCACACTGCCAACCGCAGTTGGCATTGCATTGATAGTATTCCTGGGCACAACCCCACCCACATGCGAATTGGTCACAAGTTGAGAACTGTAGCTGACA
>Ga0326597_10015051_pt1 | contig 10123 bp, 8 predicted proteins | sample RVTome_12_FD_203789 | JGI IMG/M metagenome (GOLD analysis project Ga0326597, IMG submission 203789) | Soil microbial communities from uranium-contaminated site in the Upper Colorado River Basin, Wyoming, United States - RVT100D185 | ecosystem: Environmental > Terrestrial > Soil > Contaminated >...
GTCGACGACCGACTGCACCCAGGCGGGGAGGTTGTTCTTGCAGAAGAAGACGAAGATCACCAGCAGGTAGGTCGGCGTCACGTACTTCATGATGAAGCGGTAGAAGTGCGGGATCTCGATCAGCGCGCCTTGATGCGCCTCCTCCATCCCCTTGTCGATGCCGAACACCCAACTGAACAGGATGATCTGCACCATCGCCAGGACGAAGATGAGGAAGGTGCCGACCCAGTCGTCGATCGTCGACCAGAACAGGCCGCCCTTCGAGAAGTACATGACGAGGAAGGAGCCGGCGATGCAGATCGAGACCATCAGCGTCGTCGCCGCCTTGCGGCTCCAGCCGAGCGACTCCTGGAAGAAAGCGAGCGACGGTTGGTACATCGAGATCGAGCTGGTGATGGCGGCGAGGAAGAGCATGAAGAAGAAGACCGCGCCGATGAAGTTGCCGAAGGCGCCCATGTGCGCGAAGACCACCGGCAGCGTCGTGAAGCCGAGCCCAAAGGTGCCGCCCTGCACGGCGCCGATCATGTTCGCGGCGCCGAGGAAGACGAAGGCCGCGGTGACGGTGATCAGGCCGCCGAAGCCGACCTCGAACAGCTCGTTGGTCGCCGAGGCGGTGAGCCCGGAGAGCACGACGTCGTCTTTCTTGCGCAGGTAGGAGGCGTAGTTGATGATGACGCCGAAGCCGACCGAGAGGCTGAAGAAGATCTGGCCCGCCGCGGCGAGCCAGGTCTGGGCGTTGCCGAGGGCCGAGAAGTCCGGGTTCCACATGTAGCCGAGGCCGCTGACGACGTTCTGCTCCGGGATCGCCGGATTGGGGGTGCCGAGGGTCAGCACGCGGACGAGGACGATGAGCGCGCAGACCGCCATCGCCGGCATGGCGTAACTGACGAACTTCTCGATCCCCTTCGAGATGCCCTTGAACACCAGCCAGATGTTGACCGCGAAGGCGAGCACCCAGAACACCAGCGTCTCGAGCGTGCCGGCGCTCACGACGCCGTTGGCGGCGCGGCCGGTCATGTCGCTGTAGACCTGCGCCGCGCGCGCCGTCTGCTCGGTGATCGGCGTCGCCGTGTCGATGCCGATACCGCCGGTCGCGAACTCCCAGAAGTAGCCCAGGCACCAGGCCTCGATGTAGGTGTAGTAGAAGGAGACGGCGAGTGGGATGAGCACGCCGAGCACTCCCAGATAGCGGCCGGTGGCGCCCTTGCCGAACACGCCGAGGATCGAGGGCGAGGAGTGGAATCCCTTGCGACCGCCGTAGCGGCCCATTGCCCACTCCGCCCAGCCGATCGGGATGCCGACCAGCAGCAGAGCGGCGAAATACGGGATCATGAAGGCGCCGCCGCCGTTCGCCGCCGCGTTGCCGGGAAAGCGCAGGAAGTTCCCCAGGCCGACTGCGGAGCCGGCGACGGCGAGGATGACGCCGACGCGGGTGCCCCAACGCTGCTCGTGCGAGCTCTGCTGCGACATCGAGCCTCCTCCCCACCGAATCCGAGCCAGATCGGAAGCGAACCGCGGGAGATTAGCATGCGCTCCGGACCCCTGTGACATAATTCGCCCCCGCCCGAAGCCCAGTTTCTTTCACCGACCGACTCGCCGCTCCCGGATCCGGACGCATGAACGCCCAAACTCTGCTCTACGTCATTCCCCTGCTCGGCGTCGCCGGGCTCCTCTTCACCTGGTGGAAATCACGCTGGGTCGCCCGCCAGGAGGTCGGCACCGAGCGCATGGCGCGCATCGCCGCCGCGATCCAGCAGGGGGCGATGGCGTTTCTCCGGGCCGAGTACCGGGTGCTGGCGATCTTCGTCGTCGTCGTCGCGGCGCTGCTCGCCTGGTCCGGCGCGGCGCAGCCGGAAGTCAACTCGCCGCTCGTCGGCCTGTCGTTCGTCATCGGCGCCACTTGCTCGGCGCTCGCCGGCCTGATCGGCATGAAGGTGGCGACCAAGGCCAACGTGCGGACCACGAACGCCGCCCGCACCGGCCTCGGCAAGGCGCTCGAGATCGCTTTCGCCGGCGGCTCGGTCATGGGCCTGGGAGTGGTCGGCCTCGGCATCCTCGGCCTCGGCGGCCTCTATCTCGCCTACGACGGCCTCTTCGACGGCAACGTCGAACGGGTGGTGACCGTCATCACCGGCTTCTCGTTCGGAGCCAGCTCGATCGCGCTCTTCGCCCGCGTCGGCGGCGGCATCTACACCAAGGCGGCCGATGTCGGCGCCGACCTCGTCGGCAAGGTCGAGGCCGGCATCCCCGAGGACCACCCGCTCAACCCGGCGACGATCGCCGACAACGTCGGCGACAACGTCGGCGACGTGGCGGGCATGGGCGCCGACCTGTTCGAGTCTTACGTCGGCTCGATCGTCGGCACCATGGTGCTCGGCATCGCCTTCCGCGAGGCGGCGGCGAACGACGGCTTCGGCGGCCTCTCGGGTGTGCTGCTGCCGCTCGTCTTGGGCGCCGTCGGCATCCTGACCTCGATCGCCGGCACCTTCTTCGTGCGCGTCAAGGAGGGCGGCAACCCGCAGAAGGCGTTGAACGCCGGCGTGCTCGGCTCGTCGGTGGTGATGCTCGCGCTGTCGTACGGAATCATTCGCTGGATGCTCCCCGCGAGCTTTACCTTCCACGACGTCCTCTACGGCGTCGATCGGACGATCACCGCCAACGGCGTTTTCTTCGCGACGACGATCGGGCTCGCCGCCGGCGTCGCGATCGGCTACCTGACCGAGTACTTCACCGGCACCGGCAAGCCACCGGTCCTCGGCATCGTCCGCCAGTCGCTCACCGGCTCGGCGACCAACATCATCGCCGGCCTCGGCGTGGGGATGATCTCGACCGCGCTGCCGATGCTGATCCTCGCCATCGGCATCATCATCGCGTTTCAGTTCGCCGGCCTCTACGGCATCGCGATCGCCGCGGTCGGCATGCTGTCGAACACCGGCATCCAACTCGCGGTCGACGCCTATGGCCCCATCTCCGACAACGCCGGCGGCATCGCCGAGATGTCGAAGATGCCGAAGGAGGTGCGCGGCCGCACCGACAAGCTCGATGCGGTCGGCAATACCACGGCGGCGATCGGCAAGGGATTCGCGATCGGCTCGGCGGCGCTCACCGCGCTGGCGCTCTTCGGCGCCTTCATGAGCGCCGCGCACGTCAGGACGATCGACGTCTCGCAGGCGCACGTCATGGCGGGGCTGTTCGTCGGCGCGATGATGCCGTTCCTGTTCTCGGCGCTCGCGATGCAGGCGGTCGGGCGCGCCGCGATGTCGATGATCCAGGAGGTGCGGCGGCAGTTCAGCGACATTCCCGCCTTGAAAGCCGCCCTCGAAGTGATGCGCCGCCACGAGGACCACGACCCCGAGAAGTGGCCCGAGGCCGACCGCCGGATCTTCGACGAGGCCGACGGCAAGGCCGAGTACGCGCGCTGCGTCGAGATCTCGACGACCGCGGCGATCCGGCAGATGGTCCTCCCCGGCATGTTGGCGGTTCTCGCGCCGGTGGTCGTCGGCTTCGCGCCCAGGCTCTTCGGCTCCGCGGCCGGACCCGAAATGCTCGGCGGCCTGCTCGCCGGCGTGACGGCGTCGGGCGTGCTGATGGCGATCTTCCAGGCCAACGCCGGCGGCGCCTGGGACAACGCCAAGAAAATGTTCGAGGAGGGCGTCGAGATCGAGGGCCAGCGCTACTCCAAGGGCTCGGATCCGCACAAGGCGGCGGTCGTCGGCGACACCGTGGGCGACCCGTTCAAGGACACTTCGGGCCCGTCGATCAACATCCTCATCAAGCTCATCTCGATCATCGCCCTGGTCATCGCGCCGCTGCTCTAGGCGGCGCGAGGTTGACTCCGGCCGCGGACGCCGCGCGCTGCGGGCCTAGCGGAAGAAGACGAGCGAGACGACGACGAAGATGGGGATCAGGACGGCCAGCGACCACCCCATGTAGCCGAAGAACGACGGCATGCGGATGCCGTTCTCCTCGGCGATCGCCTTGACCATGAAGTTGGGGCCGTTGCCGATGTAGGTGTTCGCCCCCATGAAGACCGCGCCGCACGAGATGGCGGCGAGCAGATCGCCCGCCCCGTCGCGGGCGAGAAATGTCGCGAGGTAGGTCGAGCCCTCGACCGAGACGCCGACCTGGCCGGCCGCGGCGGCGGCGAAGGTCAGGTAGGTCGGGGCGTTGTCGAGGAACGAGGAGAGCACGCCGGTGGCCCAGAAGTAGCCGAGCGGCGTCGCCAGCCCGAGCGCCGCGCCGCGGGAGTTGAGGACCAGCAGCGGCGCCACCATGGTGACGAAGATGCCGGCGAAGAGCACGGCGACCTCGACGATCGGCCCGGCGGTGAAGCGGTTCTCGGCGCGCAGCGCGTCGCGTGTCGACGCATAGGCGGCGAAGGCGAGCGCCCCCATCAGCCCCTCCTGCACGCCGAACGGCCACGGCTCGGGCCACGTTCCCCACGCCTGGCCCTTGCCGACGATGACGACGACCACGCCGGCGAGGAGCAGGAAGTTGTGCCAACCGGCGATCGTGAGCGGCTGGTGCTCGATCATCTCCTCGAGCAGCGGTTCCTTCGGATTCTCCGCCTCGTCCTTGGTCAGCAGGTGCTGGTCGAGGAAGTTGAAAGCCAGGATCAGCAGGCCGTTGACCAGCAGCCACTCTTTCCACAGCCGCAGCGTCCAGTCGAACGGCACGCCCTTCAAGAAGCCGAGGAAGAGCGGCGGGTCGCCGAGAGGCGTCAGCAACCCGCCGCAATTCGACACGACGAAGATGAAGAAGACGACAATGTGCACCTTGCGGTGGCGCTCCTCCACCGCGCGCAACAGCGGCCGCAAGAGCACCATCGAGGCGCCGGTGGTGCCGATCAGGTTGGCGAGCACGGCGCCGATCGTGAGCAGCGCGCTGTTGGCGAGCGGCGTGCCGGCGAGCGAGCCGCGCACCACGACGCCGCCCGAGATGAGGAAGAGCGAGCCGAGGAGCGCCATGAACGAGATGTAGTCGAGCACGGCGTGATGGATCTCGTGCGCTCCCGCCGCGCCGTGGGTCAGCACCAGCCAGCCGGCGAACGGCAGCGCCAGCGCCGCCGAGACGAGCCCCTTGTTGCGGTTCGACTCCCACCAGTGCGGCGCGGCGAGCGGCAGCACCGCGATCGAGAGCAGCAGGAGCGCGAACGGCGCCAGCGAGAGAAGCGGCAGCCGCGCGCCGAGCGGATCGACCGCGGCGAGCGGCGCGAGACCGGCGAGCCCTGCGAGCGAGATCGGCGTCATCTGCAGACCCCCTCCGAACGGCGCGAACGGGCGGATCCTGCCACAGGCTCGGAGCGTTTCGGTGACCCGCCTCGCCCGGCCCGTGCCGCTCAGTACGCCAGCACCTCACGCGCGGCGGCGAGGAGCTTGTCGCGGCCGGGCAGCAGGGCCTGTTCGAGGACGCGGGCGTAGGGGCTCGGGCGGTCGGCGGCGGCGACGCGGCGGACGGGGGCGTCGAGCCAGGGGAAGGCCGAGTCGGCGAGGCGCGCCGCGATCTCGCCGCCGAAGCCGCCGGTCAGGTGCGCCTCGTGGACGACGACGGCGCGGCTGGTCTTGCGAACCGAAGCGAGGAGCGTCTCCTCGTCGAGCGGCACGAGCGTTCGCAAATCGATCACCTCGGCCTCGACGCCCTCGGCCGCCAGCGCCTCGGCCGCCTCGAGCGCCCACCAGGTGGCGATGCCGTAGCCGACGATCGTCAGGTCGCGCCCCGCGCGCGCCACGCGGGCGCGGCCGAGCTCGACCAGGTGCTCGCCCGCGGGCAGGCGCTCCTTGATCCGCCGGTAGAGGAACTTGTGCTCGCAGAAGATGACCGGGTTGGGATCGCGGATCGCCGCCTTGAGCAGTCCCTTGGCGTCCGCGGCGCCGGCCGGGCAGACGACCTTCAAGCCCGGCACGTGGGTGAACCACGCCTCGGGATTCTGCGAGTGGAACGGCCCGGCGCCGACACCGCCCCCCGCCGGCAGGCGAATGACCACCGGACAGCTGCGTTCGAAGCGGTAGTAGAGCTTGGCGAGGACGTTGACGATCTGGTTGAAGCCGCAGGCGACGAAATCGGCGAACTGCATCTCGACGACCGGGACGTAGCCCATGAGCGCCGCCCCCGCCGCCAGGCCGAGCGTGCCGCTTTCCGCGATCGGCGTGTCGAGCACACGGCTCGGCCAGCGCGCGTGGAGACCGCGCGTCACCCGGAAGGCGCCTTCGAAGGCACCGATGTCCTGGCCGAGCAGCACGACCGCCGGGTCGCGCTCCATCTCCTCGGCGAGCGCCTCGTGCAGCGCGTCGAGAAAGGTGCGCTCGTCGGCGGCGACGGGCGAGGTCGGCGCGCCGGTGAAGGCCGCCATGGCCGTCGGCGCCTCCGCCGGGCCGGCGGCCGCGCGCTCGCCCGGCGCCGACTCGAGAGCGGCGTCGGCGGGCGGGCTCGGGCGCAGCGAATCCTGCGTGTCGTCCTCGTCGGCGCCCGGCCGCGGCCGGACGACGGGCGCGCTGCGAGCGGTGGCGAAGACGGGGCGGAGCGCCACCGCCGGCTCGGGCGGTAGCGCTTCGAGGCCGCGCTCGACGGCCTGCTCGACGAGCTCCCGGGCGCGCGCGTCGAGCGCCGCCCGCTCCGCCTCGTCGAGCACGCCCTCGCTCGCGAGCCGGCGCGCGTAGCTCGGCACCGGGTCTCGCGCCTGGTCGAGGTCGAGCTCGGGCGCCGGCACCACCTTCATCGAGCCGTCGCCCTCGGCGTGGCCGCGCAGCCGGCCGACCATCGCCTCGACCAGCGTCGGGCCGTGGCCGGTGCGGGCGCGCGCCACGGCGCTCTCGAGCACGCGCGCCATGGCGTCGGGGTCGTTGCCGTCGACCGTTTCGGCGGCGATGCCGTAGCCGGGCCCGCGGTCGGAGAGTTGCAGGCAGGCGTACTGCTGCCGCGACGGGGTCGAGAAGGCGTAGCGGTTGTTCTCGACCACCAGCACGAGCGGCAGCTTCCACACCGCGGCGAGGTTCAGCCCCTCGTGGAAGTCGCCGGTCGAGGTGCCGCCCTCGCCGATGAAGTTGACCGCCACGCCGTCCGAGCCGCTCGCCTTGAGGGCGAAGGCGCAGCCGGCGGCCACCGGGATCATCGCCCCGAGATGGCTGATCATGCCGACGTGCACGATCCCCGCCGCGGGCGCGAAGTAGCCGTAGTGGTAGGAGCGCTCGATCCCCTCCGAGAAGCCGCCCCGCTTGCCGAGCACCTGACGCGCCAGCCGCTCGAGGAGCGCCGCGGGCTCGGGACGCCGGCCGTCCGGCGCGCCGAAGCCGGCGGCGGGAAAGGCGCGCGCCGGGTCGAGGTAGAGGGCGACGATGGCGCCGACGTCGCGGTGCAGCGAGCAGAGGACGTCGCCGGGCTCGAGCAGGTGGCCCGCCGGCACGGTGATCGCTTCGTTGCCGATCGCCGAGTACCACTTGGCGACGCGGCCGGTCTTCAAGAGCGCCTCGAAGCGCGCGTCGAACTCGCGCGCCAGCTTCATCAAGGCGTAGCGCTGTCGGCGCCGGAGCGAGTCGTCCACGGGGCGGGGAGTCTAGCGAAGCCTCGGCGGCGCGGTGGCGAGGCGCCCGGTTGAGCCGGCCGGCGCCGTGCGAGAGAGTTGCGGCGATGGGACCGCCCGCCGCGCTCGCCGTGCTCGCCGCCCTGCCACTCGCCGCCGCCGCGCTCGTCGCGCTGCGCTGGCGCGCCCTCCGGCGCCCGCTCGCCGTCGACCCGCAGTCCCGCGAGGCGCCCCTGGCGCCGGGCGAGCTGCTGCGTCTGCGCACCTGGGCCCACCGCCTGCGCCGCGCTCTCGTGCTCGTCGGCATCGCCTATCTCGGCCTCGTCGCCGCCTCGCTCGTCGGCGACGAGCCGCCGGCCGGGCGGGCTGCCGCGGCGCTCGTCCTGCTCGGCGCCACCTGCCTGCTGGCGGCGGCGATTCAGTTCTCGGAGAGCTGCCCGCGCTGCGGCTACAACCTCGGCTTCCAGCGCCGGCTCGCGCTGCCGACCGCCTGCGAGCGCTGCGGCGGCGCGCTCGCTTGATCCGGCGGCGAGCGCTGCGATAGATTTCGCCGGGTCGCGCGATCGGCGCGCTCGCTCGCGAGACCCCTCGAGGGTCGACCCGGACAAGCTGAGCAGGTATCGAGCTCCGTCGAAAGCGAGGGCTCGCGATGAACGAGCGCAACGACTCCAAGGGTTGGCTGCGGCTGGCCGGGCTCGGAGTCGAGCTGGCGGCCTCGATCGGCGGCGGCGCGCTCCTCGGCTGGTGGATCGATCGCCGGGCGGGAAGCTCGCCGCGCTGGCTCGCGATCCTGGCCGGCGTCGGCGCGGTTGGCGGGCTCTACAACCTGATCCGTACCGCGCTCGCCGCCTCGCGAGAAGCGCGGCGCGGCACGGGGGAGCCGGAAACGTGACGCGGGTGGTACGCGCGGCGCGCGAGGGTTTGCTCGGCGCAGCGGCGGCGCTCGCAGCGCTGGCGGCGATCGGCGCTTGGCCGACGTGGCGTTGGGCCGGTGTCGAAGGGCTCGCGGCGCTGGCGGCGGGCTGCGCGATCGCGGCGCTCGGGGCGCTCGTCGGCGCCGCGCCGGTGCTGCGATCCCTCGCCGCCGCCGGGGGCGCGAGGCCGCACGTCGCCGCCGGCTGGGCGATGGCGCTGCGCAGCGCGACGACGCTCGCCGCGGCGCTCGTCGTCGCGCTCGGGAGCGAGCTGCCGCGGCGGCCGCTGGCGATCTGGGTGGCGGTCGCCTACGGTGCGCTGCTGGTGGTCGAGACGCGATGGACTCTCCGCTGGCTGCGCGCCGGGGGAGCGGATTGAGGGCAGGAGCGGAGTGGAATCGATGGCCTCGGAAAATCCCCTCGGACACGTCGTCCAGCATCCGATTCGTCAGCTCGACGCCGACCTCGGCTTCCTGACGCCGGAGCACAAGATCACGCTGCTCTCCGATCAGATCGTGATGCTGATCGTCGCCGCCGTGCTGCTCGTCGCGCTCGTGCCCCGCCTGGCGCGCCGCCGCGCCGGCGAGGACGCGATCGGGCGGCTGGTGCCGAGCGGCTGGGGCAACTTCTTCGAGACCGTCTGCCAGTATCTGCGGGTCCAAGCGGTCGAGCCGGTCTTGGGCAAGCACACCGACCGCTTCATCCCCTATGTCTGGAGCGCGTTCTTCTTCCTGCTGACGGTGAACCTCCTCGGCCTGCTGCCGATCGCGCCGCTGGCGGCCTTCGGCGGTCTCCATCTCGGCGGCACCGCGACCGGCAACATCTGGGTCACCGGCGCGCTGGCGGTCGTCACACTCGTGCTCATGGTGACGAACGGCCTGCGCTTCGGCGGCCTCGACTACGTCAAGCACTTCTGCCCGGGTCCGCTCTGGCTGGCGCCGCTTCTCGTCCCGGTCGAGATCATCGGCCTGTTCGCCAAGATCTTCGCCCTCGCCGTCCGGCTCTTCGCCAACATGATCGCCGGCCACATCCTGCTCGGAGTGCTCGTCTCGCTGATCCTCACCGCGGGCACCGCGCTCGGCGCCGGCGTCGGCTTCGCCATCGCCCTCGTGGTCGTCGCCGGCGCGGTGGCCATCAGCCTGCTCGAGGTCTTCGTCGCCCTGCTCCACGCCTTCATCTTCAGCTTCCTCACCGCCCTGTTCATCGGCATGTCGGTCAACGTCCACCACGAGTCCCACGAAGCGGCTCCCGCCCACTGATCCCACTGTCTCCGCGGCCGAGACCGGACCGCGGCCGTTCCAGAGAGGAAATCCCGTCATGAACCAGAAGCAGCTCTCGAAAGTCGCTCTCGTCGTCGCCGTCTTCGCCGTGGCGCTCATCTTCGCTCCCGCCGTTTTCGCCCAGGAGGAGGGCGGTGCGTCGGGCGCCACCGCCGCCGGCGGGCTCGGCAAGATGGGCGGCGCGATCGGAGCCGGCCTCGCCGTCATCGGCGCCGGCCTCGGCATCGGCAGGATCGGAGGTTCGGCCGTCGAGTCGATGGCGCGTCAGCCCGAGATGGCGGGGCAGATCAACACCGCCATGATCGTTACCGCCGCGATGGTCGAAGGCGCGGCGCTCTTCGCCGTCGTCGTCGGCCTGCTCGGCGCCCTGTGAGCGGAGCGCGCGCGGAAATCGTCGCGGTGCGGCGCCGCGT
>Ga0326597_10015052_pt1 | contig 10123 bp, 9 predicted proteins | sample RVTome_12_FD_203789 | JGI IMG/M metagenome (GOLD analysis project Ga0326597, IMG submission 203789) | Soil microbial communities from uranium-contaminated site in the Upper Colorado River Basin, Wyoming, United States - RVT100D185 | ecosystem: Environmental > Terrestrial > Soil > Contaminated >...
GAGGAGCCGGGATGAAACGTGCGTCCTCGATGTGTGTGCCCCGTGTGCCGATCCAGTTCTGGTGCTGGAGCAGTTGGCCGGGCGTCTTGTCCTCGCCGCGCACGCCCTGCATCAGGCGGGCGTGAACCTCGTTAGTGAGCCGGACGCAGATAGGCAGGTCGCTCAGCCTGTCAAGTCCGAGATTCAGGGCATGGACATAGTTCACGACTTCTTTGGTGTCGGGCGCCTCGGCCCGTTCTCCGGCCGCCTCGAAGATGAAGACGTCCGAAATGGACGCCTGCGTCCCTTCGATTCTGGAGGAGAGAACGGCTTCACGGCGTAAGAACGGAGTGATCAGTAGGTGGGGGTTCTGCAGAGTCTCGCCGACGCCCGCCAAGGTCCCAACTGCCAAGGATGCCTTGTCCAGCACAGAGACCAGAGATGAAGAGAGGGGAAGTTCTCGGGGTAGGGGATTGGGGACGAAGGCCTTGAAGCCATCGACTATGGGGACCAGCTGTCCGCACGGGCTCCGGTCCAGTTCAGGTGTATTGACCATTCAACAAACCAACTTCAGTTGGAGTTGTCGGATTAAATCCAACTTTCGAGCTCCATAGTATCAAATCACAGGTCAGTTAACAACTCGACTTGGAAAACCGCGGTACCCAGGCAGCGGCATTTCATTGACAAGATTTGCCAAGACGCTTTTCGGCGACAAGTAGTTTGAGTGGGCGGCACGTGGCAGGCGAACAAAATCAGGTAAGCTAGGGCTCGCCCCGAACGGCGAGGCAGTAACAGCCAAATGTCGCCGGCCGTCCTATATCGGGAGGCCGGTCGCATGGGAACACTTCCTCGCAAGCAGATCCTCATCGGCGGACTCGCGGCGGTCGTATTCGTGCTGATCGGCGCGATCGTTGGGCTGGTTGTCACGTCGTCCGGTGGCGTTCGCTCCAGCTCGGTGCGTGACCTCGCCCTGCAGCCGAGCGACCTGCCCAACGAGTTCGTCCTCGCGGACGAGAAACACTACAGCCGCGAGGAGCTGCTGGCGGAGCTGCCGGCTCAGTCCCAGCTCGCGGAAGCGGGACTAAAGGAGGCCATCCACCTCTCCTGGGAAACGCCGGGAGACGTCCCAACTGTCATCGACGTCTTCGTCTACGCCTACGAGGATGAGGCATCTGCCGGGGAGGCCCATAGCTATTTGACGGGTCAAGACGCGGCTTTCGAGTACTTGCTGCGGCGCGTGGAAGGGGGCAGTGATCGCCGTTCCATGACTCTCGGCGGGGGACTCGCCGAGGACTTCGGCGATGACGCTTACTCGATGTCCGGCGAGATGGAGACCGAGGCCGGCTCCAAAGTAGCGGTGGGCATGTACGTCATGCGCTTCGGTAGCGCCCGAGCGGAGGTTGTGGTCGCGGGCGGTGGTTTATCCCTCGAACCGGACGCCGTAGCGCGGGACCAGTACCTCCGGCTGAAGAGACCGGAGGCGCTCGCCGCGCCCTAGGCCCTTGGCCCCTCGGTTCTCCAGGCGTAACGCTTGACCCGTGGCAGTCGTCCACCGTTAGGAGGCTAGGAGTATGGGAACACTTTCTCGCAAGCACGTCGTCATCGTCGGGCTGACAGCGCTGGCGGTCGCACTCCTCGCCGCCATCGTAGCCCTTCTCTTCACCTCCGGCGGCGGCTCCGGCTCGGTACGCAACCTCACCGTGCAGCCGGCCGACCTTCCCCCGCAGTTCGCCATCACCGTGGAGAAGCTGTACAGCCGCAAAGAACTCCTGGCGGAGCGGTCCGCAGACGCCCAGACCGCGAAGGACCTGCTGGGAGAGCTGTACTGGGACCATCAGGCAACGGAAGAGGGTCTGAAGGAAGCTATCCACCTCACCTACGAATCGGATGAAGACATCCCCGTGGTAGACGTGTGGGTGTACACCTACGACAACGAGGCTGCCGCCGAGGCCGCGCACGCGTTCGCCAGGGCGACTGACATGGAGAGGCTCAGTTCCCTCGGGCTGGGAAACGGGATGCGCGGCTACCTGATGCCGCTCACGTCCGCCCTCGAGCCTGAAGGGATGGGCGACGATGCCGCTCTGATGGAAGGGGCCATAGACCACTACGACGACGGCGATGAGATGACGGTCGGCGATTCGCTAACGGTGCAGGCCTACTTCATACGCAGCGGCAGCGCCCGCGCCGAGGTGCGCGTTGCCGGCGACAGCCTGCTGGTCCAGCCGGAGGGCGTGGCGCGAAACCAGTACCTGCGGCTGGAGGGGTCGAGCGTCGTAGTCGCGCCCCGGGGTCCCTGACTTGGTGGAGAGCGCTGGGGTGCTCTCCTTGAACCCACGAGCGTTGGTGCTCGCGGCGCTCGTCGCCGTGGCCGCCTTCGCCATTGGCGTCGTGGCGGTCTTGTTCGCGCCTCTCAGCGGCTCCGGCCTGCCGGCGCCGAAGGAGGTGCTGGCGATCTCCGCCGAGCGCTTCCACGACGAGACCGAGAGCATCGAGGGCATCTTCCATTCAGAAGCGAAGTTCCAGGGCCTCGACATGCGCGCGGAAGGAGATTTCGCGTTCATCGCCCCGGACCGGATGCTCATGAGCATCGACTCTGAGGGGACGAAAATGCAGGTCCTGCTGGCTGATGGCGAGTCCTTCCTGCGACCGCCCGCCGGCGGCGACTGGTACCGGCTGGAGGACGACTGGGAAGGGCTGCATCCGGACAAGCTGAAGCTCTTCCTGGAGGCGAGAGGCTTCCTCCACTACGGCAAGCTCACTGAGCGGTTGGTCCGCCTGGAGCAACTGCCGGACCAGCAGCTGGACGGGGAAACGTACCTGCATTACTGGGGCTTCCTGGAGTCCCAGGACCTAATCGACGTCTACTTCACCGGGTTCACCGGCCAGAAGATCACTCCCGCGAACCCCGACCTGGAGGGTGAACCGGCCGAGACACACCTCTGGCTTGACCGCGAAACGTTCCTCCCCTACCGCGTAGAGATACGCGAGGAGTGGAGGCTCTACGACGTGGCCTCGAGCCAGACCCTCACTTTCGAGTTCGAGGGCTACGACGGCAACGTCGCGGTGCCGGAAGCGCCGACCGATGCCCGGACGCTGGTCCAGTCCCTGCGGGTGGGCAATATCCTCGGTCTGCGCTGCAGCTCCGCCACCAAGTTCCTGCGAGAGCGCTACGGCCTTCCCGAAGGCCGGGGCTGCGTCGTGCTGAGGGTGGACTCCCCAAGCGCCGCGGAGGAGGCCGGCTTCCAGCTGGGCGACAAGATGGTGCAGATGGACGGCATGCCCATCACCAGCGGCCGCCAGTTCACGTTGCTGTTCGAGGAGACGCCCGGCTCGGACTACCACACTTTCGTTGTCCAGCGCGGAAACCAGGAGCTCACGCTCAAGGCCCTGCTGGCGGACCTAGCGGGCACTCCGAAGGAGGATCCGTACCTGTACTACCTCCACGCCAAGGAGTTCGGCGCCGACACACTCGACCTCGACGCGGACTTCGACCAGATCATGTCTGACTACACGCGGGCGATCGAGCAGGACCCGGAGTTCGAGCTGCCCTACCTGTACCGGGGCGAGCTGCAGATCAACAGGGATGACGAGGCGGCGCGGACTGATCTGGAGCACGCGCTCTCCCTTGACCCTGCGCTGGCGGAGGCCCACCGGCTGCTGTCGCAGCTGGACGAGAGGGAGTACGACTACGACTCGGCGATCGAGCGCATCAGCCGCTCGATCGAGCTGAATGGCTGCGGTCAGGCGCTCGAGCCATGGGACCTTGATTGCGCGGAGGACCTCACCTATCGAACGGCGTTCTACGGCAGCCGCCTGGCCGACGGAGATGAACTCCTGGCGGAGCGCGATCTCGACGCCATCGAAGGTATCGTCCTGTTCGAGCCGATGCTGCTGTGGGGGAGGGTGCAACTGGCCTTCGTCCGCGGTGACGATGCCGCCGTTCGCGAACTGGGGGAGCGGTTCATAGACATGCCCCTAACGCCTATCTCCAGCTATCTCGACTTGCGCCAGACGAGGGTCGCCGAATGGATCAGCGGCGGCGGGGACTGGACCTCCTTCGAGATGCCCAACTGGATCACCGCCCTCGTGGACACCTACGACTACCCTCAGGACCCGGTCACCAGCACGCGTATCACAGGTTCGGGGGAAAACGCCTTCCACCTCCTCTTTCGCTCGGAGCTGCCCTCGCCGCCCACCCAAAGCTCCACCCTCTCAGGAGACCTTTGGCGGGGCTCGTACCGGCTGGCCAGCTTCCGCCTCGCGGGTGTGATGGAGCCGTACTTCGACGCGAACTTCGACGCGTTCGCCAGGACCCTTCCGGACGGGAAGTACGAGTTGCGCGTCTACGTTAACGGCAAACTCGCGACCACGCTGCTCGCCGACAAGGCTCCGTAGGCAGTCGCCCCTCTCCCGGCTGGAGGCGGCGCCAAACCGGGAGCCCCTGGCCTGCCGCAACGAACCGGTGTCAGCCATCGTCTATGTCCTGCGGGCGTAGCGGGGTCATCACCCGGAGACCTCGTCGATACGGCTGCTGACGCAACTACCCTGAGCCTCCCGCCTCCGAGAACTAGATGAACCTACGGAACGAGCCCTCCGATATCGAGGCGAGTGCCGGTGAACAGCAGGGCGCGCGGCGTCAAGCCGCCCTGCCCGACGTTGCCGAGCTGCTGGTATTCGTTGCGCTGGATTTCCTGCTCCCTCTGGTTGTCCTGACCCCGCTAAGTCCGAAGGCGCCATCGCGGTCTAGCGCTCGTGATTGTCGCGTAACTAGACCTGGTGAGTGGGTACATCGCGATATGAACGAACACGCTGACGGGATGGCAGACCGGTTCTGCTCCACCACACTGGCGCGAAGTCCGGATTGACGCGCGCCCCTGAGAGATGCCGGCAATGGTGGGCCGGCGCCATGATCGCCGCCCTCCTTTGGCGTCGCCGCCGCCTAGCCGGCCGCCTCGTCCAGAAGCACTACACTAGCCTCCCCGTCCTCAGATTCCCGCGGCTATCAACCGAGCGTTCGCGAGTCTAGCTAGCTCCAGCGTGGCTGGCACGAGGTCACGGTCGTCCAAGCTCGCTGTTCCAACATCCACGATCATGGGACCCCGCACGAAGTCGATATTGGTCATGGTGAACGAAGTCCCGTCAGTGAGGCGAACCTTCATCCTCATCCCTTTCGCGTTGAACTCGGCCACATCGAATAACTCGACCGACTCCGCAGTGGCGCCTTCGTAAGTACGCCCCTCCCACGTGGCCGCCAGATCCATCCGCTCGGCGAGCGCGGCAGCAGCGTTTTCCGGAGTATCATGGAGGTCAAGCATCACAGAGGCATTGAACACCGGGGAGTCCTGGGCTCCCGTGCCGAAATCTTGATAGTACGCCGCCTGCCAGTTGTACTTCTCAAGGGTCGCAGCCATGCGGTAGGGATCAATGCCCTCTGATTGGTCAGACTTGGATTGTGGGCCGCTATCTTCCGGGTCGAGCGGCAACATGGTGCCGTCTACGGAAACTTCGCCCACATCGAGTACCAAGTTTGGAAGATCAGAAGCCGAGATCGATGCTGATTGAGGTGTCGGCGAATCGGCAGGTGCCACTTCGCCGGTGCTGCAGGCCACGAGAAAACCGCTAACTGTGACAGCGAAGGCGGTGAGCGTGGTGACGAGTCGGTGTTGGGTCACACTAAACCCCTGAGATGGCATTCATCAGAATGAAGACGCACGTCATTCCAATGCTGTTACGCATAGTAGCGGATCTGGAGCCAGGCAATCTCGTTCCTGGTCGGACGGTGGCTGAAACGCTTCACGGCTCTCCTGATATCTCGGACGTATAGGACCTTTGGACGGTGGGTGCCCCCGAAAGCGCTCGGCCAGAAGAGCGAGGGCGCGATCGGTAGTAGACCATTGCTCCGGCCGGCGATGGATGATATTGGCGGTTCCAGTTGGGATGGCAGGAGGGGCACAGCTAGGCCTTCCATGAGGCTCCCTTTCGCAAATCGTGCCAAGCCCGCCGCTGCGATTGTGCGCGTGGGCGAAGCGGGCGTCAACACGATGGGGACTAGCAGGACTGCAATGAGTACGCAAACAGACATTATCGTAGTCAAGATAACGCCAGAATGAAGGTAGGGGGATGAGCGCCGGTTGCCCAAGTCCCGAGATGCCCAGAGACCGTCAGTGAGGTTCGAGGCGGCCCGGCGCGGCGACAATCCGCAGCGCGCCCCCGCTCAGTGCTCGTACTCTTCCCGCTTCGCCTCGGGGCTGCCGGTCTTCTCACTGAAAGTGGAATATAGCAGCATTAGCGATGGCACCAGGATCAGGGCGCCGATGGGCAGGGCGACGTGGAAACCTTCGAGCGAATACAGGCCCGTTTCAAGGCCCCGCGAGCTATAGCATCGCCCATCGCTAAACCCTTGGATGGCTTGGTGTTCTGTGGCGTCTGCGGGGCGATGGCTTATCGGGTCACAGGCGGAAAGAAGGGCAGTTACCGTTTCTACTACGCGTGTTCTACCCAAAGACGGTTCAAGACCTGTGTGCCGAACCAGTTGCCCTACCGTCGCGTCCTGGCCGCCGTGGAAGAACAGCTTCCGAGGTTCCCCGTTGACCAGGAGCGGGCCACTATCACTGACCGCCTTCTTAGCCTGGTTGAGCCAGACCTGGAGCGGCTATTGAAGGGGTCATCGGACGTGCGCCAGAAGCTCGAAGCGGAAATCAAGAAGCTCGAAGGACAGCAGGGGATGGTCTATGAAGACCGCCTGCACGGGCGTGTCCCCACCGAGCTTGCATCGCGGAAGATGGTCGAAATACAGGAGCGCCTGGATGGGGCGCGTAAAGAGCTCAAGACCTTGAAGGCCACCAGCAAAGACGACTGGCGGAAGTGGGTGGATTATTTCGGGACGGCCGCTAATGCCGTGGCACCCGTGGAGCGGGAGCTTCTGCGGCTCCTAGTTTCACGCATAGTCATCCAGGACGGCACCGTAACGGTCGAATGGACAGACTATGCGCACTCACTGGTCAATCAAGTGGATGGGTCGCCATCCAGGCGGCCAGCGGCAGGTAGCCTCAGACAACGCAGTACTTGATCTCAACGGTGAGCTTGCCGGGGTAGCGGTCTTCCACGCCCGTGCCGCTTTCTAGTCGATGCCCAGGTCCGAGCGGGCCTCGTCGGTCATCATGTCCGGTCCCCAGGGCGGGTCGAACGTGAACTCCACGTCCACGTCCTTGACGCCCGGCATGATCCCCAGCACCTCCTGGACCTGCTCGACGATCATCGGCCCGATCGGACAGGCGGGGGTGGTCAGGGTCATGAGGACGCGAACGTCGCCGTCCTTGATATCGATTTCGTATACCAGTCCCAGGTCGACGATGTTGTAGTGCAGCTCCGGGTCGTAGATCTCGCGGAGCGCCTCAGTGACGACTTCCTCCGTGACCATGGTCGGCTCCTTCTAGCGTCTCCGCCTACCATTGTAGCCCAGCGGCTGCGGGGGCGTCTGCTACAATCTGACGCGAGGTGTCAAGCCGCGCTTCGGACATCCCCCGGCTGAACCGGATCGTCTACGCCTCCGGCAGCATTGCCGGCAACGTCATCTCCCGCTCCTCAGCTCTCTGGCTGGTCTTCTTCTTCGCCCCGCCGGCCGACGAGAGGGGCCTGCCGACGCTGATCCCAAGGCTCACGCTGGGAGTCATCATCGTCGCCATCACATTCCTCGACTCCGTGGACGATCCGCTCATCGGATTCTGGAGCGATAGGACGCAGACACGCTGGGGCCGCCGCATCCCCTTCGTCGTTCTCTCCACGCCTGTGTACGCCGTCAGCTTTGCGCTAATGTGGTTCCCGCCCGGCGGCGACGCCGGGCACTTCGCGAACGCCGTCTTCTTTTTCTTCTTCGTATGGCTGCACCGGCTCTTCTCCACCCTCTCCGGGGGCCCGTTCGAGTCGCTGCTGCCGGAGGTAGCGGTGACCGCGCAGGCGCGCGTCAGCATCGTGACCTGGCAGGTGTTCTTCGGCGCCATCGGCGCCGTCATCGGGCTGGTGGTGAGCGGGATCATCAAGGACGCCGTCAGCTTCCAGGCGATGGGGATCACAATGGCGGCGATAGCGTTCGTCTCGCGCTACGTCGCCCTCGCGGGAGTGTGGCGGTACGCCCGTACCGACGTGCCGCCGGTCAAGGCGAATCCCGTTCGCGCCTTTGGCGACACGTTCCGCAACCGGCAGTTCCTCTACTTCCTGCCCACCTTCATCCTGTTCAACATGGCGGTAACGCTGCTCACCGCCGTGCTGCCCTTCTACGCGGAGGCGGTGGTGCTGGCGGACGGGCCGCTGAGGGTGGACGCCCTCGGCTTATCGGCCGAGCTGGAGGAGGGGACGATCGCCGGCATCCTCACCGGCGTCGCGATCCTGGTCGTTGTCCTGACGCTCCCCGCCGTATACCGGCTCTCGGTCCGCCGCGGCAAGGCGTGGGTATACTCCACGGCGATGCTGCTGGGGTCGCTGGGGTTCCCGTTCATGTTCTTCATGGGGTTCGTGCCGGGCGTTTCCGTGATGCTTCAGAGCGTTCTTTTCGTGGCGTTCATCGGCCTGCCGATGGCGGCGGTATACACCTTCCCCAACGCGATAACGGCCGACATCATCGACTACGACGAGGTGCGCACGGGGATGCGGAGGGAGGCGATCTACTACGGCTCCCAGGCCACGCTGGAGAAGTGGGCGGCGTCTCTCTACGCGCCGATACTGGCGCTTATCCTCCTGGCGGGGGAGACCGCGGATGACCCGCTTGGCGTCCGGCTGGCAGGTCCCGTCGCCGGGGCGGCCGCGTTCCTGGGCTACGTCTGCTTCCGCGGCTACCGCCTGCCGGACGAGGTGACGGCGGAGAGCGTTCGCGCCGCCGGCCTCAGCGTCGATGCGCGCCAGCCGTAGCGGCTAGTAGCGCGAAACGTTGAGCTCCTGGACGTGGCCGGTGACCATGAACACCACGCGCTCGCAGATGTTGGTCACGCGGTCGGCGATGCGCTCCAGGTTGTGGGCCACCCAGATCAGATAGGTGGCAACCTGGATCGCCTGCGGGTTCTGGATCATGTAGGTCAGGAGCTCGTGATAGGCCTGCTCGTAGAGTGCGTCGACCTCGTCGTCCATCTCGCAGATAGCACGGGCGCGCTGCGTGTCGCGGTCCTTGAACGCTTCTAGGCTGGCGTGGAGCATCTCTATGCCCTTCTGGGCCATCCGCTTGATATCGACGTCCGGCTTGACCGGCGGCTCATCGGACAGCATCAGGGTTAGTTTGGCGTTCCCTTCGGCGTGATCGGCGATTCGCTCCAGGTCGACGATGATGTGCAGGACCGCCACTATCGTGCGCAGGTCGCTGGCCAGGGGCTGCTGGGTGGCGACGAGCTCCAGGCACCGCTCCTCGGTGTTGTAGCGCTTCTCGTTGATCTTGATGTCGTCGGCGATGATCTGTCGCGCCAGCCCTACATCGCCGCTGTCCAGGGCCTCGATGGAGCGCCTGATCGCCGTTTCGGCCATCGCGGCCAGGGCGAGCATCTCGTCCTGTATCTCGGTGAGCTGGCGCTCGAACGCCGTCCTCGTCATGGCGCTCCTAACCGAACTGCCCGGCCGCGTGGTGGATGGCGGGCGCGATGCCCGGCCGGGGCGAAACAGAAATGGCGACCCCGAGGGGATTCGAACCCCCGATCTCCACCGTGACAGGGTGGCATGTTAACCGCTACACCACGGGGCCGCGCAATACTATTCTATTCGGCCCGCGAGAAGGGTGTCAACGCGATGCGGTACAGCGCCGTTGGCGTTGGCGGTCAGTATCTGTATAATGCGATTCGAATGCACGCGGATAGGGAGCAGCTTTGCCACGACGCTACCGGCCGCCGACGCGGCGGCGCAAGCTAAAGAAGCAGACGCCCTTCGGGGAGGCCGACGCCCCTTCCTACGAAGGCGCGATAGCTCCCGTGTCGCCAGGGCCGGTGGCCGCTGCCACGGAGGTCCCCGTCCGCGACGAGCGCCAGCACCAGCCCACCCACATCGCCCGCGACCACTTCTACGTCCTCGCCGACCTGCGGCGCGTCGCCCTCATCGTCGGCTTCATCATGGCGGGGCTGATCATCACGGCCATCCTCCGCTAGTAGCGCAGGCGGCTGATCGCCACGGC
>Ga0326597_10015053_pt1 | contig 10122 bp, 10 predicted proteins | sample RVTome_12_FD_203789 | JGI IMG/M metagenome (GOLD analysis project Ga0326597, IMG submission 203789) | Soil microbial communities from uranium-contaminated site in the Upper Colorado River Basin, Wyoming, United States - RVT100D185 | ecosystem: Environmental > Terrestrial > Soil > Contaminated >...
CACCTCGGTCAGCACGCAAGAACGACGTTTCGACGGTTTTTTGATGACATTTTCGAATTCTTTCCGGGGGCGGTTTTGCCTAAGGAGCTTGTCGGACGCAAGTCCGACAAGCTCCTAGTGCCCCGAGTACATGCGGTCGAGCTCGGCGTTGAACAGCTCCAGCACCTTCGCACGCTTGAGCTTTATGGTCGGCGTCAGCAAGCCGTTCTCGACGGTCCACGGCTCGAGCGTCAGCGTCGCCCGCCGCACTTGCGCGTATCCGGGAAACTCCCGCAACTGGCGTGCGATGCGTTCGAGCACGATCGCCTGCACCTGCGTCGATCGCAACACGCCGGGCGACGCGGCATCGATGCCTTTTTCCGCCGCCATTTTTCTCCAGTTGTCCGCATTCAGCACCGCAATCACGCTCAGATACGGCTTGCCCTCGCCGATCAGCATCACCTGCTCGAACAGCGCATCGCGCATAATCGCCGCCTCTACGTCTACCGGGGGCACCTTCTCGCCGTTCGACATGACGATGATTTCCTTCAGGCGCCCGGTGATGAACACGTGGCCTTGCTCGTCGATGCGCGCGGTATCGCCGGAATTGAGCCAGCCATCGGCGCCGACCATCGCTTGGGTCGCCTGCTCGTTGTTCCAGTAACCGAGCATGATGTTCGGCCCCCTGATCATGAGCGCATCCTTGTCGCCGATCTTGACCTCGACCCCGGGAATCGGCTTGCCGACGCTCGCCGGCAGGTTGTCGTTCGGGCTGTTGGCGCAGGCGACGGGGCTGGTCTCGGTCAGGCCATATCCCTGGATCACCGGCAATCCGAGCCCGATGAACACGCGCGAGATCTCAGGGGCCAGCGCGGCGCCGCCGGCAAACGCGGTTCTCAGTTTGCCGCCGAGCCGCGCCATGATCTTGCTTGCCACCAGCGCCTTCAACACGGGCCACAACAGGAATCCCGGCGTCCAGCCGCCGCGCCCCTGCGCATGCTCGAAACGTGCCCAGCCGACATCGACTGCAAGCTGGAACAGCTTCTTGCGCAGCGGCGGACCGTCGTCGAGCTTGGCTTTGATCGCCGCATAGACGCGCTCGTAAATGCGCGGCACCGAAATCAGCATGGTCGGGCGTATCGCCTGCAAATCCTCACCCAGTTGCTGCACCGAGCGGGCATAAGCCGTCGTCGCTCCGCACATGATCGTCAGGTAATAGCCGCAAGTGCGCTCGAACGTGTGCGACAGCGGCAGAAAAGACAGCAACAGGTCCTCCGACTTCACGGCCACTACCTGCAGGCAGGCCGCGGCATTGGTCAGGATGTTGCGGTGGCTCAGCATCACGCCCTTGGGCCGGCCGGTGGTGCCCGAGGTGTATACGATGGTCGCGAGCGCGGCTGCATCGCGCGGCACGTGGCGCGCCTCGCCGCCGCTCTCCGGCAGCCATTGATCGATCGCTTGGAGCCGCGGGTCATCGCCGGCGCCCGGCAGCGGTTCCACCGTCAGGATGCGCACCAGAGCGCCGAGCTGGTTGCGCACGCCGGAGAAAGTTTGCCATTGCTCGTGCGTGCCGAGCAGCAGCACCTTGCAACCGGCATCGTTGAGGATGTAGGCAACGTTTTCGGGACGATCCTGCGTATACAGCGGCACCACGATCAGGCCGAGACCGAGCGCCGCCTGATCGAAGATCACCCACTCCGGCGAGTTGCGCAGCATCACCGCCACGCGGTCGCCGGCGTTCAGACCGTCGCCTTCCAGCGCCGCCTGCCAGCGCGCGATTTGGTGATTGATCTGAGCCCAGGTGTAATCGCGCCAGTTGGCGTGCTGTAAGTTGAAATCGCGGCAAGCAACGCCATCCGGCGTGCGTCTGACACGTTCGCGGAACAAACCGTCGAGCGTTACTGCCTCCTCGGGTGATATCACGTGAGCAAGACCGGCATCTGTAGCCATGTTCGCCTCCCCCGTTTGTTTAAACGTTCAAAAATCCGTCGCACGCGCCTGCCGCACCGCGCAAGGTTTGCACAGTCCAGCTTTTTACTCCAGAAACAGGTCGCTATACAAGCGCGCTCCCGGGGTTAGCGCGGACTTCTCGATAATGCCTCGAACGTTACAGGCTGCGTGGACTGAACGATTTCGGATTTGCCGAGGTCCTGCGGAAAATCATCGACCATGATGACCTCGCGGCGCAACGTTGCGGCGCGCGCGAGCGCTTCCGCCTCGGCTTGCGAAATCACGCCGCTTCCGAGCGCCTGCGCCTCGATTTCATCGGCGAATTTTCCGTGAATCACCCCCGCCTTGACTGCCGCGCGCAGCTTCGCTTCAACGGGCTCCGCCGCGATCACTGCGCGCAACGCCGCCTCCAGCACGCCCACCGGCTCGTTTTCATCCTGCGGCACAAAAACCCCGGCGGTCAGCCGCTCGCGCGCCGGGCCCGGCTCGAGCAGCACCCGCACCACTTGCCGGCCCAGATCGTCACGCGGCGGCTTGAACTCACGGCCATAGGGAAAAATCAGTTTATGGATCATCATGCACCACGCCGGGCGCGGCATGTTGACGAACAGCGCATAAAACGCCTGATCGATGCGGTAGAACGCATCGCGCACCGACCAGTGCAGCAGCGGCAGGTCTTCCGCCGGCCGAGCGCAGTCCTCGTAGCGCTTGAGCGCCGCGCTCGCGAGATACATCTGGCTCAGGATGTCGCCGAGCCGCGCCGAAAGCTGCTCGCGGCGCTTTAGTGCCCCGCCCATCACGAGCATGGTGAAGTCCGCCGCCAGGGCAAATGCGCCGGAGAGCCGCGTGAGCTGCTGATAATAGCGGCGCGTGTGCCGGTCGCCGGGAACGTTGAGTGCACGGCCGCGCGTCAACCCGAGCCATAGCACGCGCGCGAAGTTCGATACCACGAACGCGGCGTGACCGAAAAAAGCAGCGTCGAAATCAACGAGCGCCTTCTTCGCATCCGGCTCCCGGACCGCGGCAATCTCCTGCAGCACGTACGGATGGCCTCGGATCGCCCCCTGGCCGAAAATGATCAGCGAACGCGTCAGGATATTGGCGCCTTCGACCGTGATCGCGATCGGGACTGACTGGTAGGAACGCGCCAGGTAATTGTTCGGCCCCATGCAGATCCCCTTGCCACCGTGCACGTCCATCGCGTCGTTTATCACCTGGCGGCCGCGCTCGGTCAGGTGGTATTTTACGATTGCGGACACCACCGACGGCTTCTCGCCGAGATCGACCGCGCCGGCGGTCATCACGCGCGCGGCATCCATGATGTAAGTATTGCCGCCGATGCGCGCGATTGCCTCCTCGACACCTTCGAAGCGTCCGACCGGCGTCTTGAACTGGGTACGCACGCGGCCGTAGGCCCCGGTGGTCAGCGCGCACAGCTTGGCGATGCCGACGCCGTTCGCCGGCAGCGAAATCGAGCGCCCCGCGGCAAGACTGTTCATTAACATCTTCCAGCCCTGGCCCGCGTAAGCGGCGCCGCCGATGATGTAGTCCATCGGGACGAACACATCCTTGCCCCAGGTGGGACCGTTCATGAACGCCGCGTTCAATGGCAGATGGCGCCGCCCGATGTACACGCCTCGCGTTTGGGTCGGGATCAGCGCGAGCGTGATGCCGATGTCCTCGTGCTCGCCGAGAATGTGATCGGGGTCGTAAAGTCTGAACGCGAGTCCGAGCAGCGTCGCAACCGGCCCGAGCGTGATGTAGCGCTTCTCCCACGTAAGCCGGATGCCAAGCACATCCGGCCTGCCCTCCCACTCGCTGCGGCAGACGATGCCGAAATCGGGAATTCCGGCAGCGTCTGAACCCGCTTCAGGGCTGGTCAGCGCAAAGCACGGTATCTCGAGGCCTTTGGCAAGACGCGGCAGATAGTGGTTCTTCTGCGCATCGGTTCCGTAATGCAGCAACAGTTCCGCCGGCCCCAGCGAATTCGGCACCATGACAGAGACCGCCGCGGTGCCACTGCGCGTGGTGAGCTTCATCACCACTTCCGAATGCGCGAGCGCCGAAAAACCGAGCCCTCCGTACTCCTGCGGGATGATCATGCCGAAAAAACCCTGGTCCTTGAGGAACTGCCACACGTGCGGCGGCAGATCGTAGATCTCGTGCGTAATCTGCCAGTCGTTCATCATCGCGCATACTTCCTCGACCGGGCCGTCGATGAATGCTTTTTCCGCGGCGCTCAGCGTCGGTTTGGGAAATGCGAGCAGTTTGTTCCAGTCGGGTTTGCCGCTGAACAGATCGCCGTCCCACCACACGGTGCCGGCTTCCAGCGCTTCGCGCTCGGTCTGCGACATCTGCGGCAGGATGCGGCGGAACAACCTGAGCAGCGGCGCGCTCAGCAGCACGCGGCGCAACGGCGTCGGGTTAAGGAGAGCCGCGCCGAGCGTGAACACGACCCACAATGCAGTGATTATGTTTTGCGGCAAATCACCGACGGCAGTCAGAACCGCCAGGCCGACCGCTATTACGAGCGTCCACGCGAATGCCGGCCAGCGGTGGTAAGCGCATACCCAGATCGCGGCGAGGATGGCGAGGACGATCACGAGCGCGTTCATGGTTTAGACCCAGGTGAATAGCACGTCACCACTTGCATGGCTTGAGAAGCCGCGCGTTGCTTTCGACCACGCGGTTAGCGCGCACCGTCACTTGACGTCCTCCAATTTGACGCCTCGGCCAGCCCGCAGGCTTTGGCGCGCCCGCTCGACCCGCTGCAAAAAGCGGGGGTCGTTTTCGAGTCGGTAGTCGAACCAGTCGTCCTCCGACTCAAAGCCAATAAGCACTCCGGCCGGTTTGCCGTGGCGCGTAATGACAATCTCCTGTTTCTCGGCCTCACGCAAAAAGCGCGACAGGTCGTCCTTTACCTCGGACAGAGGGACTTCCTTCATACGGGACTTCCGAACTGCGCCAGCCATGACTGTGCCTCCGATTTGGCCACGATCGCCAATACCTCGACGGTGGAGCCTGAAACGTCGTAATACACACGCACCTCCTCGACCCTGAGCCGATACTGCGGTTGCGCGAGCCCGCGCAATCGCTTGATTCGGCTTTGGCTGGTCCTGGTTGGTTCGTGCCTCAAATGGGTCTCGAGAGCCTCCTTCACCGCAGTCCGTACATTGGCCTTCAATTTCCGAAGATCTCGGACGGTTTCCGGCGCCAGGATGATCGCAAATCGCATTCTAGCCATATTATAGCCAGAAGAACCAGCAACTTGATGCGAAACCCCACAAACCGGTTGTATTCGGCGCGATGAATCTACGCCCTACGGTGAAAGCGGATCTCGTAGGGCGCAGCTTTAGCGCGCCATCATCCCGGCGCAAACCATTCGGCGCGATGAATCCGCGCCCTACGCGCAGGTGCCCGATGTGTGGCGCGACATCTTCCGCGCCGGCGAAGGTGGCGCGTTCCTCGCCGTGTCGAGAATTTTCTCGGCCTGCAAGCGCTCTTTAGCCGGCGATGAAGAATCCAGTATCATCGCCCTCACGTTCCCGCCGTACATGTGGCTCGCGAGCGCCGGAGCCAGGGTCTCTAACAACGGCCCCTTTTCGCCGTAGTACAGAAACTGGTCGAAGGTCACGAGCGGCCGGCGCGGGTCACCCGTCTTGTGCGGTCCGATCCCGATCCACGTCAATTTGCGTGCTATGCAATTACGTTCAGGCTCGCGTCCTATTCCTCCGACACCCATTCCCGCCAGCCGCGGCAGGATAATCGTCACCTCCGCCAGACTCGGAATACTCTCGGAGGTGCCGTTGAATTTCCTTCTATGAGCGCCGAGGTTCGACGATTCAGCTTGGCGCTCCACAGGCTTACGCCTCAACCGGAAGCCGTCGCGCCGCCATCTCTCCCGCAACCCGTCCCGAGGTCATTGCCCAGGCTATGTGCAATCCGTGGCCTTTCAGCGGCATGCTGCCTTGACCCACGCCGCCGGCGGCATAGAGTCCCTCCACAGGCCGACCATTTTCCCTCAGGACGCGGCACTGTTCGTCGACGGCAAGGCTCCCTTCCACGGTGGTCAACATGGCCTGAACAGGTCCTAACGCGACGAGGGTGTCGCCCTGCAGGCCTTTTATCGCCGCACGCAGTTGGTCTGCAGGCATTCCAATCTTGCTTGCGAGCTCCTCCACCGTCTCGCCACGATGAACGATGTCCGGTCTTCCCCGCGCATAATCGGAAAAGTATGCGTACGCGATCCCGGGCGCCGTCGAGATGAAGTACGGGTACCTCATGAACAGTTTGGCTATGCGTTCGTCGATGATGATGTAGTAGCCCGTGGCATCCCTCGCTTCCGCAAGGGAGACGGCAGCTTTTGCGGTACTCAGTCGCTTGCCATCGAGGTCGACCAGGATCGCGCCTTCTTCGAAGAGCCGCTCCGAAGGCGACATGTGTGCGATGAGCAACGAGGTGACCAGAGGCTTGAGCATCCAGGACGGCGCTCTCCGATTCAATATGACCGTCAGACATTAGATCGTTCTATGAGGTCGCATTTTACGAGCGTCTATCGAAAATAATTTTCGGGGCATTTTCTACAGCCTCAACGTCTGCAGTGAGATGCGCGTGCGAGCGAGGACGCTCGCGGAGCGTCATTCTCGACTGCACGGTTAGGCGGTTGTGCTAGAAAGGGACATCATTTTCTTTCGAAGTACAGACTCCACCCTCATCGACCGGCTCCGGGTTGATGTGCTCCCACATCTCATTCTGGTGTAACCAGATGGGGTCGGCATTTCTTTTGATGAACTCTTCTGGATCCATTCCTTCGATGAGGGCAGGGCGACGCACTCGCTTTTGCTTCCCGTTCACGAAGACGGTCATGAACTCGGCTTTGCGACGAGCTTTTTCCGCCTTCTCTGCACGGGTGAGTTTTCGCTTCTGCTTGGCCATTGACGACGAGCACCTCGTAGCAGATTGCTCAAAAAACGGTTTGCGCTCCGGCATATCTATGGCCTTTGATTTATATTCTACTCCGAATGAAATCGTTATAGGCGATAGCGCAATAATATTTCATGTTATTGGGATACGACCCTGCACAACAATCGCCAACTGTTCCCGCCAGCCGCGACAGGACGCCGCGCACGCACTCAGCGTCGAAGCTCGAGTATGTCGAATCCCGCGTTGCGATCCAACAGGTAAATGAGTCCGCGCCGATCGACAAACACGTCGTTGCTCTGCGGCGCCGGATTGCCGCTGACCGGCTCGGGTATGAAATGACCGACTTCCTGCGGCGCGGACGGATCGTCGAGATCGATGATGCGCAGCCCGCCACTGAACCAGGTCGCGTAAATCAGCGTGCCCACCGCGTGTTCGTGGAACTGGTGCGCGCCGAAACGGCTGCGCGGCGTGCGGCTCCACGGCGAATCGAGCTCGCTGACCTGGAACAGCGATAACGGCTGAATGTTGCCGACCTCGGTCACATCGAAAACCGATATGCAGGCGTGGATGCGGCCCCGGCGCTGCTCGCTCACTTCCGCGTTGTAGTAGCGCTCCTCCTCATCGATCGTCACGGCGATGTGGCGCCCGCCGATGGGCGCGCGCAGGGGCATGAACGTGTGCGTCGGGTCCTTGAACGGCGGATGGTAGTTATAGCTTCCGATCATCCGCGGCCGGGTGATATCGAATACGTCGATCACGCGCATGCCGGCCTGCCACACGGCAGCCCACATGCTGTCGCCTCGCCGCAGCGCGTGATGCAAGCGGTGGCTGCGTTCGTGCCACGTGGGTGTTTCCCCGCCGGCGATATACTGACCGGGCAGCCACCAGCGCGAGACTTCCGCGGGATGGCGTGGATCGCGGATATCGTATATCACCAGAATGTTGCCGAGATAACCCTCCATCTCGGTCGAGATGTAGGCGTACTTCTCGTCCATGTCGAAGCGGTGCACGCCCACGCCGCCGGTCTTCTGGTAGGCGAGCAAGCGCGGTGCGGTGCGGTCGGCAATATCATAGATCTTGAACCCCCCGTAGGCGTAACTGCTTTTATGCGTGCGCAGCAGCAGCGGGAGCTCGCCCGGCTTCAGCTTGAGCGCCTGTTCCAGCTCGCCATCGGTGGGCTCGCGTCCCGACGACCACCGCAACCGCGCACGCACGTGGTGCAAGTCTTCCGCGCGGCGTCCCATGCCGGTGCTGTTCTGCTCCACATTGATGATCATGATGTCGCCGACCACGCGCACCTTGTGGCTGTGAGAATCGGGATGGTCTTGATTAACGGTGCCGACCACTTTGGGATGCGTCGGGTCCGCGACATCGAGGATGGTGGTGTTCGGCCCGCTCGTGCCGCCGACGTGTCCGACGTAGGCATAGTTGCCATCGACGCAGACCTGTCCGCCGCCGGGCAAGTCGAGATGCGCGATTCGCGTCACGTTGCGCGCGAGTGGAGTATCAGTCTTGGTGTTCATGCTTCCCTCTTGAGAAAAACGCGTATTCTTCCGGAACGCCGTGGACTTGGCACGGAAGCTGGGTGAAATTAGGAATTCGCACCCGCCATCCTCCTGCTCCTTTCTTATGTTTGGTTTGGAACCTCCATGTTACCCCAACGTGCGCCTTGCCCGATGCCGCATTGCGCCGTTATGCTTGCGTTCCCCGCACCACCGAGGCAACGCAGATGGCACGCCCCACGATCGCCGTATTCACCAAGAACAGGCTCAACCCTGCCTACTATGCGGCGCGGCTCGGTGCCGATCGCGTCGCCGCACGCATGGGGGCTGCGACCGTGCACTACGTGCCGCAGCAGCCGGACAACGTCGACGAGCAGTGCGCGCTTGTCGACGCCGCGCTTGCCGCGCGGCCGGCGGCGTTTGTGTTCGTGCCGGTCCACGAAACGCACATGGACATGGCCGTGCAGAAGATCCGCGCGGCCGGCGTGCCGGTCTTCAACCTGATCAACCGGCTGCGCAACGCCGACGATTACGTCACTTTCGTCGGCGCAGACGACCACCGGCTGGCATCGCATACCGGCGCCTTTCTCTATGCAGCCATGGGTGGACACGGCGATGTCGTCATTCTCGAAGGCACGCCGGGCACGATCTCGAGCCGCGAGCGTACGCAGGGATTCAGGGACGCGGCACGCGGCTACCCGGGCATCCGCATCGCCGGGGCGCGCGCAGGCATGTTCCTGTACGAGGAAGGCAAGCGCGCGATGCAGGCGCTGCTCGCTGAGGTGCCGCGCATCGATGGTGTCGCCGCCACCAACGACAGCATGGCGCTCGGCGCCCTCGATGCGCTCGCCGCTGCAGGACTCACTGCCAAGGTGGTCGGAATCAATGCGATTCCGGACGCGGTCGGCGCGATCAAGGCGGGCAGGCTGCTTGCCAGCGCCGATTTCGACGCATTGAAGATCTCATGCCTCGCGACGGAGGCGGCACTGCGCTACCTGCGGGGCGAACGCGTCCCGAAGCAGATCCTGCTACCGGCGCAGGTCGTGCACAAGGACAACTGCGCCCCGTGGGACCGCAGCATCGAAGAGCGGGAGTGCCCCGGTTGGGACAGCGTCGTGCGCGCGGCCGGGGCACGCATGACGTTGGCGGACTTCGATGCGAGCGGGACTGAAAGCACGTTCACGCGTCTGCCGCAAAGAACTCGCGGTAAATGCTGATCCTGGGCTCGATCACAAAATCGGTAAATTGGTACCAGCCCTTCACCTTCGCGAACTCTTCACTGTTGCGGACATCAGGATGCCCGAGCTCGTAAATCGTCACATAGCGTGCGCCGTTCCCCTGCACGGATTTGAAACGCCCCACTCGCTTGAATCCGGGACACTTCAGGATATCGGGGACGTGTTGATTGTTATACCAGTCGTTCCATGCCAGTTCCTTGTCGGGAGGAATATCGACGGTGACCAGCATGATGAAGCGCTCTTTTTTTTCCATAGTGCCACCTCAGAACTGCGCCTCGGTAAGCGCCAGCACGCTGCCGGCGCCATTGACGACTTCGCCCGCAAGACCGCTGGCCTTCAGCAGGATGTGCTCGCCGTAGAAACGCGCAGTCGCGATCTTGGCGCGATAGAAATCGGCGTCAACAGCGCCGGTGGACAGTTTTGCCTCGGCAATCAATGCCGCGCGCGCCATCAGCCAGCCGCCGGCGACCGTGCCCCACAGCTTGAGGAAGGGCACCGACACGGCTGCGACTGCGTTAGGGTCTTTGGGG
>Ga0326597_10015054_pt1 | contig 10122 bp, 9 predicted proteins | sample RVTome_12_FD_203789 | JGI IMG/M metagenome (GOLD analysis project Ga0326597, IMG submission 203789) | Soil microbial communities from uranium-contaminated site in the Upper Colorado River Basin, Wyoming, United States - RVT100D185 | ecosystem: Environmental > Terrestrial > Soil > Contaminated >...
GTCCGAGCCGGGTCAACCCCGCGACCGCGAGGACGAGCGCATCCGTGGCGCCCTCATCGAGCCGGCGGAGGCGGGTGTCGACGTTGCCGTGGAGGGGATGGAGCCGGAGGTCGGGCCGGATCGCCCGGAGGAAGGCGGTCCGGCGCGGGCTGTCCGTCCCGACCCGCGCCCCCTCGGGCAGGCTGGCGAGGGTCGCGCCGGCTTCTCGCCCGACGACCGCGTCCCGGGGATCGGCCCGGAGCGGATAGGCGGCGATCGTGAGCCGCGGGTGGTCGGTCGTCGGGACGTCCTTGGCGCTGTGGACGGCGAGGTCGATCATCCCGTCGGCGAGGCCGGTCTCGAGCGCACCGACGAAGGCACCCTCGCCCCAGGTCGTGTCGGGCGGGCGATCGTCGCCGAGCGTCCGGACCGTGACGAGCTCGACGTCGGCGCCGATGGCGCGCAGGGCCTCGGCGATCGTCGTCGACTGGGCGACCGCGAGCGCGCTGCCGCGGGTCCCGAGGCGCAGGGGCCGGGTGACCGCGAACGAACCCGGGACCGGGGCCGCGATCGCGGGACGGGAGGTCGCGATCATCGTCAGACCCCGAAGAGCTCGCGCGCCGCCCGCTCGAGGTCCGGCGACGGATCCTCGTTGAGGGCCACCAGGGGCGCATGGATGAGGGCGGCGACGAGGCGATGGCTCATCTGGTCGACGAGCCCCAGGTCCTCGTCCGAGAGGGACGGGAGACGGCGGCGCAGCCACTCGACCTCGGCCCGGCGGTGGCTCTCGGCGCTCTCGACGACGGCCTGGATCGCCGGGACCGCGTCCCGTGTCCGGATCCAGTGGCAGTAGTCGCGGCCGGTCCGGGAGACGAGGCTCTCGAGCCGCCGCCGGACCCGCTCTCCTGGGCCGTGGTCGTCGTCGGCGAGCTCGTCGACCGAGACGAACCCCGGGCCGAGCGCGTCCTGGAGGGGCATCGCCACGGCTGGGGGCGAGGAGAGGTCCACGACCGGCACGCCTCGCTCGACGAGTCGGGCGGCATCGCGCGGCCCGACCAGCCAGTCGCCGCCGATGGCAACGATCACGCCGTCGACGTCGTCGGCCCCGGCCAGGGCGTCATCGACGCCGAAGGGGAGCGTCGTCCCGCCGACCTCGTGGGCGAGCTGGGCGGCCCGCTCCGCTCCTCGGTTTGCGACCACGACGGCGCATCCGCGCCGCATCGACGCGAAGGTTGCCAGCCTGCCCATGCGCCCGACCCCGACGACCAGGATCCGTCGCCCCTCCAGCGGTCCGGCTCGCTCGGCGATCCGATCGAGGGCGACGTCGGCCAGCGAGCGCGGGGACCCGGTGAACCAGGCGTGGGCGGTGCGCCCCGCGTGGAGCGCGGCCTGAAAGAGGCGGTCGAGGACGGGGTCGAGGGCCCGATCTGCCTGGCGGTCGGCGATCGTCTCGCGGATCTGGTGGAGGATCTGCGCCTCGCCGATGACGGCGCTGTCGAGGCCGCAGGCCACCGAGATCAGATGCTGGGCCGCGTCGACGTCGTCGAGGACCAGGGCACCGGGCGGAGGGGAGGGGAGCTCGCCGGGGAAGGTCGCCGGGGCGACGTAGATCTCCACCCGGTGGCAGGTGTGGACGATGACGTGGCCCGGTCCCTCGCCGAAGGCGGCGAGCTCGGCGGCGAATGCCTCGCGTCGAAGGCTCGGGACGGATCGTGCGTGGGCGACGATGGCGACGACAGCGGCGCGGCGGGAGCCGATCGCCGAGGTCGAGCGAGGCAGGTCCAGGAGGGTCATGCCGGACCTCGCGCCAGGCGCGGCCGGCGAGCCGGTCGAGCTACGGCTGCCGGGGCGACCACGGCAGCGTCGCCGGCGTCACCGGCGGCGGGTGCGGTCCGCACGGCGAGGTCGCCGTACCCGTTGATCAGGCCGAGCAGGAGGCGGTCGAAGACGCGCGACGCGGCCAGCATCAGGTCCATCGCCTCGTCCGTCTGCAGCCGGCGTCGCCTGGCGATCCGGCCGAGCTCATGGAGGAACGGCGTTCGGAACTGGAGGAACGTCTCGGTCAGGACGTCGATCGCGATGCCGTGCTCGCGGGCCATCGCCCCGTACCGCGCGGAGGCCTCCATCGCCCCGGCCAGGGATCGCTCGCTCTCCTCGGGCGTCGCCGCATCGAGGAAGCCGAGGACTCCTGCGAGGATGCGCCGTCCGGGCTCGCGGAAGGTCTCGCGATCGGCCTCCTCGAGCTGCTGCACCCAGTCGCCGGGCGATGGGCGGTCCGCCAGCTCGCGCCGGTACTGCCGGACCACGCGCTCCGGCGTCTCGCCGAGCTCATGGAGTCGGCGGCGCCGCTTTGCCCCGCTCGGCAGGAGGCCGAGGATGGAGCTGCGAGCGAAGCGCCGGTGCCCGCCGGGGGTGACGAAGGCCTCGAGGTCGCCGGCCTCCGTCCAGCGGCGAAGGGTGGCCGGAGAGACTCCGATGAGGTCACTGGCTTCGTGGATCGTCATCCAGGCGCGAGGTGGACGGGTCGCGTCCGTCATCCGATCGGAGCCTCCTCAAGCCGCTCAGACGTCCGCAATTCGCTCAATTCGCTCACCAGTATTCGTCCCGCCCCCGATGCCGTGACGGGCCGATCGGGCGCGTGCAGGGGGCCATTCGGCCCGCGATCCGGCACGCCGTCCGGCCCGGCCAGAACACCGGAAGAGCCGGTCCGGCACGTGGTCGTCGGAGCTGCGGTAGATTTAGATAGTATCGTGAAGATTTGAGCGTTGCCAAGATTAGGCCCCATGAACCCACCGAGGATGTCCTCCAATGAGCGACTACGTGCAGGCCCTGGCCCTCGGGCTCGACCCGGCCTGGCGCCATCTCCCGGCCGAGCGCCGCTCGTCGACCGCGGCCTCGTTCGGGGCCGCCATGGACGCCGGCGGCATCGTCACCGAGACCTACTCGCTCATCGGCTTGAAGCCCGGGATCGACGTGCTGGTCTGGCGTCTCGGTCCGAGCGTCGAGGCTCTCGAGGAGGCGGCCGCGCGGCTGCTGCGGTCGGGTGTCGGAGCTTCGATGACGGTTCGCCAGAGCTTCCTCGGGCTCATCCGGGAGTCGCAGTACGTCGCCAAGGCGACCAGCCAGGAGCAGTCCCTCTTCCGGGGCGAGCGCTCGCGCTATCTCGTCGTCTATCCGTTCACGAAGTCGACCGACTGGTATCTCTCATCTCGGGAGGTCCGCCAGGGGTCGATGAACGAGCACATGCGGGTCGGCCACGGCTACCCGCAGGTGCGCCAGCTCCTCGCGTACTCGTTCGGTCTCGACGACCAGGACTTCCTCGTCGCCTACGAGACGGACGACCTCGCGGCCTTCTCCGGCCTCGTGCGCGACCTGCGCGGCACGGACGGCCGTCGCTCCACCGTCCGCGACACGCCGCTCCTGCTGGGCATCCACCGCCCCATCGGCGAGATCCTGTCCATGCTCGGGGCGGCCGAGGCCGGGGATCCGATCGGCGCTCCGAACGTGGGGGCGGTCGCCTAGCCTCGGCCGAGCGCCGCGCGGACCTCGGGCAGGCGGGCCATCGTCTCGGCGTCGAACGGGTCACGGAGGATCCAGATGACCTCGCCGACGCCGATCGCGGCGTAGGCCCGGACGAGGTCGGCGACCATCCCCGGCGGGCCGCCGACGGAGAGGGACTCGCCGATCCGTCCCGTCGACGGGTCGGGGGCGATCCCGTGACGCGCCTGGACCTCGGCGAAGGCCCCGGCTGCGAGTTCCGGCGTGTCCCGGATCAGGACGTCGAGCATCACGGTCCGCCGGATCGCCTCGAACGGCCGGCCCGCTTCCGCGCAGCGCTCGCGAAGCCAGCCCGAGACCTCGGCGATGCGGTCGGGGTCGCCGTAGCCATTCCAGACGTCCGCGTACCGGGCCGTGGTCGCGAGGGTCTTGAACCGGCCCGACCCGCCGACGAGGATCGGCAGGCGGGGCTGGATGGGCCGGGGCAGGCAGAGGGCATCGCGGAACGCGTAGAAGCGGCCCTCGTGGGTGACCGTCTCGCCGTCGAGCAGCCGGCGGATGAGCCCGACGGCCTCGTCCAGGCGGTCGAGCCGCTCGCCGAAGCCGGACCCGAAGTCGATGCCGAAGGCCTCGTGCTCCCGCTCGAACCAGCCACCCCCGATCCCCAGGACGAACCGACCGCCGGACAGGTGGTCGATCGTCGTCGCCTGCTTGGCGATGAGGCCGGGGTTGCGGAAGGTGTTCGCGGCGACGAGGTGGCCGAGCGTGGCCCGTGACGTGATCGTGGCAAGGGCCGCCAGGGCGGTCCAGCCCTCGAGCTTCGGCGCGTTCGGGTCGCCCTCGTCGGACAGCAGGTGGTCGTCCAGCCAGATCGAGTCGAAGCCGGCGGCCTCCGCCGTCAGGGCCGCATCGCGCAGGGACGGCCAGTCGGTCCGCTGGATCCAGTACGCCGCGCCGAATCGCATCGCCGCTATCGTACGGGCGTGAGCATCCCCGACGCGGCGACAGGCGGCGCAGTCGCGGTCGGTCCCGCCCTCCGGGACGCGATCCTGGCCTGGTTCGATGCCGAGGGCCGGCCGCTGGCCTTCCGCGGGACGTCCGATCCGTGGGCGATCCTCGTCTCCGAGGCGATGGCCCAGCAGACCCAGGCGGCCCGCGCCGCCGAGGCGTGGGGGAGGTTCCTCGCCGAGTTCCCGACCGTCCACGCACTCGCCGGTGCGACGCCGGCCGCCGTCCTCCGGGCGTGGCGCGGTCTCGGCTACAACCGCCGGGCCCTGGCCCTGCGACAGGCCGCGATCGCGATCGTCTCCGAGCACGGCGGGCGCGTCCCGTCCGACCTCGATGCCCTGCGGCAGCTCCCGGGCGTCGGCCCGTACACGGCGCGAGCCGTTGCCGCCCTGGCCTTCGGGCGGCGGGTCCTGGCGGTCGACACGAACGTGCGGCGGGTCCTCAACCGGGCGGTCGGCGGGCGCCCGGGCGCGTTCACCGACGCCGAGCTGCAGGCCGTGGCCGACGCGAGCGTGCCGGCGGGCCGGCCGGGCCACTGGACCCACGCGCTGATGGACGTCGGGGCCACCTTCTGCCGGCCACGGGCCCCGCTCTGTGGCCCCTGTCCGGCGCGCCCGTTGTGCCGGGCGGCCATCGACGGGACCGCGGAGGCGTCCGACCCGGGCAGGGCCGCCCGGATCCGGGGACACGGCGTCCGACGGACGTCTGCCCGTGAAGACGAGGCCCCGTTCCGCTCGACGTCGCGCTGGCTGCGCGGGCGGATCCTCGACGCCCTTCGCGACGCCCCGGCCGACGGCTGGGCCCGCCTCGGCGCGCCGCTCGGGGATCACGACGCACCGGCCCTCGAGATCGCGCTGGCCGGCCTCGCCCGGGAGGGCCTGGCCGAGCGCCACCCGAGCGACCCTCGCCTGGCCCGGCTGCCGCTCGCGTAGCGTCCCGCCTCGTGTAGCATCCCGCCTCGCGCAGCGCTCCGGTAGGCTTGACCGGCCGTGAACGTGCCCGCCGTTTCCACCGACCTGCCCGCGCCCCTGCCGGCCGACGATCCTGCCCTCTTCTCGCTCGACCTCCGTGGCCTCCGGGCCCGCTGGGCCGCCGCGGCGGCCCGCTCGCCGATCGGTGCCGAGGCGATGGCCGGGGCGGATCTCCGGGCCCAGGCGCTGGGGGTCCCGGGCGAGCGGCTCATGGAGCATGCCGGCGCCGCGGTCGCCGCCGCGGTCCACGCGATCGCCGTCGCGACCGGCCGGGTCGGCAGGGGGCCAGTCCTCGTCCTGTGCGGGCCGGGCAACAACGGCGGCGACGGGCTCGTGGCGGCGCGCCGCCTCGCGGAGGCCGGGACGGAGGTCGTCGTGGCCCTCGTCTCGACGGCGGCCCGACCGTCGACCACGGACGCGGCCCGCAACTGGGATCGCCTCAATGACCTCCACCGGGTGACCCGCGTCCAGACCCCGGTCGCCCGCGACACGGCGATGCTGGCCGCTGACGTCGGTCGGGCGTCGGTCGTGGTCGATGCGCTCCTCGGGACCGGCGTGCGCGGCGCCCTCCGCGAACCGATCCGCGGCGCGGTCGACCTCGTCGCCAGGGCGAGGGCCCTGGGCATTCCGATCGTCGCCGTCGACACCCCGACCGCGGTCGACCTCTCCTCGGGCGACCCGTCGGATCCGGTCGTCCAGGCCGACCTCACGGTCACCTTCCACCGGCCCAAGACCGGCCTCCTGACCCGGCGCGGGGCCGCCCTCGCCGGCCGGGTCCTCGTCGCCCCGATCGGGATCCCGCTCGAGGCCGATCGTGGCTGAGCGATCCGAGGTCGGTGCCCGCGACGTCGTGATCGTCGGCGGGATCGCGGTGGCCGCCGTCCTCGGGGCGGCGGTCCTGACGAGCCTCCTGCCCGAGGGGATCCAGCGGTTCCTCTTCCACGAGCCGGTGACGATCGCCGTCCTGGTGGTCGGGACCGCCTTCGTCCTGTGGCGCGTCGCGACGCGCCGACCGCCGGCGGAATGACGAGCTCGCCGGCGACCGGCGAGGCAACCACCCCGCCGGCCCTCGCGACCCGGCGGGCGGCCCTCGTTGCCCTGACCGCGGAGCGCTTCGACGTCCTCGTCGTCGGCGGCGGTGTCGTGGGCTCGGGCGCCCTCCTCGATGCCGCCAGCCGTGGTCTGCGGGCCGCCTTGATCGAGCAGACCGACATCGGGGCGGGAACGTCGAGCCGGAGCTCGCGCCTGATCCACGGCGGCCTGCGCTACCTGGAGCAGCTCCACTTCGGGCTCGTCGCGGAAGCGCTCGAGGAGCGAGCCCGCATCCTCCGGCTCGCCCCGCACCTCGTCCGGCTCGAGCCGTTCCTCTTCCCGATCTACGGCCTGCCGCTCGTCCACCAGGGTTTCTACGGGGCGGGCATCTTCCTGTACGACCTCCTCGGGTCGCGCCACGGAGCCGGGTTCGCCCGTCACATGCGCGCCGAGGCGGCCCGCGAGTTCGCGCCCCAGCTCCGGCCGGAGGGCCTCCAGGCGGGGATCGAGTACCACGACGGGGTCGAGGACGACGCGCGCTACACCCTGGCGGTGCTGCGGACGGCGATCCAGACCGGCCCGGGCGCCGTCGTCGCCACCCGCGTCCAGGGCCAGGCGACGCTGACCGAGGGCGGCCGGGCCATCGGTGTCCGGGCGCGGGACCTGGCCTCCGGCGAGGAGCTCGACATCCGGGCGGCGCGCGTGATCGATGCTACCGGCGCCTGGGCGGCCCACGCGGGCGACGATGGGGCCGCACCGGCCTCCGGCGCGGCCCGGATCGTCCCGAGCCGCGGGGCCCACCTCGTCATCCGGCGCGAACGGCTCCAGGCACGTGGCGGGATGACCCTCCGGATCCCCGGTCGGGTCGTCTTCGTCATCCCCTGGCCGGATCGCTGGATCATCGGCACGACCGATCACGCCGACACCCGGCCACCCGAGCGGCCGACGGCCCTCGACGAGGACGTCGACGAGCTCCTCGAGGTCGTCAACCACCGCCTCGACATCGATCTCTCGCGGACCGACATCCTGGCCACGTTTGCCGGCCTGCGGCCGCTCGTCGGCGATGTCGGCGGCTCGACCGTCAAGGCCTCCCGCGAGCACAAGGTCACGACGGACGAGGCCGGGGTCGTCCGGATCGGTGGCGGCAAGTACACGACCTACCGGGTCATGGCCCGCGACACGATCGACGCCGCGCTGGGGCGCGACGAGGCCCGCCGCCGGCCGTCCGCGACGGCCGAGCTGCCGCTCCTGGGGGCGACCACGATCGATGCGCTCGGGACGCTGGCGACCTCGATCGCTCGCCAGACGGGGCTGTCGGACCGGGTCTCGCGCCGGCTCGTGGACCGCCACGGCTCGCGGGCGCTCGAAGTCGTCGCCCTCGGCCGCGAGCTCGACCTGCTCCGCCCGCTCGCGCCCGACATCGACCATCTCGAGGCCGAGGTGGCCTGGGCGGCCCGCGACGAGCTCGCCGGGTCGCTCGACGACGTCCTCGCCCGGCGGACCCGGCTCGCCCAGGAGCGGGCGGATCACGGCGGGGCCGTGGTGCCGCGGGTCGCGGCGATCCTCGGCGCGGAGCTCGGCTGGGATGCCGCGGCGCAGGCCGCCGAGATCGCCCGGTACGTGACGTCGGCGTCGGTCGAGTTCGCGGTCCCCGAGGGCACGGCCGCGAGTGGAGTGCCCTCGCCCTCCGGGGAATCGGCGGTGTCGAGCCCGGCCGCGCTCGTCCGCGACACCTGAGCCGGCGTGCGCCGGACCGCCTCGCGATCGTGACCGCCCCGGACCTCGTCCTCGCCCTCGACCAGGGCACGACCTCGTCCCGGGCCATCGCCTTCGGGCACGACGGGCGGCCCGTCGCGAGCGCCCAACAGGCGTTCGAGCAGCGCTTCCCCGAGCCGGGCCACGTGACCCACGACCCCGAGGCGATCTGGGGCACCCAGCTGGGCGTCGCCCGCGAGGTTGTCCAGCGGATCGGCGGGCCGGAGCGGATCGCCGCCATCGGGATCACCAACCAGCGCGAGACGACAGTCGTCTGGGATCGGGCCACGGGGGCGCCCGTGGCAGACGCCATCGTGTGGCAGAGCCGGATCACCGCTCCGGCCTGCGAGCGGCTGCGTGCCGCCGGCCTCGAGGCGCTCTTCCGGGAGCGGACGGGGCTGCCGCTCGATGCCTACTTCTCGGGCCCCAAGATCGCCCATATCCTCGACGCGGATCCGACGGCCGGGCTCCGGGCGCGGGCGGAGCAGGGCGAGCTGGCCTTCGGGACCGTCGACGCGTTCCTCGCCTGGCGCCTGACCGGCGGCCGCGTCCACGCGACCGACGTCTCGAACGCCAGTCGGACGCTCCTCTTCGACATCGGCCGGCTGGCCTGGGACGACGAGCTGCTGGGCCACGTCGGGGTTCCGCGGGCGGTGCTCCCGGAGGTCCTCCCGACATCGGGCGTGATCGGCGAGACGGACGCCTCGATCTTCGGCCGGCCCATCCCGATCGCGGCCCTCGCCGGCGACCAGCAGGCGGCGACGTTCGGGCAGGCCTGCTTCCGGCCGGGCGAGGCCAAGGTCACCTACGGGACCGGCGCGTTCCTGCTCCTCAACGTGGGGGATCGGCCGGTCGCGTCGCAGAACCGGCTCCTGACGACGGTCCTCTGGCAGCTGGGCGCCGGCGGGCCCGTGGCCTACGCTCTCGAGGGCTCCGTGTTCGTCGCCGGGGCCGCCGTCCAGTGGCTGCGCGACGGCCTCCGGGCGATCGATGCTTCCGCCGACATCGAACGCCTCGCGGCGAGCGTCCCCGATAGCGGCGGGATCGTCGTCGTGCCCGCGTTCACCGGCCTCGGGGCGCCGTACTGGGATCCCGACGCCCGCGGCGCAATCCTCGGGATCACCCGGGGGACGGGGCTCGCCGAGATCGCCCGGGCGACCCTCGACGGCATCGCCCAGCAGGTCGCCGACGTCGTCGAGGCCATGGCTACCGACACGGGCCGACCGCTCGAGGCGCTCCGGGCGGATGGGGGAGCCGCGGCCAACGACGGCCTCCTCCAGCTCCAGGCCGACCTCCTCGACCTCCCGGTCGAGCGACCGGTCGTCGCCGAGACGACTGCTCTCGGGGCGGCCTGTCTCGCCGGGCTCGCCGTCGGCTTCTGGCGGGACACCGCCGAGATCGAGGCGCACTGGGCGCTCGATCGCCGCTTCGAGCCCTCGATGGCCGGGGAGCGGCGGGCGTCGATGCGCCGAACCTGGGCCCGGGCCGTCGATCGCGTCCGCGGCTGGGCCGGGGACGATTGATGAGGGAAATCGGGACTAGGCAGGGTCGAGGATGTCGCGTATGCTCCGCCTCGCCCAGACGTCACGGCACACGGTCGTGACTGCATACGCGTAGACGACCACGAACCGGACTCCTCTCACGGCTGACGCGAGAACCCGAGCGCGGGATCGGCGTCGGCTACCGAGAGGAGTTCTTTTGTACAACGACAAGAATCTGACCTGCGCGGACTGCGGACAGGAGTTCGTCTTCACCGCATCCGAGCAGGACTTCTACGCGCAGCGCGGCTTCACCGAGCCGCGCCGCTGCCCGTCCTGTCGAGCCAGCCGCAAGGCAGCTCGCGGGTCGAGCGGCGCGGGCTACGGCTCGGGCAGCGACT
>Ga0326597_10015055_pt1 | contig 10122 bp, 8 predicted proteins | sample RVTome_12_FD_203789 | JGI IMG/M metagenome (GOLD analysis project Ga0326597, IMG submission 203789) | Soil microbial communities from uranium-contaminated site in the Upper Colorado River Basin, Wyoming, United States - RVT100D185 | ecosystem: Environmental > Terrestrial > Soil > Contaminated >...
GGCGCAGCCTGTCACCCCGGACTGGCGCCGGCGAGTCGGGGACATCCACGACGACCGTCGGGCCTTCGCTCAGCTCGGCCTCGGCTTCACGCGAGGCGGCTCGCAGGAGGGCGAAGAGGTCGCTGTCCTCGCGGGCGGGCGCGTCCGCCGCGGCCTCGAGCTTGCCGACTTCGTTCAGTTCGTCGACGAGCGCCGAGAGGTGCGCGCACGACCGGATCGCCTCGTCGATGAGCCGGCGTTGTGTGGCCGTGAGGGGCGGGGCGCTGTCGCGCTGCAGCATGCGCAGGTACCCGCCGACAACGGACACCGGCGTCCGGAACTCGTGGGCGGCCAGGGACAGCAGCCGCGCGTGATCCTGCCGGCCGGTGGCCTCAGGGTCGTCGGCGGTCACGGGAACGAGGGTAGCACACGGTCCGAGGCCTATAATCGAGTTCTTCGGGTCCGCTGTAACCATCGCCGGGCTGCCGGCGTCCAAGGAACAGAGATCCTCATGCTGATCAAGAACGCCCCGGACCTCCACAGTTCAGAGATCACGGATCGTCGCCTGTACCTGAATCGCCGCGACTTCCTCCGTACAGCGGCCGGCGGCGCCGCCGCCGCGGCCGGCGGATTGGCGGTGGCCGTCGGGGCGAGCGCCACCCTGGCCGCTCAGGCTGCGCCGCACGGCCGCAAGCTGGCAACCGTGCCGAGCCCGCTCAGCACGACCAGCGAGAAGCTGAACACGTGGGAGCAGATCACGACCTACAACAACTACTACGAGTTCGGGATGGACAAGGCGGCGCCGGCGCGGTACGCGAAGGCGCTCCGGACCGAGCCGTGGTCGGTCGCGATCGAAGGCGAGTGCGCGAAGACGGGGACGATGAACCTCGAGGATGTCCTGAAGGGTGAGACGCTCGAGGAGCGGGTCTACCGGCTCCGGTGCGTCGAAGCGTGGTCGATGGTAATTCCGTGGATCGGTTTCCCGTTGGCCAACCTCGTCAGGAAATGCGAGCCGACGTCGAAGGCGAGGTTCGTCGAGTTCTACACGCTGGCCGATCGGCGGCAGATGCCCGGGCTGGTGGATCCCGTCCTGAACTGGCCGTACCTCGAGGGACTGCGGATGGACGAGGCGATGCACCCGCTGACCATTTTGGCCGTGGGTCTCTACGGCGAAGTGCTGCCGAACCAGAACGGCGCGCCGATTCGACTGGTCGTGCCGTGGAAGTACGGCTTCAAGAGCGCGAAGTCGATCGTGCGGATCCGGTTCGTCGAGCGGCAGCCGATCAACAGCTGGCAGGCGTCCGCGGCACAGGAATACGGGTTCTACTCGAACGTCAATCCGACCGTGAACCATCCGCGCTGGAGCCAGGCGAGCGAGCGTCGCATCGGCGAGTTCTTCCACCGGAAGACCCTGATGTTCAACGGGTACGGCGACCAGGTCGCGAGCCTGTACGCGGGGATGGACCTGCGGCGCAACTACTAGCCACGCCCCACCGCCAGTGAACGCGAACCAGGTCGTCAGGCGGATACTGAAGCCGGCAGCGTTCCTCGCCGGCCTGACGCCGGCGATCTGGCTCGTCTGGGCCGCCTTCACCGGCCACCTGAGTGTCAACCCGCTCAGCGACATCACGAACACCACGGGGATCTGGACCCTGCGACTGCTGTGCGTGACCCTTGCCATCACGCCGCTCAGACGGCTGACGGGCTGGAATGCCCTGATCCGGTTCCGGCGCATGGCGGGGTTGTTCGCGTTCTTCTACGGGACGCTGCATTTCCTGACCTACGTCATTGCCGATCGCTTCGCGGGCCTCGACTTTCCCGACGGCATCGTGGCTCTGAGCACGGTGAGGAACCTCGCGGCGTCAATCGGAAGGGACATCTACGAGCGTCCCTTCATCACGATTGGCTTTGCGGCCCTCACGTGCATGGCGCCTCTCGCCGCGACCTCCACCGCCGGGATGATTCGGCGGCTCGGAGGTCGACGCTGGCAGGCGCTTCACCGCCTCGTGTACGCCTGCGCCATCCTGGGCGTGGCGCACTACTGGTGGCTCGTGAAGGTGGATCTCAGGCCTCCGCAGCGGTACGCCGCCGTCGTGGCGGTGTTGCTCGGGGCCAGGGTCTGGTGGGCGTGGGCGCGCACCCCGGCGCCGATCAGGGCCGGGGCGGTCACCCGCCTGTGAGCGCGTGGCTCACCGCCATCGGGCGGCCTCGCGCACGTCCACGTTGCCGCCGCTCAGGATGACCCCGATGCGGCGAGCGCCTCGTGCGACGGCGCCCTCGAACAGGGCCGCTGCGGCCAGGGCACCGGTGGGCTCGACCACGAGCTTCAATCGCTCCCACAGGAAGAACATCGTCCTGATGAGGACGCGATCGTCCACCGTCGTCATGTCGCTGACGTCGCGCAGGATGAGGGGAAACGTCAGCGTGCCGAGGGAGGGGGTGCGGGCGCCGTCGGCGACCGTCTGCGGATCGACGACGACCTGGAGCTCCCCCGTACGGAACGATCGCGTGGCATCGTCGCCGGCGGAGGGCTCGACGCCGATGACCCGGCACTCGGGCGCAAGTGCGCGTGCCGAAAGGGCGGACCCCGAGAGCAGGCCCCCACCGCCGCAGGGCACGAGCAGCACGTCGAGCGGACCGGCGTCCTCGAACAGCTCACGCGCGGCCGTGCCGGCGCCGGCGATGACGTGCGGGTGATCGAAGGGCGGCACGGCCGTCAGGCCGCGATCGAGCGCGAGTCGCCGGCCGATGGCTTCACGGTCGGCCCGGCCCCGCTCGTAGAAGACGATCTCGGCGCCGTACGCCGCGGTGGCCTCGCGCTTCACGCGCGGCGCGTCCGACGGCATCACGATGACGCGGGGCACGCCGAGTACCTGCCCGGCGAGCGCCACGGCCTGGGCATGGTTGCCGGACGAGAACGTCACGACGCCGCGGGCGCGATCGGTTGGAGACAGGCAGGCGAGGGCGTTGTAGGCGCCGCGGAACTTGAAGGCGCCGGCCCGTTGTAGGTTCTCGCACTTGAAGAAGACGCGTGCGCCGACCTGCCGGTCGACCGTGCGGGAGGTGAAGACGGGGGTGCGGTGGGCGACGCCGGCGAGGCGCTCGACGGCAGCCTTGACGTCCGCGTAGGAGGGCAGGGTTCCAACCGAGACCGGCGGCACGACGCGCCCGTTCTGGTCGCGCCTTACTGCTGGCCGACCCAGGTGAACTGGACGCCGCCCCCGCCCGGCACGGCGACGGGCCCGAGCGCGAACTCCCGGCCGCCCCGGCCGATCGTCACCGTGCGTCCCGCCGCGATGCCAATCGCGGCGCCGAAGGCGACGTCGCTGAGGAAATGCCGCTTCCCCTGGATGCGGGAGGCAGCCACGTAGGTCGCGAAGCCGTAGGCCGGGATGCCCGCCTTCCAGCCGAAGTTGCGTTGGAGCACGGTCGCGGACGCGAACGTCACGGACGCGTGGCCGGACGGGAAGGAGAACCGGGTGCCATCGGGGCGGCCACGGCGTACCGACATCTTGACGCCCGCGGTGATCGCCTGCGTGAGGATCTGCGCGCGGACAAGGTCGGCGCCGACCTGGGCCACGCGCCGGCTGCCCGTGAAGCGCCCGATCGCGTAGGTGGCGGCCGCGCCGGCGAGCTGCAGACGTGCGCCGCCGAGCGTCTCGCCGGGGGCGAACACGGCGTCGAGCCCGCGCGATCCCGACAGCGCCGCCGTCGCGGCCTGGTCGGCGGTATGGCCGAACGCGGCGATCGCCACGCCGACGCCGACCCACGTGAGCGTCTCGTGGGAAGGGAAGCGGCCGAAGTCCGTCAGGGTGCTGGAGATCAGTTCGTCGAACAGCGTGCCGTCGCCCCCGCCAGCGACGGCCGATGGGCGAGCCGTCACCGGCGTCGTCTGCGCGAAGGCAGGCGCCCCGGCGTGGAGGCATGTCGCAAGGGCCAACGAGCCGCAAATCAAGCGCCTGTGACGCGATCGGTTCATCGCAGTCCTCGGGAGCGTCGGGAGTGGCTTCCAGTATATCGTCAGTTGAGGCGCTCGAGGCCAACTGTCTGCCAACCCGAGGCCGCCCGCCTGAAATACGCCCGGACGGGGGCGTTCCAGTGCGGGTATTCGGGGTGAACTGTGCGGATCTCGGCGGTCAGGAAGTCGGGCCCTTCGAGCAGCCGGGACGGAGCGCCGGTCCGGGGTTCTCGCATCCGCACCTCCTCGGACCTACCGGCCATCTGCCCGGTCGCGTTGTCGAAGGCCGCCCACGACACGACATAGGTGTCTGCGGGCGTGGCGACACCCGCAGCCACCGCCGCGTTGCCGAACGTCAGAGTGCCGTCCGGCGCCAGGACCAGATCCACCACGGGGTTCACACCAGTCAGCCAGGTTCGCAGCACCTTGTCACGTCTTTTGGCGAGCGTCGCCGCGATATAGTCGGCTGCCCCGGGCTCCGTGTATTGGCCTTTGGCGACCACGGCCCGGATTGTGGCGTCCGGGAATCGGGCCACGAGGCGGGCTGCCCAGAAGGCGTCCTCCGGCTGCATGTTGTCAAAGGCGGGGTTGGGGTACTCGGGCCGCCAGAGGGCGGGATCGAAGAAATCGCCCTCGAATCGCCCGACCGACCTGGCGACCTCCGGGTAGTCCACCTTGACCCAGGGCCGCACCCAGAGGCCGAAGCTCGCGAGCGTCTTCAGGGCCGGCGTCCACTCGAGGATGTACTCGTTGCCGGCGCGGGGCTTCTGCGCCACCGTGCTGCCGCTGCCCATGATCGAACCGAAGTCGAACATGTAATGCCGGACGAAGCGGCGGGCGCCGGCGGTCTCCAGCATGTCGAGGCTGTTCAGGCCCCGCGAGTCGTCGTGATTGAGCCAGGCGGCGACGACCCGGCTGCCTCGAAGCTCGCGGCGGTGCTCGTGCGGATGGATGTCGTTCGGATCGTCAGGGCGCGTGCCGTAGTACTTGAAGTACCCGAGGGGACGCCCGTCGGCAAATCGGCTGGCCAGCGCGCGGTACTTGCCGTTTGGCAGGCGCGCCGCCCGTCGCAGCACCCGGAGCACATCGTCGCGCCGCAGGGGCCGGCGCCGCCCGCTCATGTCGACCGTCGTCGCCCCCGCGCCGATCACGATCTGCTCGGGATCGAACTCCACGAGGTACCCCTGGACGACGTTGTAGCCGATCGCGTGATAGAAGGCGGCGCCGATCACTTCGGCACCGCTCGACATCTCGGGATGCGCCGGCGGATCGAACTTGAGCTGATAGAGCCGGCCGGTCGGGTCCGTGATGCGGAAGCCCGGCGTGATGCCCGAGCTCTTCTCCTGGACGATCGGCCACCCGTCGATGGTCAGGCGGTCGAGCTGATTCGGGCCGCGCACGATCTCGTCAACGGGCATGGGGCGTCGGCCGATGCGACCCGTGAACCAGCTCGAGTCGGGTACTTCGCCCAGCGTGTTGACGTTGGCGGCCGGGATGGCGCGCCGGTCGCCGGGCTTGAAAAACGTGTGCTCGGCGAAGTCCCAGCCGTTGCTCCCCTCGACCTCGACAGCGCCGCCGGCATCGAACGCCTGGTCGTCGTCCATCTCGATCGGGTCGTCCGGGAAGAACTGGAGCCCCGCGGAGTGTCCTTGGGCCGCCAGCCAGCCGCACGCCAGCGTGGCCGCGAGCACCAGGGCGGCGCCGGGACGCCTGGGTCGTGCCTGCGCCTCAGAACACATGACCGAACCTGAACACGTAGTGCTTGCCACCCGCGCTGCCGAAGGCGCCCTCAATCCGCAGGAAGATGCCGTTCGAGGTGCCGAAGCGGAACCCGATGCCGTAGTTCGACTCGAGATCGTCGAGCGTCAGGTCCTCGGATCGTGAGGCGACCTTGCCCGTGTCGTAGAAGATCGCGCCGTCGACGGCGGTGAAGATCTCCCAACGGTACTCGGCCTGCAGCAGCAGCAGGTTCCGATCCCGGAACCGGAAACGCCGGAACCCTCGGAGATCGTCCGGTCCGCCGAGGGTCCGCTGGAAGTAGAAGGGGACCTCGCCACCCTCCTCCGCGTCCGACATCGATACGAGGGCGTGCAGCGCGAGGACGCGTCGCTCTTTGTATAAGGAGATGTACTGCTGGAGATCGGCCTCGACGCGCTGGAAGTCGTACCGGCCCGTGTCACGATCGTCGAACTGCTGGAGCGTCAGGGCGTAGCGCCCGCCCTTCCGCGGGTTGCCGCGCGGCTCCCGGTAGTTGACCTCTGCGGCAAGCTCGTACTTCAGGAAGTCGGGCTGGCCCTCGAGGCCCGGCGCCTCCGCCGCGTCGAACAGCCGTTCGATCGGGCGGCCGCCGTCGCCTTCGCCGACCTCCGGCGACAGGCGATCGATACGCGCGGAGACCGTCAGCCACGGCGTCGCCCGCACGCCGCCGCTCGCCCCGAGGACGCGGTTGCTCAGCCCGAACTTCACGTGATCCCGCCGATCTGACGCGGGGCCCAGGCCGAAGAAGTCCTCGCTCGGAAAATCGGAACGCTGGCCGTGCACGTCGCCGAACACGCGTCCTTCGAGCGCGTCGCCGAAGGTGAGTTTCGCGTCGAGGAGCCAGTACTTCTTCAGGGAGCCCATCGCGAAGGCGCTGAACGCGACGGGGCCGCCGAAGATCTCCGGACGCCGGTAGGCAGGCCCGAGCGCGAAGCCGCCACCGGGCGTCACGGTGCCGAGCTTCGGATAGAACCCTTCGGCCGGATTGAGGAGACGCTCGAGGACCCGGTCGTTCTCGATCCAGATCAGCGTGCGTTCGAGGCGCCCCGGCAGGTAGGGCGCGAGCTGGGTGGACTTCGCGTCCCGCTCGGCGGCGGCCACCTCTGCGCGCGTCGCCGGCTGGGGCGGCGGCGGAGGAGCCGCCTCGACGTCCTGGGCGGCGGCGGGACGCGCCACGATGAGCAGGAATACCGCAAGCCGCGTCGCGGCGAAGGGCTGGGGGAGTATCACGCGCATTCAGGCGGGCTGCTCCCCGACAGCGTCGGCGGTGAGTTTCCTGTGTTCACGGGCGATGCCGACGGCGATCACCAGCCAGATGCCGACAAACAGAAGGTTCAGCGCGGCGAAATGGGAGGTCTGAAGGCCGGCCCAGGTCCCGAAAAAGACGACGACGGCTTGCAGGAGGTCTCCAGCACGCCAGAAGAACGAATCAATCGCCTGCTTGGCCTTGTACTTGGCTTCACGGCTCGTCGGCAGGAAGAGCGCGTGCCTGACCGTGTTGTTCAGCGAGTAGTCCGTGCCGTTTTCGAGAACCTTTGCCCACCTGACAATCGTCAGCACCGGGAAGAACACCATCGCACCGTAGCTGCTAAGCGCGATGAGCGGCAGCACGAACAGCGCGCCTCGTACGCCCAGGTACTTCAGGACCCGGGAGACGAGGAAGGTCTGCGCCAGCAGCCCCAGCAGGTTCACGTGGGCATAGAACCTGCCGTAGAAGCCGCCGATCCATTCCGCCGTGCTGTCAGGGGCACCGGGTCCTCCCGCGGCGACCATCTCGGCCGCCGTGCGTTCGACGAAGCTCGCGAGCAGAAACTCGCCGACCGTGTTGACCAGGTTCAGTACCACGATGAGCAGAGCGATGTAGAGGAGATAGCGCTGGCCGAGCACCAGCTGGAAGCCGCCTTCCGGACCGAGCGGCTGTTCGGCTGACGCCGCCGCGCGATCGTTGTGGTGGCTCCCGACGCTCTCGCGGCGATGCACCCAGAACGTCAGGCCGACGCAGGCGAACAGGCTCGCGGCCGCGATCAGCATGAGGGCATAGGGGCCGAGCGCGCCGAACATGGCGGACGCGATCTGAGCTCCGACGTACGCGCCCAGGGAGGCGCCGAGCCCCACGAGTGGGAACAGCCGCCGACCGCGTTCACTCGTGTACACATCGTTGGCGAATCCCCAGAGCTGCGCAGGGATCATGAGATTGAAGATGCCGAGCCAGATGTAGAACGCGACGCCGAGACGGACCCCGGCGCGGCCGAGCAGGTAGAACGCCACCAGGTTCGACGCGAAGAAGGCGATGACGACCGTGATGAGGCGAAGCCGGTTGACGCGAGCGGCGAACGCCCCGTAGAGCGGTACGATGACGAGCAGCAACAGTGCCTGCGCGGCAGCCGAATAGCTCTGGGCGACCGCACCGCTTTCGCTGAGGATGAGCGATTGCCGTACCGGCCTGAGGATGTAGTAGAGCGCGAAAAAGCTGAACAGGTTCAGTGTCAGCAGCAGCGCCGTGGCGCCTTCTCCGGGCTGCACGTCCGTGACGACGGACAGGGCGCGGTCGAGCCAGGTCTTCGCACGCGGACGCTCGAAGGCGACGGGGTTGGTCACGAAAGGCTCCAGGGCGGGCTCAGGAGAGGGTCAACGTGCGGCCGGGCACGTCCGCCTGGGCGTCGCCGATCGTCAGCGGTCCCGTCAGCTCGGGGAGGTGGGTCTCCCACCAGCGCTTCGCGGATTCGTCGGTCCAGCCGTTGCAGGAGCGGCAGGCACAGGCCAGCCGGAACAGCTCCTCCGCGTTCTGCGGGCGGCTCCGCGGGTCCTTCTCGAGGCAGGCGAGCACCAGGTCGTCGAGCTCCCGCGGAATCGGCAGTTCGGTCCGCTGCGACGGCGGCACGGGCGCCGCCTGGACGTGCTGCAGGAGCATCTTCATGGGCGTCTCGGCCTCGAACACGAGCTGACCCGTCAGCAGATAGTACGCCACGCAGCCGAGTGCGTAGACGTCCGCCCGGCGGTCCACTTCCGCCTCGCCGAGAATGATTTCGGGGGCCATGTAGGCCGGAGTCCCCGTGGTCTTGTGGTCCATCGTGACGAGCGTCTGCTGGAGGGACCCCGGGTAATTCACCTTGACGAGCCCGAAGTCGAGCACCTTCACGAAGTCGTACTCGAGTCCCATGCGGCAGAGGTAGATGTTCGCGGGCTTGATGTCCCGGTGCACGAGCCCGCGCGCGTGCGCGTCGGCGAGCGAATGGCACACCTGCCGCAGCAGGAAGATGGCGCGGTTGGCGGGCATCGGCCCGAACGTGCGCACCACGAACTCCAGATCGCGGCCGGCGAGCAGCTCCATGACGTAATAGAACGTGCCCTCGTCGGTCATCCCGAAGTCGAAGACCTGAATCGTGTGCGGTGAGCTGAGGGCCGCCGTCGCCCGGGCCTCGCGCTCGAACCGGCGAAGGATCATTCGCGCTTCGGCCTCGCTGCCCGCGCCGAGCACCTCGGGGCGGACGAGCTTCACGGCGGCGTTCCGCGCCAGCAGGCGATGCTCGGCGCGCCAGACCTCGCCCATCCCGCCGTGTCCCAGCAGCTCGACGAGCCGGTAGCTGCCGAGATCCTGGGCCTCGCGCAGCCGGCGGCCCAGGCGCTGGAAGACGTGCGAGGGCAGCGTCGCCACGATGGCGCAGGTGTAGTTCGGCAGGTACATCACGAAGGTGTTGAGGAGCGTCGGGACCTCGCCGCCCGTCTGGTACCGGAGCCACACGGCCAGCGGGTCCATGGACGCGCCGGCCAGCGAAGCGATCAGGATCGTTCGCGGCGTCGTCCCGGCCACCATCGAGAACACCAGGATGACGACCGCGTTCCAGGACACGTACATGGCCGGGACCTTCATCGGCAAGTAGGTCCAGGCGTTGATGACGGCCACGCCGAACGCGTTGAGGAGCATGTAGCCGAGCGCGACGTCGACCTTCGTCTGCGAAGTGTGGCTCGAAAAGCGCACGTAGCCGAACATCAGGATGGCCGCCACGATGCCGAGCACCTCGATGAGGGTCACGAGCGGCGTGGGAACGAACGTCGTGTCCGCGATCCGCAGGAGGACGAGATCGAGGAGCAGGCCGACCGTCCACAGCCCCGCGCCGATGCCGGCAAAGAGGGCCAGGCGACGGACCTGGTCCGTCATCATCTCGTCCGGCAGGCGGCCGGACGGCTGACTGTCGCGCCCGACCGTCCACGAGGTCGGGGTGTGGCGGGCGATGAGTTTCCTGACGTCGGTCATGAGTGGCCCTGCGTCCGGTCGACGTGACGCTTGAGCGCCTGGATGTTCAGCATAATGGATTCATTCGATCGGATGAGATCCGCGAGGATCTCCTCGCGCGGACGCGTCGTCCGGGAGGGCGGCCGCGAATCCTCCAGAAACGGCCACAAGCGGGTGCGAATCCCGGGCGGCA
>Ga0326597_10015056_pt1 | contig 10122 bp, 12 predicted proteins | sample RVTome_12_FD_203789 | JGI IMG/M metagenome (GOLD analysis project Ga0326597, IMG submission 203789) | Soil microbial communities from uranium-contaminated site in the Upper Colorado River Basin, Wyoming, United States - RVT100D185 | ecosystem: Environmental > Terrestrial > Soil > Contaminated >...
CTCAAGGCGGGCGGGCGTAATTCGCCCAGGCTTCTCAATCGGCATCGAGCTGCCTGAATCAAGCCCTCAACCTCAACACCGCTCGGTGTAACCCCGCTCGGCGGGCAAGCGAAGGAAGGACTTTCCCAGAAGCAAGCTCGTAGGAACGCCGAAATGAGATCCGCCGACGACATTACGTGATGCCGCGCCGGCAAGCGGGCAGGTTTAAAGAAAAAAATTAAAAAGGGTTTATGCGACGCTATGGCGTCGGGAACGGGCAGCTTTTACACGGAATGTAAAGGATGCCCGTTTTGCTTTGATCCCAAGTAGAGTCTTTCTCAACGAGCGGGATTCACCGTACTCAGCGCAGCAGTCGCCCATAGCCGTCGATTGGAATTTGCATCCTCAGAGTCCTTAGCACCCACCACAACGATGCCGCGGTGCTGGAGACCACCGAGCGCTTTCCAACCCGACATAAAGTGCTCCGTTTTTTTGCTGTCTGGAGATTTTTTACCTGGACATTTATTAGCGCAAGCGGATCGCGATAGAAAGGGTACAGGACGGGGGTTGCCTCATCTTTCCCTCCACCCAATAATATGGGTGAGAATCGACCGAAACGCTACCCTGCGAATACTTCTTGTTGCTTTCGAGCTGCCGAGGCCTTAAAATTCAAACCAAGCCAGTGACAAAGACTAATGGAATGAGTCGTTCCCATCATCAAACCAGAGGAGAAAAGGCGAGATAGCAATGAAACTTTTAGCTTCGATATTTAAGGCTCTTACCCGAATAAAAGAAATGCAAAAGTTTAACATCGGTAGTTATTTTCGACTCATCGCGGTGACGGCTTTTTGGGTGCTTCTTGGCCTTGCATACGGGGCCGGTGCCGAGGTCCAGGAATTTAACCGGCGCGCGACTGCCACGGCGCAGATCATGGCCGGTATCGCTCCGGCGGGAGGCGATCCGGCCCTGGATCGGTTCACCAGGCTCGACGCTTTCGCGGAGCATCAAAAATTGATGGCCGCTCAATGGAGTCAAGTGCGCGGCCGAATCTCGGCCATTCAAACTTGGCGTTCCCAGGAAGTGAAAATCTCTGGCGCGGCCCAAAAGACGCTTCTCTATCCATTTAGTGGACCGGACTTCCTTAACGCATACGCGTTATTTCCAGAACACTCACAGTACATACTCTTCAGTCTCGAGCGTCCGAGCTCACTGCCGGATCTCGAATCTGTCACGCCGGGTCAGTTCGGCAAATTGCTCGAGGATGTCCGAAGCGCGTTCCGCGACATTTTTCAGCGTAATTACTTTATAACCGACTACATGAACAAACAGCTTACAACTCCCTGGATTCGCGGCACCGTGCCGGTGATGGCGACCATGATGGCCCTTATGAACCTGCGTATTGTACGGATTGAACCGGTGGATCTCTTCCCTGAATTGACCCGGGTCTACGAGGCTCGGGAGGCCGTCAAACACCCGCGCATGATCATGCGTGGGACGCGCATGGTTTTCGTCGGTGCTAGCGGCGGCGCGCAACAGCAGTTGTACTATTTTTCGGTGGACGCCACCGACAAAGCTCTGGAATTCTATCCCGGCTTTTTAGATTGGGTCGGGCAGCACCGGCCCGCCAGCGCGCTGCTCAAGTCAGCATCCTATTTGCTTCATGACAATCAGTTCGAAAAAACCCGCAACATGGTTCTGGCGGCCGCGGACTACGTGGTTCAGGACGATACGGGGATTCCCTATCGTTTTTTGCGCCAGGCTCCGTGGCAAATCCGCTTGTATGGGCGGTACAATAAGCCGATCAAGTCATTACGCTATGGATATCAAGCCGACCTCGAAGGGGCTTACAAAGAAAAGTCAGATCTCGCCGAGTTGCCGTTCCCCTTCGGTTATCACTGGCGCGGCAAGCAATCCGGTTTGATGATCGCCAACCGCTGACACTCGACTCCGTGCCGAGGCGTGTATTAACATGGGCCTGTCTCGTTTTCATGGCCGCTAGTTGTAGTGTCCCGCGAGTCAGCCGCCGCACTTTCCAGACCAGTGACGGCGTCGCCCTCTCCGTGCTCGAAGCCGGCAGGGAACACTCAGGCGACCGGCACCTCAAAATCGTCTTCGTTCCAGGTTGGTCTATGCCAGCCACCTTGTGGCGCAAGCAACTGAAGGCGCTGGGCGGAAGCTACCATGTCTTGGCAATCGATCCCCGCGGCCAAGGGGAATCGCAGGTCCCGCCAGCCGGTTACACAGCGGAGCGGCGCGCCGCGGATCTAAGCGATTTCCTTCAATCGTTGTGGAGCCCCACGGGCACGCCCGTGGGGCGGAATCCTGAGCGAGAGCCCCGGGCCAAGGCCGGGGCTCGTGTCGAAGGGTCCAACGTGCTGTTGGTCGGTTGGTCCCTCGGCGCAATAGAGTCGCTGCAGTACGTGCAGATGTTCGGCGCGGATCGGCTCGCGGGCCTGGTGCTCGTCGATAGCTCCGTCGGCGAAGAACCCGCGCCGCCGCCCGGAGGAGCCTTTACGCAGCGCTTGCGCGAGGAACGGGACAAAATGCTCGAGGAATTTGTCCGTGCCATATTTGCTAAGCCGCGCCCGGACGGAGAAATCAACGCCTTGGTGCAGCAGGCTAAGAGACTGCCTCTCGAAGAGAGTCTCGCGTTGTTGTCCTATCCCTTCGAACGCACGCACTGGCGGCGCATCGCCCACGGTTTCACCAAACCGCTTCTGTACGTAGTAACACCGCAGTTCGAAGCGCAAGCGCGGAACTTAGAGAAAAATCGGCCCGCCACTCAGATCGAAATTTTCAAAGACGCCGGTCACGCGCTTTTCGTCGATGAGCCGGAACGGTTTAACTCGCTGCTCGCACAATTCGCGGCTCGGCTTGTACGTCCGTAGGGTATTTGAGCGCCCCTTCATCTCCGCCAACCGTTACATCATTCCATCTTAATCCGCCAGTCCGACAAACCCCACTCCTTTTATTTCACCGGAAAAAAGTGTATAGCGCGGGAACGAAGAGTTTTGCAATAATTCCCTAAGGTCAGGAAAAAACCATATGTCCCCTAGCGCATTTCTAACGACAAAAGAAGTGGCCCGCTACCTACGAGTCAATGAGTATACCGTTTATCGCCTTGTGACCCAGAAAAAACTCCCTGGCGTCAAGGTGGGTTCTCAATGGCGCTTTAAACGGAGCATCTTGGAGCGATGGCTGGAAAGCCAACTCAATCCACCGCGCGAACAATGAGACGCATTCATTTATCCCACCATCTAACGAACGTTCCGGTCATCCAGCACATTATAGCGTCTGCTAGCTGTTCCCCGGTATCCGGTTAAACGCTGCCAGTCTTCGCTTCCTCCCGCAAGAATTTCTTAACATGTTGCATGAGGTCGATCATCTTGATCGGTTTTAAGAGAAATTCATTGCATCCGCCCTGAAGCGCTTTCGCTTTTATATGGGGAAACGTGCTCATCGCGACTATGGGAATGTGGTCGGCCTCGGGTTTTTGTCGCAGGGTAAGAACGAAATCCAGTCCGTCCATGTCGGTAAGTTCCATTTCCAGCAAAATTAGATCGGGCTGGCACTCCTTAACCTTTCTGAGTCCTCCCGTGCCGGTAACCGCAACAATTGGTCTCAATCCGGCAAACATGATCTGCTTGACCAAAAGCTGCGTATAATTTGGCTGTTTTTCGATTATGAGTACGGTCTTATCAAGCTTTGCGCCCATGTAGAGGTTACCGCCTGCTGGTAGGGAAGGAGCAACAACCGTGCCTGCACAAGGTAAGAAATAGCCCATCAGAAATCACCGTTTAGAACCTTTATGGGCGTAGAATTTCCTGGAAAATCCGCCGCCAAGCGTACAAAAAGGTGCAGAAAATTGGCTGCAACGGCTAGCCGAGAGATGGTAAATCTATCCGATCACCACAGGTTGAGAATCGATCTGAGGCAGTCACTTTACCGCGAGGCATTCGGAATTCCACCAGTCTGAACTGCCTGGGTTTCCAGTGAAGGAATCCCTTGGCGCGCCCGGAAGGGTTTCGAACCCCCAACCCCCGATCCATAGTCCGTCTTCTCCCCGCTGTTTTTCTCCACCTCCAACACCATCCCCACCAACTGATGCTTGTCGTTGCCCTCTTGCGTGATCTAATATTTCAACTTGCCCGCGTATCCAGTCATCTCGCCGTACCCCTTACCGTGTACGGGCTTGTTCCGCAGAGTTCCCCGCACCTCCACCGCTCCCTCCCAATAAGTCACCCGCGTGCTGCGATTTGTAATCAGCTCTTGTTCGGGAAACGCCGGCGTAATTTCTAATTCGATCTCCTCGCCCGGAATGGAAACCTTCCACTTCATCGGATAGTCGCCGCCGCTTTTTGGACTCTTCCAGCGCTCCGACACGTCGATGCGGAAGTCTTTCAACGCGAGATGCTTGGTCGTACCGTCGGCTTGGACGATTGTACCACTCGAATACGGATCGGCCGAACCGTCTTTGCGGCGCATGAGATAGAGCATCAGTTCGGTATTATTATCGAGCTGCATGCTGAACCAATCCCAGCCGACCTGGTCTTCTCTGAGCTGGTTGCTGCCGAACTCGTGGTCCATCCAGCTTAGGCCGCGAACTTTCTCTTTCTTGCCGTCAACGGTTACCTCGCCGTCGGTCCGCATGCGAGTGAGTGAGTAATAGTAAGACGCGTGTCCTTCACCCTCCCCTTTCGGACTTAACCCGTTGAGGCCGTGGAGCACCGGGGGCTTAAGCGATCGCAGCGCAAGCCGCAATGCAATGCCTCGGTCGCTTACATGAATAACGTGATTCTCTCCATCGCCCTCGACTTTCCAATCTTCGTTCCAAACCAGATAGCGATCGGTCGCCGCGCCGCCCTTATTATCGAACCCTCGGTTGATGCGCTCGCGAAAATGAAATCGTTTCTCCGCGATGTTCGAGAGGGCGAAATGGGCCATGTAGAGATCGGTGAAAATGATGGGGTGGTCCTTATTTATTTCGTCCTGCCGATCGCGCAAGCCGAAGCGGAAGAACGTAACCTGATAGCCGTAACGCTTGCCGCTTTCAGTCTCCAAGTGACCCGTGTAGTACCACCACTCCGTTCTGAAATCGGGGTGCGAGTAATGATCGACCGGAAAGGACAGTTTGCGCCCCGGCAATGCAAACTGGTAAGTAAAGCTTGCAGCGATCAGCCAACAGGCGATCAGCCCGATGGAGCGCAAACATAAACGTCGATATGTATTTCGCCGCGACGTAATTTGTAGTACCTTTTCGACTAGTGCTACAGGGAACCTATGGAAAAACAATACACGCGCGAAACCTTGCTGACAACAGTGACGGAATTGCAGAAAAAGCTTGGCTCGTCGACTCTTTGCATCATCGACACGCGCGCCGCCGAGGACTATGCCAAGGGCCATATTCCCGGCGCGACCCACTTCGATCTCTTCGGCTTGAGCCTGATCGATACCACCGACGCACCGCTCAGGGCGTTCATGTTCATGATCCACCATGTGCTCGAACTACGCGGCGTCAGCGAAGCGAAAGAAGTCGTTTTCTACGGCGACAACTCCGATATGCGCGCGGCGCGCGGCGTGTGGTTTTTGGAATACTACGGCCACCCGAAGGTGAAGATGCTCGACGGCGGCTTCAATGCCTGGCAAGCCGTCGGGGCTCCGGTCACAACCGCGGGCGGAGCGCCAAAGCAGGCGAAATTCAAAATTGCCGAGAGACGCGAAGTCTTGGCCACAGCCGATGACGTGCTTCAGTCGCTTAACAAAAAGGAGATCGCCATTCTCGACACTCGCAGCGTAGGCGAATACCTGGGCACGCATGTGCGCGCGGCGCGCGGCGGCGCGATTCCGGGCGCGATTCACATCGAGTGGACGGACAATCTGGGCGCCGACGGCAAATTCAAGACGGACACGGAGCTGATGGCGATGTACAGCAAGGCTGGAATCACGCCGGACAAGGAAGTCATCTCCTACTGCCAGGGCGGCTACCGCGCTGCCCATAGCTATGTCGCCCTGCGTTTCCTCGGCTTTCCCAAGGTGCGCAACTACATCGGCTCTTGGAAGGAGTGGGGTGATCGATTAGACTTGCCGATTGAAAACCCGCAAGGCAAGAGATGAATCGACTCGCGCGATCTTGCAGCTTCGTTGTCGCGCTTCTGGTCTCCGTGTCGCTTCATGGCCGCGCCGCCGGTGGAGCTGAATTCAGGAAAGTAACTCTCTCCTACTCCGCAGTGAGCATGACCTGGTTTCCGGTGAAAATCGCGGTGGAAAAAGGTTTCTTCCGCAGCGAAGGACTGGAGCCGCAACTGATTCAAATGAACGGGAATGTCGCCACCGTAGCACTGGCCAATGGGCACATTGATTTCTCCTTGAATATCTCGCCGGTGCTCAACGGCGCGATGCAGGGGCTGGGAACGAAACTCGTCGCGGCGCTCACTTCGCGGCCGCTGTTTGCTCTTGTCGTGCGGGCGGAGATCACCTCGGCCGCCGATTTGAAAGGTAAAGTTTTCGCCGTCAGCTCCTTCGGCAACACCCAGGCGATTCTCACGGAAAAACACTTGCAGCACTTAGGACTCAAAAAGGGCGAATATCAATTGCTGGCGATGGGCGCCACGCCGGCGCGAATCGCCGCCATGGAGAAAAATATCGCCCAAGGGAGTTTGATGCCCCTGCCGGCAAACGTTCAGATGGAGAACAAGGGCTATCGTCTGCTCGGCAACACCGCCGAAATCGTCGCTCTCCCGATCGCCGGCCTCGGTGTCCATGAAGATAAGATCCGAAAGGACCCCGATTTGATCAAAAGAGTCATTCGCGCCTTGCTCAAGAGCCTGCAGCTCCTGCAAGTTAATCCTAAGGAGACGACAAAAATCTTAATGAACTGGACCCGGGCGGCGGAAAAGGACGCAGTGCGTTCCCTCGATCTCGCCGGGCCGGGGTTCAGCAAAAACGGCTTGCTGACCGACGATGATCTCGGCATCGAATGGGGCTTCATTCAGCGACAAACCAAGAAAACCAATGTGCCGGTTGCCGCCGCCCATGACATGTCGCTGCTCAAAGAGGTGCAGCGGGAATTCGGCATGCAATAAATCGATTGCTACATTTCAGGATCGATTTTGGTTTCGCGTCTCGGGTTACAGGCCAAATTAGCGACCGCAAAAAGGAGAGACGATCGTGCGCACCCTCGACCTGCTCGCCAGCGACTCATCCCATCTGCCCTTTCTCTACGTTTTTAAAGAATCCAAAGTCATGGAGAAATACGGCTACGAAATCGATCTCCATATCGTCGGCGGCGCCAAAGCGCCCACCATGGCGCACCGCGCCAAGCTCGCCCTCGCCGGCGAAATCGATTTTCTGAGCGGGCTGCATCATGAAACCTATCGCGAGCGGGCCAAGGGCGAGAAACGCCTCACCTATCTTGCCCAGGCGCAGAATAATTGGGATGACCGGTTGGTCGCGTCGCCGGCAATCAAGAGCATCGAAGACCTCAAAGGCAAAAAGATCGTTTGCCACTCCAAGGCGCCCTGCGTATCCGGCAATCTGCGCGCGGTGCTGGAAACCTGCGGCCTCGCTCCCGGGGAGATCAACATGGACGTGATCGACGACACGTCCGGTAAATTCTTAGATTTCGTCGATGAAATTAGTTCCGGCAAAGCGGCGGCGGCGCTGGTGGACATGCCTTTCGATCTCTATGGCGTCAAAAAGGGGCTGCACGTCGTCGCGCTGCCCGACCGTCCGGTGATTCACAACACCACGCTGCTCGCCACCTCGGACTATATTGCGGCCAATGAAGAAACCGTCTACGCCTTTCTTAAGGGTTTCATCGAGGCGCTGCATTTTTTCAAGACGCAACCCGAAAGAGTCGTCCCGATTCTTAAGAATAACCTGGCAAAACGCTACGGTCTGAACGACGACGAGTACTACGTGCATCTGCAACGCGAATGGGCTAAGCTGCTTTCGAAGAAACCCTATCCTTTGCCGGCAGCGATCCAGAACGTCTACGATCTTGACGTCGGCAAAGATCCCAAGATGCGCCACATCGGCCCGATGGAGCCCTGGGATCTGCATTATCTGCGCAAGATTGACGATAGCGGCTTCATCGACCGGCTCTACAGCTGGTGACCTGGAACTGCCGTATGGGTCGAGACACGCTTTCACAGCGAAGCGTAAGGACCGAACTGAGCGGCGAACGCAGCGCTGAAACGAAATACTCCATGAGACGAATTATTGCCTGCGATAAATTGCCTTGACACGCACCGGCGATCTTGTTACATAAAAAAGACTTTTGGGTCGAGGGCGACTGAGAGACATTGCTTCCAGGGGGGGATAGTGGAAAGAGAAGAGGATCTGTTGAACAGCAAGCAAGTTGCCGTCATTTTGGATTTAAGCCCGGACACAGTCAACGAATTCGCCCGCAAAAATATTCTTCCCGCTTTTAAGAAGGGGAAACAGTGGAGATTCCGCAAGCGGGATATTTCGATCTTCAACAAAAAAGCGAACAGCGGTATCCGCGACGCCTAGAGGCGCTACTCCAGTTTAGGACGACATCATGGGTGAAATCGAGGCGCACGAGAGCAAACTTTATGCGGAATTCGCTCCCCTTTACGATAAGATTTTCGGCAAAATCTTTTATTCGCGGTTGGAATCGGTCATAGAGGAACTCGAGATTCCGCCCGGCGCAAAAGTCTTGGAAGTGGGCGCCGGCACGGGCACATCTTTTCCGGCCTACCCCACGCACTGCCAGGTCACGGGAATCGATTTGGCTCCCGACATGTTGGCGCGGGCCCAGCGCAAGATTCGTGAAAACGGCTGGACGCATCTAACCGTGATCGAGATGAACGCCCTGGACCTTGATTTTCCCGACAACAGCTTCGACTATGTTATGGCCTTTCATGTCGTCACCGTCGTGCCCGATCCGGTCCGCATGATTGCCGAAGCTAAGCGAGTCTGCAAACCCGGGGGTAAGATCGTCATCGTAAATCATTTCACCAGCGATTTTCCCCTGCTGGGGACTCTGACCGAGGCGTTGGATCCCGTCACCCGTTGGTTGGGGTGGCGAACGAATCTCAGATTGAAGCCGTTTATCGAGACTACGGATCTCACCGTCGAAAGGGTGTACAAGCTCTCCAAAGCTTCGCTCTACACTGTCTTGCACGGCACTAAAGAAAAGAACGGCTTTCACCCCAGCCGCAAACATTAGGCAGGCGCTTGGACCGCAACCAAAACTTTCGCGATCGTTAAGTATTCTTCAGAGCGATTCCTTCGAGGACGTTGGCCACGTCTTCACACCGATCGATGGCGTTCTCCATCGTTTCGTAGGTTTTCCCCCACTTGAGACTTCCAGCGGATTATTGTTAGGCTCGAATAACTTGGCAACGGCGGCCCGGTTAAGATAATCCCCTTCATTCTCAAGACGATTGATTTCGGTGCAATGTTTAATAATGGCGTCAGCCTGTTTAAGCCGGCGCAATTGACGAACGCCTTACTCCAGCTCCCTCGTCGTCTTCAATAGGACGCCGGAATCAGAATGGCTTCCTCGGTCGTCTTGTCGATCTTGAAGAGAAATAGCCTTTCGGAGCAGGCCTCGATGTAATCGAGCACGTCATCAAGCGAGGTGATGAGATCGTGAATATCCTCCTATTTTCGAAATACCCCGGACGGATGGCGAATAGGAGGATAGCGGCGGAGTTGTACGCTCGAAACGGAATCATGATCGTCCCCCTCGGTGCGCCACAGCTAAAATAGCCACCCGAAAGTGTTCACGGCGAACAAAAAAAGAGCGACGACGCGGAGATCTCGATGGGGGCGGCGAGGCAGATATCAACGCGGCAGGTCTTTTGAGTTTTCTTTTTTTACTTCCTTTTCGCCTTCTTCGGTTTCGTCGCTGCTGACGCCTTTTTTGAAGTCGCGAATCGCCTTGCCCAAGCCGCTGCCGATCTGAGGCAGCTTGCTCGGACCGAAAATCACCAGCGCGATGACTAATATCACCAACAGTTCTTGAAGTCCGAGTCCAAACATAGGTCCTCCTAGCTTTTGCGCTTCACCGCGAAGAATACCGCGTTATCCCCCCGCTGCACAAGCAGCAAAATGCGGTCGCCGCGCCGGCCTTGGCGCAGCGCGAGTTGAAAGTCCTTGACGTTGTTGACCGGG
>Ga0326597_10015057_pt1 | contig 10122 bp, 5 predicted proteins | sample RVTome_12_FD_203789 | JGI IMG/M metagenome (GOLD analysis project Ga0326597, IMG submission 203789) | Soil microbial communities from uranium-contaminated site in the Upper Colorado River Basin, Wyoming, United States - RVT100D185 | ecosystem: Environmental > Terrestrial > Soil > Contaminated >...
CCCACTACACAGACAGGGTCGACGCACGAAAAGGGTGATGTCGGAGCCGGGTACCCTCTGGGTGAGCTCGCCTGCATGTACCTCTGTTGTGGCTACACCCGTGGCGTTACCGCCATCAGCGTACAACTCGAGGCCAGTGTGACTGGCTAAGTCTTCACTGTAGGACTCTTTCATTCCCTACTCCAAGCCGGTTTATCCCGGCGCTTTCCTGTGTCCCCGCGTTGTTCCCCCTGGCGGACGAATTCACGGACGCACCCTGGCGACTTTGATGAACCGCTAGGGTGTTGATCGGTGGGGATCGCGCCTTGAGCCGAACGCTCATCATTTGATCGGAATCGTATAGCTTATCGCGCCGATCGGTTCGTTCTTCTTGACGTTCTTATAGTTGTCGTGGCACATGACGCACTTTTCGAGCACGACCGGGATCGGTGTGGCCGCACGTAAGTAGCGTTTGCCGTCCTTTTCGATCACTTCCTCGTGCCATGATTCGCCAGCTTTCAATTGCTTCACGGCGGCTTTCTCGAAATCGTCCTGGGCGGCGTTCTTTTCTTCCAATGGCTCGCCGCTGGCGTCGAGCAAACGTACTTGGTGCCAACCCTTCTTGCCGACCGCGTCGAACAGCGCGATGGCGGCGGTACCGGCCGGCAAGTCGTTCTCGTCGTTTACATAATGAGTCGTGATCAACACGACGGCCGTCTTGTAGACGTCGTCGAGCATCTTCACCGTCTCGCGAGTCCGTTCGAGAGCGCGGTCCTTCTTTTTCTTGTCTGCGGCGTTGCTTGCGTGTGGCGGTGACCAAGCTATCGCGGCAACCGCGACCGCGCATACCGTGACAATGATCATTCGCTTGAGGTTCTTCATGGTGAGCCTTTCTTCAGGAAGGAATCGTGTCAGGCGGGAACAAGAAGAAAAACACCACACTTCCTTCCGCCTGGGTTGTCGGGAACGACACGAGGAAGAGTGGGCGATCTAGCCATCGTTGGTGCAACTCCAGAAAACGCGTGGCAACCCAAGCTAACACAAACACACTTGACAGTTAAAGTAAGTTCCGACAATATGGATGTCAAGGTCTTCAAATCTTGATGCGAGCGATAGGCGTTAGCGTGTACTCGGCTGACAGGCTGTGAAGGCTCCCGCCACTGACCCCCATCTGTATCAATTCTCAATGAGATTCGTGTTGAAAACTGACTACGAACGTACTGACAACGGAAGGCTCGTCATAATATGAGTTTCTCGACCTACACTTCCGCCGACTTTGCCATCAGTCCGCTAATGTTCTATTACGAGGTCACGCGCGCCTGCGACCTAGTTTGCAAGCACTGTCGAGCGTCGGCACAAGCGTGTTCGCATCCGGAGGAACTCACGACCGACCAGGCAAAAGCGTTGATTGACCAGATTGTAACATTCCCTCACAAGCCGAATCTGGTGTTGACCGGGGGCGATCCGCTGAAGCGGTCGGACATCTTCGACTTGATCCGCCATGCCGTCGGTGCCGGCTTGCAGGTTGCACTGACGCCGTCCGCGACGCCGCTGGCGACGCGTGAAGCGTTGCAGGAGGCGAAGGAGGCCGGTATCCGCCGCTTGGGGATCAGTCTTGATGGTGCAGACGCGAAGACCCACGATGCTTTTCGCGGTTGGGAGGGGAGCTTCGATCGCACGATGCGAATGATGATCGACGCGCGGCAACTGGGGCTGTCGGTTCAAATCAATACGACAATTACGCGTCGTAACTTCGAGCAGATCGATCATCTGGCAACCTTGCTTTCCACCCAGGGCATCGCGATGTGGTCGGTCTTCTTTCTGATTCCGGTTGGACGTGGGATCGATGAAGAGCGGATTTCGCCGGAGCAATACGAAGAGGCGTTCGAGCGACTGTGGATTCAAGCGGGGCGGCAGCCGTACGGCATCAAGACGACCGAGGCTCCGCACTATCGACGATTCGTCTTGCAACGCCAGGGAGACCCTCTGGCAGGGCCTACCGTGGGAAGGAGTTCCAACCTGCCGCGAGACGGTGGCGGTGATCGGCAGCTTGGAAACCTGCCTCGCACGCAACTTCCCTCGCGAGACCGCGGGCATCGCGCACCGCTCGGTGTTCGCGACGGCAATGGCATCATGTTCGTTGGCCATACCGGCGAGATCTTCCCCGCCGGATTCCTGCCTATCGAGTGCGGTCGGTTCCCGCAGGCTTCTGTTGTAGACGCTTATCAGAATCATCCCACCTTCCTCGCTCTCCGCGATCCCGGCCAATTCGGTGGCGATTGCGGCGTGTGCGAATACCGTTACATTTGTGGTGGCAGTCGTAGCCGCGCGTACGCAGTTACCGGAGATCCGTTGGCCGGCGAGCCCGATTGCGTGTACCAACCGGGCCAGGTTCCGACTATCCAGTTAGGCGCAGGCGCAACATGAGTTTGTTCGGTCGTAAGAAACGGTTGATCGACTACGCGAGTTGTGCCGGGTGAGCGGGCAAGTTGCCCGTGAATGGGCTCGCGCAGGTCGTGCGAGGCTTGCCGGAGTTCGACGATCCTAATCTTGTGATTGGTACCGATGGTGCCAGCGATGCCGGTGTGTATCGGCTGCGAGATGATCTGCTGATCGTTCAGTCGGTCGACTTCTTTCCTCCGTTGGTCGACGATCCTTTCGTGTTCGGCCAGATCGCGGCGGCAAACTCGCTGAGCGACATCTATGCCATGGGGGGCGACCCCATCACCGCGTTGAACGTCGTTGGCTTTCCGGATGATCAGCTCGGACTCGACGTGCTCGGCGAAATCCTCCGCGGCGGGGCGGAGCGAGTTCAACTAGCGGGGGCGGTGATCGTCGGCGGCCACACCGTTCGCGATACAGAAATCAAGTACGGCTTGTCGGTCACCGGAGTCGTGAAGCCAGAACGGTTAATGACGAATCGCAATGCCCAGCCAGGCGACGCACTGGTATTGACCAAACCGCTGGGGACGGGATTCGTGACGACGGCGTACAAAGCAGGCCGCTGTCCCAATGCGACTTTGGCTGCCGCCATCGAAAGCATGATCCAGTTGAACGTCATCGGTCGCGATGCGGCTCGGCAGGCGGATGTTCGCGCGGCCACCGACATCACTGGATTCGGATTGGCCATCCACGCTTCCGAGATGGCTCAGGCGAGTGGCGTGACGCTTGTGTTGGAACTGGACAAGATCCCGATCCTGACAGGTGCTGAAGCATTAGTCGAACGAGGCTTCAAAACGCGGGCCAGCGCGTCGAACCGGCAGTTTGCCGAGACGCTGATGAGGGTAGAGGGCAAACCAGATCCGATCCACATGGAACTCGCCTTTGATGCGCAAACCTCCGGTGGGCTGTTGATGAGTGTCCCGGCTGACAAGGCGGAGTCCGTCATCCGAACCGTCCGAGCGGCAGGGGCTCACTCCGCGTGCATCGTGGGTTCGGTGATAGCCAGGCAAGCGGAGTGCCTGATTCTACGTGGAGAAACGTGAAGTAGTCCAAGCTCTTGAACTTGAGGACGGACAAGCTCTCAGCAGTCAGCGTCAGCCACCAAAGCCGAGCGCCGACTGCTGATCGCTTTCGCTCTACTTCTTATGAGCCTTGTGGCAAGCGGCACAGGCTTTTGTCATCGCTTGGAACGCTCCCTGGGCACCCTCGGCATCCTTTGCTTCGATCTTCTTCAGCACCACATCGCTGCATTCTTGCAACGTCTTGGCGGCACCAGCCCAGTCTGCATCCGGACAACGTCCATCCGCCATCAGGATATGGCCGGCTTCGTTCAGCAACGCGGCTTTCGTGGCTAGTGCTTCCCAGGCTTCGTCATCGGCGGGTGCCTCCTTCAATCCCGCACCGAGACCCTTGCAATTCGGCTGCACCAGCCCTCCCATTAACTGTTTGGTCAACAGCGGTCGGGACTTGCCCTTCTTGACTTGAGCAATGGCAGAAAACGAGAACACCGCCACTGCCAACAGCGGCAAGGCAACAAGTAGGAACTTCTTCATGGTTGCAATCTCCTCATCGTTGGGGATGAAGACGCGACATACGAGAATCGCGTCAAACAGATTAGCGATGCAGTATAGGTAGCCCACCGAGTAATGCAAGGATAATTAAACCTTCATGTCCGCATTCGAAAACCACACACAACGTCGCCGCCCGGCATGCGAAGCATCACGAGTTCCGCAAGCTCGTCTCACCATTCAAAACGTCGAACAACCGTTGGAATTAATTGAGCGAACCCTAGAGGTTTTTCTCGCTCCAGCAGGTTATCCTAAGTAGGAACTTTGCCCCTACTGCGCGTGGAGAATGATCGATGGCTGTGGTCGTAAAAAAGTGTCTCGGATTTCTGGCGCTGTTCGTGGCCACTTCGCTGGGAGTGCTGGTCGCCGCACAAGAGGTCCCATCGCAGGTCGCGAGTCCGCTGTCGCCGGAAGATTCTCTCCAACATTTCAAACTCCTGGACGGTCTGCGAATGGAGATCGTGGCCAGCGAGCCGCAAGTCATCGACCCGGTTGCCGTGCGGTTTGACGAGAACGGAAGGATGTGGGTCGTGGAGATGCGGGACTATCCGCACGGTCCGGCCGAAGGCGAACAACCGCGTAGTAAGATCAAGACGTTGGAAGATCGCGACGGCGACGGCTTCTTCGAGCATGTCCAAGTCTTCGCCGATAAACTGCTGTTTGTTACCGGAGTTCAACCGTGGCGCGGTGGTGTGATCCTAACGATGGCGGGCGAAGTCGCCTACATGAAGGACTCGGACGGCGATGGACAAGTCGACTTACGAGAGACGTGGTACAAGGGCTTTGCCCAGGAGAACTCACAATTGCGGGCCAATCACCCGCGTTTCGGGCTGGACAACCACATCTACATCTCGAACGGTTTGCGCGGAGGTTCCGTGGTCGATGCTCGCAAACCGGACAGCAAGGTCGTTGCGCTGAACGGAAAAGACTTCCGCTTCGATCCAAGCAGCTTCGAGTTCGAGGCGCTAACCGGCGTCGGCCAGTTTGGTTTGACCTTCGACGATTTCGGCAATCGCTTTGTTTGCAGCAACCGCAATCCGCTGATTCAGATTGTCCTCGAAGAGCGTTACATCGCTCGCAATCCGTCCTACGCTCCGCCGGCGGCGGTTCATGACGTCGCGGCCGCCGGCGCCGACTCGCGAATCTTCGCGATCAGCCGCGCTTGGACGACGTCGAACCTGCATGCCGGCCAGTTCACGGCGGCCTGTGGTTGTCTGATCTACCGCGGCAACGCCATGCCCGAGCGATTTTACGGCAACGGATTCACCTGCGACCCGACGGGCAATCTCGTCCACCGTGAACTTGTCGGCGCAAAAGGCGCGACGTTCTCTTCGCGACCTGCTCGCGACGGTGTCGAGTTTCTAGCATCGCCCGACGAATGGTTTCGCCCCGTTAACTTATCGGACGGCCCGGATGGAGCTTTGTATGTGGTTGACATGTATCGCGCCGTGATCGAGCATCCGCAATTCATGCCCGACGAATTGAAGCAGCGGCCCGATCTGGCGCTGGGGACCGATCGAGGCCGCATCTACCGGATCACTGCCCAAGCGAAGCCCGATCAGTATCGTTGGCCCAAACTGGCCGAAGTGGCGAGCAGCTCGCTCACGAGTTTGCTCGAGCATCCAAACTCGTGGCAGCGTGAGACGGCCGCACGCCTGTTGTACGAGCGATATGATCAATCGGCGGTCGACGGACTGAATCGCTTGATCACCAACGGCAACATTCCGGCCGCGCGAGTCCATGCTCTCTGGACGCTCGACGGACTTGGCTCGCTCGGCAACGAACAGATTCAACTCGGCCTGCGCGACGGCGATCCTTCCGTTCGAGCGCAAGCGATCGTTCTCGCTTCGGCTCGAACGACCGACGCGCCGAGCCTTCGTAAAACGATCGTCAATTTGGCTGGCGATGATTTTCCACAAGTTCGCTTTCAGGCGGCACTCGCGCTGGCACCCGTCCACGACGTCGAAGAGGTCTCCGCTTTGCGTAACATCGTCCTGGCCGATCCAACGGATTTCTGGGCGCGAAGGGCCGTTGCTATCGCCAGCGGCGATCGAAGCTTGGAACTCTTGGAGGGCATTGTCAGCCAGCTTCCCTGGGGCGGACGAGCGGCCAAGCCGGACGAGATCGAATTGATCCGCGAGTTCGTCACGCTGGCGACCGCGAGCAAGGAAGACAACGCCGAGTCGCGAGTCCTCGCCGCGATCCTCGATCTGCCGTCCAACGAACAAGCTGATCGGCTACGACGCATCGCCCTGCAAACATTTGCGGAAGCGTTGTCACGCCGTCGGACGAGCCTCGCAGCGGTGCTGAAGACGATGGTTGCCCCGCAGCATGTCGAGGCGGTTGAGGCAATGTTCGCTCAGGCCGCGGCGATTGCGGCGGACGCATCGCGAGACCCAGCGGATCGAAACGAAGCCGTGAAGCTCTTGGCAAACGACGCAGATAACCACGCCGCAATCGTTGCGATGGCTCTGTCGGAGCCAGTCCAGTCGGTGCGGGTCCAAGCGATCAACCAGCTTAGTCGCTCCGCCGACCCGCTGCCTTGGCAAGAGTTGCTGGCCAAGTTCGCTGGCCATTCGCCTTCGATTCGCCGCGCGGTCGTTGATGCTGCGCTGTCGAACGAGGCGCGCACGACGATGCTGCTCGATTCGATTGAAGCCGGTGAAATCAAAGTTGCAGAACTTGAGCCGGCACAAGTGAGTCGACTGCTAAAGCATCGCAGCACCGATCTCCGCGATCGCGCAGGCAAACTATTGGCTGCCGCCATTCCCGAGGATCGCAAGAAAGTGCTGGCTGAATATCAGGTCGTCTTTAAGATGGAAGCTGATTCAAAGCGAGGTCAAACCGTCTTTCAAAAGAATTGCGTCGCTTGCCACCGCGTCGGCGATATCGGCGTGAACGTGGCTCCCGATATCTCGGATTCACGCACGAAGACGCCAGAACAGATCTTGACCGACGTTCTGCAACCCAATCGCGCGATCGACAACAACTACATCAGCTATTCAGTGCTCACGGTCGACGGGCAAGCTCTCACGGGAATCATCGCCGCCGACACGGCAACTTCGATCACGTTGCGTCAAGCGGAAGACAAATCGGTCACTTTACTACGCACGGACATCGAGGAGATGCGGTCGAACGGAGTCTCATTAATGCCGGAAGGTCTCGAAAAGACGATCCCGCCGCAGGACATGGCGGATCTGATTGCGTTTATCAAGAACTGGCGTTATCTCGATGGTCGCACGCCGCTGGGGTCCCAGTAGGTCACTTCCGCCGGAAGTGACCTATCGGTAACACCTGTGCCCGCACGTGCGAAAAGGTCACGCTCGGCGAGCGTGACCTACTTTGAAACAAAGCACTAATACACGTAAGCGAACTCGTTCGAGTTGAACAGGACGAGACAGACTTCGGCCAGGCCACGCGTCTGGGCGTCGACGTCGGCCGGTTTTAAATCAGGTACGAAGTCGGCGTAGAGATTCAGCCGTTCCGTAAACTGGAACTTCTCGCCCGTGTTTTCTTCCACCGCTTCGCGGACGACCTCGCGCGGCGCTCTTGTCGTATCTGGCTTGATGGTTCGATGACGCTCGGTCATCGCCGACCAGTGACGAAGCCCGGCTTCCAACTCGGCTGGCGAAGGCGATCGGCCGTAGGCCACTGCGAAAACTCGGGCGATGGCGTCGTCGCGCGTGGCGGTCTCTTGTGTGACGCGAGCGGCCATGGCCAACGCTCGGTCGTAAGTGGTCTGGCTGTTGAAGAGACTGAAGACCTGAGGCGTCACCGTCGAGGCATCGCGAGCCTCGCACGAGAACTCGGGACTAGGCTCGTTAAACACTTCCATAAACGGATCGCGCAGGCCCCGAAGCCTCAATGCGTAAACGGCACGTCGATGCCGCTGGCTGGGAAGCGGAGATGGTTGCCAGGCCGACGCGAATGTTCCCATCACCATCCGAGGTTGCAAGGCGGCTTCGAGGTTGATCTCCGGCTTCGCCGGGATGCCGCCCACCGTGCGATTCAACTCGCCGGACGCGGCGAGCATGCTGTCGCGCAGTTCTTCCGCGGTCAGCCGACGTGGCTTAAAGGATGCATAACTCGTTCCGTGCGGATCCGCCAGCGCCAACGCCTCGCGATTCGGATGCTCCGTCGATCGTCGATAAGCCTGTGACATGATGACTCGACGATGCAACTTCTTGAAAGACCAGCCGTCTTCGACGAAAGTCGTTGCCAGCCAATCGAGCAGCTCTGGATGTGAAGGCTTCTTACCGGTCGCGCCGAAGTTATTCGGATTCCCGGCGAGGCCCTGTCCCATATGCCATTGCCAGACGCGATTCGCGATCGAACGCGCGACAAGCGGGTTGTGCGGACTGGCGAGCCAATCAGCGAGCGCCTTTCGACGACCTTCGATCAACAATGGAAAGCGAGACGCGGAAGGCTGAAACGACGTGTCACTTTCCTGATCCTGACCGCCGCTTTCCAGCACGCTCAACGCGCCGGGCTGCACTTTGATTGTCGGCGAAAATGGATCACCTCCCGCGAGAATCGCCGCCTGTTCAAGCTCGCCTTGTTTCATGCGATCGGCAGGCATTCGCAGCGGCGAATTCACCGAGCTCAAGTCGGGCGTGCGGCCGCTATAGACCGAAAACGCGATCGGTTCGTATCGTTCGAGTTCCCACTTCAGCCGCTCGATTCCTTTCCTGGCGATTCGCTCCATGCCATAGTCTTCCGGGGCGAATCCGGCATGTCGCGGAGGGATCTGCTGCTCGGGGATACCTTGTTGCCGGAGCTTGTTGCGAATCTGATCGTACTGCCGCACCGGGCTGCTCCCTTCGGCTCCCTCGACCAGTTCATTGAACGCCGCCGCGTCGAAACTATTCTCCTTGTACCAAGCCCGCGCCGCGTCGGTCGATTTTTGATTCAGCAGGTCGAGTTGCCGATTGAATTCTTGTTGCCGCGCGAGTAAGTACTTCCGTTCTTCGAATCCGGCGGTGTTTTCCGCGGAGAGGAAGCTTGCTGGGCGTTCCGCTATCTGGGTCGTCGCAAACACGGCTTGCATGCTGTAGTAGTCGCGAGTCGGGATCGGATCGAACTTGTGATCGTGGCACTTCGCGCACTGCAACGGATGGGAGAGAAAGACTTGCCCGATCGCGTCGGTGACATCGTCCAAAAAGCGTTGCCGGGCGACCTTGGCGACTTCCATTCCGGTCAGCTCCCACGGTCCCATGCGGAGGAACCCCACCGCGACAAGCAGTTCCGAGTTGTTTGAGTCGATCTCGTCTCCCGCGACTTGCTCGCGGATGAATTGATCGTACGGTTTATTGTCGTTAAACGATCGAATCACATAGTCACGATACCGCCATGTATTGCCGCGCTCGTAATCGTTCGCAAAGCCCGACGAATCCGCGTAGCGAACGACGTCCAACCAATGCCGTCCCCATTGCTCGCCGTAGTGCGGACTGTCGAGCAGTCGGTCCACGACCTTGGCCAGGGCCTCGTCTTCCGAAGCCGCATCGTTCACAAAAGCGGCAACTTCTTCCGGCGTCGGTGGCAAACCGGTCAAGTCATAAGTCACGCGCCGAACAAGAGTCCTGCGATCCGCGGGCGGCGCCGGAGCCAGTCCCAACTCGTTGAGCTTCTCGTCAATCAAAACATCGATCGGATTTCGTCCTTGTTCCTTCAACCTTTCTTCTCCATCCTTCCAAAGTGGCTGATACGCCCAGAGATCGGCGGGCTTGTAGCGGCGATTCGTCCAAACCTCGGACAGCCCGCCACTCGTCTTGACAAGAACACCTTCGGCTTCATGACGGCTGATGATCGCGGCAATCGTTTCTTCACTGGGCCACGGAGCCCCTTCGTTAATCCAGTCTCGAATGAACCACGTCTGCTCTTGCGTCAACCGATCGTTTTCTTTGGGAGGCATTTCGTAGTCGGAATCCTTCCAGGTCGTCGCTACATACAGCAGGCTCTGCTCCGCTTTGTCAGGGACGAGGACTTCCTTAGAGGTTTCGCCGCCAACGAGCATGCCTTCGCGACTGGTCAGGTCCAACTCACCCTGAATCTCGTCCTGGTCGTTGCCATGACAAGCGAGACACTTCGCAGCGAGTAGCGGCTTGACTTTCAAGGCAAACAGCTGCTCGCCCTT
>Ga0326597_10015058_pt1 | contig 10122 bp, 7 predicted proteins | sample RVTome_12_FD_203789 | JGI IMG/M metagenome (GOLD analysis project Ga0326597, IMG submission 203789) | Soil microbial communities from uranium-contaminated site in the Upper Colorado River Basin, Wyoming, United States - RVT100D185 | ecosystem: Environmental > Terrestrial > Soil > Contaminated >...
GCATCGCCACCGTCGCCGCCGGCGCACGGGGTTACGTCATCGGCGGCTACGTCATCGCCAGTGCAGTGCCCAATGACACCGCAACCTACCCGGCGCGCGCCGCGGCGTGGACATCGCCGGACGGCGCCACCTGGACTCGCGCGGCGGACAACGCAGACATGGACGTCGGCCTGTGCATCGACACCGGTGAGGACCCGGGCTGCGGTGGCATGCGCGCCGTCGCAGCAACTGCCACCGGGTTCGTGGCCGTCGGACATCGCCGGACCCCCGGCGACGAGGTCGTCCGGCCCGCCGCCTGGACGTCTCCAGACGGCCTGACCTGGGTCCGGTCGGACACGGGTCTCGACTTCGGGGGGACCCTCTCCGCCGTGGCGGTTGGGGCGACCGGAATCGTGGCGACCGGCTCCGGCGTCGATGCGCTCTCGACAGATGGTGCCACCTGGACCTTCGTGCCGGTCGCCGGAAACCCTTCGGACGAGAGCCGGCTCGCATCGGATGGGGGCGTCGTCCTCGGCGTGGGGTGGAGGTTCGGCGACGCGAGGCTCCAGGTCTGGCGGAGTACCGACGGACTGAGCCGCGAGCCCATCGAGACGATTTCCATCCCGAGCGATGTCCTGGGCTTCAGCTCCGCCGATATCGCCGTCCGCGGAGGTCGGGCGGTGATCGTCGCGTGGGCGATTCGGGAGTTCCCGCGCGACGGCGACGGACCACCTCCCGTCCCGGACATGAGCCTGTCCTTCCAGAGCCCCTGACGAGCAACCGACCGCCGCGAACTTGGCCGGGTTCGCGGTGGCCCGATGCACCACCCGGGGCCGGTCGTCAGTGCCCCCGACCGCACCACTGCGGCCCGCTCCGTACCCCCGGATCGACGATGGGGCTAGCACGCGCGGGACCATCCCGCGATGGCGGTGCCGGGCTCCCGGCCCGAGGCTGATAGGGCACTCATCCAGCCCTCTGCCGGCCCGCTCATCGGGCCGGTGCCGTCATACCGGGAGCTCACATTGCGCAAGACCGGCCTGGCGCTCGTCGTCGCCCTCGCCGCCGCCCTCGGCTCGTTCGCGCCGGGCGCCCACGTCCCCGCGACCCGGGCGGCCAGCGACGCCAAGGTCGTGATCATCGTCGGTGCCGTCCATGGCCAGACGAGCAGCTACCGCCAGCGCGGCGACGCCGCCTACGCCGAGGCGATCAAGCACTCGACGAACGTGGTGAAGGTCTACAGCCCGAACGCGACGTGGGCGGCCGTCAAGGCCGCCGTCCAGGGCGCCAGGGTCGTGATCTACATGGGCCATGGCAACGGCTGGCCGAGTCCGTACACGTACGACCCGCTCTTCACGACGAAGGACGGCTTCGGGCTCAACGCCACCGCGGGCAACGGCGACTACAACAACAAGTACTACGGCGAGCCCTCGATCCGGACGCTCGAGTTCGCCCCGAACGCGCTCATCCTCCTCCACCACCTGTGCTACGCGGCCGGCAACTCGGAGCCGGGCCACGCCGAGCCGACCCTCTCGGTCGCGAAGCAGCGGGCCGACAACTACGCGTCTGCCTTCCTTGCCGCAGGTGCCAGCGCGGTCATCGCCGACGGCCACTCCGGGCCCGAGTACTATCTCGCGTCACTGTTCACCACCGACCAGACGCTCGACCAGATGTGGCGGTCCGCCCCGAACGCGAACGGCAACACCTACACGTTCGACTCGGTCCGATCGCCCGGCAAGACCGTGTCCCAGGACCCCGAGAACCCGACGAGCGAGTACTACCGGGCCGCGAGCGGCACGATGTCGATCACGACCACCCAGGTCCTCGGCGCTCCGGTGCCGCCGCCGCCGCCCGCGGCCGACTCGACGTACACACCCATCAGCCCCGTCCGCCTTCTCGATACCCGAACGGGCAACGGCCTCTCCGGCAAGTTCGTGTCGCGCTCCCCGCGGACGTTCGCCGTGGCCGGCCGCGACGGGATCCCCACCGACGCGACCGCGGTGACCGGCAACCTGACCGTCACCGAGCAGACGAGCTCCGGCTTCCTGAGCCTCGGTCCGATCCCGAATGCCAGCCCGTCGACGTCCACGCTCAACTTCCCCGCCTCTGACACCCGGGCGAACAACGTCACCGTCCGCCTTTCGGCCGAGGGCGGACTGAGCGGCGTGTTCGTCGGTGCGAGCGGCGCCCGGGCCCATGTCCTCTTCGACGTCACGGGCTACTTCCGCGAGGGCACGGATGGTGCGCGGTTCACCGCCCTCGACCCCACCAGACTGCTCGACACGCGGTCCGACTTCGGCCTGGCCGGGGCCTTCGGCTCAGGCGATCCGCGGACGTTCGCGGTGGCCGGACTGGGTGGCGTCCCCGCGGGAGCGATCGCGGTCGCCGGGAACCTCACGGTCACCGGTCAGACCCGACCCGGGTTCGTGAGCCTCGGCCCCGTCCCGGACGGGGCCCCCACGACGTCCAGCCTGAACTTCCCGATGGGCGACACCCGGGCGAACGGGGTGGTGGTGCCGCTCGGCGACGGCGGGACGCTCAGCGCCGTCTACGTCTCGGCGATCCCCGGTTCGGTCCAGGTCATCTTCGACGTCACCGGCTACTTCACCACCGGGGGCTCGGGCGCCGTGTTCGTGCCGGTCAACCCGGCCCGCCTGCTCGACTCGCGAAGCGGCAACGGCCTGTCCGGCCCGTTCAGCATGGGCGACCCGCGGACGTTCAACGTCGCGGGCCGGGGCGGGGTCCCGACGGACGCGATCGCGGTCACCGGCAACCTCACGGTCGTCCGTCAGACGCGGCATGGCCATCTGGCCCTCGGGCCGTCCGTCGGCCCGGAGCCCTCGTTCTCGACCCTGAACTTCCCGACGTCAGACGTCAGGGCGAACGGCGTCGCAGTCGACCTCGGCGATGGCGGTGACCTGAGCAACGTGTACGTCGCGGGGGGCTCCGCGAGCACCCACGTCCTCTTCGACGTCACCGGCTACTTCCGCTGATCCTCGCCTAAGCGGGCGTCGGGCGGCGCACCGCACCGGACGCCACCGTACCGGCCACCTCCGGGACCATCGTCAGGCTTGGTCGGATCGCTGCCCGCGGCTACGGTGAGGCCCGCTTCCCGCGAGCGGTCGGTGGTCCCGGGGGAGCTCGACTGGCCGCCACTGTCACCGGCGCCGACCGTCATGTCGCCGCCCCGATGAGGACGTCAGTGACCCGTTCCGCTCGCCGCTCCCTCCTTGCGTCCTCGTCCCGCCACCGGCAGGTGGCCGCTCTCGTGGTCGTGGCGCTCCTCCTGCAGGCCATAGTCGCTGGCTCGGCGGCCGTTGCCCTCGGCGCCGACCCATCGGCGGAGCCGAGCCCGATCCCGACCGAGACCCTGCCGCCTGAAGAGCCCTCGGCCGAGCCCTCCAAAGAGGCGACGACTCCCGTCACGCTCGGCGGCCCCATCAGCGATGCGGATCCCTCCACCGTCGAAGTGGTCGAGGCCGTCCTGCCCGAGCCCGATCCCGGCCTCCAGCCGAGCGTCCACTACGAAGACGCGATGGCCCACGCCGAGGATCAGATCTCCTTCAAGCCGGGCGGCCCCGTGACCCGCACCCTGACCCGGGCACCTGGCACCGGCGATATCGCCGTCGCCGGCGGCACGAGGCGGCTCAAGCAGGTCTTTGGCTTCCTCCCGTACTGGGAGGTCTCGGACAGCGCGAACACGCTCGATTACCGGGTGCTCTCGACGATCGCCTACTTCAGCGTCGGATCGGACCAGAAGGGCAACCTCCTCAAGAAGAGCGCCGACGGGACACCCACGACCGGCTGGGGCGGCTTCGGCAGTGCCGCCCTGACGAACGTCATCAACAATGCCCACGCGAACGACACCCGGGTCGTGCTGACGATCACGATGTTCGCCTGGACCTCGAGCCAGGCCGAGCGGCAGGCAGCGCTGCTCGGGAGCCCGGCCGCCCGCCAGAACCTCGCCCGCCAGGCCGCCCTCGCGGTCCATAACCGCGGGATCGACGGGATCAACCTCGACTTCGAGCCGATCGCGAGCGGATACGCGGACGACTTCACGGCCCTCGTCCGGACGTTCCGGTCCGAGCTGGACGCGCTTGCGCCCGGCTACCAGCTGACCTTCGACACGACCGGCCACATCGGCAACTACCCGATCGAGGACGCGACTGCCCCCGGCGGTGCCGACGCGATCTTCATCATGGGCTACGACTACCGGACCGCGTCGGTCCCGACGGTCGGGTCGATCTCGCCGCTGGCCGGGCCGGCCTACGACATCGCCGACACGGTTGCCGCGTTTGCCGCGCGCGTCCCCGCATCGAAGCTCATCCTCGGCGTGCCGTACTACGGGCGCGCCTGGTCGACCGAGACCGACGCCGTCAACTCGAAGAACATCTCCGGCGAGCAATACGGTTCGTCGAACACCGTCATCTACACGACCGCGATCGAATACGCGGCCACGAATGGCCGGCGCTGGGACGGCCGCGAGCTCGGGCCGTACGTCGTGTACCACCGCGAGAACTGCACGCCGGCGTACGGCTGTGTCAACCCGTGGCGCCAGATCTACTACGACGACGCCCAGTCGCTCGGTCTGAAGTACGACCTGGTCAACTCGATGGGTCTTGCCGGCACCGGGATGTGGGCGCTTGGCTACGACGACGGCCGAACTGAGCTCAACGAGGCTCTCGCGGGAAAATTCCTGACCACCGACACGACTGGTGAGTCGACGTACACCCCCGTGACCGCGGTCCGGCTGCTCGACACCCGAACGGGGAACGGCCTCGCCGGCAAGTTCACGTCACGCGCTCCGCGGACCTTCTTCGTCGCCGGCCGGGGCGGCATCCCCGCCGACGCGACGGCGGTGACCGGCAACCTTACGGTGACCGAGCAGACGAGCTCCGGCTTCCTGAGCCTCGGTCCGATCCCGAATGCCAGCCCGTCGACGTCCACTCTGAACTTCCCGTCCCGTGACACCCGGGCGAACAACGTCACCGTGCGCCTTTCGGCGGGTGGCGGGCTGAGTGTCGTCTTTGTCGGAGCGAGCGGCGCACGTGCCCATGTCCTGTTCGACGTCACCGGCTACTTCCGGGAAGGCACGGACGGCGCGCGGTTCACCGCCCTCGGGCCCACCAGACTCCTCGACACGCGGACCGGCCTTGGCCTTGCGGGGCCCTTCGCCTCCGGCACTCCGCGGACCTTCGCCGTTGCTGGGCTGGGTGGCGTCCCCGCCGAAGCGATCGCAGTCGCCGGGAACCTCACGGTGACCGGCCAGACGCGACCCGGCTTCGTCAGCGTCGGCCCCGTCCCGGACGGGGCCCCCACCACCTCCAGCCTGAACTTCCCGATGGGCGACACCCGGGCCAACGGCGTCGTCGTGCCGCTCGGCAGCGGCGGGACCCTCAGCGCGGTCTACGTCTCGGCGGTCCCGGGCTCGGTCCAGCTCATCTTCGACGTCACCGGGTACTTCGCCGCCGGAGGCTCTGGGTCGGTGTTCGTCCCGGTCAACCCGGCCCGTCTGCTCGACACCCGCAGCGGCAATGGTCTCTCAGGCGCGTTCAGGATGGGCGCCCCGCGGACATTCGCCGTCGCGGGCCGGGGCGGGGTCCCGATTAACGCGAGCGCGGTCACCGGCAACCTCACGGTCGTCCGCCAGACGCGCCACGGCCACCTTTCCCTCGGGCCGTCCGTCGGCGCGGATCCATCGTTCTCGACCCTCAACTTCCCGACGTCCGACGTCCGGGCGAACGGGGTCGCGGTCGATCTCGACGGGCGCGGGGACCTGAGCAACGTGTACGTCGCGGGCGGCTCGGCGAGCACGGACGTCCTCTTCGACGTCACCGGCTACTTCAGATGATCCTGACGGGTGGCGGACGGTACGTCGTCAGGTACGCTATCGTCGCGGGTGCGACCGCGCCGGCAACGATCGGGATCACGGCCCGCGACGCCGCCGGCCGGACGAACTCGCAATCGCTGACGATCACCGTCCGGTAGCAGCGGCCGTGGCTGGCGCTGCCCGGCAGAGCTCGTCGAGCGGTGCCCGCACGCACCGTACACTCAGCCACGCGATGACGACCGAACCCGCCGCCGCGGACGCCCCGTCGCTCGCCCCGGGCGAGGGCGCGTGGGTCATCCTCCCGACGTACAACGAGGCGGACAACCTGCCCGCGATCGGCCGGGCGATCCTCGACGTGCTGCCGGGCGCGACGCTGCTCGTTGTCGACGACGCGTCCCCGGACGGCACCGGCCGGCTCGCCGACGAGCTGTCCGGGGCGGACCCGCGGGTGCGCGTCCTCCACCGCCCCGCAAAACAGGGCCTCGGCAGGGCGTACCTCGACGGATTCCGCGTCGCGATCGCCGGCGGGGCGCGAACGATCGTCCAGATGGACGCCGACTGGTCCCACGACCCGGCCGCGCTGCCGGGGCTCATCGGGCCGGTGGAACGCGGCGAGGCGGACCTCGTCGTCGGGTCGCGCTACATGTCGGGCGGCGGAGTCGTCGACTGGGGGCTCGGGCGACGGCTCATCTCCCGGGGCGGTTCGATCTTCGCCCGGACCGTGCTGGGTCTCGAGCCGCACGACCTCACGGGCGGGTTCAAGGCATGGCGGTCCACGTCCCTTGCCCAGATCCCGTTCGAGGGTGTCCACGCCGGCGGCTACGTGTTCCAGATCGAGATGACCTTCCGGGCGTCCCGGGCCGGGGCCCGGGTCCGCGAGGTCCCGATCACGTTCCGCGACCGGCGCGTCGGCCAGTCGAAGATGTCACGCCGGATCGTCGTCGAGGCGCTCATCGTCGTGGTCCAGCTGCGCTGGGACGAGCTCCGGGCCCGGGCCCGGCGACGCGCGGCGCGACGGGATCCGTGACCCCCGGCGTCCGGGTCGTCCTCGACGCGCGGCCCCTCCAGGCGCCCGACCGGGCACCGGTCACCGCGGCCTACCTCGACGCTCTGCTCGCCGCATACGACGCGGATCCGCTCGCGGGCGAGTCGTTCGCATTCCTCCTCCAGTCTGACCTCGACGACCCGACCGTCAGGTTCACCAACCTGACCGTCGTCGGCCGGCGGATGCTGCCGCCGACGCGGCTGCTCCGATCCGGCGCCCTGACCGTCGACCCGTTCCTGCTCGGCGGCGCCTCGCTCGGCGCGGCGTGGCGCGCGGAGCGCCAGGGGGCGGCCGGCGCGGTGTACCACGCGGTCGGCGGCGCGGTGCCGCTCTTCTCGCGCGTCCCGACGGTCGTCTCGCTGCTCGATCTCGCCGCGTGGGAGCTGCCGCATGCGTTCCAGCGCGGCGCGACCGTCCGGTTCGGGCAGCGGCTGCGCGCCCAGCTCCTGCGCGATGCCGCGGCGATCATCGTCGGAAGCAGTGCGGTCGCGGGCGCGGCGAGGCGCCTTCTCCGGATCCGGAGGGACCGGATCCACGTCGTGCGGCTCGCCCCGCGCGAGGAGTTCCCGGCCGCCGCGCGCAACGCCGACGCGGCCGCCGAGGGATCGGCCGGCCGCCGGTCCGAGGGCATCGGCGAGGACCACCGGGCCGAGCGCGAGCGGCTCGGGCTCCCGGCGAGGTACTTCGTCTACTCCGGCCGGTACGACGCCCGGCACGACCTCGCGACCCTGCTCCGGGCACTCGCCGATCTCGCCGCGGCCGGCCGCCCCGCCGTGCTGCCCGAGGACGTTCCCTGGCCGCCTCGGGTGCTGCTCGTGGGCGCGCCGCCCGACGACCGGGCGGCCCTGGCCCGGGCCGCGGCCCGGGAAGGCGTGGGGGACACGCTGGCATATGCCCCTGCGCTCGATCCGGCGCGCCTCGCGACGCTCGTGGCCGGGGCGCGGGCGGCGCTCCTGCCGGTCGTGTCCGAGGCGGCCGGCCTGCCCGTCATCGAGTCGCTCGCCGCGGGAACGCCGGTCGTCGCCTCCTCGGTCGGGGCGCTGCCGGAGCTGGTCGGCCCGGCCGGCATCCTCGTCGAGCCGCGCGACCCTCGCCGGCTCGGGGTCGCCCTCGCCACTATCTGGGCAGATGACCGGGTCCACCGCGGGCTGGCGGCCGCCGCCCGTGAGCACTCCGAGACGGACCGCCGGACGTGGCTCGACGTGGCGCGGGAGACGCGGGCGGTCTACGCGGCCGCCGGGGTCCCACGAAGCGAGCGCGCGGCCTGACCTCTTGCCCGGGCGACGCGCGTAGCCCCGCTCCTTCAGCCGGCCCTCCGGGCCGGCGGGCCAACCGGCCCGGCTCCGTGGGTGATCGTTACCTTCGTCCCGACCGGCATGACCTGGATGAACGTCTGGCCGATCGTCAGCGACACCGGCTTCCCGTCCGGGCCGAAGAACAGCGTGGGCTCCGTGATCGACGCCTTGCGCCAGGTGCCCTTGACGGTCCGGCCGTTCGTCGCGATCCAGGCCGTGCCCTTCCCGACGTTCGCCGCTTCCTGGCGTGCCTTCTCCGGGTGCCCGTCGTTCAGGCGACCGAACCGCACCAGCATGATCACTACGTTCTTCGGGGCGACGCGCTTGCCGTCCGCGGCGTCGATCTGGGGCGCCGCACCGGTCACGCTCCGGACGTACGTGTTCGACGCCCGGTCGTAGGCGTAGCGGATCCGATTCCAGCCGTAGGCGGTCGAGATCCCGCCACCAAGCGGCCGCTGCGCGAGCGGCGCGTCCGGCCGGAATGACCAGGCGGGGGCCATCGACTCGTCGTCCGCACCGAGCCGGCTCGCCAGCTTCCGGAGGTTCTCCCCGTCCGAGTACACGTTGTGCGGCGCGAACCGCTTGCGGATCCGCCACAGGTATGTGCCGCCCCACCGGAACTCGTCGGCGTTGTAGACCCATTGTCCCCGGCCCTTCGCCCGGAGCGTCGCCAGCGCCTGCGGTGAGCCGCCCGAGTGAACGTACATCGCCCGCCACTCTGCTGCCCACTCGACGAAGTACTGGCGGGCGCTGCGGACCGGCCCCACGGACGCCGGCAGCGTGTCCTGGAAGATCAGCATGTAGCGCGGGACGCCTCCCTCGGCAGGTGCGTGCCAGACGACCGCCGCGGCGTTGAACCCCGATTGCGGCCGCGCCTTCGGGTGGTCGTCGATCATCACGGCAATCGTCCGCTGGGCGGCGATGGCGGCCGTGACCGGGCGGCCGGTCAGGGGAGCCGGCACGGGCGCCGGAGTGGGGACCGGAGTGGGCCGGGGCGTGGGCGTCGGACGTGGCGTGACCTGCGGCGTCGCGGCCGCGGTGGCTGTCGGGCCGGCCGCGATCGGCGGCGGGCTGGCGCTCGGCTGGGCACTCCCCGGCGAGCCGCTCATCGCCACGACGATCCCGACTGCCGCCCCGGTCCCGAGAGCAACCGCCGCGAGGATCGCGGCGAGCGGGCGCCTCAAGGGCGTGGTCGCGGATGCGTCCGGTGGGGGAGCGGCGACATGACGGTGGGTGGCCCTCTCTCGGCACGCAGACGTGACGTACCACCGGGAGCATACCGGACCCGGCCGCGGGCGGCCCGACGGCGATGTGACGGGTGCGCGGTTTCCGGCCGCTGCGGTAGGCTGGCCCACGACACCCGCGTCGGCAGACTGGGAGACACCATGGCCGAGCCGCCGAATCCCGACCCGACCGAAGACACCGATCTCGCCGAGGCCGAGGAGGCCGCGCTCCGCGAGGCGGCCGAGCTGGCCGACGGGCAGGAGCCCGGAGATCCGTTCGCCCTCGAGCCGGATGCGATCGCCGGGGAGCCGGCTCCGAGGGTCCGGCCGGCCCGCCCGGCCGCCGCCGCGACGTCGCCGAAGAAGACGCCGGCCAGGACGCCGAGGAAGCCGCCGGCAGAGGGCAACGCGCGGGCGAGACGGGCGGCCCTCCGCGCCGCAGCCCGAGCCGCCGCGGCTGCCTCCCTTCCGCCCGACCAGGCCACCACGGCCGTCGTGCCAGGCGAGGTTCGGGCCGATTCGGTCATCGTCAGCCAGGGCGGGGTCGGCTTCGTGAACGCGACCACTGTCGACGTCCGGCAGGGTGGGATCGGCCGGGTCGAGGCCCGGGACGTGGCGGTTTCGATGGGCGGGATCGGGATTGCCCGCGGCGAGAGCGTCTCGGTCGAGATGGGCGGAATCGGCGCGGCATTCGCCACCGACGTCCGGGTGAGCAAGGGCGGCGTCAACGCCGTCGTGGCCCGGGAGGCCCAC
>Ga0326597_10015059_pt1 | contig 10121 bp, 5 predicted proteins | sample RVTome_12_FD_203789 | JGI IMG/M metagenome (GOLD analysis project Ga0326597, IMG submission 203789) | Soil microbial communities from uranium-contaminated site in the Upper Colorado River Basin, Wyoming, United States - RVT100D185 | ecosystem: Environmental > Terrestrial > Soil > Contaminated >...
GGTCGTGACCGTCACGGGGCCCGTCGTGGCCCCGATGGGGACCGCGGTGGTGAGCGTCGTGGCCGTGAGCGTCCGGATCGCGGCCGCCACCCCGTTGAAGGCCACCTGGGTCGCCCCCGGCGCGAATCGGGCCCCGGTGATCGTCACCAGGGTGCCGATGGGCCCCGTGGCGGGGTCCATCACGCTGATGCTCGGCCCGAAGCTGACCGTGAAGAGCCGCGTGGCCGGCGTCGCGTCTTCGTTGCCCGCCAGGTCCCGCGGCAGGCATCTTCAGAAGCGAAACCGGCGAGATTGTCACAAGTGCTCTTGAATAAAGCCTCGAAGTGCGTCTATCTCACGGGCGACATCCTCATATCGAACGTCCGATCCTCGGACTGCTCTCGTGATCTCGAGCGGCGTCCAGACTTGATACCACTGGCGAACCAAGTCGGATTCCTGAAGCTCTGCGGCATCGAGCGTGCCCTCCAGCTCGCCTACCAGCCGCGAGAAGTCGATGTCGCCGCGCCGATAGAGATCGAGGAGCTCAGTCATGCGTTCCAACAGGCGCCGCTGGTGTTCGGTCAGTCGCATCATCTGTCAACGACCGGTCTTGATCACGGTGATCACCCGGCTGCTGGTCGCATTCGTAACCACGGTATGAAGTAGGGCGGTAATTCTCCGACAGTCGGCCCTTGTCGGTCGGCAAGACGACAGGGGCGACCATCCGGCCTTCTGGGTAGAGTGGGAGTTGCTCAGACAACCCATCAACCAGGAGGTTGACGAATGGCCGCCTTGACCCAGAGTACTCGAAGGAAGCTGTCTCTGCTGCAACTGGCGCAGGAGCTCCAGAACGTCTCTAAGGCTTGTCGCATCATGGGCTACCACCGCGACACCTTCTACGAGGTCCGCCGGGCCTTTCAGGTCGGCGGCGTGGCCGCCCTCGTCGAACAGCGTCGCGGCCCCCGGGGCCCACACCCCAATCGCGTCTCCGAGGAGGTCAAAGCCCAGATTCTGGCCTATGCCCTTGAGCACCCGACCCACGGCGCCCAGCCGGCGGCCAATGAGCTCCGCCTCCAGGGGGTGAATGTCGGCGTCTCCGGCGTCCGCGGCGTCTGGGCCCGCAACGATCTCGAAACCCGCCTCAAGCGTCTGCTCCGCTTGGAGCGGGCCGCGCAGGACACCACCGTCGTGCTGTCTGACGAACAACTGCGCCTCCTCGAGCGGCACAGCGTCGAGTTCCGCTGCCGGCACGTCGAGGCCAGCCGGCCCGGGGAACTCCTCAACCAGGACACCTTCTTCTGGGGCACGCTCAAAGGGGTCGGCAAAGTCTATGTCCAGGTCGTCGTCGACGTCTTCTGCTCCCTGGCCTTCGCCACGGTCTACACGTCGAAGATGCCCGTCACCGCGTGCGACCTTCTCTACGCGCGCGTCCTGCCGTTCTACGAGGCCCTCGGCATCCCAGTCGGCGCCATCCTCACCGATAACGGCCGCGAGTTCTGCGGCACCGAGGCGAGCCACCCCTACGAGCTCCTGCTCGCCATGGACAGCATCGAGCATCGCACCACACGCGTGCGCACCCCGCGCACCAACGGCTTCGTCGAGCGCATGAACCGCACGCTCCTTGACGAGTGCTTCCGCGTCGCCGGGCGCACCACCTGGTACGTCAGCATCGAGGAGATTCAGCGTGACCTTGACCAGTTCTTGGAGTACTACAATCTCCGTCGCAGTCACCAGGGCTATCGTTTGGCGGGCCGCACGCCCGCCCAGGCCCTGCAAGAGGCGCTCGGGATCACCGAGCTGCCGCCCTTGGTGACGACCGCGGAGGGAGAGGAGGTGCCGTCAGCGGCGTAGGCACTCAGGAGGCTGGGTGTCGGAGAGTTACCGCCCCTGTACAGCCGGCGGCCATTCACCAACGGGGAAGTTGCCCACTAGGCATTTCAAAGCGTATCCGATGTCTTGGGCCCACGATATAGATCTTATCTCTCGTATGTAGACTGTAGTTATGCTCGTCGTCCTCCAAATTCGTCTGATCACAAAATACCTTTAAGGACAAATCGTCGCGGAGCGTCACCGTAAGATCGAAGGCGGGTCCGACAATCTCTACATCTTCGACCATCCTACCAATGATCGATTCCAAACCGACCAGCATAGGTCCCTCTTTCTCGCTGGAGTCGGTAGATCCGCACACTACCTCATCATGGGAGTCAAGTCGCCACGCGCATTGAATGAATAGTGACACCTCACCCTCAAAAAATTTCTGATCTTCGGTGAGGTTCGGATTCCCAAGAAGTGGAACAACCCTCGGGAGCTTTTTCCCAAAATCAAAATCGACGTGAGAGCCGGTGCTCGGACCTGCATAAAAGCTCCAGCACACTTTGCCTTTCAGACTCATCAATCGACCAACAAATTCCCCCTTGAGCTCGTCCATCATTTGTTGAACATCGATCTCGCCAACTCGCGAATCTGCTGAAAAGTCATGTTTTCTCCAGAGATTGCTCTGTGGAGCTGTTGCCGTTGTTCTTTTGTCAGTCCCAGCTCTTTGACAACGTCGCCAACCTGCTTATTTGATCGCCGAAGCGCATCCGCGCCCTTAAAGAGGCTCTTCGCCCTAAGAGGTCCCTTGGCCATTCCAATTCCGCCAGGCATAAGATCAAGAGTGGGATCGCAGTCGAGAGTCCGCATGATGCCGCGAGCGAGCCCTTTCGCAGCGTTCGCTACCGCGCTTAACACCCCTGGCTTGCGGCTCCCAATCTCGGGTTGCGAGTCTGCTTCAGGATCGTTCGAGCATTCAGGTGACACGGCGCCTTCAGGCAAGGGCACCACGAGTCGAGTTCCGCTGGGATCTATAAAGTTGATGGGGTTATTGTACGCGTGAGCGTAAAGGTTCACGTCCCCACCAGCAAATCCGAGCGGATCCTCGCTGACAAACCGCTGCAGGCCCTGATGGTAGTACCGCGCCCGGTAGTAGTAGAGCCCGGTGCGGTCGTTCTCGCGGCCCGTGTACTGGAACGCGTTCGCGTCGGTGGGGCCCGTGACCGCCGTCGTCCCGAAGGGCGCATACGTGTACTGGGTCTGGACGACGCCCGCGGCGTCGGTCAGCGCCACGGTGGACCCGAGCGCATCAGTCACGAGGGTCCGTGTCCCCGCCGCGTCTGTCCGGGTCAGGTACTCGTCGATCCCCAGCCCGGTCAGGAGGGTGGCGATCCCTGTGCTCCCGGCTTCCTGGATGGGATTGAACCCGTCGTAGAGGAACTGCGTGCTCGCCCCGTTCACGCTCCGGCTCTGCCGGCGGCCGAGGGCGTCGTAGCTGAAGGTGGCCGTCACGTCCGGGCCGGTGAGCGCGAGGAGCTGGTTGCGGGCGTTCCAGGTGTACAGGTTCACCCCGTCGCTCGTCAGGTTGCCGTTGGGATCGTAGGTCAGTAGTTGGCTGCCGACGGTGAGCTGGCGGTTGGCCGCGTCGTAGCTGGCCGAGACGACCGGGTTCGGGAGTCCGGTACGCGCGACTGACCCGCCGATCCCCGTGCGGTTTCCGGCCGGGTCGTATTGGTAGGTCAGGTCGCCGAGGGGGCCCGTCGCGTTCCGGTAGATCAGTGCAGCCAATCGGGAGTCGGCGTCGTACTGATACTCGGTCGAGACCTGATTCGGCAGCGTCAATCGAGATCGGCGACCGGCGGCATCGTACTGGACGCTCGCGACCTGACCGCCTTGAATGATTTGGGTCAGGCGAGAGGCGGCATCGTAGGTGTAGCTGGTGGGCGGCTGGCCGGGGGCGGTCATCAGCGTGCGTCGACCCGCGGCGTCGTACTGATAGGCCACCGTGCCCAGTGCTGTCTGCAGCGCCAGCAACCGGTCCAGGACGTCGAACTGATTGAGAATGGCGCCTCCAGCCGAGTCGACGGCCTGGATCAGGCGGCCCCCCGCGTCGTAGCTGACGCTGGTGGTGCTGTCGGCATAGGTGGCGCCGCTGCGTCGATTGAGAGCATCGTAGCCGAAGGTCGCCACCTGCCCTTTGCGGTCGGTGTGGTGCGTGAGGTTGCCGAGCCCATCGTACTCGAAGCGCTCCGTCGCACCGACCGGGTCGGTCCGCGTCGCCAGCCGGTCCATGCTGTCGTAGGTGTGACTGGTCGTGCTCCCGCGCGCATCCGCCACAGTCAAGAGATTCCCGTTGCCATCATAGCTGAAGTGGGTCAGGCCGCCCAATGGGTCGTAGATCTGCGTGGGCTGGTTCAGCGCGTTGTAGGCGATGCTCGTCGGCATCCCCCGCGGGTCCGTCTGCTGGATGAGCCGGGAGGCGGCGTCATAGGTCCGGCGGGTCGTGTGCCCCAGCGGGTCGGTGAGGGTCGTGAGGTTGCCGAAGGTGTCGTAGCCGAAGGTGGTCGTGTTCAGGAGCGGATCCGTGGTGCTGGTGGGCTGGCCGGAGGCATTATAGGCTAGGGCCGTGATGGTCCCCAGCGGATCGGTGAGCGTGGTGAGATTCCCAGCGGCATCGTAGCCGAAGCTCGTGAGATTGCCCAGCGGATCCCTGATGGACGTCACCCGGTTGAAGGTGGGTTCGTAGGTAAAGGTCCGCACGTTGCCCGCCGGGTCGATGATCTGCGTGACGTTGCCCTGGGTGTCGTAGCTGAAGCGGGTCACCCGGCCGAGCGGGTCGGTGGTACCCAGCAGGAGGTTCGAGCCCGGGGCGTACTCGAAGCTGGTCGTCTGCCCCAGGGCGTCGGTCTGGCTGAGCGGGAAGCCGGCGGCATTGAAGCGATAGGTGGTCGCACTGCCCCGGGGGTCGGTGAGCACGGTCTGGGTGACGGCGCTGCCCATGAGCGTGTAGGCGAAGGTCCACACCCCGCCATCGGCCTGGGTCTGGCGCGTCACCCGGCCCGTCGTCGGCTCGTACTCGTTGCTGAGGAAGGTGATGCCGCGCGGGTCGGTGATCGTCAGGATGCGATGGCTCGCGTCATAGGTGTAGCGCGTGACGCCCCCGGCCGGGTCAGTGACCGTCTCCACCCGGCCTGCGGGATCGTAGGTGTAGCGGACCTGCCGCCCCAGGGGGTCGGTGAGGAAGGCCACCCGCCCGAGGCTGTCGTAGCTGAAGAGCAGGCTGCGCCCCGCCGGCTCCGTCACGCTCGCAATCCGCAGCCCCAGGGTCGTCCCGATGCTGCCCGCCGCGCGGGTGACGGTCACCGTGTTGCCGTGGCGGTCGCTCAGCGTTGCGAGCCCCCAGAGATTCGCGACGCCCACGATGGGGTCGAAGCGCTGCACCGCCCCGTCCTTGAAGCGGAGCGCGAAGCCCCCGCCCACTGGGCTCAGCACCGCCCCCCGCAGGGCGGGCTCCGTCTGGTTCTCCCAGCGGCCGGGGGCGGTCGGGGACAGGAGGTACGAGCTCTGATCAGCCAGGGTGAGGAGGTAGCCGCTCCCGCTCTGGCTCAACGTGCTCTCCCAGGGGGCCAGGTTCCAGCCCACCCCCAGGAGCCCCGTGCGGGGGTTCTCGCTCCGGTACGCGCGCTCGACCACTACGGCCAGCTGGCCCGGGAGCACCAGGTCGGTCTTCTGAACGATGAACCGCCCCGTCGCCAAGTCCACGGGCTCGCCGCCCTTGGGGCCCGACGAGCGGATCTGGTCGGAGAGGCTGGGTCGCGCCAGGCTCACGTTGCCGCGGGCCCCGCAGCAGAACCGCGGCATGCCATAGGGCTGGCCCGTGGCGGGGTTCGTGTCGGTCACGATGCGCGTGCCGTCCGCTGACACCGTGCCCGTGCCGTACTGCTCCCAGCGGTTCGGGGCCGTGCCGTCCGGGGCTTCGTTGAAGTAGTACAGCCCGATCGGCTCGCCCGGCAGCGCGCTCAGGTCGTTGGCGGTGTCGATGACGACGTTGCCCGTGGGGAGGCCGCCGCCGACCTTGCCGAAGGAGAAGAGATAGATGGGCCCGGCGCGCTGCCCGGGGGACGACGACGTGAGCTGGCCTCAAGGTCGAAGAGAACCGCTGGGGGTGGACTGCCCGGTTTCCCCTGCGGCGAGCTTTCGCCCAGCCACTATCAATACAAATCCGCAAAGCAAGAATATCGCTCCTGCGACCGACCCGAGGACCACGTTTCCTAGCACTAGGAGCGTAAAACTCGAACCTGCAAGCAACACGTTACACACCCCAGATGCAATGAGGCTCTTGGCGAAAACCTCCTTCGGAGGCGACCCATCGACACTGAGCCGCCACATGAGAAGAAGGCCCACGAGACATGCTCCAACGAATAGAACAGCACCCAACGCGGCAATCCGACGCTCCGAGCTAAACCCCCACGACCACAACGACCAGGACGCTATCGTGGCGCTAGTGACGCCCAGGACTGCGAGGTTCAACCATGGAAAGCGACGACCCGACTCCGCGTTGTTCTCTTCCGAGGCGCTATCCAGAGCGCCCGCTCGTCGTCCGTTGCTCGTTTGAACCCTACGGCAGACTCTTGCTATCGCAATCAGGGCAGTAATGGCCACCGGAGCAAGCCAAGTGAGAATGAAGTATTGACGCGCGGTTCTGCTTGCATATGCACCAGGAAATCCTGATCTCAAGAGCTCGTCCGAGAGAAGGACCGCGGAGACCAGCACCGGAAATACCATCAACACTACGAGCACGTTAAGCGCGCGCCATCGCTTCCGAGCGAGTGAAAGAACGCACGAGTAGACATACAAGGAAAGAATGGCTGCGAACGCCACAGCCAGCATGCCCATGACAATTACGTCGTACGACAAGCTCAGCTCCTCGCGGTGGAGGTCGCTATTTCTTGCACTCCGGGGCCAGCGGAATTGATCCACCAGTCAAAGCGCTCCCGATCGGTCCACCCAAACCCACGGGCGCAAGGCCAGCTGTGTTGCCGGTCAGCGCAGCGGATCCAGGCGTGAAGCCTGCTGCGATTGCCCGGGGGTAAAGCGCGGCGCTGAATCCCGCGCCGATCGCGGACCCAAACGCGGAACCTAAGGCTGATCCGAGGTCAATACTGCAGAGCGCGTTACCGGTATTGATCTTGTTGGTTATCAACTGCCCACCAAGGTTTGATAGACCTCCGATACCGAACCCCAGAGCAGCGGTGGTGAGCACTCCTTCGGTCGGATCAATCGCTCCAACGAGAGCGCCACCGACACCTCCCACAATTCCGCTTATCACGATGTTAGGAAGGTTGCTTGCCGAAAGCCCACCCTGGGCAATTGCACCGGACACTCCTCCAACGAGACCTATGCCACCCCCAATTGCGGCGCCCAAAGCCAAGTATCCGTGTGGGTCGGTGTAGTCAATCGGGTTGTTCTTCACGTAGACATAGAGGTTTGCGTCTGCGCCCGCGAACCCGAGAGGATCTTCAGCGGCAAAGCGGTGAAGACCCGGGTGGTAGTACCGCGCCCGGTAGTAGTAGAGGCCCGTGCCATCGTTCTCCCGTCCCGTGTACTGGAACGCGTTCGCGTCGGTGGGGCCCGTGACCGCCGTCGCCCCGAAGGGCGCATAGGTGTACTGGGTCTGGACGGTGCCTGTGGCGTCGGTCAGCGCCACGGTGGACCCGAGGGCATCGGTCAGGAGGGTCCGTGCCCCTGCGGCGTCGGTCCGGGTGAGGTACTCGTCGATCCCCACCCCCGTCAGGAGGGTCGCGATCCCGGCGCTCCCGGCTTCCTGGATCGGATTGAGGCCGTCGTAGAGGAACTGCGTGCTCGCCCCGTTCACGCTCCGGCTCTGCCGGCGGCCGAGCACATCGTAGCTGAAGGTGGCCGTCACGCCCGCGCCCGTGATCGCGAGAAGCTGATTGCGGGCGTTCCAGGTGTACAGGGTGACGCCGTCGCTCGTCAGGTTGCCGTTGGGGTCATAGCTGAGACTCTGCCCCCCGACGCTCAGCTGCCGGTTGGCCGCGTCGTAGCTGGCCGAGACGACCGGGGTCGGGAGTCCGGTACGCGCGACCGACCCGCCGATCCCCGTGCGGTTTCCGGCCGGGTCGTACTGGTAGGTCAGGTCGCCGAGCTGGCCCGACGCGTTCCGGTAGATCAGTGCAGCCAATCGGGAGCCTGCGTCGTACTGATACTCGGTCGAGACCTGATTCGGCAGCGTCAATCGAGCTCGGCGACCGGCGGCATCATACTGGACGCTCGCGACCTGACCGCCTTGAACGATTTGGGTCAGGCGAGAGGCGGCGTCGTAGGTGTAGGTCGTGGGCGCTTGGCCGGGGGCGGTCATCAGCGTGCGCCGGCCCGCGGCATCGTACTGATAGGCCACCGTGCCGAGTGCAGTCTGTAGCGCCAGCAACCGGTCCAGCACGTCGAATTGATTGAGAATGGCGCCTCCAGCCGAGTCGACGGCCTGGATCAGGCGCCCTCCCGCATCGTAGCTGAAGCTGGTGGTGCTGTCGGCATAGGTCGCGCCGCTGCGTCGATTGAGAGCATCGTAGCCGAAGGTCGCCACCTGTCCCTTCCGATCGGTGTGGCGAAGCAGATTGCCCGCCCCATCGTAGGCGAAAGATTCCACCGCGCCGACCGGGTCGGTGCGCGTGGCCAGCCGGTCCATGCTGTCGTAGGTGTGATTCGTCGTGTTCCCCTGCGCGTCCGTGACGGTGAGCACGTTCCCGTTGCCATCGTAGCTGAAGCGGGTCTGCCCGCCAAGGGCGTCGGCGATCTGGATGAGCCGATTGAGATTCTCGTAGACGAAGGCGGTGGACTGGCCGCGGGGATCACGCTGGCCGATCAGCCGCGAGGCTGCATCGTAGGTGCGGCGGGTCGTGTGGCCCAGCGGGTCGGTGAGGGTCGTGAGGTTGCCGACGCCGTCGTAGCCGAAGGCCGTGGTGTTCAGCAGCGGATCGGTCACGCTGGTAGGCTGGCCGAAAGTGTTGTAGGCGATGGCCGTGGTGGCCCCCAGCGGATCGGTGAGGGAGGTCAGGTTGCCCTGGGCATCGTAGCCGAAGCTCGTCACGTTCCCCAGGGGATCCCGGATCGAGGTCACCCGATTGAACGTCGGCTCGTACGTGAAGGTCCGCGCGTTCCCCGCCGGGTCGGTGACCTGCGTGAGGTTGCCCTGGGTGTCGTAGGTATAACGGGTTACCCGGCCCAGCGGGTCGGTGGTACTGAGCAAGAGATTCGACCCGGGGGCGTACTCGAAGCTGGTCGGCTGCCCCAGGGCGTCCGTCTGGACCACGGGGAAGCCGGCGGGGTTGAAGCGGTGCGTCGTCGCGTGCCCCCGGGGGTTGGTCACCACGGTCTGGGTTACCGCGCTGCCCGTGACGGTGTAGGCGAAGGTAAAGACGCCGCCGTCGGCCTGCGTCTGCCGCGTCACCCGCCCGGTCGTCGGCTCGTACTCGTTGCTGAGGAAGGTGATGCCGCGCGGATCGGTGATCGTCAGGATTCGGTGGCTCGCGTCATAGGTATAGCGCGTGACGCCGCCGGCCGGGTCCGTCACCGTCTCCACGCGGCCCGCGGGATCGTAGGTGTAGCGGACCTGCCGCCCCAGGGGGTCGGTGAGGAAGGCGACTCTGCCGAGGCCATCGTAGCTGAAGAGCACGCTGCGCCCCGCCGGCTCGGTCACGCTCGCGATCCGCAGCCCCAGGGTCGTCCCGATGCTGCCCGCCGCGCGGGTGACGGTCACGGTATTGCCGTGGCGGTCGCTCAGCGTTGCGAGCCCCCAGAGGTTCGCCACCCCCACGATGGGGTCGAAGCGCTGCACAGCCCCGTCCTTGAACCGCACCTGGAAGCCCGAGCCCACTGGGCTCAGCACCGCCCCCCGCAGAGCGGGCTCCGTCTGGTTCTCCCAGCGGCCGGGGGCGGTCGGGGACAGGAGGTACGAGCTCTGATCGGCCAGGGTGAGGAGATAGCCGCTCCCGCTCTGGCTGAGCGTGCTCTCCCACGGGGCCAGGTTCCAGCCCACCCCGAGGAGCCCCGTGCGCGGATTCTCGCTCCGGTACGCGCGCTCGACCACCACCGGGAGCCGCCCCGGGAGCACCAGGTCCGTCTTGCGCACGATGAACCGCCCCGTCGCCAGATCCACGGGCTCTCCGTCCGTCGGCCCACCGGCGCGGATATTGTCGGGCAGCCCCACCGGCGTCAGGTCCACGTCCCCACGGGCCCCGCAGCAGAAGCGCGGCATGCCATAGGGCAGGCCCGTGGCGGGGTTCGTGTCGGTCACGATGCGCGTGCCGTCG
>Ga0326597_10015060_pt1 | contig 10121 bp, 11 predicted proteins | sample RVTome_12_FD_203789 | JGI IMG/M metagenome (GOLD analysis project Ga0326597, IMG submission 203789) | Soil microbial communities from uranium-contaminated site in the Upper Colorado River Basin, Wyoming, United States - RVT100D185 | ecosystem: Environmental > Terrestrial > Soil > Contaminated >...
TGGTTGAATTGATGCCCGTTGGTATAATAACCGTTCCGGGAGAGGTACCGAAGCGGTCATAACGGCGCTGACTCGAAATCAGATGGGCGGAAACGCCACGGGGGTTCGAATCCCTCCCTCTCCGCCAAATAAACAAGAAGTTAGCAACCGAGTTGTTCGCGGTGAGCTTCGAAGGATGGGTGTCATGGTCCAAATTTGGGCCACTGAGTTTATTGACACTCACTTTCGGGGGCCATATGGCAACTTTTGAGCAGCGCGTAGCAAACGATGGTAGTAAATCCTGGCGCGTGCGCGTCAGGCACAAAGGACACCCGATGCAATCGGCAACCTTCGAACGCAAGACCGACGCGGAAGAATGGGCGAAGCGCACTGAGGTGAAAATCCTCGAGGGCGAGCATTTCCCGCACCGCGAGCAGCAACGACACACGGTCGCCGATTTGATCGACGTCTATCTCGCCAAGGTGCTCCCCTATAGGCCGCGCAATCGCGACGAATGCGATCGCCGGCGCGAGCTCGCTTGGTGGCGCGACGCGATCGGAGAATATCGGCTGGCCGCCGCCGGCGCCGAACTGATCGCCGAACAGCGCGGCAAGCTACTGGATAGCGGGCGCGCAAACTCGACCGTCAATCGGTATATCGCCGCTCTGTCCCACGCATTCAGCACGGCGCGAAAATGGCGCTGGATCAGCGCGAATCCGTGCGAGGGCATGCGCCTGGCCGAGCCCGAAGGGCGCACGCGCTTTCTCGACCAGGACGAACGGGAGAGGCTGCTGGATGCCTGCCGGCAAAGCGCGCAGGGGCTTCTTTTCCCGATCGTGTTGCTGGCGCTGTCCACCGGCATGCGCCGTAGCGAGATCCTGGGTCTGACCTGGGCTGATGTGGATTTGAAGCATCGTACCATCTGCCTGACCTGCACCAAGAACGGCGACCGACGGCTGCTGCCGCTTGTTTGTCACGCGTTCGAAGTAATCGAGCGACTGGCGAAGGTTCGCCGGATCGACAGTCAGCTGCTGTTTCCGGGGCTAGATCCGGGGAAGCCGGTGGATTTTGAGAACGCCTGGCAAACCGCGCTCGCCCGGGCCCGGGTTTCGAATTTTCGCTTCCACGATCTTAGGCATTCCGCGGCGAGCGAGCTCGCCATGAGCGGTGCCACGCCGAGCGAGATCGCCGCGATACTTGGGCACCGGACGCTTGCGATGGTAAAGCGTTACGCGCACATCGCCGACGCCCATACGGCGAAGGTCGTCGAGCGGATGAATAGGGCGGTGTTCGAATGAACACGCAACCGCAGATTGATTGGTTCCTACCAGAAAAAGTGAGGCAGGAACTATTCAATCATCTGGTGGATCGAGTCGAGTACCCAGAAGAGGTTGAGGGTCTCATCGAAGTTTTGGATGTCTTTTGCGTGCAATACATGGCTGCAGAGAACGCCGACAAGGCAACTCTACTTGCCCACGAACCGATAAAACGGGCCTTGCGTGTGCTTATCAATGCTCTCCACAACCCTCAAACGGAAGAATATTCTCTTCCAGTACCGATTTATGTTCCTCTGGAGATTGAGAGCGAACTAATCAGTTGGCGTAATAGTATCGAAAGCGCCGAGGTACTCCTGGAAAAGGCTCGGGGGCCGAAAAATAAAGGGGCACCAAAAAAAGAGAATCAAAAACGACTTATCCGGCTGCTTTGGTCAAGCTATCCTGAAAAATTCAGAAAAAAGACGAGGGACGGCGACTTCGATGAGTTTGCCACGTTAATTCTTCGCACTGTAGTGCCGAAGGATAAATTCCCAGATTCTTTGCACGACGTGATTATCGACGCACTGGATGGGTGGAGATAATCAGAAAATTATTTTTAATTTCCCACCAGATTTTTATAAATTATTCTTGCAAACTCCTCCGTATTGCACAACAGCAATGTTGAGGGGTTTAAATGTCAATACCCACGCTTAAAACGTTTCGCCAGTTTTCCGAAGATCATCCCGCGTTCAGCGTTCCCGCGTTGTATGACGTCCGCTTCAAGTCGAGGCCCCGCTCGAGCAGCAAGGGAAAAATACCTGCGAACGGATTCGCCCCCGCCTTTATTACGCGCGGCCGGCGTGTGCTGGTATGGGAAGAACGTTTTTTCGAAATCCTGATGAATCAGCAGGCGGCCTAAGCGTGCGCCTCGAACCCTTCCTTCGCGGCATCGTCGCGAAGTTTTGCCCGCCCGGAATCCGGGCGGGTTTTTTCTTCGAAAGAGGTTCACACCCATGAGCAATTCCGATAAAGATGGTTTTAAAAGAGCTTTAGAATTCGAGACCGAAGTCAATTGTCTCAACAGTTTTCTTTCAAATTTGGAATCGATTTATCGAAAATGGGGGCATCTCATCACCGAAGGCCCATACGTTCGTGGTTACGAACTCGCCAAAAACCTTAGATGGAACGTCGAGGCTAAGCGGTTGGAGCGATATTATTTGTGTGTTGAAGATATGGTAGTAAGTCTTCAATCCGGGCCGGACGTTTTAAACAAAACCAAAACTAGAGAGTTAAAAGCGGAGTTTAATTTTTTGCGCGGTCTCCGTGATGGACTAAAGACGCCGCCGGTTGATTACACCTCCGAATCTGAATGAGCGACATCGATGACAAATTCGCTATCTAGGATACCCGCCGATAGCGATCAGCGGCCCGTCATCCGCCACACCGACGGCGAGTTGCCGCGGGTGCTGGATGAAATCATCGCAGCGGTGGCGACGCTTGGTGACAAGGGATTGTTTGTTTTTGCCAACCGGCTCCACCGCATTTACGTTACCACGCATCCCGAAACCGGGCCGATCCGGCGCCCGATCGGTGCCGTGCGCTTGTATCCGGTCGATGCAACCCACTTGGCCGAGCTGGCCACCCAGGTTGCCGACCATGAGCGCTACGATCGCCGGTCGGAAACCTGGCGTGTCATGGATTGTCCCAGGCGAAAATGCGAAGCGGTGCTGGCGCGCGGCACCTGGCCGCAGTTGCCGCAGTTGTTCGGCATCATCGAAGCCCCGACGCTCGCGCTCGATGGGCGATTGATCGACCAGCCCGGATTTCACGAGTCGGGATTATTCTTGGTCGGCAAGCCGCGCGACTATAAATCTCCGCCAGCGCGGCCGTCGATCCACGACGCGCGGAAGGCGGTTGAGCGCCTGCAGGAAATTTTTGCCACGTTCCCCTTCGTTGAAGTCGCCGACCAGGCCGCCGCGATCGCCGCCGTGCTCACGGCGCTGGTGCGCCGCTCGCTGCCGGCCGCGCCGATGATCGCCATCACGTCGCCGACGCCCGGCACCGGAAAATCTTTGGTGGCCGATATCGTCGCGATGGTCGCCCTTGGGCGCCAGGCCGCCATGCTCTCGCTCGGCGACGACGAGGCCGAAACGGAAAAACGGTTACACAGCGCGTTGCTAGCCGGCGACTCCATGCTCGTTGCCGACAATATCGATGTCCCGCTGCGCGGCGTTTTGTTATGTCAGCTGCTGACGGCGCCCACGGTCCAGTTCCGGCCGCTCGGATTTTCAACTCTGGTCGTCGCGCCGACCAACACAACTATGATCGCGACGGGTAACAATCTAAGCATTCTGGGGGATCTGCGCCGGCGGGTGATGATGGTGCGACTTGATGCCAAGGTCGAGCGCCCTGAAAACCGCGCGTTCGCCCGCGACGCGCTGGAGCATGTCCGCCAGCGCCGCGGTGCAATCATCCGCGATGCCCTGACCGTCATGCGCGCCTACCTGGCCGCGGAGTTTCCGGCGGCGATCACCCGGCCTTTTGGCGGCTTTGTCGAATGGGATCGCATGGTCCGGGCCCCATTGGTCTGGGCCGGCCTGCCGGACCCGCTGTTGCCGGCGGAGTGCCTGCGTGAAACCGACCCCGATCTTGAAGTCATGCGCGCGCTGTTCGCCGCCTGGCGCGCGGTGTTCGCAGATGGCGGCGCCACGGTGGCGGAAGCGATCGCGGCCTGCCGACGCTCAACCTCGCGCATGGACGGCGACGCGGATCCGGTTAACCCCGAGTTGCGCGACGCCATACAGGTCGTGGCTACCGATCGGATCGATTCCCGCCGCCTTGGGGCTTGGCTTCGGCGGCATCGTGACCGGATCATTGACGGGCTTGTACTGCACCAGGAGCGCGACCGTCACGCCAAGGTGGCATTGTGGAAAGTTCACGAAGTTAAAATAGGTGCGGTATGAGCGGGGTTACGCGGTGCGTTTCCTACCTACCCTTGAAAAAATGCAGAAATGCAAAAAAAAAAGAACGCGTAGGGATTGCCCCGCGCGATACCGCAGACCCCGCAAAGTCAACAACGCTTCGCGGGTCCTTCCCACAACCTTCCCCTGAGGGTAATTCGAACCGCGCAATTCCGTTAGGCTCCGCTCTCCAAACATTGTCAACCCATGAATGTCAACATTTCAAATAAATTTTCTCCTGTTGACTTTGCCATAACTGCCTGGTTATGCAACGGTTTCCGACAATGCAACGGGGTGGCGCCGTGAGTCTGCTGGCGGTCATTGCCCGGGTTGTCCTGGCGGATTCTCCTCTGGTTGAAATTTCCCGGTTGGTAGACTGGGCGCCGATCGAGCGCGAGCTCGAGCCGTTGCGCGTGGCGATGGAGATCCGCCGCGGTGGCCCGGCGCCGTATTCGCCGGCGGCGATGTTTCGGGCCACGTTGTTGCAGGGATGGTACCTGCTGTCGTTTCCCGAGCTCGCCCAGGCGACGCGTTTGCGGCTTGATTTTCAGGTATTCGCGGGGTTTGAGACGGGTTTTCCGGTACCGAGCGCGTCCAGTTTTTGCCGCGCCCGCAAGCGACTCGAAAAAAGAGGGAAACGCAATCGTTGCCTGAAAATTGTCGAGACGCAACTCAAAGCGGCCGGAATAACTGTGATTCCCGCCGCCGGGGCGGTGCGGGAAATCCGCATCGAGCGCACGAAACTGTGACGACTGAGGCAGCACGATCGATGAACGGCGACGTATCCATTGCCGAAGCCGCCCGACAACTGGGAGTCGTTGACGCCACAGTGCGGCGCTGGGTTCGCGAAGGCGCGCCATGCGTTGAACTCGGCAGTGTCGGCCGCCACAACGGGTCGCGCGTCAACGTCGCGGCGCTTGTCGCTTGGCGCGGGAGCGGTGGCAAATTCTGCAGCACTGACAGGAATCAAGACGAACTGCTTATGACCATCGCTGGCGCACTCCGCGACACACTCTTGCGCGACGCCGGGGAAGGGGAATCGGCAGCGGTCTTGCTCGGTATCGACCGCGGCCGCGCGGCAGCGCTGCTTATTGTCGCCTATGAGCGAATCCACCGATCGATGACGGGGCTTGACGCCGCCACGTACCCGCCGGAAATCGAACATTTGCGTTCGATTGTTTTATCCTCACGTCGAACAATCAGAGGACCGAGATAATGAATTCAGTTGAAGAACGTGACCGTGCGGAGACCATTGCGCGCGAAGCCAACCGCTTCGGCGACCAGGAAGAAACGGTTCGGGCCATCTCGTCGGGCGAGACGGCGCGACAATTTCGTGAACGCTTGCTGTTGAAACACAGCTTGCGACCGGCGACCCTCGGCATGTCCCGCAGCGAGATTTCGCGCTATTCGTTGCGGTCGTTGCTCAGTAATCTGGGCAGCGGAAAATTTTCCGGCATCGGGGGGATCGAACACGACGTTCACCGGGAACTGGTGGGTCGTTACGGCGAGCCGTCGAACGCAGGCACGGCTTACGTGCCGCCCGATGTATTTGCACCGCATGTCGCGCGGCGCGATCTGACCGCCGCGAGCGCCACCGCTGGCGGTTTCTTGGTTCAGACCGAAAACCCCGGCTTCATCGAGTTGGCCCGGCCGCGGAGCGTGTTGCTCAGCTTGGGCGCGAGCGTGCTCGAGGGGCTCACAGCCAACATCACCTTCCCGCGCTTGACGACCGGCAGCACGGTGACGGGACTACCGACCGAAGCGACGTCGGCGACCGAATCTACCCCCGTCACCGGCCAGGTGGCGTTAACTCCCAAGCAAATATCGGTGTATGTGGAATACTCACGGCAACTGCTGATGCAGAGTAACCCGTCCGTAGAGCGCGTGCTGGCGCAGGAAATGTTGTCAGCTTTCGGGGCGCAACTGGATTTTCTGGGGCTTCGCGGCACTGGTGCCGGCGGTCTGCCTTTGGGTCTGTTGAATACGCCTGGCATCGGCGACGTAATGGGCACCTCGTTGGCGCTCGCCGGGATCTTGCAATTTCAGACCGACATCGTAAATCGCCTGGGCCCAACGTGCGGATATGTCACGACCCAGGCGGTCGCGGCATTGCTCGCCGCGCGGCAAAAATTCACCGGCAGCGACCGCGCGCTGTGGGAAGGCAATCTTTACAACGGCGAGGTAGGCGGATTCCCCGCCATGAGCACCATGAACATGACCACGGATGCCATGATTTTCGGTAACTTCGAGCAACTGCTCGCGGCCAGCTGGGGAACCTTGGCGATCGAAATCAATCCCTACGCGGATTTTAAGGCGGCAATTTTCGGCGCTCGAATTATTCACTCCGTGGATTTCGCCGTTCGAGACGCTGTGGCCTTCAGCGCCGCGACCTCGATCACATAATCAATGATTATTAAATCTCCCGATGGTACCGAGCCCCAGTCTGTGCATAGGTGCCATCCGGTGCGCAACTTTTTTTCAGGGAAGGTTGCGACTTGCATATGCGCGGACAGGGTAGCGGCAAATTTTGAGGCCGCTCGGCGCCCGACCCAGGCCGGGGCAACCTACCCCGGCACCCACGGCGCCTTTCCTTTTTTGAGGAAAGGTAACGATGGCGGTTGAAACCAAGATACTCATCAGCGCGCAGGACAAATCCGCCGCCGCGTTTTCCTCGGTCAACCGCAACCTGTCGGGCCTGAATTCGACGGTCCGGCGCGCCCTGGGCGCGGTGGCGGGATTGGCCGGCGTCTACGGCCTGGGCGCGATGCTGAAAGCGAGCTTCGCCAACGTCGATGGCCTCGCCAAGGTGTCCGATCGGCTGGGCATCGCGACCGAGAGCATGGCCGGATTGCAGCACGCCGCGGATCTGGCCGGCGTCAGCAACCAGACGCTGAACACCGGCCTGCGCACGATGCTGAAGAACGTCGGCGAGGCGGCGCAGGGGTTCGGCGAGGGCGCGCGCGCGTTCGACGTGCTCGGCCTGTCGGCGCAAAAGCTCTCGGCGCTGTCGCCGGACATGCAGCTGCAGAAAATCCTCGACACGCTGGCGGGCGTTGAGAACGTCACGCTGCGCAACGCCACCGCGGCGCAGATCTTCGGCGGGCGCGCCACCGAGATGCTGAACCTGATCGCCGACGGCGCCGGCGGCATCCGTAAAGCGACCGAAGATGCTAGGGCTTGGGGCTTGGCGTTGAATCGTGTCGATGCCGCCAAGATTGAAATTGCGAACGATGCCGTGAACCGCGCCGGCAGCGCGATCCGTGGTCTGGCGAACACTGTGTCAGTCTATTTGACACCGTTCATCGCTGAGGTGGCCAACAGCTTTGCCGATGCCGCGGCGGAAGCTGATGGATTCAAAACCGAAACCACCGCCATCTTCGACCAGATTATTCTGGGCACGGCGCGCATGACGGACAATCTGCGCCCCGGACTTAATTTCATGAAGAAATCCGTGGGCGAAATCTGGGACGGCTTCCGGTCCCTGCCGACGTGGGCGCAAGAGGTCGGCATCATCGGCGCTCTCCTCGCCGGAAAAAAAGGCGTGGCCCTCATGGCGGTGGTATCGGGGGCGGTTGAAGATACGAAAACCACGGCCCAGTGGTTCGCCGCCTACCAGGCGGGGCACGTCAGTTTTCCCGAGTGGCTCCTCACCGGAAACGCGGCGGCAAAAGAAAAGCTCAAAGAACTGGGGACGTTTGTCGAAGATATTAAACTCGAAGGACCATCGTTGCTCGGATCGCTTTTTGGCAAGGGGCCGGGCGATCCCGATCCGCACGAATTCGAGAAAGCGGCCGAAGCTATGTTGGCCCGGATCCGTGAAAAGATGGAAGCGGCGGCTAAAAAAATTGCCTTCGACCGAAGCAAACTGTTCGGCGCTGGCGTCGAGATCGTGGCGCCGCGCAAGCGCGACGACAAGGACCGGGACGATTTTTTCAAGTACGAGGAAGGGCTGAACAAAAAACTCGCGGCGCTGGATCTGTACCTGATGTCAGATACGGAAAAGCTGGAGAGCGCGTTCGCGCAGCGCGGCGAGACGCTGCAGGAACTCTACAGCCTCGACCTGTTGAGCCAGCAGGAATTTTTCGGCCGCAGCGCGGAGCTGGCGCTGCAGCACCAGGCGGCGATGGGCGATATCGAGGCCCAGGGCATCCTGGCGCGGCGCGAATTCGAGCGCCAGAACATGACGCAGCGGATCCAGGAAGTGTCCGGGATGATGCTGCAACTGACCAACTCGGTCGCGACCCACAGCAAGGCGCTGTTCCAGATCAACAAGGTCGCTGGCATCGCCAATGCCATCGTCAACGCCCACGAGGGCGCGAGCAAGACGCTGGCGAAGTATCCCTGGCCGCTGGCGCAGATCCTGGCGGGGTTGCACTACGCCGCCGGGTTCGCCCAGGTGCAGGCAATCCGCTCGGCCAGCTTCGGCGGCAGCACCAGCGCGCCGTCGATCGGCGGCGGCGGGGCGATCCCGGTCACGGATGTGGGCGCGCCGTCGCCGGTCGCCGCGCCTGGGCGCACGACCGTGATCCACGTGGAATTTGTGGGCGATTATTTCGACCGCGCGCTGATCGTGGACAAGTTGATGCCGCTTATTAACGAATATACGATGGATGGCGGGAGACTGGAACTGGTGCCGCGCTGATGGGTGAAATCATTAAAATTGAACCGACTGGCCGACCTGTCAGATCGGCGATCGAGGATCTCGAGCATTTTCTACGTGCGCGCGGCATCCCGGAAAGCATCAGGAAAGAACTGCGCGATTATGAGGCTGAGCTACAAAATTTGTGGCAGTGGCCGAGCGAGTCGATCAGCGTGAACATGCCCGAAAATTTCACCGAAGCGCAGCGTGCGCAAATTGCTGCAGCGATCCGGGTTGCCTTCACCGCTTACAATACCGAAATTTACGGGGCGAAGGTCGATTTCGTCATGGCGTTGGTGAAAAAGCGGTTCTTTGAATTGTTCAAAACTAATCCTTGACGCTTTTGCCAGGCGGCGTATAGTTTGCTTCATGGGGCTTCAATCCCTTCGCGAGCGGAAACCGCACCCGTCAGACCATGCGGATTTTTTGCGTCTTACGGCCGGGTGTGCGGCTAATAAAATACCCGAAAGGGGAATACGCCCGCCGTCTCGCGACGGTTTGAAGCCCCCGGTCACCCAACCAATCGAAAGGAGTCAAACCATGAAATGCCAATATCCCCCCGAAGCCTACACCGCGCTCACTGCCATGAACCGCGCGATCTGGCGTCTCGAAATACTCGTCAAGGAAAAATTGCCGGGCGAGAGCGACGATCCTACCGATAATGAGCGTTACGAGATGATGCGCACTGCCGCTTCTGAGGCAGTGACCGTCGGATACAACGTGATCGATACGTTGTACTCGTGCGGAATCGACAAACATGAGGGCGCTGAGAGTATCGACGAAGCGTTTGCGCTTTTGGCGAAAGGAGAACTGACGCCGAAGAAGCGCGCCGCCTAAATTAGTCTCAGGACGGTTACAGGCGCGCATCGCCGCCGCCCGTGGTGCTTTTGCATCAGCGTGCAACGATCGCCGCGCCGTTGCCGTTAGGACGCGGTTTATCAGTAGCACAGATTACGTCTGCAATTGAAACCCAGCCCGTGTGGCTGGGTTCTGTTTTTCTCACCTAGATGAAGTCTGTTTGGGGTCCGTGGTCCACCGTTGGGCCACCTGAAAATAAAAATCCACCGTATTACGCCAAACACGACAATAAACTTTTTTCTTAACTTTCTAATTCTTCTATGGTAGTTTGTTGCCGCTTTTGGCGCTCTTTGCATTGACCATGACTCGAAATCAGATGGGCGGAAACGCCACGGGGGTTCGAATCCCTCCCTCTCCGCCATTTCCATCGCTTGTACCTGCCATCCCTGGCGTTACTTTTTCGTCTTCGATCAACCCCGGCCCGTTGCC
>Ga0326597_10015061_pt1 | contig 10121 bp, 6 predicted proteins | sample RVTome_12_FD_203789 | JGI IMG/M metagenome (GOLD analysis project Ga0326597, IMG submission 203789) | Soil microbial communities from uranium-contaminated site in the Upper Colorado River Basin, Wyoming, United States - RVT100D185 | ecosystem: Environmental > Terrestrial > Soil > Contaminated >...
TCAGGTGAAAACCGATCTGCATCTATGGCTCCTGGTATCGGGCCGGACAGTGATCTGGGGTGGCCGTCAGCCGTCAGCTTTCAGTTGTCAGCCTTCGCGCGTCGAGCGACCTGTGCCTTTGGGATTCTGCCCGGGCCCTGGGTCCGCCAGGCTGACAACTGACGGCTGAGGGCTGAGGGCGGGTGTGGCGCGCAACGCGCGCCACACCCTTTCAGGGGTGAGCGGCAGGGCCGTGATGCGGGCGCCGGTGGCGGCGGCCACGGCGTTCGCGATGGCGGGGGCCACCGGCAGGCCCCCACCCTCGGCCACCCCCTTGGCGCCGTTGGGGCCGGGGCCGCCCCCGCCTTCCAGGATGATGGAGTCGAACTCGCCGGGAAGGTCGGGAAACAGCGGCAGCCGGTAATCCACCAGGCTCCCGTTGACGGGCTGGTCGCCCTCGTACACCAGTTCCTCGAAGAGGGTGGGGCCCAGGCCCATCATGGCGGCCCCCAGGTCCTGGCCTTCCACCAGGTCGCGATTGATGGCCCAGCCGGCGTCCGCCACCGTCACCAGGTGGGGCAGTTCGATGGCGCCCGTCTCGAGGTCCACGGCCACCCGCACGGCGCCGATGCCGATCTCCCAGAAACTGGAGACGGCCCCCAGGGTGCCCATGCCCGCGTCCGGCCGGGAGTACCCCCGGCCGATCAACTCGCCGCCGGCATCCCGGAAGAAGTGGGAGATGGCCTCGCCCACGGTCATGCGCCGGTCGCCGGCCACCAGCGCGCCGCCCTCCAGCCGGCACGCCTCGGGGGGCACCCCGAAGGCCTCGGCCGCGATGGCCGCGACCTGGGCGGCGGCGTCCCGCGCGGCCGCCTGCACGGCCTGTCCCATCATGGCGACGCCGCGGCTGGCGTTGGTGCGCTGGTCGAAGGGGGTCACCGACGTGTCGGTGGCGGTCACGGCCACGCGGCCCACGTCCAGCCCCAGTTCCTTGGCCACGACCTGGGCCAGGACCGTGTGGGCGCCCTGGCCGATCTCCACCGTGCTCATCAGGACCGTGGCGCTGGCGTCCGCGTGGAGCCGCACGATGGCCGTGGACGACGTGCGCGTCCCCCCGCCATCCTTGATCACGCACGCCACGCCCAGGCCGGTGGCCTGGGGGTTCGCGGTTCGCGGTTCGCGGTTCCCGGTTCCCGATTCAGACGGGGAACCGCGAACGGCGAACCGGGAACCGCCGCGCGGCGGCCAGCCGATGGCGGCGCATGCGCGGCGCAGCATATCGGGCAGGTCGCTGTCCACCGGGCGGTCGCCGGGGGCGTATTCGTCGCCCCTCTTCAGCATGTTCTGGAGGCGGAACTCCACCGGGTCCAGCCCCAGAGTCCGGGCGATGATGTCCATCTGGGACTCGTAGGCCCAGCCCACCTGGGGGGTACTGAAGCCTCGGTACGCGCCGGCCGAGACCGTATTGGTATATACGGCGCACGATTCGACCTTCACGTGGGGGACCCGGTATGGGCCGACGACGCGATAGCCACCCTTCTTGATGACGCGCGGCCCCTGGTCGGCGTACGCCCCGGTTTGCATCAGGATCTGGGCGTCGCGGCCCAGCAGGGTGCCGTCCCGCCGGACGGCGGTGCGGATGCGGATCCGGGCGGCGTGCCGCGCGATGGTGCGGCACGTCTCCTCGGACGAGTAGACGATGCGGACCGGCCGCCGCGCCTTCCGCGAAAGGGCCGCGGCCAGGGGGACGGGGGGCATCAGCTCGCGGCCGCCGAAGCCGCCGCCCACGTACGGCACCACGATGCGCACGCGGCTGAGGGGAAGGCGGAACATCTCCGCCAGCATCTGCTGCTGCGCGAAGGGGGTCTGGGTGCCGCTCCAGACCGTCAGGTCGCCGCCCTCGAAGTGGGCGATGGCCGCGAACGGCTCCAGGAAGAAATGGTGGACGATGGGAAGGGTGAAGGTGTGGTCGAAGACATGGTCGGCCTCGGCGAAGGCGCGCGCCACGTCGCCCCGCTGGTACGTGAAGCGGTTGGCGATGTTGCGGGGAAAGTCCGGCTTGATGTCCCGCAGGTCCGGGGAGAGCGCGGAGAGGCCCACCGATTCGTGCAGGACGGGCGCGCCGCCGGCCAGCGCCTCGTCCAGCGTCATGGCGGCCCGCAGCGGCTCGTACTCCACGCGGATGCGGGCCATGGCCTCCCGGGCCGCCGTCGCGCTCTCGGCGGCCACGGCCGCCACCGGCTCGCCAGCAAAGCGCACCCGGTCGAGGGCGATGAGCGGCTGGTCCTTGATGGCCTGCCCGAAGTGTGGATCGATGTCCCGCACGTCGTCCCGCGTGAGGACGCAGAGGACGCCGGGCACCCGCTCGGCCTCCGCGGCGTCGATGGACACCAGGCGGGCGTGGGCGTGCGGGCTGCGGAGCACCCACCCGTCCACCATCCCCGGGACGTGCAGGTCCACGGTGTACCGCGCCCGCCCCGTGACCTTGTCCCGCGCATCCCTGCGCGGCACACTCTTGTCTGCGGTCGTCTGCATCTTCGGTTCCGGCCCATCGGCTGTCAGCCGTCAGCCGTCAGTTGTCAGCCTGGCGTGGGGAGCATCCGGCGCCGGAGCTGAGAACTGATGGCTGACGGCTGATGGCTCATGTGAGTTTCGCCATGACGTGATCGGCGAACGCACGGATCGTGGCCTCGCGGTCGAAGCGCGAGGTGCTATACGGAATGATGGCCACCTGGTCGATCCCGGCCTCGGCGGCCATGCCCACCTGCTCGCGACAGCGGGCCGGATCGCCGGTCAGGGCGAAGCGGGGCACCATGGCGTCCGGGATCACGCGGCCGTGGTCCGCGGCCTCGGCCATGTGGTGGTAGTAGTCGTACGAGGCCTTGACGGCCTGGGCCACCTGCAGATCATCCGCCCCCAGGTCCACCGGAAGGGGGCGGATGATGATGCGGCCGATGTGGGCCTTCACCGACTGGGTGACCTCGGGATCGTCCACCATGGCGGCCGGCACCCAGAGGACGGTGCGCACGGACGCCGGGTCGCGCCCCGCCGACCGCGCGCCCTTGCGCACGCACTCCACGGCAGCGCGGACGAACTGCTCGTCCAGCCCCACCAGGATGATGGCGCCGTCCGCCACGCGGCCGGCCAGTTCGAGGATGCGCGGGCCGCTGCCGGCGATGTAGATGGGGATGCGCGCGTCCCTGGCGGCCACGATCCGCGCCGGGCCCTGGCCCGCGTCCACCGTCTCGCCCTTGTGCAGGGCGCGGCAGACGGCGATGGCCTTCTCCAGGTCGGCCAGGCGGGCGGGCTTGCCGCCGTAGGTGCGCAGGCCGCTGTCCCCGGCGCCGATACCGAGGATGGCGCGCCCGCCGCTCAGCTCGTGCAGCGCGAAGGCGGCGCTGGCCGTGACCGTGATGTGCCGCGAGAGCGGGTTGGTGACGGCCGTCCCGAGGGTGGCCCGCGTCGTGGCCTGCGCGGCCGCGCCCATGGTGACGTAGACCTCACGCCAGATCAGGTGCGAGTCCCCGAACCAGAGCCCGTGATACCCCAGGCCCTCGCCCAGGCGCGCCAGCTCCACCATGCGGGCCGCGGGCTCGGTGGGGAACAGGCCCAGCCCAAATTCCGGGGTTCTCGACATGTTCGCTCTGCGCTCCGCGGTTCAGGTTCGACGTTCGACTTCGAACCTCGTTGAACCCCGAACGTGGAAGCGACGGCGGTCAGCCGCCGCGCTCGATCACGGCCTTCATCTCGGGCGGCGGGGTCTGCTGGCTGCGGTCCTTCACCAGGGGGACGCCGTCCACGAAGACCATGGAGATGCCGGGCAGGTCGCCGAGGCGGAGGGCATCCAGGCCGTCCGCCGCCACCGAGGCGGCGATCCGGCCCATCAGCACCAGGTCCGCCGGGCGGCCGGGTTCGAGGCGGCCCTGGTCCAGGCCGTGCGCCGTGGCCGTGTTCCCCGTGGCCACGCACACGGCCTCTTCGGGCGTGAGGCCGCACACCGAGGCGAGGAAGCACATGTTGCGCAGCATGCCGCGGGGCAGGATGCCGGTGCCGCTGGGCGTGTCCGTGCCCAGGGTAACCCGGTGGAGGGCGTTCCTGCGCCGCACCATCTCGATGAGGCGCATGGTCATCCGGTAGTTGCCGGCCGCCGCGATCTCCAGGTAACAGTCGGTCTCGTTCACCACCCGTTCCATGTCGGCCTCGGGCATGGGGATGGGCCCGCCGGTGATGTGGCCCGCGATGTCAACCCCCAGGTCGCGGACCACGGCGAAACCGGCCGGCCGGCTGGAGCCCGACCGCGAGACCCCACCCGAGTGGATCTTCACCTTGATCCCGCGCGCCCGGCACCAGCGGACGTACCGTTGCCCCTCGTCGCCCGTGGTCCCGTAGGGGTAAAAGATGAACTTGGCCTGGGTGATGCCTTCCCTGGCGACCTCGTCGAAATCCGCCTCGGTGAGGCCCGGGGCCAGCATCAGCGTCCCCGCCACCATCTTCACGCCCGCCGGCCGCATCAGGTTGCAGCGCCGCGCCACGACGGCCAGGTACTTGAAGAGCCTGGCATCCGGCGGATCCAGGGGCAGACCAGGGAGGTGCAGCTCGCCCGCCGAGACCATGGTGGTGACGCCGCCGTGCAGGTACGCCCGCACCCACCCCAGCGTTTCCTGCGGCGGCGCCCACTCCCCGAAGAGCGGATGCACGTGGCCGTCGATGAGCCCCGGGACGGCCGTGAGCCCCCGGGCATCCACCACCATGTCCGCCGTGGCCGGCCCGTCACCGACGGCGCGGAGGACCCCATCCTCGATGTAGATGCCGGATCCCGGGTGCCGGGGGCTCCCCAGGTCTCCCGTGGCGATCTGGCCGATGTTCTTGATCAGGACGCTGCCCATTGGATCGTTTCGAAGGCCTCGAGAACCATGCTGAGCCCGTCCGGGCTTCCTGGGGGGTGCAAAGAATCCTCATCCTAGTAATGTGCCTCCCGCGTTGTCAACCGCTTTCGGGCGCATTGCTTTCGGGCCCATTGGGCGCGGCGATGGTGGCCGGGGCCCCGGGAGGTATGCTACCGTTGCCGGGACCGTGGATCCGCCACGGGGGCGGTCACCTCTTTTTTCTTGAAAAGTGGGGCGAGGTGGGGCCACAGGTGGTCGGCGATCACCTGCTGGCCCTCGGCGTTGGGGTGGATGCCATCGGCCTGGTTGAGCCTGGGGTTGGCCGCCACTCCGTCGAGCAGAAACGGCATCAACGCGACCTTGGTTCGCCGGGCCACCGCGGGAAACGCCTGGGCGAACTCGAGGGCGTAGTCTTCGCCGTAGTTCGGGGGGACGCGCATGCCGGCCAACAGGACGCGGGCGCCGGACGAGCGGAGGCGCTTGACGATCCGCTCGAGGTTCTCGCGCATCGCCAGGACGTTCAGGCCGCGCAACCCATCGTTGGCGCCGAGCGCGACGATGGCGATTTCGGGCTTCACGCGAAGGACCCATTCGATTCGCCGGAGGCCGCCCGCGCTGGTATCCCCACTCACGCCCGCGTTGACGACGCGGTAGCGATAGCCTTCGCGCCGCAGGCGCGCCTCGAGCAGCGCGGGGTACGCCTCGTGTGTCGCCAGGCCGTAGCCGGCGGTGAGGCTGTCCCCCAGCGCCACGATGACCGGCTCGGCGTCCGCCGTGACCGCGGAAGCCGGAGCGAGCAGCAGGAGCCAGCCCATCGCCACGACGCCGAGGGATACGCGCCCAACGTTCATAGGCGGAGTGTAGAGTGGCTTCCATGATGGTTCAAGTCCGGGACCTCCGGATGCGCCTCGCCGGCGGCGGGCGCCCCGTGAGCATCCTGGACGGCATCACGCTAGACGTCCCGGCGGGCCAGGTTCTCGCCATCGCCGGGCCCTCGGGGAGCGGGAAGTCCACCCTCCTCGGGCTGATCGCCGGCCTCGACCGGCCCAGCGAGGGCTCGATCCGGGTGGCGGGCGTCGAGGTCACCGTGCTGGGCGAGCCGGCCCTCGCGCGGTTCCGGCGCGAGACGATCGGCTATGTCTTCCAGTCCTTCCACCTGATCCCCACGCTCACGGCGGTGGAGAACGTGGCCGTGCCGCTGGAGCTGGCGGGCGCGGACGATGCCCTGGCACATGCCGCGCGCCTGCTGGACGAGGTCGGCCTCGCCGGCCGGGCCCATCACTATCCGGTGCAGCTCTCGGGCGGCGAGCAGCAGCGCGTGGCCCTGGCGCGCGCGGTGGGGTTGCGGCCGCCCCTGCTGCTGGCCGACGAACCCACCGGGAACCTCGACTCCGCCACCGGCGCCCAGATCATCGACCTGATGCTCGGCCTCAACCGCGAGCGCAGGAGCACGCTGGTGCTGGTGACGCACGATCCGGCCCTGGCCGCCCACGCCGATCGCATGGTGTCCCTGCGGGACGGGCGAGTCGTGGACGACACGGGCGGACGGCACCATGAGGCCGACGCAGCGAAGGCGGCGGCCGCGGGATCGGATCGCAGGTGTTGCGGCTGAGCCGGCTGGTGCGCCGGATGGCCTGGCGCGAGATGCGCGGCGCCTGGCGCCACTTCCTCGCCTTCTTCGCCGCCGTGGCCCTCGGCGTGGCGGCCCTGGTCGCCGTGGGGACCTTCGCCACCGGCCTCGATCGCACCCTCTCGCGCGAGGCGCGGGCGCTCATGGGCGGCGACCTCGAGCTGCGGTCCAGCCGCCCTCTCGGGGCCGATGCCGAGGCGGCGCTGCAGGCGCTGCGGGACGAGGGCGCCGCGGTCGTGCGCGTGCGCGAGCTGGTGGGGATGGCGCGCAACCCCGGCAACGGGGCCGCGCTCCTGATCGAGGTGAAGGCGGTCGAAAAGGGCTATCCGCTCTACGGGCGCGTGGAGGCGGAGCCGGGGTTGGCCCTCCAGGCGCTGGTCGCGGGGGGTTCCGCCCTCGTCGGTGACGAGGTCCTGGGGCGTCTGGGGCTGGCGGTGGGCGATGCCGTCGCCATCGGCCTGGGGACCCTGAGGATCGCCGGCGTCGTCCGGAAGGAGCCCGACCGGTCGGCGAGCCTCCTCAGACTCGGGCCCCGCGTGCTCATCGCCACGGGGGACCTGGACGCGACCGGACTGGTCCTCCTGGGCAGCCGGGTGCGCCACCGCACGCTGGTCCGGCTGCCCGGGGGGGCCTCGCCGCAGGCGGCACGCGAGGCGCTCGCCCGCCGGATCGCGGATCCCGCCGTCCAGATCGCCTCGTACGACGAGGCCCAGCCGGGGCTCCGCCGGTTCTTCGCGCGGCTGGCGACGTATCTCGGCCTCGTGGGGATGGCCAGCCTGCTGGTGGGGGGCATCGGCGTCGCCACGGCCGTGACCACGTTCGTCCGACGGCAACTCGTCTCCATCGCGATCCTGAAGGTCCTCGGCGCGGAGGCCCGCGCGCTGCTGGCGATCTACGTGGCGCAGGCGCTGGCGGTGGGCCTCGGGGCGAGCCTCGTGGGGAGCGCCCTCGGCGTGGCCATCCAGCCGCTCCTTGGAGCGCTGGCGGAGGGGCTCTTGCCCTTCACGGTGGAGGCGCACCTCGACCCCTGGACGGTGCTGCGCGGGCTGGCCGTGGGAATGCTCACCACGCTGCTCTGCGCCCTCTGGCCGCTCCTCGAAGTGCGGGCGGTGCCGCCCTCGCTGATCCTGCGGCGGGACGTGGACCCGGGGTTCCGCGCCGCGCCGCGCCCGTGGCAGGCCGTGGTGCCCATCGGCGTGGGCCTGGCCGGTCTGGCCCTGTGGCAGGCCGGGTCGCCGCAGGCGGGAGGGATCTTCCTCGGGGCGACCGCGGGCGCGGTGGTCGTGCTGGCCGGGCTGGCGCGGGGTCTCGTCTGGGCCGCCCGCGCGCTGCCGCGGGTGCCGTGGTTCGCCTGGCGGCAAGGGGTCGCCAACCTGCGGCGCCCGGGCGGCCAGGCGGCGCGCGTGGTGGTAGCGCTCGGGGTGGGTGTGATGCTGCTGGTGGCCATCGCGCTCCTCCAGGCGGGCCTGGGGCGCCAGATCGACCACGCCCGGCGGCAGGATGCCCCCTCCCACTTCTTCATCGACGTGCAGCCGGATCAGCGCGAGGCGTTCGTGCGGCTGGTGGCGGGCGCCAGCGGGGGAACGCCGCCGGCGCTCACGCCCGTGGTGCGCGCCCGCCTGGCCGCCGTGAACGGCGAGCCGGTGACCCGCGAGACGATCGCGCGGCGGAAGACGGAGAGCCGCGAGGGACTCTGGGTGTTCACGCGCGAGTACGTCCTCACGGACCGTCCGGACCCGCCGCCCGGGAACACGATCACCCGCGGGCGGTGGTGGACGGCCGCGGAGGGGGCGGCGCGGCCGCGGATCTCGGTGGAAGAGGCGGCGGCCAGGCGCCTCGGGGTGGACGTGGGATCCACGCTCACCTTCGACATCCAGGGCGTGGCGGTGGCGGCCGAGGTCATGAGCCTCCGGAAGGTGGACTGGCAGAGCTTCACCACCAACTTCCTGGTGGTCGCCTCGCCCGGCGCCCTGGACGGCGCCCCGACCACCTTCATCGCCACCGCCCGCGTCCCGGCGCCGGCCGAGGCCGCCGTGCGCGACGCCGTCGTTGCGGCCTTCCCCAACGTCACCGCCATCCCCGTGCGCGACGCAATGGAACGGGTCGCCGCCGTCCTGGACCAGATCGCCGTGGCGGTCCGTGCCATCGCCCTGTTCGCCATCGGCACGGGCGTGGTGGTGATGGCGGGGGCCCTGACGGCCACGCGCACCCAGCGCCTCTACGAGTCCGTGATCCTGCGCACTCTCGGCGCCACGCGCGGCGCCGTGGCCCGCGCCTTCGCGGTGGAGTACGCCTGCCTCGGGGCGGCGGCCGGACTGGGCGGAACGGTCCTGGCGGCCGTCCTCGCCTGGATCGTCATGCGTCTTGTCCTGGACACACCCTGGACCTTCGAGCCGCGCGCCCTCCTCCTCGGGATGGCGCTGGCCGCCGCGATGGCGGTGGCCGTCGGGTTCCTCGCCACCTTCCGGCTCCTGGGCCAGAAGCCCCTCGCCGTGCTGCGCCACGAGTGACCGGAAGGGAGGCGGTCGCGCACATGGGGCATCGTCGCGCTGGTCCGCGCCTGCCGGAATGTGGTACCGTCGGCCCCGCCGCGCGCCCCAAGGTCCGGTCTCGATTGCCCCCTGGAGGCTGGCACTCCGTAGACGGGGCGATCGGCGCCTTGACGGGGGGAGGCTTTGCGAGCACCTTGGCGCCGCCATGGCCCCCAAGAGCCCCTCGCGCTCACCCGTACCCTCGAAATTGTGAAACGGTGCACTGAGGAATCCCCCTGAGGTTGGCTGCGCATGAGTGGGAGTCTGCTGATCACGAATGGGATGGTGCTGAGCCCGGGCGCGCAGGCCCCGGGCCAGGCGGACGTCCTGATCGAGGACGAGCGGATCGCGGCGGTAGGGCCGAAGCTGGCGGCGCCGGCGGACGCGGCGCGGTTGGACGCCACGGGACGGCTCATCATGCCGGGGCTCGTCAACGCGCACACGCACGCCCACAACAACCTGATCAGGAGCCTGGAGGACGGCTGGACGCTGGAGCTGTTCCTCAACGCCGGCTCGGCCATGTTCCGCGGGCGGACGGTGGAGGAACAGTATCTCTCGGCCCTGCTGGGCGCGGTGGAGATGCTGAAGACGGGGGCCACGGCGGCCTACGACCTGTTCCTGGAGATCCCCGCCCCCTCGCTGGAGGCCATCGAGGCCGTCGTGCGGGCCTACACCGACGCCGGGATGCGCGTCGTGGTGGCGCCGGCGATGGCCGACATGATGTTCCACGACACCGTGCCGGGGCTGCTGGATGCCATGCCCGACGACCTGCGCCGGGAGGTGGAGAAGCGCCGTCCCGCGGCGGAGGCCGGCGCAGGGGTCCTGAAGACGGTGCGCGAGGCCCTGGTGCGGTGGCGCCGGGCGGCCGGGGGCCGGGTGCAGATGGCGGTGGCCCCCACCATCCCGGGCCAGTGCAGCGATGCGTTCCTGCTGGGCTGCGCGCGCCTGGCCGACGAGTTCGGGACCCTGCTGCACACGCACCTGGCCGAGTCGAAGGTGCAGGCCCTGAACGGCCTGAGGCGATACGGCGTCAGCCTCACCCGCCACCTGCACGGCCTGGGTATCCTGGGGCCGCGGTTCACGGCGGCCCATTCC
>Ga0326597_10015062_pt1 | contig 10121 bp, 9 predicted proteins | sample RVTome_12_FD_203789 | JGI IMG/M metagenome (GOLD analysis project Ga0326597, IMG submission 203789) | Soil microbial communities from uranium-contaminated site in the Upper Colorado River Basin, Wyoming, United States - RVT100D185 | ecosystem: Environmental > Terrestrial > Soil > Contaminated >...
AGGGCCGGTTAACGTCGCTTCCGTTCTCAACTCCGTTGAGCCCGTTTCAACGGGCTTTCTCGAATCACCGTCGCAGGGAAGCTAGCGTTGTAGTACTAGTTGCGAGCCTCAGATGAACGACCTGACACGAAGGGGCTTCTTGCAGTCGGCCGCCGCCACCACCGTCGGTGCGCTGGCCAGCCGAACTCTCCATGCCTCGGACGCAACAGGCGCGAGGCCGTCGACCCCGGTTGTCATTTCCAGTGCCAACGGCCTGCGCGCGACGCAAAAAGCCGCGGACATGCTCCGCGGCGGCGCGGACGCGCTCGACGCGGTGATTGCCGGCGTCAACATCATTGAGGAGGACCCCGAGGACACAACCGTGGGTTACGGGGGCCTGCCCAACGAAGACGGCGTGGTCGAATTGGACTCGTGCGTAATGCACGGACCGACCTGCGGCGCGGGGGCCGTCGCCGCGCTTCGCAACGTCAAGACGCCGTCGCGCGTCGCCAAGCTCATCATGTCGAGGACGGACCACGTGCTTCTCGTCGGCGAAGGCGCGCTGAAGTTCGCGCGCGCCCACGGCTTCGAGGAAGTTAATCTGCTTACCGATAAAGCTCGCCGGCTCTGGCTGGATTGGAAGGAGCGCCTGAGCGACAAGGATGATTGGATAGCCCCATCCCAAGAGGACGCCGGCGCTGCCCGTTCGAGCCTCGACCACCATTGGCCGGCGGCCTACGGCACGATCACGTGCTGCGCCGCCGACGCAAACGGCCATCTCAGCGGAGTTACGACGACCAGCGGCTTGAGCTTCAAAATCCCCGGCCGCGTCGGTGATTCTCCGATCATCGGCGCCGGCCTCTACGTTGATAATGACGTCGGAGCGGCCGGCAGCACGGGACGCGGCGAGGCGGTCATAAAGATATGCGGCGCCCACACCGTCGTGGAGTCGATGCGGCTCGGCAAGGCACCCGTGGATGCCTGTATCTTCGCTCTGCGCCGTATCGTCGACACCACCCGGGACGCCCGTCTCTTGCGCAAGGACGGGAGGCCGGACTTCGACGTAAAGTTCTACGCGGTCTCCAAGGACGGCCGCTTCGGATCCGCCTCCATCTGGTCCGCCGCGCGGTTCGCCGTCTTTGCCGAAGGCAGGAACCGCCTCGAAGACTGTGCACACCTCTTCGAGAGGCCCGACGATATGGGCTGAAACGTCGGGTTCCCGCCCCGAGGCTCGACACCCGCGCGGCGTAAGCGCAGAATAGACGGCACCAGGTGCCGCCGCGGAGCGTTGGGCGGCCGCCGTTCCCGGGCCGTGCGGTCGGCCCGTGCAGGATTGCCGGATGATTCAGTTGAAACGAAGGCTGAGCGAGAACTGGAAGCGCGTTGAGCAGCGCATCCACGACGCCTGTGGGCGCGCGGGCCGCGACCCCAAAAACGTAACGCTCGTCGCCGTAACCAAGTACGCCAGCATCGACATCATCCGGCTTCTCGTCGAAATGGGCGTCGTGCACGTTGGCGAGAGCCGCCCGCAGGAGTTGGCGCAGCGCGCCGCGATGATCAAAGAGTGGCTGGCGCGGCGCTCCCGAACACCCCAGCCCGGCGGCCCGCCCCGGCCGCACTGGCACCTCGTGGGCCATCTACAGCGCAACAAAGTCAAGTCAGTGCTCCCCTGGACTTCGCTTATTCACTCCGTGGACAGCCTTCGCCTTGCGGAAGAGATCGATTCGCGCTCGGCCGCTCTCGGACGCAAAACGCCCGTTCTTTTGCAAACGAATGCCAGCGGCGAGGCCTCCAAGCATGGTGTGGCGGTGGCCGCGGTGACTCATCTCGCAGAGCAACTCCAGTCGCTGGAGCACATCGAGATTCGTGGACTTATGAGCATCGCCCCGCTAACCGCTAATGAAGGCCTGATCCGCCATACGTTTGAGCGCGTGCGCGAGTTGTTCGACGAAATCATCCGTGAAAAGACGTGCGGTGCGGACTTCCGCGAATTGTCGCTGGGAATGAGCAGCGATTTCGAATTCGCAATCGAGTACGGCGCGACCTATGTTCGCATCGGCTCAGCCCTTCTCGAAGGGATAGAACACGTCGCGCAAACGCCGCAATTGGACGAACAGCCTGCGAGCTGACCGCCGTAAGTCGGTATGCGTCGGTGCGGACTCGCCGCCGCAGGGCTGGGCCGTCAGTTACCCAGCAGCGGCGCAGTGTAATTCGCCGAGAGCGTCCGGTGAACGCCGTCTTGCGTGCCGGGGCCGGCCAAACCGGACAGCCGGTCGATTATTCTGCGGCGCGAAGACTGTTCGTCATCGGGCTCGGCGTCGGAATCGTTGGGCGGCAACGACTCGGTCTTCGTGCCGTCGCTCGCGTTCTTTTGCAGCAGCAGCGCGGACATTATGTACATGGTCAAGGTGGAAGTCTTGCCGCCGATGTCCACCGCACCCCGAAAGTCCGCAAGGGCCGCGTCGACGTTGCCGAGCCTGAGATGATGCTCCCCGCGCAGCGCAATTGCATCCGCGTTGCGGGGCTCCAGCGTGATAATGCCGTCCAGATCACCGACCGCACCGGACATGTCGCCGTCCGCCGCACGCGCACATGATCTTCCGAGGAGCGCCACGGCCTGCCCGGGCTCCACCGCAAGTACTCCATTGAACTCCGCAAGCGCTTCTTGCGCCCTTTCGAGGCGGACCAGGGCCAGTCCCCGCAACGTATGTGCCCACGCCGATATCAGCGCGTTGCCGCCGGACTGCGCAGAGGCCAACGCAAGTTCGTCGATCGATTCCGACGAATCACCCAACAACAGATGTGCCAGCCCCAGCCACACCCGGCCGAGCGCGGCAAATCCAGGCAGGCCGATCATCTGGCGGGCGTCGTTGGCCATCGTGTCGAACTGTCCCATTTGTCCGCACAGTGCGGCGTGCAGCGCGCGGGCCTCCCGGTGGTCAGGTTGAACCGCAAGACATCGCTCCACGAGTTGTCGGCCGCCCGCGGCGTTGGATTCGCCCAGAGTGACCGTACTCAGACGCTCCGGGCCGCATTCACGTGCGCGTCGCGCGGAAGGCCAGCGCCGCGGCGCGAAATCCAGGTAAAGGTCGCGGATCGCCCGGCGCGCGATCCCTTCAGGATTGTTGACCCGGGCGCTATCCGGCTCACGCGCAGGTCCCTCGCCGGTTTGAGCCGAGCGCTTCGTCCCCTTCCCGAGTATGTCCTCGAGAACCGGGCGGGCCGCCTGCTCGAACATCGGGCGGGCCGCTTCCACCGCGCGCAACGGGGCCATGATCTCGAGCGGGGCCAGCGCAGTTAGCTGCTCGATGAAGTCATCGGCCTTCTGTTTCTCCTCGATGAGCTGTCGGGCCTGATGCTGAGCGGCCGCGGTCTGCGACTTCGCTTCACGCCGCGTGAAGTAGAGCGCAGACGCGAGCGACAGTGCCAAGACCCCGGCAAGGGCCACGACGGTCGCCACCTGATGTCGGACGACGAGCCTCATCGCGCGCGTGGGTATTCCGCTGCGTTTCGCCTTGATGGGCTTGCTCTTCAGGTAGCGCTCGAGGTCGTCTCGGAACTCGGCGGCGCTCTGAAAACGCCGGCCGCGGTCGCGCTCAATGGCCTTCAGGCAGATGGTCTCCAGGTCCACGGGCACGCTCGGATTATGGGCACGCACGGGCAACGGCTCGGAGCCCAGAATGCGGCTGATCACCCGCTCCCGAGTCTCTCCCGGATACGGAGGCGAAAGCGTCAACCACTCATACATAGTCGCGCCGAGCGCGTAGATATCCGCACGATGATCGACGTTGGCCGGCCCTTCCGTTATCTGTTCGGGAGCCATGTACAGCGGAGAACCGATGAGCTCGCCGGTCATGGTCACGCCGGGCTGTTCCGCCACGCGGGCCAGGCCGAAGTCGGATATGTGCAGGCGCCCGTCCGCACCCATGATGAGATTATGCGGCTTGATATCACGGTGGATGACGCCCTGCTCGTGGGCGTATTGCAGTGCGTCTGCAACCGCCGCTATATGCCGTGCAACCGTGGCAAAATGCGTGGGCGTCTTGTATTCGTCGGGAATCCGAGCGGACCTGGCGCCGGTGGCACTTTCCTTCGCGTAAATCACGACGGCCTGCGCTCCGTCCGCGGACTTTGGCCGATTGAGCGAAGAACGATCGAGCAGCACCGTCTCGTCGGAATCGGCAACGCCGGCCGCACGCTCTTTTTTCGCGGCGTCGGCAATGAGCGCGTTCAAGCCGGGGCCGGCCATCAACTCCATCGCGTAATAGTACACGCCGTCCTGTTCGCCCTGCGCGAAGATCGGGATGATGTTCGTATGTGTGAGCTTCGCTGCGGCCTGGGCCTCGCGCTGAAAACGCCGAATCGAGTTCGCCGACGCGCTTATGTGCTGGCCGAGCACTTTCAGCGCGACGGTCCGGTGCAGCGACCGCTGCCAGGCTGAATATACTGTTCCCATCCCTCCCCGGCCTATGACCTCGCCCAACTCGAACTCGCCGAGTACGGCGGGACCGCCCACACCCGCCGCCAGCCGGTGCGCGTTGGGGCTCTGCCCCGGGTCAGAATTCCCAGAGTTGTCGGGGCCTTGAGGCAACCCTAGCCGCCCTTATACTAACACGACCCTGTCAACGTGGCCTGTGCACCGCAAACTAGTGCCACGTTGCAGCTCATTGTTCGAGTGCCGGACGCCGATTTTCCGAGCCGCGACCGTGAGGGAGCGAACCCGCCACCCCGAGAGTTTAGCTGCGTCGGAGCACTAGCGTAGTTAATCACGCGGTTGGCATCTAATCCGAGCCGCCTGTCTGCCCTGACTCCCGGCAGGCAGGCGACCGCCTGCCCTTTACGTCGTCCTGCCCTTGACGTTGCGCAGCAATTTCAAGGGGCAGCGATGTCAAGGGTGAGGGAGCGGTGAGTGCCAAACTCAAAATTCCGCCTCCGGTTGGGCGCAGTTCGGTTCGTAATAGGTGCTTCATCTATGATTAACTACACTAGCCCCAGGCGTCCAAATCCCCGACATCAATTGTAGCAGACTTCCCAAGCCAGTCACGCCGCACCCATGCCCTCGGCGGTAAATCCCGCTTCCCCTGGCGTCTACACCGGCCCAGGTAGACGTATGTCCGCCCAGCTTCGACGCTACGTATTCGTCATGAATCTGGCGATATTCGGATACCTTCCGGCCGCGTGCATCTTGCCCAATTCCACATAACTACGAACAACGTGGTCGATTACGGCAATATCCGCGGAAGTCACGTCGCGGACGCGCTTCCCCGGCACCCCCATCACCACGGAGCCGTCCGAAACCTTTGTCCCCGGCGGCAATACCGTGCCCGCCGCGACGATGCACCGACTTCCGATCTCACAGTCGTCAAGGACGATCGCGCCGGTGCCGATCAGACAGCGCTCACCGACCAGCCGGCAGTGAACGACGGCCCGGTGGCCGATCCCCACGTCGTCGCCTATGTCAAGTTGTACGCCGAACCGCGTGTGTACGATCGCGCCGTCCTGAACGTTCACCCGTCGGCCGATTCGTATCGGGGCGATGTCGCCGCGTATTACGGCCTGGTGCATCACCGTCGACTCGTCGCCGAGCACGACATCCCCGCCGACGTACGCCGTAGGGGCTATGTAAACGCCCTCTCCGAGGCGCGGTTGGGGATTCTCATTCATACTGTAATTGTACGCCACCGGCGGCCGGTGGGCCAACACGCGTTTGACTCTTTTTCGACAGCGCTGTTCGCTAAGTTCGGTGTTGTCAGGCAGTTGTGCGCCTGCGTGGCCCATTCTTCGCGCAGCGAATGGTGTGGTCACGATGATTGAGCGCCCGAGTTCCACGAACCTCTTCCGCGCGTTCATACGCCGCCGTCGAGCGGTCGGTCAGGGTCCGTGACACTTCCGGCGGCTTCACCGGTGTGGCGGGATGAAACCTCAAAAGCCGCCAGACAACAACTCCGAAGGCCTCAGCGATGCTCCGCAATGCAGCCTGAAAGGCTGCCAGACAGTAGCCGTGGGCAAGATCGCCGCCCACGGTGGCCGATGCCAATACCTCTCCGACCCTGTAGGGGTCGCACAGACGCAACCCAAACAGTGCGACCCTTACAGGGTCGATTGGATGGGTGCGGCCGCTGTCCGGGGGCGGCGCTGCGCTTGCCCCCGGCTACTGTCTGGCAGGCCTCCGGCCTGCAATCACAGCCGCCGATTCTGTCACGGACCCGGGCGGTCAATCTTCCTTCGGATTCATTGATTTCCGGTTTTTTTCTGGTATAGTATCTTTCCGCGCTATTCAGTACCCAGATTGCTTGTCAGACTGCGTGCGGGCAACCCGCGCAGGAGAATGAATCATGCCACCCATGACTGGGATCGCGCATCGAGTCGTTGCAATCCTGCTTGGAGTCTGTGCATCGGCCGGGGCCTCAGGCGCCGGGCCGGAGATACGCTTCCACCCGGTGTGGGGCGACGGAAACGTGCTCTGCCTGCCCGGCGAGCACCCGTGCCGTGAAAACGAGATAATTCTCCTTGAAGGGGACGCCACCGTGACCATGTTTATCCAGGTCTCCGGCTGGGACCCGGACCAGGACGGCGATCCGACGCTGGGCGCTTTTCTGGGCACGCTCGACTGGGACACTCTGGCCAGCGGACACATTTCCGGCGAAGACACGCTCGGCGGCGTTGATCTCGTCCCGGTAGGATATCCGGACACCCCATATCTCGGTGCGTTTACGGCCTGCAAAGTCTGTAGCGACGACTTCTTCGTCGTGGACATGACCGATCCGAACATCTTTCTGAGCGACTGCACCACCGATTCTTGTTCGGCGCAATTGCCGGCCCCCTACATATTCTGTGTCGATCGGCCCGACTTCGTTTTTTATCAGATAGCACCATGTCCGTGGCCGGTAACCACAGCACTCCCGGATTATTCCTGGCGAAGCGCGTCCACTACTTGCAGGGCAGACCCCGACGGCTCCACGTGGTTCTATGGCGGAACGCTGCTGCTTGACGTGCCCGTCAACGCTCAGGGGACTTACAACGTCAACTTCATCGATGACAGCAATTTTACGCTATTGAACAGTTGTCTAGGGCCGCTGATCCCTAACCTCACGCTCACGCCGGGGCGGATCACAATCGTCGGGGCGTGCTGCACGTCGGACGGCACGTGCGAACTGCTGCCCGAAGCGGTCTGCACGGACGCGGGCGGTGCATTTTTCAGCGCAGATTGCGGCGGCGACCTCGATGGCGACGGCGCTTTCGAACCATGCGACCCATGTCCACTCGACAATCCCGACGACACGGACGGGGATGGCACGTGCGATTCCGATGACGGCTGCCGGTTTGACCCGAACAAGGTCGAGCCGGGTCTTTGCGGGTGCGGCGTTGACGACAACGCCGATTCCGACGGCGACGGCATAGCCGACTGCCACGACCAATGCCCCGGTATCGATGATGCCGCCTTCGGCCCGGACTGTGCCAACGTCATACCCGCCATGTCGGACTGGGGCTTCGGCGTATTAACGCTCCTCTTGCTCGTCGCGCTGAAGCTCAGTTCATTGCATGGACGTCAACTGGATCAGCATGGCAATCCATAGCCATCCTACCGGCCTAATAGTCATGTCAAGAGGTTCGACTTATAGCCCGGCGCGCCGGCCGCAGGCCCATCCGACGTGGGCCGACCTGCACGGCCTGGAGCCGGGGATCGCGCCGAACTACATTCTCAACGTTGCCGATCAGCAGATCCTCGAGAAAGCCCAGGAAGGCCGCGAACGGACCGAGTTCAGCGGGGCGCTCAGTCCGGCGAACTGCCCGTAACGCATCCGCGATTTCAAATACGCGACGATGCGGCACGAACTGCCCTGCCGGGCCAGCGCCCAAGCGGCCTTAATCGTCAAGCCGTGCGGTATGTGCGCCTCCTCAGCACGAGCGTCCCGGCTGTGAGCACCAGCGCCGTGGTGCAAAGCAGTCCCCATGTAGACATCGCCGGAACCGGAAGATTGGCAACCTGACCGCGGATTTCGCCGCCGGAGTTATTCACTGAGTGAACGTTTATATACGTGTCTCCCGCAATCATCGCGTTTACGTTGGCAGTGGACATAGACGCATCCGTGACGGTGGCAGTTCCTGACGTCGCCGCATCGAAGCTCAACGTCACTATCGGAGCACCGATCACGCCCACCGCACCGGCGTGAATGTGCGCGTTATTCGCGTTGCTCGTCAGATCGCTGTACGTGCATGAAACGGTGACGGTCTCGGCGACGTCGTCAAGCGTAACAGCGCACGTGCCCGTCGCGGCGGTTACGACCGCGGGCACCTCCTGACTTCCGTCCATCGAAAAATTGAATACGTGCATCGCCGCCGATGCTGGCGACGAAACGAGCAATACGACAAACAACGCACCAATCGATTTGTACTTCCCCATGATCCGGCCCCCTTTCAAACGTGTCCGTATTCCCTTGGGGCCAACGAGGGCACCTTTCCACGAACAACCGCTGTCCGCAATCCAAGCCCTCGCGCCCCGGCCCGAGAATCGAACGTGTAACTATCATTATACACGAACGCGAGCCAGTCCACAACTGGGCGGTCCGTAACCCGGTTCGTTGGTTCGTTCACGCGGAGCACGGGCCCGGGCGACAGATGACGGAACTCAGCGCTGTTGGCCCGAGGGACGCCGCCGTCCAAGAACGTGTGTGGAAAGGCGACCATGTACTCCGAGCCGCGACCGTCTGCCCTTTACGTCGTCCTGCCCTTGACGTTGCGCAGCAATGTCAAGGGGCAGCGATGTCAAGGGTCAGGGAGCGATTTTCCCAGCATATTCGACTCTGCGCTCTTATGCGGACGCGGGACCGTATGAGCTTCTCACACACGTTCTAAGGCGGAAGTGGGCCCTTCCCGGGCGGCGCGGTCACACCGCTGAAGCCGGGATTGCGAAGCGTTTGGACCATCGTCCGTCAGGTGTGGATTGATTCGCACTTACCCTACGCAGCAAGCAGGCGTTCGACGTGGAGACATACGCACTCCGCCAGGGCTTCAAGGTGATAACCACCTTCGAGAACGCTCACCAGCCGGCCGTCGCAATGCCGCCGGGCAACCTTGACCACTTCGTCCGTCATCCAGCCGAACGATTCCGTTTCCAATTCGAGCGGCGCGAGCGGGTCGAGCCGGTGCCCGTCGAAGCCGGCGGATACGAGCACGAATTGCGGGTCGAAGCGCTCGACGGCCGGCAGGATAGTCTCGTCGAACGCCCGTCGATATTCGGCGTCGCCGCTCGGCGGCAGCATGGGTAGGTTGATCGTAAAGCCGTCGCCGGGTCCCCGCCCGCGTTCATGGGCGTAGCCGGTGCCGGGAAACACTATGGCGGGGTGGCCGTGAAGGCTTATAAACAGAACGCGCGGATCCTCCTCGAACGTGTGCTGCGTCGCGTTTCCGTGGTGAACGTCCCAATCGAGGATCAGCACGCGCGAAAGGCCGTGAGTGTCGATCAGGTGCATCGCCGCGATCGCGATGTTGTTGAACAGGCAGAATCCCATGGAATGGTCGTGCTCGGCGTGGTGGCCGGGCGGGCGGACGGCACAGAAAGCATTGCCAAGCTCACCGCTCATTACTCTGTCGACGGCGTTGATGACGGTTCCGGCGGCCAACAACGCTATTTCGTAGCTCTCCGGGGAGATCGCGCTGTCGGGTACGTCTATATACGGAAGGCCGTCTTGGCAGGCCCGCCGCACGCGCGCAATATAGCCCTCGGCATGAACGAACTGAATGTGAGCCGCTTCAGCGCGTAAGATCTCCAGCTCTGTGCACGTCGCCGCGAGCCCGCGTTCGGCAAGCGCAGCCGCTATCGCCGCGAGCCGCGCCGGCCGTTCCGGGTGTGCGTGACCGGTCTTATGGCGCTGGAATCGCTCATCCTGTGCCAAGCCCGTGCCGGGCATAAATGTCTCCGAAACGCGTCGAACCGCCGCATAACAGCTTCATGTGTATCTACGAACGCGGACCGGCCGCGTTCCGTTGCGGTTTGTCGCGCCGTTCGCATCTTATCCGATCCGCGATCCCATTCTTCCGCGCCGCGCCCGGGGGTGAAGCTATGAAGCAGGAGGTCGAGCCGGTTCAAGGCGCCTTGAGTTCGTGGTAAACATTCGGTTTGTTTTTTTGATCCGTAGGTT
>Ga0326597_10015063_pt1 | contig 10121 bp, 9 predicted proteins | sample RVTome_12_FD_203789 | JGI IMG/M metagenome (GOLD analysis project Ga0326597, IMG submission 203789) | Soil microbial communities from uranium-contaminated site in the Upper Colorado River Basin, Wyoming, United States - RVT100D185 | ecosystem: Environmental > Terrestrial > Soil > Contaminated >...
GTCATCGGCGTCGGCGGGGGCGGAGGCAATGCCGTGCATCGCATGGTGCACGCCGGCATCGGCGCCGTCGAATTCGTCGTCGCCAACACCGACTCGCAGGCGCTCGCGACCAACGCGGCGCCCGTCAAGGTGCAACTCGGCCACCACCTGACCAAGGGCCTCGGCGCCGGCGCCGACCCGGCCATCGGCCGGGAAGCCGCGCTCGAGGACACCGAACGCATTCTCGACGCGCTCACCGGCGCCGACCTGGTCTTTGTGACGACCGGACTCGGCGGTGGGACGGGCACCGGCGCCGCACCCGTCATCGCCAGCCTGGCCAATCAACTGGGCGCGCTCACCATCGCGGTCGTCACCAAGCCGTTCAAGTTCGAGGGCCGGAAGCGCGCGCTGCAGGCCGACGCCGGCATCCGCGACCTGGCCGAGACCGTCGACACGATGATCGTCATCCCGAACGAGCGCCTGCTTGCGACCGTCGCCAAGTCCACCAGCATGTCCGAGGCGTTCTCGACGGCCGACGACGTGCTGCGCCAGGCCATCCAGGGGATTTCAGACCTGATTCTGGTGCCCGGACTGATCAACCTCGATTTCGCCGACGTCAAGACCATCATGTCGCGCATGGGCATGGCCATCATGGGGACGGGCATCGCCAAGGGCGAGAACCGCGCCAAGCTGGCGGCCACGGCGGCCATCTCCAGCCCGCTGCTCGAGGACGCCTCGGTGCAGGGTGCCCGCGGCGTCATCATCAACGTGACTGGCGGCGCCGACCTGACCCTCGCGGAGGTCTCCGAAGCCTCCGACATTGTCTATAGCGCCGCCCACGAGGACGCCAACATCATCTTCGGCGCGGTCGTCGATCCGAAGATGCAGGGCCAGGTCAAAATCACCGTCATCGCGACTGGTTTCGATCACGGCCGGGTGGCCGCCTCGCCGGCCGCCCAGGTCTCGAAGGCCACACCCGTGGACCTGAGCGCCTACGCCACGGCACGTGTGCCGGCGGGCGATCGGGCCGGCGTCGCCGCCGCCAGCCGGCTCGGTCGCCGGCCGGCCATCGACCTCACCGGCCTGGCCTTCAAGCCCGTCAACGACGCCGACAGCCCCGCTGCCTCAGACGACGACCCGTCGCCGCTGGATATTCCGGCGTTCCTCAGGCGGCAGGAGGGGTAGGGAAGGCAGAAGGCAGAAGGCAGAAGGCAGAAGTTCGAAGTTCATAGGTCGACGTTCGAAGCGGGTCCCGCGACCAAGTACAATCGCCAGAGCCATCCCAGCCGTGCCCGTCGCCGTTTCAGGTGAGGGGTGTGGACGGGCCGCTGTTCAGTCCTGTGAGCCCCACAACTCGTCCCGACCGGTTCGGGCCCGGCGCCCGCCACGCGGCCCGTCGCCGAGACGCTGGGCAGTTGTCCCGAGAGGTGGGGTTCGTCCGTAAACCGCACGGCGGCCGATTGCGCGTGGCCCTCTCGTTTCCGAACACCTACTTCGTCGGGATGTCCAACCTGGGCCTCCAGACGGTGTACCAACTGTTCAACGCCGACGACCGCGTGGTGTGCGAGCGGGTGTTCCTGCCGGGGCGGCAGGACGTCGGGACGTTCGCGGATCGTGGCGACCGGCTCGTCACCATCGAGTCGGGGACGCCGGTCCGCGATTTCGACGTGCTCGCGTTTTCCGTCTCCTTCGAATGGGACTACGCCAACGTCGTCACGATGCTGCGCCTGGCGGGCGTGGAGCCGCGCGCCGAGCGGCGGCATCGGCGAGACCCGCTGGTGGTCATCGGCGGGGCGGTGACGTTCGTCAACCCGGAGCCGCTGGCCCTGTTCGCCGATGTCATCGCCGCCGGCGAGGCCGAACTCCTGGTGCCCGACCTGGTTGAGGCATTCGCCGACGTCGGCAGCCGCGATCGGCCGGCTCTGCTCGACCGGCTGGCGACAAAGCCCGGGTTCTACGTGCCGAGCCTGTACGACGTGACCTACGCCGGCCCCGGCCGGGTGGCCTCGATTGCTCCGAAGCCCGGGAGCCCCGCGCCCCCGGTTGTCCGCAAGGCGGCGGTGAGGGCGGCGGCGCGGATTGAGCCGCCGCACACGAGTATCTTCACGCCCGATACCGAATTCGGATCGCGGCTGCTCATCGAAGTGGTGCGCGGCTGCGCGAATCTCTGCCGGTTCTGCTGGGCCGGTTACAACTATCTGCCGGTCCGCCCGTTCGACGCCGACCGGATTCTGGCGATCGCCCGGGAGGCGCGCCCGCACGCCACCCGGGCGGGCCTCGTGTCCATCGCCCTGTGCGACCACCCCGACATCGAGCGCATCCTGCGGGGCCTGATCGACCTGGGCTACAGCATCAGCCCGGCCTCGCTGCGTCTGGATGACCTGACGGAGACGATCGTCGCCCTGCTTCGCCAAAGCGGTGAGCGGTCGATAACGATCGCGCCCGAGACGGGTTCCGATCGCCTTCGTCGGGTCATCAACAAGACGGTCACGAACGCACAGATTCTCGACAAGGCCGACCTGATCTTCAGGACCGGATTCGAGAACCTGAAGCTCTACTACATGATCGGCCTCCCGACCGAGACCGATGAGGATCTCGTCGCGATCCGGGATCTCACGCTCCAGATGCGCGATCGCATGGTTGGCGCCGCCCGGGTCCGAGGAACCGTCGGACGCCTCGTCGCGTCCGTCAACCCGCTGGTTCCCAAGCCCGGCACCACGTACCAGTGGATGCCGATGACCGAGTCGAAGGTCATCGATCGCAAGATCGAGCGGCTGAGAGCGCTCGTCAGCGACACGGACAACGTCTACTTCAACATCAAGTCGGAACGGCATTCCTATTACCAGGGCCTGCTCTCACTCGGCGACCGGCGGGTCGCGGACGTGATCGAACTGGCCGAACGGAACGGGCACAATTGGCGCGCGGCCGTGGCGGAGGCGGGGCTCGATGCCGACGCCTACCTCTACCGCGACCGCAGCGGCGACGACTTCCTGCCGTGGCAGATCATCGACGGCGGCATGAAGACCGAGTTCTTCCGCCAGGAACTGTCAAAGAGCCTGCGCGCGGAGTGGACCCTGCCGCAGAAGCCTGCGATCGCCGGACGCGCCTGACACGCCCGGCGGCCGGACGGCTCAGACGGCTTCGGCCAGGGTTGCTTCGTGTTCCTTGTAGGCGTCGAGCACGAGGTCGCGCAGCCGGTCCTGGCTCTTCGCATCCAGGATCGGCCGCAGCAGCGCGAAGCTCCGCCGCTCGCCGTTCACGGCGTACGCCCGCGCCGGCACGGTCACGTTGCGGCCGCCGTTTTTCCGCTCCCAGACGGCAAACCCCACGAGCTTGAGTCCGTCGAGCGGGCCTCCCGAGAAGTGCAGTTCGGCATCCGCGAGTTTCCCTGGCGGATTGCCCCGATCATTGGGTTGAAACTTGATGGTCATCGGCCTCTCTCCTCCGGCATCGCCGGCGCCGCTCACTGCTGCAAAAGATTAGCCGTCGTTCAGCCGACAAGAGGACGTACTGCGGAAAGGGCGGGTAGCATGGCACTTGCCGCTCCCCCGGGCCGAGGGCCGGGCGCGGAGCCCGTCGGGCGATGACGCCTGCGGTTGACATGGAGAAGCTGGGAGGGCCCTGAGTGACAACTTCAGTTGCGCCGGAATTCCAGACCGTTGCGGGGCCCGCGGGCCGGATCCTCGTGTGTCCGCCGCTGCTGGCGGTCGCGCCCCACGTCTTCACGACGCGGGAACTCGAGTTTCGGGGAGACCGTCCTGACGCGGATTTTGGGCGTCTCGCCGCGGCCTTCGGTGATGCCGCCCGGCATGTCGTCAGGCTCCACCAGGTACATGGCCGTACGGTGGTCGTTTTGACGCCTGGTCAGCCGGCCGAGGAGGTGCTGGAGGCCGATGCAATCGTGTCCACAGATCCCGACCGCATCGTGTGCGTGCGGGTGGCGGACTGTGTGCCCCTGCTGATCGCGGACCAGGACGGGCGGGCCGTGGCCGCCGTCCACGCCGGCTGGCGCGGCACGGCGGCCGGCATCGCCCACGCCGCGGTCACCACCCTGAACGGCCTGGGTGTGCCGTCAGCGGACCTGGTGGTCGCTATCGGCCCGAGCGTCGGGCCGTGCTGTTATCAGGTGGACGATCGCGTTCGGTTCATGATGCTGCAGGGGCACGGGAAGGCTGAGGCCTGGTTCACGCCCGACGGCGATAGCCACTGGCGGCTCGATCTGTGGCAGGCGAACGTCGACCAGCTTCGCGACGCCGGCGTTCCGCGCGCGGCCATCCACATGGCTGGCCTCTGCACGGCCGACCACCTCGATACGTGCTTTTCGCACCGCGCCGAGGGACCGGGCACGGGACGGATGGCGGCGGCGATCAAAGTCAGAAGTTAGAAGGCAGAAGTCAGAAGTTCGGGCTCAGGATTCAGAACTCAAAACTTGAACAAATCGTCGAAGGCCTTGCGCGAGGGATTCGGTGCGGGTGTGGAGCCGGTCTCCCGCTCGACCTTGATGCGCGGCGAGAAGAACGTGCACTGATTGCGCGCGTCCTTCGGGCTGACGCGCGCGGGAATCGCCTGCATGCACTCGAACGTCGCGCCGGCGTCAAACGACGTGCACTGGACGCACGTATGCAGATCGACGCCGCACTTGGCGCAGGTCGAGGCGAGGCCGACGTCGACCGGCTCGATGCTGCCGCAGCGCGTGCAGCGGAAGACCTCGCGGAATCCTGGCATGTTGGGCACGCGGGGATCGCGCGGCATCCGCGGGTCCCGCGGTTCGATCGGTTTCCTGGGCCCCTCGGGCTTCCGCTCACGGGGGCCCTCGTCCTGGTAGCCACGCTGGCGATACTTCCGATCGCTCATGACGTCCTCGCTTCATCCATGGCCAGATTGGCCAGCCGGTCCGCCTCGCGGTTCAATTCGCGCGGGATGTGCTCGTAGGTCACCCGGCCGATCTGGTGGGCCAGGAGTTTCGCCCTGGCGTGGAGCGGCGTGAGCCCCTCGTGCTTGACCTTGTAGACGCCGCGCATCTGCTGCACCAGCAACAGGGAGTCCGATTTCACGCGCACGCGGGTGGCGCCGTGTTCCGCGCACCAGTCCAGTGCGGCGAGCAGGCCGTTGTACTCCGCCACGTTGTTGGTGGCGTGGGGCAGGGCGCCGAACAGTTCGGCGGCGGTGGCGCCGGACTCGTCCTGCACGAGCACGCCCCAACCGGCCGGGCCCGGGTTGCCGCGCGCGCCGCCGTCGATGAACGTGGTGAAGGTCACGTCGCGGCAGCCGGCGGTTCGAAGTAGAGCAGTCGCTGGCAGCTGTCGCAGGCCACGAACGAGTCGTTGCGCCGCACCTGCTGTGCCACGTGCGGCCGCAGGCGGACGTGACAGGCGGTGCACAACTCGCCCGTGATGCGGGCGACCGCCACGCCCCGGCGCTGTTTCAGGAGCTGCTCGTATTTGTTGAGCATCGCCGCGTCCACGAGCCTCACTTCCTGCGCCCGGTCGTGGGCCAGGCGCGCCAGGTCTTCCTCGAGTATCCCGCGTTCGGCGGTGAGCGCGGTCCGGGCGGTGGCCCCCTCGGCCCGGGCCGCCGCCAGGGCGGTCTCGGCGGCCTTCTGGTCGCCGGCGAGCGTCTCGGCCAGCTCCATCAGGACGAGAATCTGGTCTTCGAGGGCGGACTTTTCGGCCTTGGCGGTGGTGATTTCGTGGAGGAGGGCGGTGTATTCCTGGTTGGTCTTGATGGCGGCCCGGTGATCGTCGAACCGGGCCAGTCGCGTGTCGACGCCGGCCACGTCTTTCTCCAGTGCGCGCCGTGATTGCAGGTTCTCCTGCAAGCGGGCCTTGACCTCGTCCACGGCGCGCTCGGCCGCGGCGAGTGTTCCGTCGATCGCCTGCGCGGCGGCCGGGAGTTCGGCGAGTCGTTTGCGGACGGTCTCGGCCGCAGTGTCCAGGCGCTGGAGGGCCACGAGCGCCGCGAGGGCGGGGGTCACGGCGCTAAGTGTTCCACGACCACGCCTGACCGTTCAACACAGCCGCCCGGGACGCCGGTCCCTCGTCACCCGTGATACAAGGAACCCAGCGCGGCTTCGGCCGCCGCGCGCACGAGGTGCGTGTCATGTCCCACCCGATCAATCTGTTCGACTCCGTCAACGAGTACTTCGACCGCGCCGCCGCCGGCAGCCAGTTTCCCAGGGGCCTGCTCGACATCGTGAAGGCCTGCAACAGCGTGTACCGGTTCACCTTTCCGTTCAGGCGCGCCGACGGCCAGTTGCAGAACGTCAACGCCTGGCGCGTCGAGCACAGCCAGCACAAGCAGCCCACCAAGGGCGGCATCCGCTACGCGCCGTTCGTCGACGAGGAGGAAGTGAAGGCGCTGGCCGCGTTGATGACCTACAAGTGCGCGATCGTCGACGTGCCGTTCGGCGGCGCCAAGGGCGCCGTGCAGATCGATCCGAAGGCGCACACCACCGAGGAGCTCGAACGCCTCACGCGACGCTATACCCACGAGCTGGCGCGAAAGAACTTCATCGGCCCGGGCATTGACGTGCCGGCGCCCGACTACGGCACCGGTGAGCGCGAGATGGCGTGGATCGTGGACACCTTCATGGCCCTCAATCCCGGGATGCTCGATGCACTCGGCTGCGTGACCGGTAAACCCATCACCCAGGGCGGCGTGCGCGGCCGCCGCGAAGCGACGGGCCGCGGGCTCTTCTTCGCCATCCGCGAAGTCTGCGGCCAGGCCGAGGACATGAGGGCCCTCGGTCTGACGCCCGGCCTCGCCGGCAAGCGCGTCGTCGTGCAGGGCCTCGGCAACGTGGGCTACCACGTCGCGAAGTTCTGCCGCGAGGGCGGCGCCCTGATTGTGGCCATCGCCGAGCACGACGGCGCCATCGTCAATCCGAAGGGATTGGACCCGGATGCGGTCGCCGAGCATCGGCGCGCCACGGGATCGATTCTGAAGTGCCCCGGCGCGCAGGACCTCGCCAACTCGGCCGCTGCACTCGAGCTCGACTGCGACATTCTCGTGCCGGCCGCGCTCGAGAACGTCCTGACCGGCGACAACGCGCCGCGGATCAAGGCGAAGATCATCCTCGAAGGCGCGAACGGTCCGACTACGCCGGACGCCGAGGCCGTCTTCCGCGAGCGGGGGCTGATGGTGATTCCCGACATCTACGCGAACGCCGGCGGCGTGACCGTGTCCTATTTCGAGTGGCTGAAGAACCTGTCGCACGTCCGGTTCGGCCGCATGCAGAAGCGGCTCGAGGAGCGCGACGAAGCCAACCTCGTCCGCGTGGTCGAGCGGCTGACGGGCAAGACCCTCGCCGAGGATGAACGGCGCATGCTGGGCAGCGGCGCCAGTGAAGAGGACATCGTCAATTCCGGCCTCGAAGAGACGATGGTCGTGGCGTATCACGGCATTCGGGACACGCTGAACCGCGAGCCGGCGCTGAGCGATCTGCGCACCGCGGCGTTTCGCTCGGCCATCGAAAAGGTCGCGCGCTCCTACGTGGAACTGGGCGTCTTCCCGTAGGGCTCATGAAGCAGGCGTTCATCGCGGCGATCGCGGCGACGGGCGTCGCTATCGGTCTGTCTTCGCAGGTGAACTCGGTCGAGCGGCAGGCCTCGACCGCTTCGGGTCGCGTCACGATCGATCTCGGCGGCGCGGCCACGCCGATTCCACCGAACATCTACGGCATCTTCTTCGAGGAGATCAACCACGCGGGCGACGGCGGCCTGTACGCGGAACTCGTGAGGAACCGCGGTTTCGAAGATGCGAATCTGCCGCCCGCCTGCCTCCGCGAGGGCAACTTCGTGGTGCCGCCGCGCACACCCCATTTCGACACGGGCCAGCCGTCGAACTGGCGGCTGCGATGGGACCTGGCGGATCCGCATCCCAGCTGGTCGCTGAACACGGCAGGCGGCGGTGCCGGCACAATCGCGGTGACGGTCGATGCGCCGCTGAACGACGCGACGCCGCACTCGCTCCAGGTGGACATCACGACGATCGGCGCCGGCCGACGCGGGCCCTCACTCGTGAACGAGGGCTACTGGGGCATGGGCGTGACGGCGGGCGAGAGTCATCGCCTTCGGTTCTTCGCGCGCGCGGACGGGCCGCAGGAACTCCACGCGTCCCTCATCATGCCCGACGGGAGGTCGATTGCCAGCCGCATCGTCACCGTCGGCGGCCCGTGGCGCGCGTACGAGGCGGTCCTTGTGGCCGGTGTCACGGAGCCGAAGGCGCGGCTCTCGCTCACGTTCGCGCGTACCGGCCGGACCTGGCTCGACCTGGTGTCCCTCTTTCCCGTGAAGACGTTCAGGAATCGCCCGAACGGCCTGCGGCCGGATCTGGCTGAGATGATCGCCGCCTTGAAGCCGGGCTTCATTCGCGGACCGGGCGGCTGCTTTGCGGAAGGCATCACCGTCGAAAGCCGGCCGCAGTGGAAACGATCGATCGGCCCGATCGAGACGCGGTCGGGGACGTACAGTCCCTGGGGATACTGGAGCACGGACGGCTTCGGCTACCACGAGTTCCTGCAGTTCGCCGAAGACATCGGCGCCGACGCGCTCTGGGTCGTCAACGCCGGTGTGTCGTGTTCGTTCAGGAGCGGCACGTTCCTGCCGGACTCGGATCTGCCGGCGCTGATTCAGGACACGCTCGACGCCATCGAGTACGCGATTGGACCGGCCACGACGAGGTGGGGCGCCGAGCGGGCGAGGAACGGTCATCCGGCGCCGTTCCCGCTGAAATACGTCGAGATCGGCAACGAGCAGCAGGGCGCGCGCTACGGCCAGCGCGTGGCGACGTTCAACAAAGCGATCAAAGCGACGTATCCGCAGATCAAGGTGGCTCTGAGTTCCTGGATCGCGGGCCTCGACCAGCGCGCGATCGATGCCGTCGGGCCGATCGATATCATCGACGAACACGCGTACAAGGCGCTCAACTGGGCGATCGAGAACTTCGACAGCTTCGCCGGCTACAAGCGCGAGGGCTGGGATCTGTACATCGGCGAGTTCGCGACCAATGCCGGTGTCGGCCGTGGTAACTGGATCGCAGCCCTGAACGACGCGGCGTACATGATGTCCGTCGAGAAGAACACGGACCTCGTCAAGATGGCGAGCTACGCGCCGCTCCTCGAGAACGTCAATCATCGCGACTGGGCAGTGAACATGATTCACTTCGACAGCAGCCGCGTCTTCCCCCGGGCGACCTATTACGTGCAGCAGCTCTTCGCCGAACATCTCCCGTCTGTCAGTCTCAGGACCGCGGTCGACTACGTGCCGAATGGCGCGAAGCCCATCACCGGGCGCGTCGGGGTTGGCACGTGGAACACCGCGGCCGAGTTCAGGGACATCACGGTCGCACGGGACGGCCGCGTGGTCTACCGGTCGGACTTCGCTTCAGGCGCGCGCGGATGGGCGCCGGTCACCGGCCGCGGCCAGGGCGGGCGGGGGACCTGGTCCGTGCCCGACGGCCTCTACCGCCAGTCGGCCAACGCCGTCGCCTTCTCGTTTCTCGACGGATCGGACGGCGAAAACGCGACGATCTCGCTTCGCGCGCGGAAAATCTCGGGATCCGAAGGTTTCCTGGTCTTCGGCGGCCAGGTCGACGGCCGGCGCGTTCAATGGAACGTCGCCGGGTGGGGCAACACGCAGTCGGCCATCCAGGCGGGCGACGCAATCGTCGGTCGAGCGGTGCGCGGCGGGGTGGAAACGGGCCGCTGGTACGACCTGAAGCTCGAAGTGCGGGGCCGCACGGTGCGGGGCTATCTGGACGGCCAACTGCTCAATGAAGCGACCTATCCGCGCGTCGATACCGTGCTGGCCATCGCCGGCCGCGACGATCGCGCGGGCGACGTCATCATCAAGGCGCTCAACACCGGGCCGGACCCGGCCGCCATCACGTTCGAGCTCGCCGGCGCCGCGCGGGTGGCGTCCACCGGCCGGCTGACGGTTCTCGCCTCGCCGAATCCGCTCGGCGAGAATTCCTTCGAGGCCCCGGCCGCGATCGTGCCGGTGACGACGAACGTCTCGGGGCTGGGCCGGACCTTCACCCGGACGCTGCCTCCGTACTCGCTGTCGGTCCTGCGAATCGGGGTTCGCTGACGCAGGAATGACGAGCGCGGGGTCAGACATCGAAACACAGATGTCTGACCCCAC
>Ga0326597_10015065_pt1 | contig 10120 bp, 9 predicted proteins | sample RVTome_12_FD_203789 | JGI IMG/M metagenome (GOLD analysis project Ga0326597, IMG submission 203789) | Soil microbial communities from uranium-contaminated site in the Upper Colorado River Basin, Wyoming, United States - RVT100D185 | ecosystem: Environmental > Terrestrial > Soil > Contaminated >...
ATCCGTACTCCGACATCACCTGCGTCTCCCACGACGAGCGCGTCGACGGCATCGAAACACGCGAGATCCGCCTGCACTTCATCGCCGGCGTGCTGCTGCAGTTCTCGATCACGGCCGAGATCCGCTATCTCGAGCACGTGCTGGCGGCGCTGACCCGCCGCTTCGGTGCGCCGCTCACCGAACCAGCCGGCGGGTCGGGCGGCCCGCGCTACCGCTGGCGCAACACCGAGTCGTGGATCGAGGTCCACCCGGGCCCGAGCCTGGTGTTCGTATCCTTCGAGTCGGCGGATTACGCGGTGGCTGTCCGGCGCAAGTCCGGTGCAGGCGCGCGCCGCTGAGCGGCTGGCTCAGCGCGCCGCGACCGACAGATCGTCGGCAAAGGCGAGCTTCACGGCCGGCTGAGCGGCGGCCCGCGCGGGGGCGCATGCTAGAATGAAAACGGTCAAAAACCGTCTCGAATTCAATATCATGTGTGGCGAGGCAGCGGTGAATAACGCCGCGAAACAGGCGCCCGAGGGCCTGGTGATCGCATCGCGCGCGAGCGCGCTCGCGATGTGGCAGGCCCGGCACGTCCAGGCGCGGCTCGAAACACTATATCCGCGCACGAAGGTCACGATCCTCGGCATGACCACGCGCGGCGACCGCATCCTCGGCACCTCGCTCGCCAAGATCGGCGGCAAGGGGCTGTTCGTGAAGGAGCTCGAGGACGCGCTGGCGCGGGGCGAGGCCGATGTCGCGGTGCACTCGATGAAGGACGTGCCGATGAGCCTGCCGCCCGGCTTTACGGTTGCCGCCGTAACGGAGCGCGCGGATCCGCGGGACGCTTTCGTCTCACGCCGGTGGGCAACGCTCGGCGCGCTGCCCGAGGGCGCCCGGGTAGGTACTTCGAGCTTGAGGCGTGAGAGCCAGTTGCGCGCGCGGCATCCGGGTCTCAACATCGCGCCGCTGCGCGGCAACGTCCACACGCGGCTCGACAAGCTCGACGCGGGCGAGTTCGACGCCGTGATCCTCGCCGCCGCGGGCCTCGAGCGCCTGGGTCTGGCGGAGCGCATCACGGCGCTGCTCGCGCCGGAGGAAAGCCTGCCGGCGGTCGGGCAGGGCGCGCTCGGGCTGGAGTGCCGCGATGATCGTCCCGATATGGCGGCGCTCTTCGCGCGGCTCGATCATGCGGCGACCGCCGCGTGCGTGGCGGCGGAGCGTGCGTTTTCGCGCGCGCTCGCCGGCAGCTGCAACGTGCCGCTCGGCGGTTTTGCCGAGCTGGCGGCCGGGCGCCTGCACCTGCGCGGCTTCGTCGGCGCACCCGATGGGTCGCGGCTGGTGAGCGGCGAGATCGAAGGGCCGGCGGCCGAGCCGGAGGCGCTCGGCGCCGCGCTCGCGGAGCGGTTGAGGGCGCAGGGCGCGGCCGAGATCCTCGCGGCGCTCGAGGAGCCGGGAGCTGTCGGCGGAGCTTAGACTGCCCAACATAAGTCACCATATGTCCTGCGCCATCCTTCGCGCCATCCCCGGTCTCGGCCCGCAACGCACACGCGTTTCATCATGTTAGGCACTGTCAAGAGACTCGCCGGGCGCCGGATCGTGGTGACCCGTCCGGCGCAGCAGACGGAGCCGCTGGCGGCGCTCATTCGCGCGGCGGGCGGCGAGCCGATCGTCTTTCCGGTGCTGGAGATCCTCGACGCCGAGGACCTGCGGCCGCTCAACGCCGTGATCGACCGGCTCGACGACTTCGATCTCGCGATTTTCATCAGCCCGAACGCCGTCAACAAGGCGATGAATCTGGTCGGAACGCGGCGCGCGCTGCCGGCGCGGCTCAAGGTGGCGGCGATCGGGCGCGGCAGCGTCAAGGCGCTTGGCCAGTTCGGCGTGACCGAGGTGATCGCGCCCCGCGGCCGCTTCGACAGCGAGGCGCTTCTCGGGTTGCCGGAGCTCGCCGCGGTGCACGGAAAGAACGTGGTGATTTTCCGCGGCGAGGGCGGGCGCGAGCTGCTCGGCGACACGTTGATCGCCCGTGGCGCCCGGCTGGAGTATGCCGAGTGCTACCGGCGCGGCAAGCCGGGCGCCGATACCGCGCGGCTGATGAGGGCCTGGGCGCGCAACGAGCTTGATGCGATCGTGGTGACCAGCAGCGAGGGTCTGCGCAATCTCTTCGACATGGTTGGCAGACCGGGCCAGGTATGGCTCAAGAAGACGCCAATCGTCGTGCCGCATCCGAGAATCGCGGAAACGGCGCGCGCGCTTGGGCTGCCGCTCGTGGTCGAGACCGAGTCGGGCGACGAAGGTCTCGTCGCCGGGCTGTGCAAGTATTTCGGATCGCGCGCGAGCGGGTGACGCGGTGTTGCGGCGCGCGGAGGTTGCTCGCATACTATCAATGCGTCGGACAGAGCATTTCCCATGAGCGAATCGACCGAGAACCAGCAGCAAGAGGCACCTGTCGGCGCGGGTGAGGGCGTGGCACCGCGCGAGGCTGAGGCGCCGCGCGGGATCGAAGCTGCGGGCGAGACCGAAGCACCGCGCAGCAGCGGCGCTCCCGGCCGCGCTCTTAGCGTTTTGGCGCTGCTGGTGGCGCTCGGCGCGCTCGCGGCGTCGGCTTGGCAGTGGCACGAGAACCGCAACCGCTCGGCTGTGCTGAGCGAGGGCCTGGCGAAGAAGATCGCCGAGTTTGAGCGGCATTCGAAGGAGGCCCGCGACCTCGCGCGCGACGTTCGCCAATCGAGCCGCGACACGCAGGCGAAGATCACCGCGCTGGAGAGCCGCGTTGCGGAATCGCAGAGCCAGCAGATCGCGCTCGATCAGCTCTACCAGGATCTCTCGCGCAACCGCGACGAATGGGCTTTCGCCGAAATCGAGCAGTCGCTGCTGATCGCAAATCAGCAGTTGCAGCTGGCGGGCAACGTGAAGGCAGCGCTGATTGCGCTGCAGAGCGCGGATGCCCGGCTGCAGCGCATGGGGCGGCCGCAGTTCGCCAGCCTGCGCAAATCGCTCGCCCGCGACATCGAGCGCCTGAAGGCGCTGCCGCACGTCGACATGGTGGGTATCAGCGCGCGGCTCGAGAACCTGATCGGCAAGGTCGACGGGCTGCCGCTCGCGCCGGACATGCGGCCGCAGGCCGAGGCGCCGGCGCCGGTCGAGGAGGGGGCGGCCGGGATCTGGGATCGCTTCTGGCGCGACGCGTGGAGCGAGGTGAAGCAACTCGTCCGCGTCCAGCGCATGGAAAAGTCCGAGCTGCCGTTGCTCGCGCCCGAGCAGCGGTTTTTCCTGCGCGAGAACGTGAAGCTGCGGCTGCTCGGCGCACGCGTGGCGCTGCTCGCACGTGACGAGAAGAGCTTCCGCGACGACCTGCAGGCGGCGCGCGCGTGGATCGAGCGCTACTTCGACGCGCGCGACGCCGGCGTGGCGCAGACGATTGCGTCCCTCACCAATCTTCACGGCACCGAGATCAGCATCGAGGCGCCGGAAATCTCCGCGACGATCGAAGCGTTGCGCAGCCTGAGGGATCCGCGCGAGCGGGGATCGGGCTGACGGGGGCTGCGGTGAGGACGCTTTTCTGGATCCTTGCGTTGTTCGCGCTGGCGGCGGGCGTGACCATGCTCGCGCGCCACAACGACGGCTACGTGTTGCTGGTCATGCCGCCGTATCGCGTCGAGCTCTCGCTCGTTTTTGCCCTGTTCCTGCTGCTCGTCGGCTTCGTCCTCACGTATGCCGGATTGCGCCTCGCGGCGGCCACGTTGGGCCTGCCGGGGCGGGTGGGCGCATGGCGCGCGGCGCGGCGGGGCAGGAAGGCGCGGGAGACGCTGCTCGACGCGTTGCGCGAGTTCTTCGCGGGCCGCTACGCGCGGGCCGAAAAAGCCGCGGTGCGTGCGATCGGGCTCGGCGAAGAGCCGGGGCTCAGCGCGGTGCTCGCCGCGCGCTCGGCGCACGAGCTGCACGCGCACGACCGGCGCGACGCGTACCTGGCCCAGGCCGCCGTGCTCGCGCCTGGGGATGACGCAGTGCGCATTGTCACCGAGGCCGCGCTGCTGCTCGATCAGCGCCGGCCCCGGGAGGCGCTCGAAGTGCTCAAGGCGCTGCCCAGGAAGCACACCGCCGCGCTGCGTCTCGAATTGAGGGCCCACGAGCTTGCCAAGAACTGGGAGCCGGTGCTCGCGCTCGTGACACAGCTCGAGAAACGCGGCGCGCTCGACGCCGAGCAGGCGATCCGGATACGGCGTCACGCGCAGGCGCAGCTCGTCGAGCGCGAGGCGCACGACGCGGACGCGCTGCGGGAAGCGTGGAAGCGGATTCCGTCGAAGGAACGCAAGGACACGCGGGTGGCCATGGCCGCGGCGAAGGGCTTTTCCGCTGCCGGCGCCTGCGGCGAGGCCAAGGCGGTGATCGAGCAGAGCCTCGATGAGAGCTGGGACAGCGAGCTGGTCGCGCTCTACGCGGACTGCGAGGGGAGCGAGGCGCTGAAACGCATCGAGCGCGCGGAGCGCTGGCTCGAATCGCACCCGAACGACGCGGCGCTGCTGCTGGCGCTCGGGCGCCTGTGCGCGCAGCAAGGACTGTGGGGCAAGGCGCAGAGCTATCTCGAGGCGAGCGTTTCGGTCGAGCCGACCCATGGCGCGCACCTCGCCGCAGCGCGGCTGCAGGAGAGCCTGGGCAATGCCGATGATGCGCGCGAGCACTACCACAAGAGCCTGGATCTCGCGCTGGCCCGCCTCGCGCACGTTTCCGCGAGCCGGGAAAAACCATGTCAAAAACAAGGGATCATGCGCTAGGCCCGGAGCGCCTTACGGGTCGAGCTCGGTATCGCGGTAGGAGGCCGGGTGCCCGAGCGGTTCGAGGTGCGTGAAGACACTGGAGCCCGGCAGCGCGGCGCGGATCTCGTCCTCGATCGCCTCGGCGAGATCGTGGCTGCTCGTGATGCTCCACTCTCCCGGAACCAGCACGTGCATCGAGATGAACGCGCGCGCGCCGGCCTGCCGGGTGCGCACGGCGTGGAAGTCGATGCCGCGCGCGCGGTAAGCCTCGAGCACGCCCTCGAGGACCTGCAGCTGGGCCGGCAGCAAGGCGCGGTCGAGCAGGCCGAGCGCCGAGCGCTTCATCAAGTTCATCCCCGACCACAGGATGTGCGCGGCCACCGCGAGCGCGATCAGCGGGTCGAGCAGCTGCCAGCCGGTCACCGCCACCGCCCCGACGCCGATGATGACGCCGACTGACGTCCAGACATCGGTCATGAGGTGCTTTCCGTCGGCTTCGAGCGCGATCGACCGGTAGTATTGGCTCGCCTCGAACAGTCGGCGCGCGACAGCAAAGTTGATCAGCGTGGCCGCCACCGACACGGCGAGCCCGGCTCCGATGTGCGTCAATGCCCGCGGCGTGATCAACCGGTCGACTGCCGCGACTGCGATCGCGATCGCCGCGGCCAGGATCAACGTGCCCTCGAAGCCGCTCGCGAAGTACTCCGCTTTGCTGTAGCCGAACGCGTGCTCGTCGTCGGCCGGGCGCGCCGCGAGGATGAGCATGGCGAGCATCGCGGTCGCGCCGACGAGATTGACGCCGGCCTCGATCGCATCGGACAGCAGCCCGACCGAGTCGGTGAGCTGCCAGGCGAGCAGCTTCAGCGCGATGGTCGCGATCGCGGCAGCGATCGAGAGCCAGGCGAAGCGGCGGGAGCCCGAGGTGACCATGTGATCTGGCAGCCCGTCGGACTTAGCAGCTCGACCGGCTGCTAAAAGCAAAACCGGCTGACGATTCTGACGGAAATCCGCCCGCAGCGTTCGAATGTAAAGCAGAGCCGAGGGAATTTCGCATATCCGTCATCCTCTTTTGCATTTTTTCCGGCGCCGGTCTTGCATTGGGAGATTGCCGGTGCCAAGTCCGACAAACTCCTGGCGCATCAGGCGGGCGGGGGTGCCGCCGGCGTGAAAGCATCGGAAAAGAACTCGTCTTCAAGCAGCCCGCGCTGCCTGGTGAAGTCCTGGTGCGCGGCATCCACCATCGCGGGCGCGCCGCAGGCATACACCTGGTGGCCCGAGAGATCGGCCACGTCCGCCATGACCGCGTGATGCACCAGGCCGGCGCGGCCGGTCCAGTTGTCCTCGGGCGGCGGCTCGGACAGCACGGGAACGTAAGTGATTCCATACTCGCGCACCCATTTTTGGGCGAGATCATTCAGGTAGAGGCCCCTCTTGGTACGTGCTCCCCAGTAGAGCGTCATCGGGCGCGTGCCGCCCTTGTGGTGCGCATGCTCGATCATCGCCTTGATCGGGGCGAAGCCGGTGCCGCCCGCGAGCATGATGATCGGCTTGTCGCTGTCCTCGCGCAGGAAGAACGTGCCCAGAGGCCCCTCGAAGCGCAGGATGTCCTTCTCCTTCAGTTGGCCGAAAACGTAGTCGCTGAATGGCCCGCCGTAGTTGCGCAAATGCAGCTCGATCAGGGCGTCGTCGTGCGGCGGGTTGGCCATCGACAGGCTGCGGCGCCTGCCGTCCTTCATCAGGATGTCGATGTACTGGCCGGCGTGGAACTGCAGCCGCTCGGATGCCGGCAGCCGCAGGTGCAGCACCATCACGTCCGGCGCGGCCCTCGTCATCTTCTGCACCCGGCACGGCAGGGTCCGGATCGGGAAGTCTTTGGCCGAGCCGATCTCGCGGCATTCGATGGCGAGGTCGGTCAGCGGACGAGCCTGGCAGAAGAGCGCCAGGCCGCGCTGCTTCTCGGCCTCGGGCAGCACGTGCTCCTGGCAGCGGCCGTAATCGATCCTGCCGCGGGTCACCTTGCCCTTGCACGTGCCGCAGGCGCCGTTGCGGCAGCCGTAGGCGATGACGAAGCCCTCGCGCAACGCGGCCTCGAGCACGGTTTCGCCGTCGTTGGCGGTGAACTCGTGGTTGCTGGGCTGGATGGTGATGCGGTGGCGCATGCTAGGAGCGGGGCGCGGGCAGGAAGGCGTACGGCGCCGGCTTCGGCTAAAATTGCGTTATGCGACGTTTACTTATCATCGGTTGCGGCGACGTGGCGCGGCGCATGGTGCCGCTCATCCGCGGGCGCTTTCGCATCTACGCGTTGTCGCGCAGCCCGCAGCGCTTCGCGGCGTTGCGTGCGCTGGGCGTTACTGCGGTCCGGGGAGACCTCGATGATCCGCAGTCGCTCGACGTCATCGCGGGCCTCGCCCAGGACGTCGTGCACTTTGCGCCGCCGCAGGCCAACGGCGTGCATGACACGCGCACGCTGCATCTCATCGCGGCGCTGGCAAGGGGGCAAAGTCTACCACAGCAGGTGGTGTACATCAGCACCAGCGGCGTCTACGGCAACTGCAACGGGGAGCTCGTCGCCGAGACGCGCCCGGCGCGGCCGCGGACCGACCGCGCGCGGCGTCGCGCGGACGCCGAACGTCGGCTGCGCGAGTGGGGCGCGCGCAGCCGGGTGCGCATTTCGATTCTGCGCGTGCCCGGTATCTACGCCGCCGACCGGCTGCCACTCGAGCGGCTCGCCCGAGGCACGCCGGTGTTAGCGCCCGAGGACGACGCGTACGTCAATCATGTGCATGCCGACGACCTGGCCCGAATCGTCGTCGCGGCCCTGTATCGCGGCCATCCTAACCGCAGCTACAACGCCGCGGACGACGCGCCGCACAAGATGGGCGACTACTTCGACCTCGTTGCCGATCGTTTCGGGCTGCCGCGGCCGCCGCGCCTTGCGCGAGCGCAGGCCGAGGCCGTCATCCCGGAGAACCTGCTCTCGTTCATGCGCGAATCGCGGCGCCTCGTCAACCGGCGGCTGAGGCGGGAGCTGCGCACGCGGCTCCGCTACCCGACCGTGCAGCAGGGCATCGATGCCGCCGCCGCGTCGCGCGCGGAATCCTGAATCCGCGACCGCGCCATGCCCGTAGCCGCAACCGACATTCTGGTCGTGCTGACCAATCTGCCTGATCGCGCCGCCGCCGTGAAGCTGGCACAGACGCTCGTCGAACGGCGCCTCGCGGCGTGCGTGAACATCCTGGGCGAGGCGTCTTCCGTCTACCGGTGGCAGGGCGGGATCGAGACCGCGAGCGAAGTCCCGGTCCTGATCAAAACGCGAAGCGGCCTCTATCCGGAGGTCGAGGCCACGATCTCGGAAGCCCACCCCTACGAACTTCCCGAAATCATCGCTGTCCCAGTGGTGCTTGGCCTGCCCGCTTACCTCGACTGGGTAACCGCCGAGACATCGGTCGCAGGCGGCCAGCAACCTGTCGGCGCTGGATAGCCGGCGGGCTGCTGGTGGATTCTCCAATGCGCTACCTGCCGCTCCTCTTCCTGCTGGCATCGTTGCCCGGCCTGGCCGCCGAGCCCGACCTGCTGCCGCCCGAACAAGCATTCCAGTTTTCCGCCCGGCTCGCCGCGCCCGATCAAGTCGAAGTGCGCTACCAGATCGCGCCGGGCTATTACATGTACCGCGACAAGTTCAGCTTTGCGGTCGCGCCGGAACCGGCGCGGCTCGGCGCGCCGCGGCTGCCGCCGGGCAAGATGAAGCGCGACGAGTTTTTCGGCGACGTCGAGACCTACCGCAACGAAGTCACCATCCGCGTGCCGATCGATGGCGCCGCGGCGATGCCGGCGGTGATGCTGACCGCGGTATCGCAGGGCTGCGCCGATGTCGGCGTGTGCTATGTACCGCAAGAACAGAAGGCGGAGCTGCGGGGAGTGAGTTTCAGCGCTGGCGCCGCGGGACCCGGCGGCGGCTTGTCGCAGCTCCTGTCGCAAAGCGGCGGATCGGTCGGCTCGCAGGATACCTTGGTCGCCGCGCTGTTCCAGGGCGAATTGTGGCTGCTGCTCGCGGGCTTCTTCGTGTTCGGCCTGCTGCTCGCGTTTACACCCTGCATGCTGCCGATGGTGCCGATCCTCTCGGGCATCATCGCCGGCCGCGGGCACCATCTCACCAAGATGCACGGTTTCCTGCTGTCGGCGGCCTACGTGCTGGGCATGGCGATCACCTACTCGCTCGCCGGCGTCGCGGCCGGGCTTACCGGCGCGATGCTGTCGGCGGCGCTGCAGAATCCCTGGGTGCTCGGCACCTTCGCCGCGGTGTTCGTTGTGCTGGCGCTGGCGATGTTCGGCTTCTACGAGCTTCAGCTGCCGGTCGCGCTGCAGTCGCGGCTGGCCGACGCAAGCAACCGGCTGCACGGCGGCCATTTTGCCGGCGTGTTCTCGATGGGCATCCTGTCGGCGCTGATCGTCGGGCCCTGCGTCGCGGCGCCGCTCGCCGGCGCGCTGCTCTACATCAGCCAGAGCCGCGACGTGGTGCTGGGCGGCTCGGCGCTGTTCGCGATGGGGCTCGGCATGGGCGTGCCGCTGCTCGCGGTCGGTGCCTCGGCCGGGGCACTCGTGCCGAAGGCCGGGCCGTGGATGGACTCGGTCAACCGCTTCTTCGGGGTGCTGCTGCTGGCCGTCGCGATCTACCTCATCTCGCCGATCGTCCCGCTCGCGGCGCAGATGTTCCTGTGGGCTGCGCTGCTCATCATCACGGGCGTTTACCTGCGCGCAATCGATCCGCTGCCGCAGGACGCGCACGGCTTTTACAAATTCAGCAAGGGCCTGGGCATCATCGCGCTGGTGGCGGGCGTCGCGTTCCTCGTGGGCGCGCTCACCGGCAGCCGCGACGTGCTCCAGCCGCTCTCGGGATTGCGTGCCGGGGCCGCATCGGCGCAAACGGCCGCCGCGCCGGTCGTATTCCAGCGCGTCGCCAGCAACGCCGAGCTCGATGCGGCGGTCAAGGCCGCGGCGGGCAAGCCGGTGCTGCTCGATTTCTATGCCGACTGGTGCGTGACGTGCAAGGAGATGGAGCGCTTCACGTTTTCCGATGCGCAGGTGCGATCCCGGCTCGCGCAGATGGTGAAGATTCAGGCAGACGTCACCATTAACACCGCCGAACATTCCGCGCTGCTGCGCCGGTTCCGCCTGTTCGGGCCGCCCGGCATCATTTTCTTCGACCGCAGCGGCCGGGAGATCGAGGGGCTGCGCGCGATCGGCTTCCAGCCGGCCAACAAGTTCGCGGCGATGCTCGACCAGGTGCTTGCGTTCCGGTGACGCGCCGGCGTCGGATCATGCTTGCTGCAGCCGTGGCGTTGGCTGCGGCGGCTGCGGGCTTCGGACTGAACCTGTGGCGCATC
>Ga0326597_10015066_pt1 | contig 10120 bp, 8 predicted proteins | sample RVTome_12_FD_203789 | JGI IMG/M metagenome (GOLD analysis project Ga0326597, IMG submission 203789) | Soil microbial communities from uranium-contaminated site in the Upper Colorado River Basin, Wyoming, United States - RVT100D185 | ecosystem: Environmental > Terrestrial > Soil > Contaminated >...
TATCCCGAAGTTATCTCTCGCGCAAAGGTGTGCGCGCGTCTGCGGACTGACGAGCACCAAACACCACAAGATGGCCGTTTCCGCGTCATAACAAAAGATGGAAAGCCTATCGACGTTCGCGCTTCTATTGTCCCAACCTACCATGGAGAAAACGCTGTCTTGCGACTATTGGTGGACCAACATAATGACTTCACCTTGGAGGCGCTCGGCTTCTCTCCTCTAGATACCGACAAGATACTGCGCGCCATTCGCCGCCCGTCCGGTATGATTCTCTCGACGGGGCCAACGGGAAGCGGAAAAACGACCACGCTCTATGCGCTCATTCAACTGCTTGCAACCCCGGGCATATCGGTTGTTACCATTGAGGACCCTATTGAATATGCAGTTGATGGTATCGAGCAAATCCAAATCAACCCGCAAACACATCTCACGTTTGCATCGGGCTTGCGCTCTATTCTCCGGCAAGACCCTGATATCATCATGGTCGGCGAAATACGCGACCACGAAACAGCAGCGCTTGCGGTCAACACGGCACTTACCGGCCACCTCCTGCTCTCAACACTCCACACGAACGATGCCGCCACAACGCTCCCGCGCCTCCTCGACATGCGCATCGAACCGTATCTCATTGCCTCAACGGTTTCTATCGCAATTGCACAGCGCCTTGTCCGAAAACTCTGCCCTGCCTGTACAGAAAACTACACGCCCACAGACGCAGAAAAAAGCCGCGTACAAGAGGCGCTCCCAACGGTTGACCCAAAAGCGCCATACTTCCGCGGCAAAGGATGTACTGCGTGCGCCCATACGGGGTTTCAAGGGCGCACGAGCGTAAACGAAGTGCTTGTTATGAACCCTGATATTCGCGAAGCCATTTTAAACAAAGCATCTTCAGACGAAATCCGTGTACATGCAATTTCAAATGGTATGACCACTATGCTCGAAGACGGCCTTACTAAAGCCCACCTCGGCAAAACATCATTGAGTGAAATATTCCGCATTGTTGCCGAATAAACATACAACATACTATGCACACCACCATACAATCAGCACTGCGCAAAGTCCGCAACTCGCTTCAGAGAGTGCGCATCCCTAATCCCTTTTCAAAGCAGAGTAGGGAGCGCGCGAGCTGGGCTCCGCGCGGCCTTGACCGTCTGCGAGGAACCGTGCCGACCTTTGTGTCGCGCGTGCGCCTTTCCGTAAACGAGCAGATGATATTTGCTAAGCGGCTTTCTTTTTTGGTAGGAGCTGGCGTACCTCTTATGGAGGGCCTCTATATTCTCAAAGACCAGGCGCGCTCGGGACGAATTACGCGCTTGTATGAATCAATCATAAAAGATGTCTCAAACGGTCAGTTTCTTTCAACCGGACTGGCAAAACACAGCACGACGTTTGGTGTTTTCGCCATTAACATCATCCGTGTGGGAGAGCTTTCAGGAACCCTTTCTCAAAACCTTGCATACCTCGCCGAAGAGCTCCGAAAACGCTACCTCCTGCGCAAGAAAGTTATCGCCTCGCTTGTCTACCCCATTGTGGTCACCATCGCAACACTAGGCGTCACGGGACTTCTCACCGTATACATCTTCCCCAAGGTCATGCCTATTTTTGTGAGCTTGAATGTGAACCTCCCCATAACGACCCGCGTCCTGCTCGGCATTAGTGTTTTCCTTCAATCATATGGCCTATGGCTCATTGGCGGTATTATTCTTTTTATAATCGGTGTCTCTATTCTTCGCACGCGGGTGTATGGATTTCGCTTTGCCACAGACCGTATTATTCTCCTCCTTCCTATAACGGGACGTATCGCCCTGTATTACAACATGGCAAACTTTTGCCGCACGTTAGGTATTCAGCTTAAGAGCGGCTTTACCCTCTCCGAGGCGCTCGCGGTAACCGGTGAGACCCTTGAGAATCGCGTATACCGCAACCTCTGCAAAAACCTCGCCAGCGATATCCTCTCGGGCAAGCGGCTTTCGATAGCGCTCGAGAAATTTCCCCGCCACTTCCCTCACATGACCACGCATATGGTACGGATAGGAGAGCAAACCGGCAATCTCTCCGAAACACTTATATACCTCTCCGACATGTACGAAGCCGAGGTCGATGACCTCACAAAAAATCTCTCGAGTGCTATCGAGCCGCTCCTTATGGTCATCATGGGCCTTGTTGTAGGATTTGTGGCCGTTTCAGTCATTACTCCCATCTATGAAGTCACCCAAAACCTCCAGCGTTAAGAGAGCTGTGCAGGACGCCCATGGAGCGCCGCAGGACGCCCATGGAGCGCCGCGAACCGCCGGCTTCACACTCATTGAGGTACTTGTGATAACCGCTCTCTTTACCATGATTGCAAGTTTGAGCATGGCAATCGGGCTCGACGCCATCGGGAGAGCAACTGTCCACGGCGAGCGCGATCTTTTCGTATCGCTTTTGGCAAGCGCGCGGGCACGCGCGCTCTCAAATACGCACACCTCATCGCATGGAGTACACATCACTAGCGACACATTTATCCTTTTTGAAGGCACCTCGTACAACCCTGCCTCACCGACAAACCAAGAAGTAGGGCGAAGTTCTTCGGCAAACATTACCGGCCCAGACACCGTCATTTTCGAGCAACTCACGGCACATGCTACAGCGGGCGTGGGCACCATAACCATTTCAGACGAAGCGCAAACGGCTACTATTGACATAAACAGTATTGGGCGTATTGATTGGTAGGTTAGAGTCGCCCACAACTCCGTATGAAAAACATCCACACCACATATCGCCAAAGCCAAAAGGGCTCCTCCACACTGGAGATATTGATTGCGTTCACGGTCCTTATTGTGGCAATAATCGGCGCAACGATGGTGGCATTCGGCGGCCAGGTTGCCGGCCTTGATACCGGACTCACAAACCAAGGCCTGTACCGATCCGCTACCGTATTTGACACACAGGTGGCGGCCGTAAGCGCGTACTGGGACTCGGCAACCACCACGGACGAATCAAATACGACCTACACGCACACAACCGATGCAATAGCCATATCGCCATGTATGAAACTCGTCTCGGCAGGTGTTTCATGGATGTCGGATAAAGATCGCATATTTAAAACAGGGCTCCAAACCCTCACCGCAAATATCCTTGAAGCCAGAAAGCTTGGCGGCGATTGCGACCCATTTCCGCCAAGCAGTAATTGGGACGCTCCCTCTTCATACCCCATTAGCGACCCTATCTTCTCCGGAAGTGAAGCAACCGATGTTGATGCAATACATCAAAGTGGTAGACGCCTCGCTCTTGTAACCACAAAAAAGAATCCGAGCCCCGGTGGAGAAGAGACATTTTGGGTAATTGATGTGACAGACCTTGACGCCGATCCACTCCCTTCCGGCTCTCTTGAGACGCCTGACGATCTATTTGCCGTTGATGCCACAAATGGTTTTGCATTCGCTGTCGGCGCGACTTCTACAAACCAGATGCCTCTGCAGGTTATCGACATTTCAGACAAAACAAACCCTTCGCTTGCAGCCGAAGCTGCACTCCCAAATGCAGACACCGGGGGCGGGCGCAGTGTGTACTACTACAACGACAAGGTATACGTAGGGACCCAATACTTGCCTTGTCCCTCATGCACGCCAGATATAAACAACGAATTCCATATCTTTGACGTTTCCACTCCGAGCGCGCCTATATGGGAAGCAAGTATTGACGTGCAAAGAAACGTAAACGACATCGTCGTAAAAGACGGTCTCGCATACCTTGCAACAGGGCCAGGCGGTGATAATACAGTTTTGAAAATATATGACGTTGACCCTCTCTCTCCCACCTATTTAGGCCTTGTGGGGTCCTATGCGGCAACAAGCGCACAGAGTGGGACCGCGCTCTACCTTCTCAACAAATATGTATATTTGGGCAGAGAGCGCACAACCGGCTCACATGCCGACTTCCTTGCAATTGACGTTGCAAATCCTTCCGTACCCTCACTTACTGACTCATTAAAACTCGACTTGAACAACAACACGGCCGTTCATGGGGTTGCCGTCAAGGGAAATATCGCTTTCATTGTAACCAGCGACCAAACAGCAAGTAACGGTGGTGGTCCGTTCATTATGGTTGACGTTCGCGACCCATCTGACATACAGCTCATACCGCCATGCGGCTCAATTAACTGGGCAGAGAAGGCAACAGGACTCGATATGATAGACAATTACGCGTTCGTCTCAAACGAGAGCAATGACGCATTGCAGGTCATCTACCCGACACTTTCATGCACACCGTAACACAGACACATTCGCGCCAGCGCGGCTTCACGCTCATTGAAGCGATTATCTATGTCGCACTCGCGGGAGGCATTTTTGCCTCCGTGCTCGCGGTTACCTTTCCTCTATTTACCGGCTCTGAACATCTCTCTGCGCGCATTACCACAGACACCGAAGTGGCATTCATCTCCCGCAAAGTCACGTGGATGCTCTCTGATGTACAAACAGTGAGCAGTCCCCCCCAAGCGGCAACAAGCTCAATACTCACTACAGTGGCAAATGACGGTTCAACTCGTTCCCTGCGCCACAGCAGTACGACGCTTGAATTTCGCGAGAATGGCGCTCCTTTTGAGCCATTGGTTGCAGGGCGTGTAGACATTGAGAACTTTACTGTTTTCCACGCTCCTCCTTCAGCCGGTGGAGAACCCCGCTACATTGAAATTCAGTTTGACGCAAACGGGGAGCATATAGGTCCCTTCAGACATTACTTGCATCAGTAACCACTATGTTCTTCACATACCTATTAGAGAACAAAGAAGAAACCCGTCTCGCAAAAGACAGAGCACGAGGGGCACGCGCCGGTTCCAATCGAGGATTTATTTCCCTCATCTCCGCAATTGTTATTGGACTCGTTATTATGCTCGCCGTTATAACGCTGGCACAACGCGGCATAGCCGGCCGTTTTCTTTTGCTTGATTTCGAGAGCAAGGAGATTAGTAGCGGGCTTGCCGCGGCTTGTGTAGAGACCGCGCGTATCGCTATTGCAAACGACCCCGCCTATCAAACGGCAAGTACGAGCGTTGCGGTGGGCTCCGGCTCGTGCATGCTCGTGTCAGTCGCTCGAGATACCCCCACTGTTGGGCAAAGTCGCATTGAAACAACTGGAGAAGACCGCGGCGCTACCACCAATCTCCGCGTTGTTGTTGACGCGGCAACGCTTGATATCGTATCGTGGGTAGAAGTGCCCTCGCTGTAAAGGTTACTCGCTAGATGCAATAAATGCTTGCAATATGTCTTCTACTGTAGTATAGCTATTTTAGTTTGCAACTTATTAGATAATTATTAATCCCATGCAAAAGTATATAACAGGGCGAAATATGGCCGTAAAACGGGACTCGGGGTTCACCCTTATCGAGATTCTCGTGGTCATCGGTATTATCGCCATTTTGGCGGCGGTAGTTCTTATCGCCATTAACCCAGCGCGCCAGTTCCAGCAGGCACGCGATTCACAGCGCACGAGCAATGTGAACGCGATCCTCAACGGCATAGGCCAGTACATTGCGGACAACCGCGGTGATCTATCCGATGATATGAAAACAGCAACAACCACAGCCGCTAATATCAGTTCGGCTGGAGTTAATATTTGTGATGATCTCGTGCCTATATACCTTCCATCACTACCTGTTGACCCAGACAACGGAGAAGCGGTTGCGAAATCCGGATGCGGAGATTACGATACTGGTTACCAAATAACGAGGGACGATTTTGGTCGCATAACAATCAGTGCCCCAAAGACGGAAGTTAGCACAACTACGATTTCAGTCACACGCTAATAGCTGACACACAAACAAAAAACGTCCGCGCCAAACGGACGTTTTTTGTTTATACATATGCCAGACGTATACCCCGCAAATATGTTGCGTGGGGAGAGGTGGGCATATTCTCCTTTTTCACTGCACAAGCACCTTTCCCGATATCACATACTGGTTGAGATAGATTGCAAGCACAAGAACGGTAATCAAAAAAGTCCCATAAAACATGGCGCTCGGATGCTGGACGCGTATCTCTACCACAATAGTGAGTATAAGAACGAGCGCCACAAGTACCGCCAGTGCAGTATAAATCGTGCGTGTTGTTGAGCTTGGCTGGGTGATAAATCGCTCAAATATACTTGACTCCCTCTGAAGAGCTCCCCCTGCCTGCGCCCCCTGGGCATCCTGCGCCAAAGTAGCCGCTCCCGCCACAACAACGTCCTCCTCGGCGCGCGCAACGGCAATGTACGTATCTGTCTCTTCGAGTACCTCAACTATAGCCGGCGCCTTCTGACGCACGGGAGCCGCAGAGGACGCACCCGCAACATCCCCCACGGCGCCCCCAGAGGACTGGGCAGGTTCTGGGGAAGCCACGGGGGTAATTCCAGCCGCGCTTGCCTGCGAGGTGCGAACGGGACGCCCAAACATCTGCACCACAAATATGGTTGTTTCTCCTTCGTATGTCCCCTGTGCTGTCGCAATGCCAATTTCGGTGAAGTTACCATTGAGTATATTCTCTCGATGTGTAGGCGAGTTCATCCACGCCTGCTCCACATCCACAGAATCAGAAAAATGGAGCGCGAGATTTTCCCCCGCATATTCAAAATCGTATCCTGCCTTATTGAGCCAATGCCACGGCGTGAGCCCGTCAGGATTATTGTGCGAGAAGTAGCCGCGCGCGGCCATGTCTGCGGCCTTCATTTGTGCGGCGACAGTCAGGTCTTGGTTTACTGCAAGCCGCGGAAGGTTAAAGGTATAGCGGTTTTCGTTGGTAAGGTCAACAAGAACCGCCGGCAGTACCGCCGCAATGAATTCTATATTACGAGTGATAAAGGAGAGCTGTACTACCGATATCAAAAACAGGAGCGCTACGGCAACACATGCCGCATATGCGCCGCGGCGACGAAGCAGATGCGGTTTGTATCTGTTGCGCTTGCTCGGTATCAAATATTTCTCAATCTTTTTCCTCCATTTTTTCCAAATACGCACTTTCATACTCCCCTTTAGTATGCCACAGAAAAAAGAAGGCGATATACAGCAAGTCCTACCAGATCCTACCAGATCCTACCAGATCCTACCAGAGAACCGCCCTTCCGGCTTTGCCGGAAGGGCGGTTCTACCTAAAAGTACCTATGGGGTGAGGAACCTTTATTGGCCAAAGATGGAGCGGAACCAATCACCAATGGTGCCCCAGAATCCCCTGCTCTGCTCTGCCCCCTCTGCCGCAACTGCCGTCTGCGTTGTGTCCTGTAAAAAGCCAATAATCTGCTCCGTGGTCTCTTCTGTACCATTCTCATCAACTTCAACAGAGGTAGAATCCTGTACTTCACTAGATGCACCGGACGGCGAGGAAGCTGCTGAACTACTCTCTGTAAATGCCGATTCCCCCAGAGCACGGACGCGTGCTATCTCTGTCAACTGCTGTTGTGAAAGCGGAAATTTGCGCGTAAATTCACAGTATATCTCGTTAATCGTCTTTTGTGTCGTGTAGTATACGTAGCCGGTTGAACGTGTCGCGCCCCACGGCGTGAGTATACTGTCCATATAGCGCAGCTGGAATGTGTGTACGGCGGCATGTGTTTGATTTCCGTATATTCCTGTCTCTGGCAAATTCACAAATCCTTCAATATCGCGCAGGAATCTCTGCAATTTAAACACTTCTGCAGGATTATTGCTTCCACCAAAACGAATGTACTCGAGCAAGTACGGCTGGCAAACGGCATCAGAAGATGCTTCCGGCCCCGTAAACGCACCTAGTACCTGCGGCGCCGGTGGATTGTTAACCACCCCAAGGAGGCCAACGATAACCCCGCCACCGCCGCCGCCACCGGTTGAGGAGGTTCCACTGCCTGAATTGCCCGAATCAGGGTCATCCGACTCATCATCCAGTTCAGGGTCATACGAATCCGAGTTGCCCGCATCGCCATCGGTATGGCACGCTGGGTCTTCAGAATCAATCAGTCCGTCATCATCGTTATCAATACCATCCGAACATTGCGGTGCTGGCGGCTCCGATGCCTCGTCATCGTTCGTTATGGTGCATAGCGCCGACTCTCCTTCCTCAAGAGTGAGTTCATTGCCGCTCAAACTGCCTCCTTCACAACTCCAACTGCTGGCGGTGTATCCGTCTGGTCCACCTGACTCGGACAGCGTATATACGCCAGCTTCAACCGTCACTTCGGTTACCTCCTCGCTCCCTGATGTGCCAGAAATGGCCTCTGGTCCATCGGCATCAAGAGTCCAGTCCGTTGTCGTAGCCGAGCCGCCATCATCATTTATCACCTCTTTTACAAGTGTGAGTGTAGCGGTCGTCTCTCCGCCGCCCCCTCCACCAGATGTAAAGGTGTTTTCAATAACACATTCCGTTGTTGTGCCAGCAACTACTTCAACTTCACTGCAGGTGTTGCTTGTTTCTGACCAGCCCACAGACGGGAGTAAGGTCTCAAATACCGAGTAAAATCCCGCGAGAAGGTCATCAAAAATCCAGAACCCGGAACCGCCGGAAGTTGTGATGCTTGTAGTTGAGGTCGTTCCCAGAGTGCCAACAAGGTCAAATCCAAATATGCCATCACCGTCAACTGTTTCTTTTATCAACTTGAGAGACCCTGTTGTTGTTGCGGTTGGCTCCTCAAAACTGTTGGTGAAGGTACAAATGATACCACTTTCTCCGACTTCAACTTCGGCGGAGCTAGTCGTCGTAGCAACGGCAGCTGCGCCGACACAGCTCACCCCAAAAGGAGACCACCCCTCGGGCAGATCTCCGATAACTTCCGCGATTGTATAGGTCTCTCCGACCACGGCAACAGATGTGCTCGTCGTGGCGGTTACGGCCGAGCTTAAGCCCGAGAGAGAGAATTCCCCTCCAAGCAAATCATCCCAATCAAAATCAAATTCCCATGCCTCACCAAAATCCCCTGCAATCGCTTTGACTACGGTAATAGTGACCGTTTCTTCTGGGGCTTCAAAGCTGTTGGTGAAGGTACAGGTAACATCCTCGCCCTCTCCAAGAGTTATGTCCACAGAATCAGTTGTCGTTGCAAAGTCGTTCGCATCACAATCAATCTCTGTAAGCGTCCATCCGTCAGGAAGCGACGTTTCGGTTATGGTATACGTATCCTCACCAAGATTTTCTGTTGTAGTGGACGTATCACCGCCAGAAGAGAGCATGAATGAGCCAATATCGCCCGTAAAATCAAACGACCAATCTTCTGCGTCATCTCCAATAACTTCCTTTTCGATGGTAATCGAGCCAGTTTCGGACTCTTCTTCAGCCACACACACTTCTATGCTTTCTACAGCATCAGCAGCCCCGTCATTCCCAGGTACAGTTTGATGATAAATGCGGGCCGTAATTGTTGTAGTGCCCACCGTATTATATGTATGAGTCCCGCTAAAGCTACGTGTTTCAACACCCTGTGTATTCCCGCCAAAAGGGCTCTGTTCAGTTTCATCTTCAGTAATTCCGGCTCCCCAATCAATCTGTACATGATATTGGCTTAAATTACCCGGGGGGGCATCGGCAGTTGCAGTCCCAGAAACTGTGATTTCTGTTCCTGCAACTATACAACCCTCCACAGTAGGACTGACATCAGTTATATCTATAGAGGTTAATTCACCAACTGCAAAAGCGATGTTCGGGAAAATCGGCGCAAAGGAGAGTGCCAGCATACTGGCAGTAAGCAACACAGCCGATGCCACTTTCAAAAGTGAGAGGTCCAAAGATGTAAGAGTCCCTGTATATGTCTTCATAATTAATAGATAACTTTGTTAATAAAGGAGCTTATAGAGCTGTGTTTTGCGCGTATATGAGTAATATTATCGAGAAAAATGCTGTTATCTGTATACAGGGACATCTTAAAGAAGTCAAGACGTTATTATGCGGGACAACGTGCGTTCCTTCAAGATACACACCCAACTACAGATCACCATGAATTATGAAGAAAAAGAATGAAAGCCGTATGAACTCCCCCAATCTTTTTATACCAACAGTTTTATCGCGGCTAGCGAAGGAACCTTTATTCTAGTATTTTGCCCGCCTGCGCCAAGCCCGGAAACGCGACCAGGGGAGCAAAAGATACCGCGACCATGCTGGCCGTAAGCAACACGGCAGAGCCCGCCCGCAGAAGCGGGAGGAGA
>Ga0326597_10015067_pt1 | contig 10119 bp, 10 predicted proteins | sample RVTome_12_FD_203789 | JGI IMG/M metagenome (GOLD analysis project Ga0326597, IMG submission 203789) | Soil microbial communities from uranium-contaminated site in the Upper Colorado River Basin, Wyoming, United States - RVT100D185 | ecosystem: Environmental > Terrestrial > Soil > Contaminated >...
CTGCTGTTTCCGTGGCACGAGAACTCGTGGGTCTTCGTCATGGCCTTCCTCGTCCTCCACGTCGTCACGATCGTGGCCGACCCGTACGCCGGGGTCGGGATCGGCGGGGCGCTCGTCCCGGGCCTGTCGGAGTACCGCTCCGTGCCGGTCGCGCTGGGGACGCTGGCGCTCTACGCGCTCCTCGTCACGGGCCTGGCGGCGCGCTATACGAAGCTCCTGCCGAAGGGCCTCTGGCTGAAGCTCCACCGGCTGAGCCTCGTCGTGCTCGCCTTGTCGTGGTTCCACGGCGTCCTTGCCGGCACCGATTCGGTCGCCCTCGCCGGCGTCTACGGCGCCTCGTTCAGCCTCGTCCTCGCCGCCGCGGCCTACCGCTACTGGGTCGCCCGCTCCGGCCGCCCCACCTTCTCCACCTCGCTCCCGGAGGGATCCCGATGACGCTCCAGCTGCTCGTCCGTCGCACCTTCGTCGCCGCGGGAGTCGCTGCCGCGCTGATGCTCGGGGCGATCTCGATCCAGGCGGCCGCCGCGTGGACTGCAGCGGCCGCCCCGCTCAACGATCCGCCGGCCTCGCTGAGCTCGATCCAGGCGGCGCTGGACACGGAGCGGGCGCGATCGGCGGCGCTCGAGGCGCAGCTCCAGACCCTCGAGAGCGCCTCGGCCGATCTCGCCGCGGCCCTCGAGGCCGCCAGGGGCCAGGTCACTGCGGACACCGCCACCGCCGAAGGTCTGCGCGCCAGCCTCGCGGCTGCCCAGGACAAGCTTGCAAAGCTCGAAGCCGCCCTCGCCCAGGCCGCGGCGACCCTGACGACGACGACCGAGACGACACCGGCCACCGGCCCGACGGCGGAGCCGCACGACGACGATGACGACGAGCACGAGGGCGGCGATGACTGACGATCGACGCTCGGCCATGTCGGTCCCCGCCCACCTCGGGGTCATCCTCGGGCTGTCGACCGGCGCCTATGCCCTGACCCTTGCCGCGGTCACCGGCCTCCAGTCGTCGGCCGAGGCTGCGACGAGGATGGAGCGCGCCCCGACGATCGCGGCCATCGACACGATGGCCGCCGACCATGACCGGCTCACCGCCCGCCTCGACGCGGCGCGGGCCGCCTACGAGGCCGCGGCCGGCGTGTACGGCGACGCCGGCCTCCAGGTCGCCGACCTCGGCGTTCGGCTGGACGCGCTCGCCGCGGCCGTCAGCGAGGTCAGCGGCACGGCATCGTCGCTGCCGTCGAGCGTGCGGCTGCCTCCGGTCTCCCGATCGGTGGCGAAGGTCGCCGCTCCCGCGAGCCAGGCGACCACCGGCGCGTCCGGCGGCTGACCGGCCACCCAACCTCGATCCACGACGTTCCGTGCCTACTGTCCCAACGGCGCCGGCCCTGGCTCCCCTCGCCGGGCCGGCGCCGCTGCTCCTCCGGCGCGACGGTCGCGCCATGGCCTCGCCGCTCCGCTTGACGATCGCCTCCGCTGGGCGAGATGAGCCCGTCGACACCGCGTGGGCCGAGGTGCAGGCGACCTTCGCCCGGGTCGATGCGGCGATGTCCCGCTTCCGCGAGGACAGCGAGCTCACGCGGCTGAACCGCCGCGCGCCGGCGGCCATGCCGATCTCCCGCGACCTCGCGAAGGCGCTGGCCACCGCCGACCGCGCCCGGCGCGTGACGGGCGGGCGCTTCGAGCCGCGGGTCGTCGAGGCGCTCGACCGGATCGGCTACCTCGGGGTTCCCCAGGGCCACCCCGCCCCCGCGTGGGCCCCAATCCGACCCACACGGATTCTCGATCGGGCGAGCCGGGCCGGACCCGTGTCGGTCGGGCGCCCGGTGGATCTCGGTGGGATCGGCAAGGGCCTGGCCCTGCGCTGGGCGGCGGCCGCGCTCGACCGATGGCTGGCAACGGTCCCTGGGCCGGCTCTCGGCTATCTCGTCGATGCCGGCGGCGACATCGTCGCGTCGGGAACGCCGGACGGCACCACACCGTGGCTGGTCGCGATCGAGGACCCGGCCGGCGGGGCCGAGCCCGTGGCCGTCGTCGCCATCCGCGAACGAGGCGGGATCGCGACCTCGTCCATCCGGCGACAGCGCTGGGAGCATGACGGTCGAACGGTCCACCACCTCATCGATCCCCGGACCGGCGAGCCCGGCGGCGACGGCCTCGCCGCCGTCACGGTCGCCGGCCCGGACCCGGCCTGGGCCGAGGTCTGGTCCAAGGCACTCTTCCTCGAGGGCGCGGCCGGGATCGCCGCGACGGCTCGGGCCCGCGGGCTCGCCGCCTGGTGGGTGCCGAGCGACGGGCCCCTCGAGATGACGCCGGCCGCCCGGGTCCGGACGGCCTGGGTCGCCGCGGAGGCCTGACCCCGGACTCGCCCGCGGCGGCCGTGGACGGCGCGGACCGTCAGCCGGTGCGACGGCGCGGACCGTCAGCCGGTGCGACGGCGCGGACCGTCAGCCGGTGCGACGGCGCGGACCGTCAGCCCGCGTCGACCAGCCAGTCCCCGGCCGGCCAGGGGTCGAACTGTGGCCGACCGTGGATCCCCTCGATGAGCGAGATCTCGCCCGAGTGGTACGCCTCGTGGGCGATGAGGCGCAGGAGGATCGACTGCCGGCTGTAGCGCTCGACCCCGATCCGACCCGCGCGGTCGAACGTCTCGCCGAGCATCGCCGGCGTCCAACGCTCGAGGCAGCCCTCGACGACCCGCCAGGTCGACTCCCACGCCTCGGCGACCTCGTCCCCGGAGCGAACGACCTCGAGGTCATCCTCCCAGCCGAGCCCGGTCGGATCCACGAACGGCGTTCCCTCTGCGCCAGGCTCACCGACGACGTGGCAGAGCCAGAAGACTCGGGCGCCGACAGTGTGGGCGGCGATCGCCCAGATCGGCCAATGACGGGCGCCGTCCTCGAGGGCGAGATCCTCTACGGTCATCGATCGGAGGTGCCCGACCATCCGCTGGTTGTAGCCCCGCCAGTCGGCGTAGAACTCGGTGACGCCGCGGGGCTGGGAGGCGATCGCCGGATCCTGCCGCACGGCCTAGCTCCCCGTGATGAACTCGCCGCCGTCGACGCTGATGACGTCGCCGTTGATGAAGTCGGTGCCCGGGCCTGACAGGGCCACGATCGCATTGGCGACGTCCTGCGGGGTCGTCATCCGGCCGGTCGGGTTGCGCTTCATCGTGAGGTCGATCATCTGCTGCGATTCGGGGATCTTCAGGAGCGCCGGCGTGACGGTGACCCCGGCCCGGATCGCGTTGATCGTCGCGCCTGTTCCCTTCCGGGCCAGCTCCATCGCCAGCTGGCGGACGTGGCTCTCGAGGGCGGCCTTCGCCGATGACACGACGCCGTACGAGGGCACGACCCGGGTCGACCCCTCGGATGTCATCGCGAAGATCCGCGACCCCTTGCCGAGCAGCCCGCGCCGGAAGAGGTCCTGGACCCAGTAGACGAGGCTGTTGGCCATGACGTCCTGGGTCATCTCCATCTTCTTGCGGTCGACGCCGTCCTTGGGGTCCTCGGTGAGGAACGGGACGAGGCTGCCGAAGGCGAGCGAGTGCATCACGACGTGGACGTACGGCTCGCGGCCGGCCACCCGCGCTCCCGCGAAGACCTCCTCGAGCTGGTCGAGGGCGGCGGCCCGCTTGTCGTCGTCGGCGGCGTTCATGTTGATGTAGAGGACCTTGCGGCCGAGGCCCGCGAGATCGGTCTTGAGCTCCTCGACGTGGGCCAGGGCGGCCCGGAAGTCGAGGTGGATGCCGCAGATGTTGTCGCCGGCGGCGGCCAGGGCCCGGGCGGTGGCCTCGCCCATGCCGGACGAGGCGCCGAGGATGAGCGCCCAGCGCTCGCGGGTGTCGGTCATCGGGGTGGGTTCTCCTGGGATCGTCAGTCCGGCGAGTCTAGCGCCCTCGTCCCTGCCTCGGTCGGGGGATGCGTTCCCGCCTGCAGCCGTCGGATCCGGGACCTCAGACCACCTCAGCGGCGCGGAGTCGCTCGATCTCATGCGCGTCGTAGCCGAGCTCGGCGAGGACCTCGTCCGAGTGCTCACCGAGCAGCGGCGGCGGCGTCCTCACGGAGGCCGGTGTCGCCGCGAAGTCGAACGGGCTGCGGACCTGGTCGACGCTGCCCAGCGCCGGGTGGGTCATTGGCGCCCGCGCCCGGATCGCCGCCGCCTGCGGCGTGGAAAACGCCTCGAGCACGTCGAGGAGCGGGCCGGCCGGCACGTCCGCCGCGTCCAGGCGGGCCAGCCACTCCGCCGAGGTTGCCGATGCCAGGCGGGCAGCGAGGAGCGGGATGAGCTCGGCCCGGTGGACGACGCGCTGGCCGTTCGTGGCGAAGCGCGGATCGTCGGCCAGCCCGGGCAGGCCGACGGCGCCGCAGAAGCGCGGCCACTGCCGCTCGCTGCCGACACCGACCGCGATCTCGCCGTCGGCCGTGGTGAACGTCTCGTAGGGGACGATGTTCGGGTGGGCGTTGCCGCGGCGGCCGGGCGAGCGGCCGGAGACGAACGCGTTCTGGGCCTGGTTCACGAGGACGGCCAGGGTCGACTGCAGGAGCGAGACGTCGACACGCTGGCCGCCGGCGCTCGGCTTCGCGAGCAGCCCGGCCAGGACGGACACCGCCCCGAACAACCCCGCCACGACGTCGCTGATCGCGACGCCGACTTTCGTCGGTCGCCCGTCCGCCTCGCCCGTGATCGACATCAGGCCGCCGGTGGCCTGGATGATGAAGTCGTAGCCGGGCTTGGCCGCGTCCGGCCCGTCGATGCCGTAGCCGCCGATCGCGAGGTGGACGAGCCCGGGGTTGAGCTGCGCGAGCGCGGCCTCGGAGAACCCGAGCCGCTCGAACCCGCCGGCACGGAAATTCTCGACGAGGGCGTCGCCGCGGGCGAGGAGGCGCTCCAGCACCTCGCGTCCGCCGCGGGCCCGGAGATCGAGCCGCAGGCTCCGCTTGTTCCGGTTGACGGCCAGGAAATAGGCCGCGGTCCTCGTCCCGGCCGCCTCGTCGCCGACCCACGGCGGCCCCCAGCCCCGGGTCGCGTCGCCCTCGGGCGGCTCCACCTTGACCACGTCGGCGCCGAGGTCGGCGAGCAGCATCGTGCAGTAGGGACCGGCGAGGACGGTCGAGCAGTCGACGACCCGGATCCCGTCGAGCGGGCCGGGACGCGCGTTGCCCGGGCTCCCGGATGTGGGATCACGATCTGCGGCCATCACCGCGATGGTACGGCCCTGCGGCCGGCCGGCGGCACCCCCTCGCGACGCCTCGGTGAGCGGCGGCTAGGTACCGGCCCGGTCGAGCAGTGCCGGCCCCACGTCCAGGGCCGCGACGCCCTCCGATCGACGGACCCAGTCGGCGAGGTCGCGATTCACGACGACGACCTCGCCGGCCTCCTGGACCCGGCCGCTGGGGCCGGGGAAGTCGACGATCGCATCGGTCAGGGGCACCATCGCCTGGCGGCGCCTGAAGGAGCGGAGTGGATCGATGCCCGGGGCCGAGTGGACGTCACCGGCGACGAGGTAGGGGCCGCACTTGACGATGATCCCCCGCGGCACGGTCCGTGCCCGCCGGGCCCGGTCACCGCGCGGTCCGCCGGCATGGACGAGGTAGAGCTCGCTCCGCCGGATCACCATCTCGTGCATCACTCGCGTCCGGCCCTCCGGGAGGTGGGTGGCAAGCACGCCCTCGATCTGGAACTCGTCGTGCTCGTTGAGCATGTCGGAGAGGCGCGCACGATCGAGTCGGATCCGGCCGGACAGGCGGCCGTGCGAGGCGAACGCGACGAGATCGACCTCCTGGAGACCGTCGGCATCGGGGCTGGCCACGACGAGGGGGCCGTCCGGCTGGCGGAGCACGAGACGGAGGCGGGAGGTCATCGATTTCATCACCCCGGAGCATCGGCCGCGGGCTCCCGACCGTCTGCCGGCCGGAGGTACCGAGCCGTCCCGGACCTCCGGACGACAGCGCGCTACGATCGCTCGATGAGCAGCCAGCTTCCCCCGACCCTCATGACCGTTCACGCCCATCCCGACGACGAGACGATCGGGACCGGAGGCCTCATGGCCAGGGCCGTCCGCGACGGCCGCCGCGTCGTCCTCGTCACCTGCACCCGCGGCGAGCAGGGCGAGATCGTGGTACCCGAGATGGACACCCCCGACAACCATCGCCGGCTGGGCGAGCTCCGGGCCGCCGAGCTCGAGGCCGCCATGGCCGATCTCGGGGTCACCGAATGGGAGAACCTCGGCTACCGCGACAGCGACATGATGGGCCGGCCCGGGAACCTCGACCCGCGCTGCTTCTGGCAGGCCGACATCGATGAGGCCGCGGGCCGCCTGACCTGGCTCGTCCGGCGCCATCGGCCCGACGTCATCACGACCTACAACGACTTCGGCGGCTACGGCCACCCCGACCACATCCGGACGCACGACGTCGCGGTCCGGGCGTTCGCGCGCGCCGGCGATCCCTCGTGGTATCCCCAGCAACTCGCGCCCGAGCACGGCGGTTCCGGCCCGGCCGAGGCCGACGGCGGCCTCGCGCCATGGAGCCCATCGAAGCTCTACGAGCAGGCGATCCCCGCCTCGGTCCGCAACGCCATGCGCGACCGGATGGAAGCCATCGGCGAGCGGAGCTTCTGGTCGGAGCCGGAGGACGCCTCCCCGGAAGAGATCGAGGAATGGCGCGAGCGGATGGCGAAGATGCTCGTCCCCGATGAATCGATCACCACCTGGATCGACGTCTCCGATGTCCTCGACCGGAAATGGGCCGCCATCGGGAAGCACAAGACCCAGATGAGCCCGGACAGCCCGTTCCTCCGCTTCGGCGCCGACGCCTGGCGCGAGTTCTGGGCCAGAGAGGCCTACATCCTCCGCGAGTCGCGGATTCGGTCGCACACGCCCGAAACGGACGTCTTCGCGGGCATCACGGACTGACGCCGGCCGGTTCGCGAATCCGGTCCCGGGGTCCCCTCACTCGACCCAGCGGACCCGGATTCGCCCCTTCAACGCCGGGCAAGTGCGCTCACCAGTCGAGGAGGCCCCTGGAGGCGGCCCAGACCTGGCCCATGACGACGGCGCCGCTGCCGGCCGGGTCCATGAAGTTCGGCTGGGCCCGGTCGAGGATGAGGTGGGGGCGCATTCGGACCTGGACGAGCTCGGCGCCCGAGAATGTCAGCTCGAGGGTGATGCCCTCCATCGTCGGCTCGGACCAGGTCTGGTCGAAGACGAAGTTGCCGAGGGCGTACCAGATGGGCTTGCCCTCGTAGACCTCGATGCCGGCGGCCCAGTGGGCGTGGTTGCCGATGACCATGTCCGCCCCGGCGTCGATCGCGGCCTTGGCGAGCTTGCGCTGGCCGGCGAACGGCGTGGCGTCGTACTCCGTGCCCCAGTGGGGGAAGACGATGACGAGATCGGCCCCGGCGGCACGGGCGGCGGCCACGTCGGCGCGGACGTTGTCGGCGGTCATCGGCGCGCTGCCGGCCCGGTCGGCCCGGGCGAAGTAGCCGCCGGCGATCGTGTCGTAGCCCAGGATCCCGACGGTCACCCCACCCGCCTCGAGGAGGGCCGGCGTCCGGGCCGCGGCCAGGTTCGCGCCGGCGCCGCTGTGGGCGATCCCGAAGCCGTCGAGCGCGTCGATGGTCTCGATAATCCCCCGCGCACCGGCATCCCGGATGTGGTTGTTGGCCAGCGAGACGTAGTCGAGGCCGGCATTGACGAGGCCCTCGATGTAGGCTGGGTTGGCGCTGAAGACCGTGCCGTGGTCGTGGAACCGGAAGGCGACTGGGGCCGGGTTCTCGAAGTTCGCGATCGCCAGGTCGGCGCCGGTCAGGAGGTCGCGCATGGCACCCTCACCACCGGTCCGCTCCGTGCGCGGCAGGTCCCAGCCGAAGACCGAGCAATCCTTGCAGCGGGAGTTGATCTTCACGGTTCCGCCGTCCCACGGGAAGTCGAACCCGCGCGCCGAGCCCTGGATGGCGAGCGAGACCCCACGATCGAGGAGGATGTCGCCACCGGCCACGAGGGTCCACGCGGTTGCGGGGTCGTACCGGGGCGCGGGCAGGGTGGGGGGCTCGCCGGGCTCGAAGGTGAACGTCGCCTGGAGCGGCCACGCCGCGGCCGTCGCGACCCGGTCGACGCCGAACAGGAAGGAGCCCTCGTAGCCCAATGCCTTGACGCTCGGGTCGATGTCATCGGCGAGGACGAACCCGAGCCGCTTCCGGCTGGCGACGAGGTCCGCCCGGAGGGCCTCGACGTCGGCGACGACGACGAACGTCGACCTCGCGCCCGGGTGGCCGAGGCCGAGCGCCTCGACGACCGTGAACTGCTGGGCCGCGACAACCTCGACGGCGTCGTAGCGGTCCGACGTCCCGGCGAGCACGGCCGCCACCTCCGCGGCAGAGGTCTCCGTCCACGGGGCCCGGAAGTCGGTGACCGGCACGAGCGAGCGCCGGACGACGGTCGAGGTCGGCGCGGGGGTGGGTGGACGGGTGGCAGCGACCGTCGGTGACGGGGTCGGGGTCGGGGTCGGGGTCGAGGCCGGGGTCGGGGTCGGGGAGGGCGTCGGGTTCAGGGCCGGCGCGCACGACGCGGCGGCGAGCGCCAGGACGGCAGCCGTGAGCAGGAGCAGCGAGCGTCGAGGCCCGATCGCCCGGCGGGCAGGCGATCGTCGGTCTGGTGCCACGGCGGCAGGGTACCCCGGACGAGGGGACGCCCCGTTCGGGCGGGCGAACGGGGCGTCGGGTGAAGTCGGCGAGGATGGCGATGGCGGACCCGACCGGATTCGAACCGGCGATCTCCAGCGTGACAGGCTGGCATGTTGGGCCGCTACACCACGGGTCCGAGCGGCGACTGCGAAGGATAGCAGAGGACCCGTACGGCCGGCCGCGGTATCCTCCCGGGGCCCATGGACATGATCGATCTGCGGTCCGACACCGTCACCAGACCGACCCCCGAGATGCGCCGGGCGATGGCGGCGGCGGAGGTCGGCGACGACGTCCTGGGGGACGATCCAACGGTCATCGCCCTCGAGGAGCGGGCGGCCGAGCTGCTGGGCAAGGAGGCCGGGCTCTTCGTCGCCTCGGGCACGATGGGCAACCTTGTCGCCCAGCTCGCTCATCTTGGCCGGGGCCAGGAGTCGATCGCCGGGCGGCAGTACCACACGGTCCTCGACGAAGCCGCCGGCCACGCGGTGATCGTCGGGACGTCCATCCGGGCCCTGGCCGAGCGGCCCGACGGGACGATCGACCTCGACGAGATCCGGGACGCCTTCCGCGACCCGACCGATCCCCACGAGCCGATCACCGGCCTCGTGACCCTCGAGAACACCCATGCCCACTCGATGGCCCAGCCAATATCGCCGGCCTACACGGCCGCCGTGGCGGAGATCGCCCACGAGCACGGCGTCCCCCTCCACGTCGACGGCGCCCGCTTCTGGAACGCGGTCGTCGCCCTCGGCGTTGACGCCACGGAGCTGGCCGGGCCGGCCGACACGGTCACGTTCTGCCTGTCGAAGGGCCTCGGCTGTCCTGTCGGCAGCGTCCTCGTCGGGTCGCGGGACGTCATCTGGCGGGCCAGGCGGGGCCGGAAGCTCGTCGGCGGCGGGATGCGCCAGGCCGGGATCATCGCCGCCGCCGGGCTTATCGCCCTGCGCGACGGCGACGCGGGGATGATCGAGCGCCTGGCCGAGGATCACGCCAATGCCCGGCGGCTGGCGGAGGCGATCTCGGGGATTCCGGGCGTCATGTCAGCCGGTGACATCGCCCAGCCCGGTGACGGCCCCCTGGACCCGACGCGCGTCAGGACGAACTTCGTCCTCTTCCGCGTCGACCGCGATCGAGGGGCATTCCTCGAGGCCGCCCGCGCCGAGGGCGTCCTCCTCGACTGGTACCCGCATGGGCAGGTGAGGGCAGCGACGCACGTCGGCATCGGTCCCGCGGAGATCGAGCGGACGATCGAGGTGGTCCGTGCCGCCCTGCGCGCGACGAGCCCGGCACGGCCCGCAGCGGCACGGCCCGCAGCCACACGGCCCTGACGGCGGCCGCGTGCAGGTCATCCCGGCCATCGACCTGGAGCGCGGCCGCTCCCGGGTGGTCTTCTGGCCCGGGGTCGCGTCGGGCGTCGGCGCCCCCACCGACCGCCCCGACCGGA
>Ga0326597_10015068_pt1 | contig 10118 bp, 10 predicted proteins | sample RVTome_12_FD_203789 | JGI IMG/M metagenome (GOLD analysis project Ga0326597, IMG submission 203789) | Soil microbial communities from uranium-contaminated site in the Upper Colorado River Basin, Wyoming, United States - RVT100D185 | ecosystem: Environmental > Terrestrial > Soil > Contaminated >...
TTCGGTATCGGTTGTCGAGCCAGTCACGGGCGAAGCCGTTCGGGGCCGCGATGCGATAGCGGTTCTCGTCGAGGTCGACGAGTGACGTGTCCTTCAGCCAGGTCTCGAAGTTCGCGGGGGAGAGAGAGACCTGGAGCTCGCCCAGAACGGCACGCCATACCTGCTTCGCATCCATCGATAGTCAACTCCCAATCGATTGAGCCGCGGCGTTCCGGCACCGGTCGAGGACTCCCTCGGGGCGCACGGGACCCGGTCAGATGGGCGTCGGGCCTCGGGGGTCGCGGTAGTGTAGCAGCACCCTTTCGCGACCGGCAATGGATTCCTTCACGTTGCCTTTCGCGGGGGGTAACAGGTTTGACACCCCACTCGCCGCGTCGCTAGAATCGCCGGGCAGAGCGAGACGGGCCGCACCACAAGGGCCATCGCGTGAGGCTGGCGAAGACGCCAGCCGTTCTTGTGTTATCGACCTGAATCGCCGCCGCTGAACGAGGACAGGCACGCACTCATGAAGAGGACCTACCAGCCCAAGAAGCGCGCCCGGAAGCGGGAACATGGCTTCCGCGCTCGCATGGCTTCGAAGGGTGGTCGCCGCGTGCTTGCCCGTCGTCGGGCGAAGGGGCGCGAGAAGCTGAGCGCCTGACGGCGACGAGGACCCGAGGTGCCGCCTCTCGAGATGCTTCGGCGCAAGGCGGACTTCGACGCCATCGGTCGCCACGGGACGGTTCGCTCCAGTCGGCTCCTGGTCCTGCGATCGATGCGGACCTCCGGGTCGAGGACGAGGATCGGGCTGAGCACTCCGCGAGCGCTCGGCGGCGCGGTTCAGCGCAATCGGGTGAGGCGTCGGCTGCGCGACCTGCTCCGCGAGCAGCTGGAGGCTACGGAAGGGGGCCTGGACCTGCTGCTGATCGCGCGATCGGAGGCGGGAACGGCAACGTTTTCGGAGCTGCGAGAGGCATTGCGATCGCTCCTCGAGCGATCCGGGATCGGTGGATGAGGAAGATCGGGCTTGGGCTGATCGTCGCGTACCAGCGGCTCTTCGCCTGGATGCCGCCCAGCTGCCGCTATACGCCGAGCTGCTCGCAGTACACCTACCAGGCGATCGAGCGCTACGGCCTCCTGCGGGGATCCTGGATGGGTGCCCGCCGCATCGGCCGATGCCACCCGTTGCACCCGGGCGGCTATGACCCGGTCCGCTAGAGAGAGCACCAGACGTTGACATCGCTGATCGGCGCCGGCTTCCTGGGGATCGAGCATTTCACGCCCCCGTGGGACGTCTTCTTCCTGCCGCTCTTCAATCTGCTGATCGCGTCGTATCGGATCATCTTCAGCGACTTCGCCCTGGCGATCATCGTCTTCACGATCGTCATCCGCACCCTGCTGGCGCCCCTCTTCGTGCGGCAGATCCAGTCGCAGAAGGAGATGCAGCGGATGGCGCCGCTCATCCGCGAGGTGAATCGCAAGCACAAGGGCAACCGAACCAAGATCGCCGAGGAGACGCAGGCACTCTACCGGGAGCACGGCGTCAATCCGGCCGCCGGCTGCCTCCCTGTCGTGATGCAGCTGCCCCTGCTGTTCGCGCTCTACCAGGCCCTGATCCGCGCCTCCAACGTGGTCACCCTGTCGGTCAAGGACGCGGCCTCCGACACCTTCAGCCAGCTGCAGGCCGCGCTGCCGGGCATCGTCAAGATCGCCGACGTCAAGGATGCCGCCGGGGTCGTCACCAACATCCAGTACGCCGCGCCAGTGGTCGGCAGCGGGGCGTCCTGCAGCCTGCCGCAGTTCGAGCTCGCCAACTTCACCCACTTCCTGCCGCTCAACTGCCAGCTGGTCGACCCGCTCAAGCTGAGCGAGCCGATCAACACCCATGTCTCGTGGCTGCTGAACCTGGACCTGGCCCAGATCGACAACAAGTTCGGGTTCCTCATCCCGGGCCTCGGCTTCACGATCTCGGCGCTGGCAGTGCTGGCTGCCGCCCTGCAGTTCATCCAGGTGCGGATGACGAGCCCCAAGCCGAACCCCGACGACCCCACCTCGTCGACGACCAACACGATGACCTACCTCTTCCCGCTCCTCACCATCTGGTGGGGCGGCCTCTTCCCGAGCGGCCTGATCCTGTACTGGGTCGTCTACACCGCGTACCTGATCGTGCAGCAATTCCGGATCATGGGCTGGGGCAATCTCTTCCCACTCTTCGGGTGGCAGCCTGCCTTCGCGCCGCAGCCGGAGACCGGGCTGGTCAGCCGGCCCCCGCGTCGTGAGCCCGCAGTCGATACCCCGGGGAAGGATTCCGCGCCACCCAACCAACGTCCACCTGGCACGCCGGGCGGCACCAGCCGCGCCGCGTCGCGCCCCACCAAGAAGAGACGCCGAGGACGCAAGCGATGACATTTCGAGAGTTCACCGGCAAGAACGTCGAAGAGGCGATCCGCACCGCGATGAAGGAGTACGCCGCGGATCTCGCCGAGCTCGACATCGAGATCCTCTCCCAGGGGAGCCGCGGCATCCTCGGCGTGGGAGGCGAGGAGGCACGGATCCTGGCCGCGCCGAAGTCCGCCGTCGCCGCCGCCGAGACGGTCCGCGATACGACCCCCGAGCCCGCGGAGCCGATGGCGCCGCCGCGTGTGCCGAGCCGCGCCGCAGCCGAGGCCTCGGAGGCTGAGACCGAGCCGATGACCGAGCAGCTGGCCGATCTGGCACGCTCGGAAGCCCCTCCGCGCCGCGATGCCGGCGGCCGATCCCGCGGCGGCCGCGGTCGACCGGACCGAGACGCCCGCAGTGGCCGTGGCGAGCGCCCATTGCGTGACCGGCCGCCGCGCGAGCCCCGCGAGGAGAGGCCGCCCCGGGAGCCCGCCCCCTTCATCCCGGGCAAGCCGCTCGAGGAGCTCTCCGACAAGGAGCGCGGCACGCTCGAGGAGGCGAAGAGCGTCCTCGAGGAGCTGTTGCGCCTGATGGAGGTGCCCGGCACGGTCGAAGTCGCGACCGGTGGGGAGACGGCGCGGCTCAACGTGCGCGGCTCGGACCTGGGCGTTCTGATCGGCCGGCGCGGCGAGAAGCTCGCCAGCCTGCAGCACATCGTCAACCTGATCGTGGCCAAGAAGGAAGGCGAATACCACCGTATCGCGGTGGACGTCGAGAACTACCGTGGCCGTCGCGAGGAGCAGCTTCGCGACGTCGCCGATCGTGCCGCCAAGCGGGTCCTCCAGACCGGCAAGATCATCCAGCTTGAGCCGATGCCCGCGATCGAGCGCCGCATCGTGCACATGGCGCTGGTCGAGAACCCCAAGGTTCGCACCCAGAGCGTGGGGGTCGAGCCGAATCGACGAATCGTGATCCTGCCCGCCACCAAGGTCGAATAGCCGGACGATCGGCATGCAGCAGGCAGCAGCGCCCCTGGAGGCCGCTCGCGCCATCGGACGCCTCGACGCCGGTGGCCCGTGGATCGGCTTCGGCTACCGCGCCGGAGCGGCGCGCATCGTCGTGGGGAGGCGGGACGAGATCCGCGACGGGCCGGCCGACGAGGACCTGCTCATTGCCATCGCGATTGCGCATTTCGCCGAGGCCTTCGACGAGGCACCCCCGGACCTCGAGGCGACGCAGTCGGACTTGTCGGCCCTCGTGCGCCACCTCATGCGGATGGAGGCTGATCCTGGCCGGCTCGCGCTGCTGGCGGCGGCGATGGACGCGATCGACGACGGCCTCGCCGGCGACGCTGTAGCAGAGAGGCTCGAGGCCGCCAGGTCACCCCGGGCCGACACCGTCGACCCGGTTGAGCTGGTCTCGTTGCGGGCTCGGAAGATCGCCGCCGCCGGCTAGGCCGGCGGCTCGTTCTCTGATCGCTCGCCGCCCATCGGCTCGTTCATCGGACCGGCCATCGGCTCAGCTGGCGGTTCCATCGGCTCAGCCATCGGGGGCGCCATCGGCTCAGCCATCGGGGGCGCCATCGGCTCAGCCATCGGGGGAGCGGGCGGTGCAGGCGGTGCGGCGGGAGGCGCCGGCGGAGCGGTATTCGCCATCCCGAGGTTGAACTTGCCGCCCTCAGCCTGGAACTCGCGCCACGATGCCCAGGCCATCAGCGCCCCACCAGCGGCGCTCAGCAGCAGGCCGATCATCCACGTGGTGGCGTACCCACCGATCGCACCGAAGAGCGTCAAAAGTCCCAGGAGTGCGAAGAGCGCGGCAAGACCCCCGACTCCGCCAACGATCACCATCAGGCTGCCCTTTGAGCCTGGAAGCTGGGTTGCCGGCGAGAGCTGAGGCAGGAAGATGATGACCAGCATCGCGATGCCCGTCAGCAGACCCCAGGACGCACCGCCGCCAAAGCCCAGGAAAGCGCCAATGATTGCCGCGACTGCACCGTAGACCGCCAGCTTGTCGTTCGAGCTGAGCTTGGAGAAATCCATCAGTTCCAAACGCCTCCCTATGTCCTCGCGGCGACGATGCGTGGAGCGCGCTGGGCGTGCCGCGTGGCCGGCACCTTAGCACAGGCACAGGACCCTTCATAGGCCGATCAGGGCTGGTCGTCGTCCCTGGGCGCGCCTGAATCCGAGGGCGGCATGCTGGGTGGCGCCGGCGGTGGCGCGGCGGGTGGGGGCACCATCGGCACGGGCGGAACGGACGAGGCGCCGGACGTGCCGACATCGAACTTGCCGCCCTCGGCCTGGAATGCCTGCCAGCCCGCCCAGCCCATCACCAGCGCCCCGGCGACCGCGATCAGGAAGAGGAGCGATGACAGGTCGAAGCCCTCGAAGGTGAAGTTGATGGTGGTCAGCAGCACGAACGCCATGAGCAGCGCCGCCAGCACGCCCACGACGACCATCAGGCTCCCCTTCTTGCCGGGCAGCTTGGTGGTGGGGGACATCTGCGGCAGGAAGACGATCGCGAGCATGGCGAGCCCCAGGATCGCCGCCAGCCATGTCACGCCCCAGTGACCAGGGTAGCTCGATGCCGCCACGGCGGCGCCGATCACGGTCGCGACGGCGCCGTAGACGGCAAGCTTTTCGGATGCGCTGAGCTTGGACAGGTTCATATCCACGCCTCCCATCACCAGCGGCCGGAGCAGGAATCTGGGCGTGCCGCGTGCCGGCAAAGGTAGCACAGGGGGTACAGGCGATCGCCCTTCATGACGGACGGCGGTCCGCGTCTTCGCGGCCGCCGTCGGATGAGTGCTGGTGGAGATGGGGGAGAATCGAACTCCCCGTCCAGAACCAAGTCGCCGGGAACGTACTACAGATATTTCCGGCCTACTTCGAGCTTCGCCTGCGGGCCCCCGACCGGCGGGGTGCTCCGCTCGCTATCCGGCTGACCTTTCGGCCCTTTGACGCTGCTCACCGGAGTCGGCCGCGCCGCATCTCGCCTGATGACACCTTCACGGCCCGTCGAGAGGAGGCCGTGTCGGTGCTCGTCGCTACTTAGGCGGCGAGGGCGTAACTGTCAGTGCCAGTTACTGGCTTGCCCGCGGTTTTACGAGGCCATGCGGGCGACCTCGACCTGCAGTTCCCGGTCCCTGAGCCCTGTCGAAACCTGACATCCCCACGGACCGATTGAGCGTCAATTCTAGCACGGGCGTTCCAGAACGCCCTTCCTGCCTACATTCGGATGCGTTCCTTGGTCTCTCGTTCGAGCTCACGGCGGGCATCCCGCTCGGCGATGGTGCGCCGCTTGTCATAGGCCTTCTTGCCCCGCGCGATGCCGATCTCGAGCTTGGCCATCCCGTTGCGGATGTACAGCTTCAGCGGGACGAGCGTGAAGCCCTTGGCCTGGGTGCGCCCGATGAGCTCGGCGATCTGGTCGCGGTGCAGGAGCAGCTTGCGCGTGCGGGTCGGCTCGTGGTTGTTGCGGTTCCCCTGCTCGTAGGGCGCGATGTGGGCGCCGATCAGCCAGGCCTCGCCCTTCTCGATCCGGGCGTACGCCTCGGCGAGGTTGACCCGGCCGGCGCGGATCGACTTGATCTCCGTCCCGGTTAGCGCGAGGCCAGCCTCGAGCGTCTCCTCGACGGCGTACTCGTGGCGGGCGCGGCGGTTGACGGCGACGGTCTTATCGGGCATCGGAACCTGCGTGCGGCTGAGAAAGGAGAGAGCCGACCGTATCGGCCGGCTCTCTCGTCGCTACCACGCGAAGGGGTGCTAGCGCACCGCCTCGGTGGTGGCGTGACAGGAACTACTCACTGCACACCACCTCCTTTCGTTGGGCCGGATGCTAGCAGCCGGCCAGCCGCCGCGCAATGCCGGCCTACGCGGCGGCCGGCAGCCCAGGGATCGAGGCCGCCGGGGTCGTGAGCTCGGTGATCGCCCGGTCGAGGACCGGATCCTCGCTCGGCGGGGTTCCATCCGGGACCTCGACCGTAACGTCTGGCTGCACGCCGTCGGGAGCGACCGAGTGGTGCTTCGGGGTGAACCAGCGCGAGATGGTGATGCGCACCCCGCTGTGGTCGACCAGCTCGGTCCAGACCTGGACCGTGTTCTTGCCGTAGCTCGGCTGGCCGATGATCACTCCGCGCCCGGTCTCCTTGAGGGCCGCCGCCACGATCTCGGAGGCCGACGCACTGCCGCCGTTGACCAGGACCGCCAGCGGCACGGTCCGGTCGGTGGCGAGGCCATCGCCAGTCGCTTCCCACCGCTTCGCTGCGCCGCCGGACGACTCCTGGCTGAAGATCAATCCCGATTTGATGAACTCGGACGCGATCTTCTGTGCCGCGTCGATGTAGCCGCCGGAGTTGTCCCGCAGGTCGAAGATGATCGAGACGGCGCCCTGGTCGAGGAGTGCGCCAAGCGACGTTCGGAACTCATCCGCGCTCGCCTGGCTGAAGCCGTGCAGGGCGATGTACCCGATCTTGCCCTCGAGCATCCGGCTGGTGACCTCGCGCTGGACGATCTTGGCGCGGGTGATCGTCAGGTCGAAGGTCCGATCACCGCGCTTGAGCGTCAGCGTGACCTTGGTCCCCGGCTCGCCTCGCACCTTGCCGACCTCGTCCTGGAGGGTGGACCCGTTCACGCTCTCGCCGTCCACGGCCAGCACGACATCGCCCGACCGCAGACCGGCCGCCTCAGCCGGTGAGTCGGCGAGCGGCGCCACCACGACGAGTGCGCAGGTCTCGGAGAGCTCAGTGCACGCTCCCAGGTCGTCCGGGTTCTCGAGGTTCTTGACCGCCATCTCGGCCCCGATCCCCGTGAACTCCCCGGAGAGCGAGCCGAGCGCGCGCTGGTACTCGTCGGGTGACATGTAGCCGCTGAACGGATCCTTGACCCCGTACTCGAAGAGCCCGCGGATCGCGCCCTCGGCCAGCTGCGTGTCGTCCAGCTTGTCGACGAACTGCTGCTTCAGCTTGTCGTATGCCTCGCACAGGGGGGCGAAGGCCTCGGACGGCGCGGCGCACGTCCCGCCGCGGCCAGCCCCGCCGGCGGCAAGGTAGCCGCCGGCGAAGAGGAGCGCGCCGAGCATGCTGGCAAGGACGAGCGAGACGATCCAGGTGACCGGCGACGGGCCCCGGACGGCCGGCCGCTCGGGCGGGGTGGTGGGCAGGGGGGCGGGGATCTGGTCGCTCATCGGCGGCGGAGTGTAGCACCGGGCCGACGCCCGCCCGGTTACGCCCCTGTTACGTTTCGCTTATCCCACGGTGGGGCGTCATGCCGCCGACGAGAGGTTGGCCCTGACGCTGATCCAGCTGCCGAGGGCTCCCACGCCGAGGCCGACACCCAGGATCACGGCCGAGAGGACCGCCAGGAACTCCGTGCTGACGGCGGTCGGCATCTGGAAGACGCGGACCATGATCGGCTTGATCGGCTCCCAGGCGACAGCCACCAGGATGATGGTGACGACCGCGCCGATCACGCCGCACATGATCCCCTCGAGGATGAACGGCCAGCGGATGAACGAGTCGCTGGCGCCCACCAGGCGCATGATCTCGATCTCGCCGCTGCGGCTGTATACGGCGATCCGGATCATGTTCACGATCATGAAGAGGACCGTCAGGCCGACGAGCGCGAGCGCGATGATCCCGACCGTGCGCACGTAGCCGATGATCCCCAGCAGCTTCTGGTAGTTCTCCTGCCGGGTGGTGATGATCTCCACCTCCGGGCGGTCCTGGAGCGCATCGGCGACGGCGCCCGCCTGGCTGGCGTCGGTCAGCGCGATTTCGACGCTGGCGTACAGCTTGATGTCGGCGCCGCCCAGGTCGAGCGTCTGGCCCTGCTCCTTGTAGAACTCCTTCAGGCGATCCAGCGCTACCTCGGGAGGTATGTAGTTGACCTTCGCCACCCCCGGCAGCTGCAGGATATCGGCCTGCAGCGCGTCGACCTGCTCCTGCTTCAGTCCGTCGACCAGGCGGGCGGTCACGCCCACCTTCCTCTCGATGTATTCCAGGCCGCTGTCGAGCCCGGCCAGCACGATGAAGAGCCCCGACAGGAGGACCAGCATCAGCACCACGGTAGAGGTCGCGGCCAGGCTCATCATCGCATTCCGCCAGAAGCCCTGCCAGGCGCGGACCACGGAGAAGGCAATGAAGCGCAGGAGTGGCATCGGCTAGTACTCGCGCTCGTATGCGGCGCCCGACTCGTCGCGGACCAGTGTCCCGTGCTCGAGCGCCAGGACGCGTCGCCGCATGGCGTTGACGATCTCCTGGTTGTGGGTCGCCATCAACACGGTGGTTCCCATCGAGTTGATCTGGATCAGGAGCTGGATCAGATCCCAGCTGGTGACCGGATCGAGGTTCCCGGTCGGCTCGTCCGCGATCAGCATCGCCGGATCGTGGACCAGCGCCCGCGCGATGGCGGTGCGCTGCTGCTCGCCGCCGGAGAGCTGTGCCGGCAGGTGCTCGTCGTGCTCGTGCAGGCCGACCAGGCTCAGCAGCCGGGGCACGCGCTTCCGGATCTCCCCGCTCGTCGCGCCCGTGACCTCGAGGGCGAACGCGACGTTCTCGTAGACCGTCTTGGCGGGCAGCAGCCGGAAGTCCTGGAAGACGATCCCGATGCGCCGACGGAGGGCCGGGACCTGGCTGCGGCGCATCGTCGACAGGTCGCGGCCCGCCACCACGACACGCCCGGTGGTGGGCAGCTGCTCGCGGATCAGGAGCCGGATGAAGGTGCTCTTGCCGGCGCCTGACGGACCGACCAGGAAGACGAAGTCTCCCTTGGGGATGCTCACGTTGACGTCGACCAGGGCGACCTTGCCGTTGGGATATGTCATCCCGACGTCGACCATCGAGATGACCGGCTCGACCACCTCGGGTTGCGCCACGTACGGACGCCGCAGCGTATCGGTCACGTGGCGGCAACCTCGCCGATCCGCGAGCGGAGGTAGCCCTCGATGAAGGCGTCGAGGTCGCCGTCCAGCACCGCGCTCGGATTCGAAGTCTCGACGCCGGTGCGCAGGTCCTTGACCATGGTGTACGGCTGCAGCACGTAGCTGCGGATCTGGTTCCCCCAGCCGGCCTCGACGTGCTGACCGCGCAGACGGGCCATCTCGGCCTCGCGCTCCTCCTCGGCCCGCTCGGCCAGCTTGGCGCGCAGCACCACCATCGCCCGTTCCCGGTTCTGCGTCTGGCTGCGCTCGTTCTGGCAGGTCACCACGATCCCGGTCGGCAGGTGCGTGATGCGCACGGCCGAGTCGGTCTTGTTGACATGCTGCCCGCCCGCCCCGCTGGCCCGGTAGGTGTCGACTCGCAGGTCCTTCTCGTCGATCTCAATGGCCGCGTCCTCCGGGACCTCGGGCATCACCTCCACCAGCGCAAAGCTGGTGTGGCGCCGGTTCTGGGAGTCGAACGGGCTGATGCGGACGAGCCGATGCACGCCGCGCTCGCTCTTCAGGCGGCCGTACGCCCAGCGACCGTCGATCGCGACGGTGACGCTCTTCAGGCCCGCCTCCTCGCCCTCGGTCTGGTCGAGGATCTCGGTGCGATAGCGGTTTCGCTCAGCCCAGCGGAGGTACATGCGCAGCAGCATCTCGGCCCAGTCCTGGCTCTCCGTTCCGCCGGCGCCCGCATGCACCGATACGATCGCCGGTCGTTCGTCGTACGGCTCGGAGAGGAGCAGGCGCCCCTCCATCCGGGTCCAGTCGGCGCTCAGGCTGGCGAGGTCCCGCTCCAGGTCCGCGGCCAGCTCGGCTCCCCCATCCGGCTCGGCCGC
>Ga0326597_10015069_pt1 | contig 10118 bp, 10 predicted proteins | sample RVTome_12_FD_203789 | JGI IMG/M metagenome (GOLD analysis project Ga0326597, IMG submission 203789) | Soil microbial communities from uranium-contaminated site in the Upper Colorado River Basin, Wyoming, United States - RVT100D185 | ecosystem: Environmental > Terrestrial > Soil > Contaminated >...
AATGCCGGCGAGCGTTCCCGTGCCCTTGAAATACCCGACACCGAGCTCAAGGGCGAGCGTCGGAAGGAAGTAGTGGCCGATCGCGAGCTCTCCGGCGACTCCGGTCTTGGTATCGCCGTCGAAGGTGGTCTCGACGTCGATGTTCGAGAGGTTGAACGATGCGCTCGGCGAGTAGATCCCGCCCTTGAGGGCCAAGTAAGTCCCCGGTCTCTCTGACCCGCACGCGGCCGAGGCGATGCCGATGCCGACGATGGCCGTGATCAACATCAAGGGCACGGCGTACGTTGCCGCTGCGATTCGCTTGCCCGAACCGACATTCTCGTTTCTGACCATGAGATGCTCCTCTCCAAACGTGTTTGAAACATTCCCGGTAGAGTCGATTCCGACTCCGGGCTTGATCAGCGAAGGTAGAATGCGATGCCTACGCTTGCGTACTCGGAAGAGTGGTCGTTGAGCCCGATGCCGATTTCGCCGACGAGATCGGCGCCGTCGGACACCCGGTACTCGATGCCGGGGACGAGGTGGAGTCTCGTGTACGAATCGTCGACGCCCGGCGGGGCATCTTGGATGGATTCGAATGCCGCATCCAGGGCGCCGAACAGCTCCACGTTCTCATGCACGTGCCCGCTCGCCAGGGGCGTGATCTCGAACCCCATGGTGTCGAGGTTCTCTCCGTCACCGAACATCCAGTGGACGCCACCGGTCAATGAGAAGTCCAGGCCGGCATCCTTCAGAAGCCACAGTTCTCCGTCCGCGCCGATGTAGGAGCCGTTCTCGAAGAGACCGGCTTTGGCTTCAGCATCGAACCGGCTGGTGAACCCGTATCCAGCGCGGGCCGCAACGCCGATCCCGTTGTCCTGGTTGCCGTCATCGAACGACATCAGGGGCGACACCATGAGCTTGAAGGTGCCCTGGTCGTTCGTCTCGGCCGACTGCATGATGCCGATGTTCTGGGCTGCCGCAGGCAGCGCCAGGCACACACAGAGAGCAGAGATAACGCTGAGGGTCACTCGCATATCGAACCTCCTGAACGAGTTGTTGACGAACTCCTGAGTGCCAAGGGCGTCACGACGTTTTCGGCGCCAACAGGCGGCGCCTCGGTACGAGAATCAGCGCAAGGCCGCCTACCAGGGAGACCACGCCGACGATGGCCGGGATCGCAACAGACTTGTGTTCGGTGACCGTTGCGCTCATCGGCCCCATATGGAGAATCGTTCTGTCTCGGTTGTAACCGATCCCGCCGTAGACCAGCGCGATGATTCCGAGTACCACGAGGGCCATGCCGATGACTTTCATTTGCTTCCGTCCTTTCCCGCGAGCGCGCGAGCCTACGCGATCCTTCGGCCTTGAATCACTCTCAAGAACACGACCACGACGGCGACGACCAGTAGAGCGTGGATGAACCCGCCCATGGTGTAAGACGTCACGAGGCCGAGCAACCAGAGAACGATGAGCGTTGCTGCGATCGTCCAGAGCATGTCACTACCTCCTGCGACGAGGCGACCACCGAGCCTGCTGGATCAGCGCCTCGACCGGCTCCAGCAGAAGTTGCATCTGAACCGCCCGCATCGGAGAAGGGAGCGGCGGGAGTGAAGAGGTTGATGTCCCCTCCCGCCATTCCCCATCCGACTAGTGATAGAACATCCAACCAACCATGAGCTTGAAATCTGGAACGTCACCGGCGCCGATCTTCATCTCCGTGAAGAAGCGGTCGCCGTTGGAAAGCCCCTTGTCGATGCCACCGATGACGCTCGCGCCGAAACCGGTGTCCGTGTCGCGCGTCAGGCCGTCTTCCGGGCCCGCCACGCTCAGTCCAACGCCGCCGCCCAGGTAGGGCGTCCAGACGTCCCAGTTCGAGCTGAAGCGATAAGCCATGTCGAGGTTGAGTGCGCCGGTCGTCTGGTGATCACCCAAACCCATCTCGATGTTGGGCTGGAAGCGGACGTGCTGCCCGAAGTTCCCGAAATCGAGCCCGGCTCCGAAGATGAACTGATCCGGACTGGACGAGAACCCGAGCCGCGGTCCCCATCCCCGGAATCCGATATCGCTGTCCGGGCCCGCGAGAGCGAGCGCTGGAACGAGCGCGACGGTCAGCACCGCTGCAAGAAACGCCTGTCGTGTGTTTCGCATTTGACTGTCCTCCTCGAGTCTGTGAGTTCTTGGGTGACTAGTGAATCGCGAGACGCCGTGTCGTAGAGGTCTCTGGCTCATCTCTGAGCGAAGACCTCGATACTCGTCGGCGACGTCATCTGGACGTTCAGCCTCTGGCCGGCGTCGAGTTCGACTTCGTCTCCCTTCGTCGCGAGCATGATGATCGTCCCGGCGCCCGCGCCGGCGCCCGCGCCGATCGCTGCGCCCTTCGTTCCGCCTGCGACCGCACCGATGATCCCGCCGAGAATTCCGCCCGCCGCGATCTTCTCGACATCGCCACGCGTCGCGGAGGCGGCCTGCAACGTCAGCGGAACAGCGGTTATCGGGTGCGACTTCCCGGCTGAATCAACGATCTTCTCGTACGCGAGTGTCATGCGGGCACGGCCCGAAGTGCGGCCTGATGCCTGGACGTCGCGCAGCGCGCCCTCGATCTGCGTGCCGGTCGCAACGACCGTCTTCCCACCGACGAGGATGGGCTCGGTCGTTCTGGCGACGAACCGGTCGCCGGTGTGGTTCGTTTCGGTAGAGAGACGCGTCTCCAGAGACGCGACGACGTTGGTCCCATCCGGGATGACGATCGTCTCCGAGCGCGGCTTCTGGACCTTCTGGGACTGCGCGACGGAGCCGTCTCCTCGTTCCTTGACGCAGCCGGACAGGGATGCCACGGCGGTGAGAAGGAGGATGCCGACAGTGCCTACGATTCGTTTCATGTGTGATCTCCTCTGCTCGTGATGCCGGGCGAGGCGGGTCACGACTCATCGGGCCGTGATCGTCGTCGCTTCGGTCACTGACGGATTCAGCGATCCGCCTCGCTCTTCGCGGCTAGCGCTTCAGGTCTGCGAATGCCGCCTCGACTTCGTTCCAGGCCTTATCGACGCCGGTCTTGAAGCTCGCTTGCTTTGCGATTGGCGCCGCATTGAACGCGTCGAATTTCGCCTGGGCTGTCGCAACTCTCGCCTTCAGGTCATCGATCTGCTGGTGCAGCTCGATCCGGGCTCCGGCTCCGGCCTTCGCCGCCACGGCGGCGAGCCGGGCTATGCGTGCCCGCCAAGCCGCGAGCTGCGTTTCCAACTTCCCCACGTCCGTTTCCACAGGTGTCTCCTTTGAGGGAGGATTCCCAGCCGCTTCCCACTGAGTCCCAGCGCAATGCCCATGCCGGTTCGCGCACTCGTGTAACTGCATGTGATTCAACAAGTCCGCTGGAGCCAGGTCTTGATCGCTTCATCAGAATGAGCTAGTGTCGATCAGTACGAAGGAGGGTGTGCGATGCGCGTGCAGGACTTGAACATTCAGGAACTGGTGGAGTTCAACTCAGAGGACGGCACGATCCGCTTCGCCGGTGAGCGCGCACTCATCATCGATGCGACGGCGAAGGGGAACCTGCGCAAGGAGCTGATCGAGCAGTTCGGCGTGACCGCGGCCCGGGCCGTCCTGACACGGTTCGGCTTCGTCCACGGCTGGCGCGTGGCCGAGGCGATGCAGGCCCTGTTCCAGTGGGAGAACGACGAGGACTGGCACCATGCGTGCGGGCGCATCCACATGCTCGAAGGCATGTACCGTCTCGATCCCGAAACCTCCGGCTCCCTGACGAAGGAAGGCTTGACGCTCGGCGCCTCGTACGAGGCGGAACAGCACATCGCCCACCTCGGGCGGAGCGACACCCCCGTGTGCTGGACGATCTGCGGTCTGACCAGCGGCTACTTGAGCCGTGCCGTGAACAAGGAGATCTTCGTTCTCGAGGAGCGATGCATAGGAAAGGGCGACCCTGTCTGTCACCTCCTCGGCCGGACGCGCGAGGAGTGGGGAGACGATCGCGCGGACGAGCTTCGGTTCTTCCACAGCGAGAACCTCAAGTCATGGCTCGAACCCTCGCTCCACCGTGTCACCGAGTCACTCAAGCAGGCCGAACAAATCCTTAGGAAGAAGAAGAGAGTCCTCTCCCGCGTGGCGCCGGAAGTCGAGGACCCGTTCGGAATCGTCGCTCGGAGCCCGGCGATGCGGCGTCTCCTCGACCTCGCACGGCGGATCGCGAAGGTCGATTCCACGGTGCTCATCACGGGGGAAAGCGGGTCGGGCAAGGAGCGAATCGCGAGGTTCATTCACGATGAGTCCCCGCGCGTGGCGGGGCCGTTCATCGCCGTCAATTGCGGCGCCATTCCCGAGACCCTTCTCGAGAGCGAGCTCTTCGGTCACGCGCGCGGAGCGTTCACCGGCGCGGTGAACGATAGACCGGGCCTGTTCGAGGCGGCAAACCGTGGAACGCTTCTGCTCGACGAGGTCGGAGAGGTTTCGCCCGGCATGCAGGTGAAGCTCCTCCGGGTGCTGCAAGAGCGCGAGATCCGTCGCGTCGGCGAGAACAAGAGCCGGCCAGTCAACGTCCGGATCATCGCCGCGACCAACCGCGAACTCACCGAGGACATAGCCGCGGGCCGCTTCAGGAACGACCTGTACTACCGCCTGAACGTCGTCGAGCTGCACGTTCCGGCTCTGCGCGACCGGCGGGAGGACATCTTGCCGCTCGCCCGCGTGCTGCTGGGCGACGCGGCGGTGCGGCTCAAGCGGCGGATCTCCGGGCTCTCGCCGCGTGCGGCGGACCAACTCCTGCGTCACAACTGGCCGGGCAATGTGCGTGAGCTCGAGAACGCCATGGAGCGCGCCGTCGCCCTCGCCCGGGTCGGCCTAACGGATCTGGACGACCTGCCCGAGGAGGTGCGGCAAGCGATCCCCGCCCCATCCGTTTCCGGTCCCGTGAGGGCCCTGGAGGATATCGAGAAGGACTACATCCTGGCGGTGTTGGACTTGAACGGCGGCAACCAGACGCGGACGGCCGAGCAGCTCGGCATCGGATCGGCGACGCTCTACCGGAAGCTCAAGAGCTACGGCGTTGTCCGCGCGAGGGGTGTCGCGCGCGACGGGGAGCTGCCCGATGCATGACGGTCGATCTCGGGCTATCGCCGCACCGGGCGGCTAGCCGTTCCCGTTCCGATCGAGCCAGCGCAGCAGCTGGCTGATGCTCCCGAACGCGAGCGCCACGCTCGTGTCCGCCGCGCCGTAGTACAAGAAGATCGTGTCGCCGTCGTCTCCCAGCGTGTAGCCGCAGGGGAACGTGACGTTGCTCACGTCGCCGTGCTGTTCGTACGGCATCTCGGGGCCGAAGATCCACGAGTCTCCGCGCGCGATGCATCGATCCGGCTTCTCGAGATCGAGGAGGGCGGCGCCGAGGCGGTACAGAGATCCCGCGGCCGTCCTCCGGACGCCGTGATAGAGCACCAGCCACCCTCGAGGCGTCTCGATGAGAGGCGGCGAGAGACCCACCTTGTTCGCGTCCCACCATCCTCCCCTGCGGGCTTGCAGAATGAGCTTGTGCGCGCCCCAGTTGCGGAGATCCGGTGAGAACGACATCCAGATGTGCGCTCCCTGATCCGTCATGGGGCGGTGCAGGAGCGCGAAGCTGCCATCGATCCGCCGCGGCATGAGCGCCGCATCCTTGTCGTCGGGCTGCATGATGAGTCCGAAGCGTTCGAACCGGCGAAAGTCCTCCGTCAGCGCGAGCGCGACACCCGGGCCGCCTCTGCTGAACGCCGTGTAGGCGACGGCATACTTGCCGAGCTCCTCGACGAAGGTGATCCGGGGATCTTCGATCCCCCAAAGCTCTTCAGGGTAGTTCTCGGGGTCGGAACGAAGCGTCGGCTGCTCGTCGATCACCCATCCGTCGATTCCGTTGGAAGACCGCGCCGCGCACAGATGGGAAAGGCCCGTGCGATCCTCGACCCTGCAGAGCAGCAACGTCGTGCCGTCGCCGAGTCGCACCGCCCCCGCGTTGAACACGCTGTGGACCGGATACGGCCAGTCGGCGGCCGTCAGGATCGGGTTGCCTTCGTGGCGGCGAAAAGACGTCTCGTACTTGCTCGCCGGCATCATCGGGCGGCGACCAACGAGAGCCCGCCAGCGAACTCGGCGCGTTCGATCGAACGCATCTCCGTGAGCGCGAGCAAGAACGACAACGTCGATTCCGCACCCTGGTTCTCGTTGACCCGGTCGGAGTGGAGCCCGTCACGGCAGCCGGCTGTGGAGGGATCGTAGAGCGCCTGCTGCAGCTGATTCTGTCCCAGGAACCAGTCGAACGCGTGGCGCGCGCGATCTGCCCAGCGATTCTCTCCGGTCAACCGATACGCCTCCAGACAGGCCGAGACCATCGCGCACGCTTCCACGGGCTGCTGATCGAAGGCGGCCCGCGGCTCTCCCCGAGCGTAGAATCCGTTGGAGCCGATGGGGGCGAAGTACCCATCGTGCGAGAGCTGAATCGAGACCAGCCATTCGAGTGAGCGGGCGCCGGCGCTCATCATCTCGGTGTGTTCCATCCGCGATCCGGCCGCGAGAAGTGCCTGCGGCAGCCTCGCGTTGCTGTAGGTCACGCGGTCCTCGAACCACGGCCAATCCCGGTCACCAGTGCGCTGGAGCAGATCGAAGAGCAGCTCCGCGAGCGTCCGGTTCAGTGACTGCACGCCCATGTCGCCTTGGAATGCGTGCAGGTACTCGTCGATTCCCAGGAGCGAGAACGCCCAGGCGCGCGGGCTCTTGAATCGAGTCACCGCCGGGAGCGCAGCGTGGAAGAGATCGCCCGCGAGGCTCCGCCTCCCCGGATCGCTGGCGCGCCCGACGACCGTTCCGAGGGCCCAGAGCGCCCGTCCGTGACTATCCTCCGAACCGGGTTCCTCGACCCACTGCCGCGAGTACGACATGAGATTCCTGAACCGGCCCGATTCCTTCTCGAACGCATGGCTCACGAAGGACAAGTAGCGTGACGCGAGAACGCGGACCTCGGAGGCGCCCTCCGCTCCGGCGTCCTCCACGAGCGCCATCAAGAGAAGCGCCCGGGCATTGTCGTCGAGGCAGTAACCGTCGCTGAAGCGAGGGACGCTGAACATCGCGTGCTGGAGCACACCGGTCGAATCGGTCATCAGCGTCAGGTGCCCCAGATTCATCTCCGGCAGTTCGGCGGGCCGTTTGGCGAGCGTCTTCACCTGGAACGACGTGCGCAACCGCGTGCTGTGCTCCGCGCGTGCCCGCTCGAAGCTCTCCACGTAGCTGCGCGCGACCGCGGGCCATCGCATGCTCCGGCCGTGTGCCGCGCCTCGCGCCTGAAGGGCCGACCGCTTGGCGTCATCACCGAGGAGTCCGACGATTTCCTGCGCGATCGCCTTCGAGTCACGCCACGGCACGAGGATCCCGCGCCCGTCGGCGAGAAGGTCGCGCGCGTACGGATACGGCGTGGAGACCACGGCCTTCCCGGCCCCGAGCGCATAGGCGAGCGTCCCCGACGTGACCTGCTGTGGCTGGAGGTACGGCGTGATGTAGATGTCCGCGGCGGAGAGGAACTCGTTGAGTTCGTCCTGGCTCACGAAACGGTTGTGGAAAATGATGCTGGAATCGACTCCGAGGCGTCTCGCGCGGTTCTCGAGCATGATCCTGTAAGTCTCGCCGTCGCGTTCCTTGACGTGCGGATGCGTCGCACCCAGCACGATGTACACCGTCTCCGGATGGCTGGCCAGAATCGCGGGCAGCGCGTCGATGACGTGCTCGATCCCCTTGTCCGGCGAAAGAAGTCCGAACGTGAGGAGCACCCACTTGCCCTCGACACCGAGCTGCTGTTTGCTGTCGCTCTCGAACGGAACGTCGGGGATGCCGTGTGGAATCAGGTCGATCTGACGCTCAGGCACGCCGTACACCTCGTGGAGCAGCGCGGCGCCGCTCGCGCTCATGACGACGATGCGCTCCGAGAGCCCTACCAATTCCTCCATCGTGTGGCGCTGCAGAGGATCCGGCTTGGCCAGAATCGTGTGGAGCGTCGTCACGATTGGCATGCGAAGTTCGCGTAGCAGCACGAGGACGTGGCTGCCGGCCTTGCCTCCGAAGATCCCGTATTCGTGCTGCACGCTCACCAAATCGACCGTGTTCACGTTCAAGTAGTCCGCCGCGCGGCGGTAGGATGCCGTGTCGGTCTCGTCGATCTCGAAGCGAACGGTCGAGGGATACGCATGGCGCCTGCCGGCGTCGTTCATCGCGAGAACGGCGCAGTCGAGTGCGGGGAATTCGGCTTTGATCGCATCGCGAAGGTGGGTCGTGAACGTCGCGATGCCGCACAGGCGAGGCAGGTGATTGCCGAGGAAGGCGACTCGACGAATGGCCGCTCCGGTGGTCACGGGATTCATGCTCCTCCGATCCGGCGCACCGGCGGCGTGAACTGAGGTGATTGAGGCGACGAGGCGAACCGTTCGTGCAGCAGCGTCGGCCCCTTTCGTGCTCGTCTGCTGGCCAGTATACGCTACCCGGTGGCCACCGGCCGGATTATCCGGGCGTGGCCTCCGGAGTACGGGTCGAGAATGTCGCAACCGTTGACACGCCTTTCGCGTAGTCGGACCATACCGTAGGACGTCATCCCCGGCCAGAGTGGAGACCGCAGGGCCATGAAGAAGAGGAAGAAGTTGTGGATCGGTGTGGCGGCGGCGGCCGTGCTCGTCGTGGCCGCGATCGGCGTCATCGGCCTCCGGGGCCGCCGGGACACACCGCTCGAGGTCCAGACCGCCCGCGTCGACCGCCAGAAGATCGTGCAGAAGGTCAGCGCCACCGGGAAGATCCAGCCCCGGACGCGAGTGGAGATCAGCGCCGACGTGAGCGCCAGGATCACGGCGCTGCCGGTCGTCGACGGGCAGTGGGTCGAGAAGGGCACCTTCCTGGTCGGGCTCGACCGCGAGCGCTACCAGGCGGCGGTGGAGAGCGGCGAGGCCGCCGTCAGGTCCGCGGAGGCGGGCGCCGCCTTGGTGAGCGAGAACCTGAAGCGCACCGAGAACGAGTTCAACCGGTCCAAGGAGCTGCGCGGCGCCGCACTCGAGTCGGAGGCGGCGTTCGAGGCGAAGCAGGCCGAGTACCAGATCGAGGTCGCCCGGTACAAGTCGGCGCAGGACCAGGTCGAACAGGCCAGGGCAGCCTTGAAACAGGTCCGCGACGACCTTTCCAAGACCTCGATCTACGCCCCGATGTCGGGGACCATCACGGCACTCAACAAGGAACTCGGCGAGATCGCCCTCGGCTCGCAGTTCCAGAAGGACGTCATCCTCATCATCGCCGACCTGAGCGCGATGGAGGCCCAGGTCAACGTGGACGAGAACGACATCGCCGCGCTGGCCGTCGGGCAGCCGGCGGAGATCGAAGTCGATGCGCTCCCCGACCAGAAGCTCGCTGGGGTGGTCGCCGAGATCGCGAGCAGCGCCAACTCTTCCGGAACGGGATCCACCGAGCAGAAAACGGAATTCGAGATCAAGATCAGCGTCACTGATCCGCCGGCGGCTCTCCGCCCGGGAATGACCGCGAGCGCCGACATCGTCACCAAGACGAACGACAACGCGCTGAGCGTTCCTCTCCAGAGCGTGGCCGTTCGCACTTTAGATCAGCTCGCGAAGCACGGCGAGTCGCAGACGGACGCCGAGGCCCGCTACCAGGCGGATCGCGACGGGTTCGTGGAGGTCGTCTTCTGCGTCGAGTCGGGCCGCGCGGTGGCCAAGCAGGTGAAGACCGGCATCCAGAGCGATCAGCTCATCGAAGTGCTCGAGGGCCTCGACGAAGGGGACGAGGTCGTGAGCGGCAGTTACCGCGCGATCTCGAAGGATCTGCGGAACGGCGCCGTGGTGACCATCGGCGAGGGGAACGAACTGAACGGAGCCGCCCCACGTGAGCCCGCCGGCTAGAGAAGTCACGCGCCCGACGATCTCGCTCCGGGACGTCGTCAAGACCTACGCCGCCGGCGCCGAGCCGGTGCACGCCCTCGCAGGCGTCACGCTCGACATCATGCCCGGCGAGTACGTGGCGATCATGGGCCCGTCCGGATCCGGGAAGTCGACGCTGATGAACATCATCGGCTGCCTGGATGTGCCCACCACCGGTAGCTACCATCTCGAAGACAAGCCGGT
>Ga0326597_10015070_pt1 | contig 10117 bp, 11 predicted proteins | sample RVTome_12_FD_203789 | JGI IMG/M metagenome (GOLD analysis project Ga0326597, IMG submission 203789) | Soil microbial communities from uranium-contaminated site in the Upper Colorado River Basin, Wyoming, United States - RVT100D185 | ecosystem: Environmental > Terrestrial > Soil > Contaminated >...
AGCAGTGTCCGCGCCACGGCGTACACGGCGGCGTCGGTGAGCACCGGCGCCGGGAGCGTGCGACTCGCCTGCCGCGTGGTGAAGTCGGCGTCGCGCAACCGGACCGTGATGGTATGGGCGACCAGACCATCCGCGCGCAGGTCGGTGGTGGCCCGGTCGACGAGCGCGAGTAACTCGCGCAGCAGATCGTCGTCGGCATCGAGGTCGGTCGGGAAGGTGTTGTCGCGACTGATGGACTTGGGATCGGCCCACGCCGCGACGGGGGACGCGTCGATCCCGCGCACCCGCTCCCACAGCCACACCCCTTCCCGCTCGCCCAGCCGGGCGACGAGCTCGGCGCGGTCGAGACGGTTTACCTCGTCCACCGTTCTCCAGCCAAGCTGGGCGAGCCGCTCCTGCGATTTCGGACCGATCATGGGAAGGTCGGCGAGCGTGAACCGCCGCATGAACGCGGCCTCTTCCCCGGGCGCGACAACGCGCACACCGGATCCCGGCGCATCGGGAGCGGGCTTGGCCACCCCCGCGGCGAGCTTGGCCACGAGCTTCGACGTGCCGCCGCCGACCGACACCCACAGTGTGGTGCCCTCGTGCACCGCCGCCCGGATGCGGCGCGCCGTGTCGGCGAGCGACTCCCCGTGGTACAGCTTCTCGGTGCCGGTGAGGTCGAGATAGGACTCGTCGCTCGACGCCTGCTCCACCACGGGCGCGAAGCGCTCCAAAACTTCACGAATCTGGCGGGCTTTCGCCGCGCACGCCTCCCACGGGACGGGGACGACCATCGCCTGGGGACAGAGGCGCATCGCGCGTGCCATCGGCATGGCCGAGTGCACACCGAAGCGCCTCGCCTCGTAGGAGGCCGACGTGACGACGCCCCGGTGCTCGGCAGAGCCGCCGACGATCAGCAGGGGGGTCCGCCCGGCGCCGCTGGGATCGACTAGTCGCGCCACGGCGACGTAGAACGCATCGGCGTCGGCGAGGAGGATACGGCGCGGGGAGGCGCTCATGGCCTTCATATGTTAGCCTTCGCCGCCATGACCACGCGTTGGGTCCGCCTGCTCCTCGTCGCCAACATCCTGGCGTACTTCTGGCAGCAACAGCTCCCCCAGCAAGCCAGCGCGTTCGTGCTCGTGCCGGCCCTGCTGCCCGTTCGGCCGTGGACCGCGTTCACGTACATGTTCCTCCACGCCGACTTCGGGCACATCCTCTTCAATATGTTGAGCCTGTTCTTTTTCGGGCCCCAAGTGGAAGACCGATTGGGGGGGCGTCGGTTCCTCATCCTGTATTTCATCAGCGGGCTCACGGGCGCCGCGGCGTCCGCCGTATTCACTCCGTACGTGAGGATCGTCGGCGCGTCGGCGGCGATCTTTGGCGTGATGCTCGCGTTCGCGCGATTCTGGCCGCACGCCCAAGTCTTGATCTGGGGCATCATCCCCGTCCGGGCGCGCGTCCTGGTCGTAATCATGACGGTGCTGGCGCTGCTGGGAGGAGCTCGCCTGTTGGAGCCGAACGTGGCTCACTTCGCCCACCTGGGTGGATTCCTGGGCGGGTGGCTGGTCCTGCGGGTGTATGCCGCACGGCAACTAGATGCACGGGTGCGAGCCGGATTCCCCGCGCCTGCGGCGGCAGGCCCCGCGCCGAACGCGGAAACGACCGAAAAGTGGAAACGGATCGCGCTCGACCAGCTGCACCCGGTGAACCGCGAGGAGGTCGAGCGCGTGCTCGCCAAGCTCACCGCGCTCGGCGCAGCCAGCCTCACGGCCGAGGAGCGCGCCTTCCTCGACCGCTTCAGCGCGACCTAGCGCGCGTCGCCGAGTTTCAGGAGCCGCTTCCACTGGGCCGCCGTCGCCGGGACGACCGAGAGTCGCGGCATGCGGACGAGCGCCAGCGCGGCAAATGCCGGATCGCCTTTGATGGTCGCGAGCGTCACGGGCGTGCGCAGGCGCGGTCCCGCCTTCAGGTGCACCACGACTAGCTTCGGGTTCTCTTTCTTCGGATCGGGATACGCCGCTCTGGTCACGCGGGCGCGGCCGACCACGCTTTTTTCACTGCCGGTATGGTAGATCAGCACCTCGTCACCCGGCCGCATGGCGCGGAGGTGCTTCAATGCGAGTGGGTTCTTGACCCCATCCCAGACGGCTGACCCTTCGCGGACGAGGTCGTCGAAGCTGTAGGTGGACGGCTCGGTCTTGAGAATCCAGAAACTGGTCATCGTAATCTCCTGTCACCGGTCCAGACTGGTCGCCCACGCGACGATGCCGTCGGCCAGCTCCGCCCGCACATCCTCCGCGGTCCGCCCCGAGCTCTTCCGAACGTTGAACGAATGGTCCCCACCCTTCACGACGTGCAACAGCGCGAGCTTGCCGAGCGGTTGGAGCACCTGCCGGAGCAGGATCAGCTCGGCAAACTCGTCGCGATCCCCCTGGAGAAACAGCATCGGAATGCGCACGCCCGCGAGATGGTCGGCCCGGGTGACGCCGGGCTTGCCGGGCGGATGGAGCGGAAACCCGAGGAACGCGAGGCCAACGACCCCCGGCAACGGCTCCTGGGACTGCGCCGTGGAAGTCATGCGCCCGCCAAAGGATTTTCCTCCCGCGATGAGCGGCAGCCCCGGTGCGGCGCGGCTGGCGGCCGCTACGGCCGCGCGCACGCCCGCGCATGCGATCGCCGGCGGGTCGGGGCGGCGCTGCTGCTTCTCCATGTAGGGGAACTGATAACGCAAGGTCGCCACATTCCGCTCGGCGAATACGTCGCTGATCCGCTCGAGAAACGGGTGCCGCATACCCGCGCCCGCGCCGTGCGCGAGGACGTACAGCACAGAGGCGTCGGCGGGCAACACGAGCAACGCCGACACGTCGCCCTTGTCGCCGACCGGGAATCGGAGCTCCTTCGACTGCGGCATCAGTCGTCAGTTCTCAGTCATCAGTCATCAGTCGTCAGCCGTCAACACCCTCAAAGACGAGCATGGAGCCGCTCTAGGACACTCATCAGATCCGGCTTCTCGTCCATGATCGCGATCAGCGGATCCTGTTCTAGCTTCTTCATCCGTGCCGGCACCGTCCGGATTGTGAATTGCCGACTGTCGAGCTTTGGGGTCACCTCGCGCCAGGCGAGCGGGGTCGATACCGGCGCCCCCGGCAAGGGGCGCACGCTGAACGGCGCCACGAGGAGGCGTCCGTGGCCGTTCTGGACGTAGTCGAGATAGACCTTTCCGCCCCGCTTCTGCACCTGCCGCGTGACGGTGGCGATCTCCGGCAGCTCGGCCGCGACGACGCGCGCCAGCAAGCCGCCCAGCGTGCGGGATTGCTCGTACGTGCACTGGCGTCCCAACGGGATGAGCAGGTGCAGGCCGGTGGAGCCGCTCGTCTTGATACCGGCGGGCAAGCCGATGTCGTCGCACAACGCCTTCGCGGTCTTGGCCACGGTCACCACGTCGGTGAACGGCGCCCCCTTGGGGTCGAGGTCGAGGATGCACCAGTCCGGGGTTTCAAGGGTCGCGACGCGGGAAGACCACACGTGCAACAGGATCGCCGCCATGTTCGCGATGTAGAGTAGCGAGGATTGGTTGTCGCAGACGAAGTAGTCCAGCTCTCGCTGGGAATCTTCGCTCCAGATCGTGACGGTCCTGACGAACGCCTGCGCGTACTCGGGGGCATCCTTCTGGAAGAACGATTTTCCGTTGATCCCGTCGGGATAGCGCGTGAGCACCAGCGGCCGGTCGGTGAGGTAGGGCAGCATCCAGACCGACACGGCGCGGTAGTACGCGATCAGATCCCCCTTGGTGTAGCGCTCCTCAGGCCAGAAGATCTTGTCGAGGTTGGAGAACTTGATGTCGGGAGCAGCGGGAATCGGCTCGCGCCCGCGCGCCGGGAGATCGGGCTCACGCGCCTCGCGTCCGCTTCCCTGCTCCGCCCGCGGCTCGATGCGGCACTCTTCCGGCTTCTTGTCATCTCGAAACCGGAGAAACACCGGTTGGCGCAGCAACCCGTCCCCGGTGATTTCCTTGTACCGCACCTCCGCCACGAGCTCCGGGGCCACCCAGCGGCTGTCCGCTTCGGCCGGCACCGGGCCGGCGAACGGCGGCTTCGCCACCGCAAGGCGCTCAAGCTCCGCCGAGATTTCCTTCAGCTGCTTCGCATTGAATCCGCTCCCCGCCCGACCGACGTACACAAGCGATCCGTCCTGGTACGCCGCCAGGTGCAGGGCGCCGAACCCGCCGCGCGATCCCTTGGGTGCGGTGTACCCCGCGACCACGAAGTCGCCCGTCTTGTCGGCGCGGATCTTGAGCCAGCGGTCGGAGCGCCCGCTCTTGTAGGGGCTGTCCGCTTTCTTGGCGACGATCCCTTCGAGGCCGAGTCCCACCGCCCGGTCATAGAGCATCTCGCCGTCCTTCTCGAAGTGCTCGGAGTACCGCAGCGGGCCCGCCTCCGGCAGGACCTTTCTCAGGATCGCTTTGCGTTTCACGAGCGGCAGCGGCCGCAGGTCGAACCCTTCGAGCGCCACGACATCGAACAGATACATGGTTCCGGGGTTCTCGACGGCGGCGTGGCGGATGTCCGGTGCGCGGGAGACCCGCGCCCGGTTCTGGAGCCGTTGGAAGCTCGGGCGCCCCTGCTCGTCCAGGATCACGAGCTCGCCGTCCATCACGAGCCCGTCGTAGGGCAGCGCCTTCACCGCGCGGGCCAGCTCCGGGAACGCGGCGGTGTAATCGTTACCGTTGCGAGTGATGAGCCGCGCGGCTCCCCCTTCGCGCGCCACACGCATGCGATACCCATCGAGCTTCACCTCGAACACCCAGCCGGCGCGCGAGAACGGTTGCTCGCGCGTCTCGGCGAGCATCGGTGGCACGTCCTCGGCTCGGAGCGCGCGCCGCGGCGCGCCGAGTTTCTTGAGCTCGGTGCGGAGCTTCGCGGCCTTGTCGGCCCCATCGCGCAGCTCCTCGACGGTGAGCCCGGAGAGCACGGACCCCGGCGGGAACACGGCGCCGTTGGTCGAGACGTAGCCGTCGCGCTCCTTGATCAGGAGCCACTCCTTCACGCCCTTCTTGAGCTTCACGAGGGTCCAGATGCCGCGCACCTTGTAGCCCCGCAGCTCGAAGAGGAGCTTGCCTCTCTTCAGGCCCTCCACCGGGTCCTCGAGGGGCACCCACAAGCCGCGGTCCCACACGATGACCGCCCCGGCGCCGTAGTTCCCCTCCGGAATGATCCCCTCGAAGTCGCCGTATTCGATCGGATGGTCCTCGACATGGACGGCCAGCCGCTTGTCGGCGGGGTTGCGTGACGGGCCTTTCGGCACCGCCCACGATTTCAGCACGCCGTCCATCTCCAGTCGCAGGTCGAAATGGAGGCGGGTGGCGGCGTGTTGGTGTATGATGAAGCGACGCCCTGGCGCCGCCGCGACGCTGCCCGATGGCTCGGGGGTGCGGTCGGCGGAGCGCTTGGCCCGGTAAGTGCTTAGCGCATCGTTGGTTGGATTGCGATTTGCGCTCACATGTCACCATTCGTATAGTAGGTCCCCCATGGCCGCTCATGCAATTGGCTCCGCCACGATCTCCTTCGGGCTGGTCTCCGTCCCGATCAAGATGTTCTCTGCCGGCGAATCGTCGGCCGCGATCTCGTTCAACTGGCTCCACAAGAAGGACGGCGCCCGGCTGAAACAGCAGTACATCTGCTCGAAGGACGGCGAGAAGGTCGAAAACGACGACCGGATCAAGGGCTACGAGTTTTCCAAAGGCTCGTACGTCCTGTTCACCGTTGACGAGCTGAAAAAGCTGCAGATGGACGACAAATCCAGTAACTCGATGAACATCACCGAGTTCGTGGACGCCGATACGGTAGACCGGATGTACATGGACCGCGCGTATTTCCTCGGACCGGACAAGGGCGGCGAGCGCGCGTTTGGGCTGCTGGGCGAAGCCCTGAAGAAGACCGGCAAGGTGGCGATCGGCCAGTGGGCGGCGCGCGGCAAGCAGTATCTCATCATGATTCGGCCGCTCGGACATGGCCTCGTGATGGAGCAGTTGCGCTACGCGGATGAGGTCCGCTCAATCGAGGACGTGCCGATCGACAAGATGGATTTGAAGAAGAGCGAGATCGATCTGGCGGTGCAGCTCATTCAACAGCAGGCGGGGGGACAGTTCGAGCCGGAAAAGTACGAGGACGAGGTCAAGAAGCGGATCCTGGAGCAGATCGAGCGCAAGGTCCAGGGCAAGGAGATCACCGAAGAGCCGACCGAGGCGCCCAAGACGCAGATCATCGACCTGATGGAGGCGCTCAAGGCGAGCCTCGCCAAGGGCAAGGGATCGGCCGGCGCCGAGCGTAAGCCCGCCAAACGGGCCGATCACGTCGCCGAGGCGAAGGCTGCGAAGGTCAAGCCGATGAAGCGGAAGGCCGCCAGCGCCTAACGCGATGACGGGCTACACCACCGAGGAGGTGTCGCGGCTCCTCGGCCTCTCGCCCGCGCAGATCCGTTCCTACACTCGAGCCGGATTCCTATCCCCCGCGCGCAGCCGCCGTGGGGATTTGCGCTTTACGTTCCAGGACCTGGTGCTGTTGCGGGCGGCGAAGGGATTGATGGCCGCGCGCATTCCCGCTGCGAAGATCCGCGGCTCGCTGCGACGCTTGAAGCAGCAGCTGCCGCGCGGACGCGCCCTTTCCGAGCTGCGGATCACGGCGGAGGGCCACCGCATCGTGGCGCGAGACGGCGCCGTCGCCTGGCATCCCGACTCGGGACAGCTGGTGCTGGATTTCAACGTGGCGTCGCTGGCCCAGCGGGCGGCCCCGCTCGCCCGGCGCCAGGCCGCGGCGGCGCGCCGGGTCGAGGACGAGCTCGACGCGGAGGAATGGTTCGACCTCGGGCTGGAGCTGGAAGTAAGCGCGCCGGAGGAGGCCCGCGACGCGTATCGCCGCGCCCTCGAGCTCGACCCGCACCACGCCGACGCCCACGTGAATCTCGGTCGCCTGCTCCAGGAGGGAGAGCGCGCCGAGGAAGCCGAAACGCACTACCGCGCCGTGCTCGCCGACCACCCCGGGCACGCGACCGCATGGTACAACCTCGGCATCGCGTTGGAGGACCAGCGCCGGCCCCAGGACGCGATCAAAGCATACGAGCGGGCGCTCGTCGCCGACCGGCGACTGGCGGACGCGTACTTCAATCTGGCGCGGCTGTACGAGCAGGCGGGGAAGCGAGCGGCGGCGCTGCGGAATCTCTCGAAGTACCGGTTGCTGACCGAGCGGTGAGCTACAGCCAGTAGTGCTGGCGGAGCGGATCGTGGGCCGTATCTTGGCAGCTGTCTGAATGGAGCAGCGTGCCGTCACACCGAGCCTCGGCGTTCGGCTGAGGCCGCCAAGGGGAGGTCGCCATGTCCGAGGAGCAACGCCTGAGCCCGGTCTTCTGGATCGTCTGGCTGGCCGTAGTCGCTCTCATGATCGCAGCCTGGTGGACAGTGTTCACTAAGGCTGGCAAACCCGGTTGGGCGGCGATCGTGCCCATCTACAATATCATCGTGCTGCTGCAGATCGCGGGCAAGCCGGTGTGGTGGATCCTGCTCTGCCTCATTCCGCTCGTGAACATCGTCGTGTTGATCATAGTGTACGTGGCCTTCGCCCGTAATTTCGGCAAGGGAGTCGGCTTCGCACTGGGGCTGGTTTTCTTGGGCATCGTCTTCTTCCCGATCCTGGCCTGGGGCGATGCGCGCTATCAGCCGCAGACTGAAGCGCCCAGCTGAGTCGAACCGGTGCGCTGGTCACCCAGCCGATCAGGCGGCGAAGACGGCGGCGAACTTCAGGGCCAGCTTCGGTCCCTCCCCCGATTCCTCGTGCTTGAAAAACACGAATGCGTCTTTCCACTCTTTGCCGAGCGTTTTCACCGACTCCGCCCACTGCTCAAGCTGCGGCTTCGTGTAGCCCTCATCACGCAGCCGGAAGTACCCGAAATCCGCCGTGGCGACGAGCGGCGTGTGCCCGGCGTCGGTATCGGCCACGCACAACGCCGCATTGCCGGTGCGCAACGCGTCGTAGACGTCGTCGGCAAACCAGGAGTCGTGCCGGAATTCCCATGCACAGCGCAGATCGGCGGGAAACAGCGTGAGTACGTCCTTCAGCCGGGCCAGGTCCTTCTTGAAATTGGGCGGTAGCTGAAACAGGATGGGCCCGAGCTTGTCGCCCAGCGGTCGAACGGTCTCGGTGAAATACCGCAGCGGGTCGTCCACATCTCGTAGCCTGCCGATGTGGGTGATGCGCTGTGACGCCTTGAGGACGAACGTGAACCCCGCGGGAACTGCCTGGCTCCAGCCGGACACCGTCTTGGCGTTGGGCATCCGATAGAACGTGTAGTTGATTTCCACTGCGGAGAAATGTTCGGCGTAGTACGGCAGCATCTTGGCGGCGGGGAGTTTCTCGGGATAAAACGTGCCCTTCCACTCCGGGAAGTTGTAGCCCGACGTGCCGACGTGAAGCCGCATAAGGGAAGGAGCATCGCGCGACCGACCGGCGACCGCAACCCCTCACCGGTTCGTCGTGGAGCGTTTCAATGGGCCGCCGGGAACACGACCGTGAAATGCGATCTGGCGAAGCAGGAAAGCGGTGGGTTCCGGCGCCCGTGCACCGACTCGGAGGGGAAGACGGGCCAGATCGAGATGGTGCCCCCAAACCAAGCCGTAGCGCGGCATATATTGCAGCACAACCCCAGGTGAGGCTCGTATCGATGCGCCCAGCTAAACTGATTCCCCTCGGCTTCCTCCTGCTCGCCGCCCCGGTCGCGGCTCAGGAACCCGCCGCCACACCCGCCACCGCCCCGGAGCCGCTGCAGGTCGGGACCGTCGCGCCGGACTTCGCCCTCACAGGCGCCACCCGGTACGGCGTCATTCGGGATCCGATCCACCTGAGCGATTTCAAGGGGAAGACGGTCGTGCTCGCCTTCTTCTTCAAGGCGCGAACACGAGGGTGAACGGTTCAAATGAACGCGTACCGTGATCAGTACGCGCAGCTCTTCAAGAACGGCCGCAACATCGTGCTCGTCGCCATCAGCGCCGATGCCGACACTGCGCTCTACTCCTGGGCCCGGGATGCCGAGTTCCCGTTCCTGTTTGCCAGCGACACCGGGTCGGTGGTAGGCCGGAAGTACGGGGCATTCTCAAGTCGCGCCTCGCTCAACAACCGCAACCTGTTCGTGGTGGGACCGGACGGGAAGATCGCCTATCGCGCGACGCCGTTCCGGGAGATCGATCCGACCGCCTACACGGATCTAGGTACGGCGATCGACAGTCTCGCCCCCGCAGTGAATTGAAACGTTGGGTGCGTTGTGCGTGGTATTATCCGGTGAACGTTTGGTGGGCGGCTACGAGAGCAGCCCTCGTAACCGTATGGCCGCTGCTCACCGTCAAATACCACGCACCACGCACTACGCACCGCCTTATCGCGCCACGCGCCGCACCGCGGCCTCGATATCCTGCTCCGCCCCGAGGCCGGTGTAGGCGACTTTCCCAGCGCTATCCAGCACCACTACGTAACTCGTCGATGGGGCCTGGAAGGCGCGCACCGCCCGACCGTGGCCGTCCCACAAGACCCGAAACGGCATCGGGTGCCGCGTCAGGTGGCGCTTGATGCCCGCCTGGCTCTGGTTCACCGCCACGGCAATAACGACGAATTCCACCCGGTTCCCGAAGCGCGCGTGCGCGGCTTCCATTCGAGGGAACAAGGCCGCGCACAGCGGGCACCACGTGGCCCAGAATTCGATCAGCACCGGCTTCTTCCCGATGATTTGACCGAGGTCCACCGGGCGACCGTCCAGGTCCTCGATCGTCACCGCCGCCGGGCTGGCGCCGATGGCGATGCCAAGCACATCGTCCTGCGCGACCACTCGACCCGGTGCACCGAGCGCGACCGCCAGCACGAAGGACACCACGCACCACGCACCCCGCACGGTCTTCACAACACCCTTCCCATTTGCACGAAGTAGTACTCGGCCATGAAGAGAAGTACCACGCCGGCCAGCCGTCTGATCCACGTCATCCACGGGCCGGGCCGGGGCAGCGCGGCCAAGGCGCCAGAGAACAACCCCACCGCGGCCAGCACGACGCTCATGCCGAGTGAGAACATGAAGAGATAGGCGAAGCCGAGCA
>Ga0326597_10015071_pt1 | contig 10117 bp, 7 predicted proteins | sample RVTome_12_FD_203789 | JGI IMG/M metagenome (GOLD analysis project Ga0326597, IMG submission 203789) | Soil microbial communities from uranium-contaminated site in the Upper Colorado River Basin, Wyoming, United States - RVT100D185 | ecosystem: Environmental > Terrestrial > Soil > Contaminated >...
GCGGTCCGTCGCGGCCGATCAGCGTGAACACGGACTCGGCAAGCTCTCGAAGGTCTCCATGCAGCGCCTTCAGATCGACGTACTCGAAGCTGTCCTCGGCCTCCGGCAAATCGGCGAACGCTTCCTGGAACCGAGCGCTCTCGGCCATCGACGGCCGATCGCCGGCGCCGGCCAGCAGGGCCAGCATCCGGTCCCGGAACTCCTCGCCCATCGAAAAGAACAGGACGTCGCCGCGCCGGCCGACCGAGAGGTTCAGGGGAGGCGCCTGCTCCACCTTCTGCAGCAGGTTCAAACTGAACAGCTCCGCGCCGTCCCGGGTCTCGGAGTCGAGCTTCAACTGCACGCCCGAGGCGGCCTGGAACTCCCGGAGCATCGCATCCAACAGGTTCCGCAGACCGGTGAAGTTCTGCTCGGTCAGTTCCTCCGTGGTCCGGCAGAGAATCACCCAATCCGGAGCGCCGATGATCGGGACGCGTTCGTCGATCGGCCGGGCGGCGAACCGCTCGGCGAAGGCGATCTCTCCGGCGCCGAAGCCCGCCCAGTCGACCGCGGCGCAGAGCTCGCTGAAGCGGGTCACGATCCGTTCCGCTTCACCCTGCTGTTCCGCGCCGAGCTTCGAGAACACGAGCTCGGTCAGATCCTCGACGATACCGCTGGCCTCGAATCGCTCGAACACCTCGGCCCAGTGGTCCTGCAGGAATTGGCGTTCAGGGTTGAAGCGTTCGCCGGTGACGATGAATGCATCATCCGGGATGGCCGAAGTGAGCGTGAACGATTCCTGTGCATGGGGTGCGCGCGGGGACGCCGCCAGCGGTGCGATCAGCAACCAAGGCAGCCCGAGCGCGGCGAGCATCCGCCGCCGCCCATGGAGAGAGTTTCGTATCGTGCGCGCCGATGGATTCATGGTCCGGCCCTCCTGCCTGTGCGTTCGAGGTCAGTCTAAGGGTCCCCGCTACCTGACTGTCACTCCGGGATTCAGGATAAATCTCACGGCACGGCAGGGTGCGAAGCCCGCTGGAGGACCGTCAGGGTTGCCAGGTCACCTGCAGGCCGTTCGAGAACGCCGCCCCCTGGGGCAAGGCCGGTTCGGAGATGACGTACTGGGCGTAGAAATCGAACGGCCCCCCGCCGCCTGGCGCCGTGAATTCGACTCCACCCTCGCCGCTGGTGTTCAGCGGGAAGCTGAAGTGAGCAATGGTGATGTCGGGCAGCAGGATGCCGCCGCGCAGCGGCGTTGGATTCAAACCGGGGGAAACGAACAGCACGCAGAACGCACTCGGCCGGGCATCGCGCAAGCGGATCTGCGCGCTGTTGCCGGAGTTCAGCAGACCGCACGCGCTCAACTCCGGAATCAGGCCGTTGCTGCCCGCCAGGCCGCTGCCCAGATCGGTGCCGGGGGCCGGCGCGTCCGCCACGATCTGGAAGATCTCGCCGCCACGATCCACGATCAAGATCTCGCCGCAGGCCGTCTCGCCGAAGGAGGTGATCGAGGTGATGCTCAAGCCGCCGCCCGGCGCCAGCTCCGCGGTTCGGGTCTGGAACTCGGTCAGCGCTCCCCCCACCATCCGGAACGACCAGATGCTGTCGGAACAGTAGTCGGCGAAGAAGTAGGTCCCCTGAAGGTCGGGAATCGCGCAGCCGCGGTAGACCGCGCCGCCCGTCACCGAGCAGCCGGCCCCATGCCCATAGGTGTGGACGGGGTCGGTGAACAGCGGTGAATTGCAAGGCGGCACCGTACCGCAGGCGGTGGTCGAGAAGCAGTTGTTGCCCTCCATGACCTTCCAGCCGTAGTTCTCTCCGCCCAGACTGGTGCCCGGCACCCAATCGATCTCCTCGCGCGCGTTCTGCCCCACGTCGGCGACATAGAGGTCGCCGTTTTCACGGTCGAAGCTGAACCGCCAGGGGTTGCGCAAGCCATAGGCCCAGATCCGGTCGTCGAAGTTCGGGTCGCCCACGAACGGATTGGTGGGCGGCGCCGCTCCGCCGTTGTCCACGTCGATGCGCAGCATCTTCCCGAGCAACGTGCCTCCGTCCTGGGCCCGGCAACCCGGATCCCCCCCGCTGCCGCCGTCGCCCGTGCCGACGTACAGGTATCCGTCGGGACCGAACTGGATGCAGCCGCCATTGTGATTCGAAAAGGGCTGACTGATCGGGCCCAGCAGAACCAGTCCGCTGCCGGCGTCGGCCACGTCCGGATTCCCCGCCGAGACCTGATACCGCTCGACGATGGTCGCGCCGGCGTCGGCGCCGCTCTTGGTGTAGTTGACGTAGAAGAAACCGTTGGCGTCGTAATTCGGGTGGAAGGCCAGCCCCAGCAGACCGCGTTCGCCGCCGGTGGTGAGCTTGCCGGCCAGGCTCAGGAAGGGGGTGCCCAGCACCGTGCCGTTCTTGATGATCTTGATCAGACCGGAATTCTGCTCCAGGACGAAGATCCGATCCTCGTCGCCGGGCGGAGACCCGGCCCAGAGCGGAGCCGAGAGTCCCGAGGCGATGCGGATCGTCTTCAAGCCGGTCTGGGCCGAAACGTCCACAGCCATGAAAACGACCGCGGAGGTCACCAGAGCGGCCAGAATCGGAGTGCGGATCATGACGGAGACTCCAAACGAAGGATGTTCGGACGGCGGCCTGCGCCGGCAACGGCAGCGGGGGGCGACAATCGGGAGGTCATGGTACGCGAGCCGGCCCGCACGGTCAATCCGGGCAGCGAGTCGGATCCTGCTCATCCCGAAACTGCTCGCGGAATCTGCGGAGAGTCTGGCGGACCCAGCGCAGGATCTCCTCGCGACTGCGGGAATCCAACGGTTCGGCCCGTCGGGGGGGCGGATCCCGAAGCAGCCCGGAATCCCGCAGCTCTTCCACGGACCCATTCTGGAGCCATCGATCCAGTCGTGCCAGGGCGAGCTTTTCCCCGACAGGGTTCAGGGCGGCCAGTTCACGCGCCAGCGAACGCGCCTGCCGCAAGAGCTTCTGCTCGACGCGTGAAACCCGCGGGCCCGAAGGCGGCAAACCCGAACCCAGCTCCCGCGCGAGGCGAATGGCCAGCACGCCCTCGAGCACGTGCCCGAGCCGCTGCCGCCGCTGCTCCTCCAGGCGTCGGACGATCCCGGAGAAGCGGGCCGGGTGGGAGTCCAAGGGCGGCGTGCGCCCCAGCAGATCGTGCATGGCGCCCGCCACCTGAATCAATTCTTCGAGACGCCCCACGCACTTGGGACAAGCAAGCAGGTGCTCGCGAATGGCCGCGCCCCGGGCCGCATCGACCTCTCCGTCGAGAAACGCAGACAGGTAACGGCGGGTCCGCGAGCAGCTTCGCGCCCGATCGGTCGAGTCATTTGGTCGGTTGTTTTTCATCGGTAGCGATCCAGGGAAACGCGGACCTGTCGCAGGACCTTCAGCCGGGCACGGCGGATCAACATCCCCGCATGTCCCCTGGAGAGATTCAGCCGCTGTCCGATCTCGCGATACGTCAGGCCCTCTCCTTCGCGCAGCTCGAGAACCTGCCGCCAACGGGGCGAAAGCTTCAGGATTCCGGCGGCGCAGAGCCGGACGACCACGCCCCATCCATGCTCCATCGAAGCGCGCATCTCGCGATGGACCGCCCGGGCCTGGGGTCCGGGCCGCCGATCGGTCAGCTGCTCGTTCAGGTGATCGTCCAGCGGCAATCCACGACCCACCTGCCGGGAGCGGCTGCGCTGATCCTGGCGAATGACGTTCTCCGCCACCACCAACGCCCAGCCCGTGAACGAAGTGCTGCGGGCCACGCAGAACGTCTGGCAGCGGAGATAGATATTCATGAAGGCCTCGTCCACCACGTCGCCGGGGTCCAGGAAGCGACACGAGGGATAACGGACGCGCAGCCGACTCCTGCAGAACAGATGAAGGGTGCGCGCATTGAGCAGATAGAGGAGCTCGAAGGCCTCCCGATCGCGGCTCTCCTGCAGCACCGCCATCAACTGGATGGAGATCCGCTCACGTTCCGCGCTCGGTCCATTCGGCAGGCAGGCCGGAAGTGAAGCCGGCAGTTGGACTCTGTGGTGGAATCCGCCGGTCTCCAGAGCGGCGTTGAGCGCGGCCACTCGCGCCTGGATGTTCTCGGCCGGAGGAATGCACGGAATCTCGGCTCCGGATCTCTCCGTAAAGCCCTGCTGTTTCAAGCCTTTGCTCGCCTGATTCACCGGCGGTTCCGCCTTCCTGATCCGATCGGTCCTCGATTGGACCGCCCGACAACGCGCACGCCCAACGGAATGCCCCCGTGCGCGGCAAATAACCGAAAATTTCTTCGTCGATCTCCCGGGGGCTCCGCCGACACGGCGATCCGGTGAACGAAGACGGCCGGATGATCTCGCTCCTTGCATGTACTCGCGCGGAACAACGTCGCGGACCAGGGCCTCAGGACCGGCGCGCGCGGATCTGGTATCATCCGCGGCTCGCTGACCTGTGCCGCCAATGCCGGAGGACGCGGTGCCGCCCACCCCGCTCTACGACGACCTCGAAGAAGACCTGTTCCATCGCGCATCGCAGCTGGCCTCGGAAGCGGAGCGACGGGCCTTTCTCGATCGGGAGTGCAAGGGTGAACGGGCCCTGAGGGACCGGGTCCTCGAGCTGCTCCGTGCGGCCTCGCCGGTGCGGCGCTTCCTCGGCGAGCAGGACTTCGCGGAGGGCGTGGGGAGCGAGGTCGGACGGTATCGCCTGGTCGAGCGGCTCGGCGAGGGCGGCTTCGGCGAGGTCTTCCGGGCCGAGCGGATCCGGGAGGACCTCCCTCCGATCGCGCTCAAGATCGTGAAGGCCGGGATGGATTCGCGGCAGGTTCTGGAGCGCTTCGAGCTCGAGCGGCGGGCCCTGGCGAGGATGGACCACCCCGGCATCGCGCGCGTGCTCGACGCGGACATCGCTGCTTCCGGTCGCCCGTTCTTCGTGATGGAACTCGTCTGCGGTCCACCCATCACCGCGTTCGCCGACCTGCGCCGGCTGACGATCGACGAGCGCCTGAGGCTCTTTTGCGACGTCTGCCGCGCGGTGCAGCATGCCCACCAGAAGGGGATCATCCACCGCGACCTCAAGCCGTCGAACGTCCTCGTGACCGAGGTCGACGGGGAGCCCGTCCCGAAAGTGATCGACTTCGGCATTGCCAAGGCGATGTTCGCAGACGACTCCACGCCGGCGTTGACGCAGCCGGGCCTCGTGATGGGAACGCCGCAGTACATGAGCCCGGAGCAGACCGGTCTGGAGGCCCTGGACATCGACGCAAGAACGGACATCTTCTCGCTCGGCGTGCTGCTCTTCGAGTTGCTGACGGGAACGACCCCGATCGAATCGCGACGCCTGGGAGGACTGGGCATTGCCGGAATCCTGCGTCGCGTCGAGGAGTGCAGGGTCCCGCGCCCCAGTCGCCGTGTGCTCGAGCAAGAAGATCGCAAGGCGCTCGCGGCTCTGCGCCGCGCCGACCCGGCGCGGCTGGCGAGACGGCTCGAGCGGGATCTCGACTGGGTCGTCCTGAAGGCGCTCGAGCGGGATCGCGAGCGACGTTACGCGTCGGCGTGGGAGTTCGCGGAAGACGTGCGGCGCGTGCTCCGCGACGAGCCGGTCGTGGCCGGCCCCCCGACGCGCGCCTACCGCCTGAAGAAGTTCCTGCGGCGCAATCGGGTGGCGGTCGCGGCCGGGAGCCTGGTCGCCGCGGCCCTGCTCGTGGCCGCGGCCGGCACCACGGCGGGCTACCTCGAGGCCGCCGCCGCGCGCGACGGCCTCGAGCGATCCAACGCGCGGCTCGAGCGAACCGTCGAGTTCCAAAAGGAACAGATCGCCGCCTCGCTGAACCTGGGAGGAATGGCGGCGACGCTGCGCTCCACGCTGCTCGACTGGGCGCGCCGCGGTTGGACCGAAAGCCACGCGAATCAACAGCGAAGCGGGGAACTTCCGCGGACCTTCGCGGACGTACTGGAGGCCACCAACCTCACCTCCGTAGTGAAGAACGTCGTGGGCAGCGAGATCCTCGATCGCTACCGGACGGCGATCGACGAGGCCTTCCAGGACGATTCGAGACTGCGCGCGGAGATGCTGCATCATCTCGCACGTGCGATGCTGGACCTTGGTTTCACCTCGCGCGCCGTGCCCTGCGCGGAGCAGGCCCGGGCGCTTCGGAGCGAGGCGCTGGGCGAGGGGGCGGCGGAAACGGTCGAATCGACCGAGCTCTTCGGTGTCGCGCTCAGGGTGGCCGGCCGGCTCGACGAGGCCGGCGCGCTGCTCTCGAGCGCCTGGCAGGATCACGTCCGCGTCCTCGGCGAGGACGCACCCGAGTCGCTGCGTTGCCGGACCAGCCTGGCCGTGCTCCGCAGCCGGCAGGGCCGGAGCGAGGAGGCGGAATCGATCTACACCGACATTCTGGCGCGCGCCCGGCGAGCGCTCGGCGCCACCGATCCGGTCACGCTCCGGGCGGCGGGCAACTTCGCCGCGTTTTTGTTCGAGCGGGGTCGGACGTCCGAGGCCGCTCCCCTGTTTCGGGAGGCGTACGACGGGTGGAACTCGCTGGACTCGCGCAATCCGAAGGAACTCTGGTCCGCGGCGGTCAACCTCGCGCTCCTGCTCGACGAGCCGGAGCAGCAGGACGAGGCGAAAGGGCTCGCCCGTGGAGCCTCCGACTGGTTCTCTGGTGCGCGCGGAGAGGACCACCAGGACACCCTTCAAGCCAGGAACGCGCTGGGCATCGTCTTGAACCGCGGGGAGGAGTTCGAGTCCGCGCTCGATCAGTTCCGGCGGGTGGCGGAGGGATTCGAGCGGTTGCTCGGTCCCGCTCACCCGAATGCGCTCTCCGTGCGGGCCAATGTCGCCTCCACGCTGCACAGTCTGGGGCGGTTGGAGGAGTCGGAGCGGGAGTTCGGCGGGCTGATCGCCCGCGCCCGCGCGGCTTTTCCACCCGGCCATCCCTCGATCGGGCGGATGCAGGTCGGTCAGGCGGAGGTCCTCGCCGATCTGAAACGCTTCCCGGAAGCCAAGGCGCTGCTGCTGAAGGCGCGTCGGCAACTGGTCGAGGCGCTCGAAGCAGCCCACCCCTGGGTGAGGGAAGCGAACTCCGCCCTGGCGGAGCTCCACGGGGAGTGGGACGCGGAGGAGCCGGGCGCCGGCCACGCGGCCGAGGCGGAGCGCTGGCGCGGCCTGGCGGACACGGAAACCCCATGAACGACGTCACGCGGCTCCTGAAGCAGGCCGAGGCCGGCGACGAGCCCGCGCGGGCGCGCCTGTACGAGCTGCTCTACGACCAGCTCCGCGCCCTCGCCCGGGACCACATGGCGCGCGTACGACCCGGCTCGACGCTGCAGGCGACGGCTCTGGTGCACGAGGCGTACCTGAAGCTGGTCGGAAACGGCGGCGAGTGCGACTGGCGGAGCCGCCGCCAGTTCTTCGGGGCCGCCGCGGAGCGGATGCGCCGGAGCCGTACTTCGGCACGACGTTGACCCCTCCGGCGCCCGGCACGATCCAGTCCGCGTCTTTCGACCAGAACGGGGATTTCGTGGTCGGCACGAACGACGACCGGGTCTGGCGCCTCGCGAACCCCGCGATCGTGCCCGCGACGGGCATCGCTCCGGTCGTGATCGGGAAGTTCAGCTTCCCCTTATCGCAGACGATCCAGGATCTCTCGGTCGTCGGCGCCACCTCGGAGCCGTTCCAGCTGGTCCTTGAGCCGGTTCCGGTCCTCGCGGCCAGGCTCGAGCTCGCGAATCCGCCCGGACCGATCGGCCTGGGCTTCGTGTTCATGAGCACCAGCACCTACCTGCCGCAGGGGACCGGCCCGTTCTTCGGCCTGATGCCGGACGCGCTGACGCTCGCGATCCTCGACCTCCCCCCGCCCCCGGCGGCCTGCTCGTCTTCACCGGAACCGCGCCGGCGCCCTTCGTCACGCCGCAGCTCACGATGGCCCCGTTCTTCGGACAGACGTGGGACGCCGTCTCGGTCATCTTCTCCCCGGGCGGCACCCTCCTCGGCCGGAGCAACGTCGTACGCGTGACGTGGCAGTAGCCCGAGTTGACTGACAGATCACGAGCCGCGGATCGGTGAAAGCCCGCGAAACGGCCTCGAAGGGCCTTTCGCGGGCGTCCCCGGCCGAGCTCCGTATGTGTCTACGCATCCGAGCCCCTGATCTCCCTCGTCACCGAATACCCAGCGCTGGCTTGATGTCGGCGACAAGCAAGCCAGTGCGCGCGGCTGGACCGCTACAGCGCGGTATGGATTCCCGGGCCGAAGCCTGGAAACCAGAAAGCACGAATTCCACCGCCAAGACCCAGCGGTGATATAAATCACGCCGAACGCTTTTTTGCTCCGCACGCTGGCTACACTACCCGCAACCCAATTCCGCGCTGCCAGGTAGCCATATGAACAGCGATCAACTGGGTGTGCTGAAAACCCTCTACTCGCAACAGCAATCCACCGCCCATATCCTGCGCGAGCGGATCGCCAAGATCGCCACCGGCGCCATCGGCTTGCTGGTGGTGATCGATGGCTGGCTGATCACCCAGGCACCGGCCCTGAAGGGCGCCCCCGCGCTGATGCTGCCGCTGGCGATTGCGGTGATCGTGGCGGTAGCGATCTACGCCATCCGCGCCCGCTACCGCGAGTTTGCCGCGGTGGCGCGGCTGATCGTGCGTATCGAAACGGCCATGCAGCTCTACCAGCCCGGCGCCTATATGGACGAACCGCTCTACCCGGCTGCCTATCAGAACCTGGGCGACGACCATTACGAACACGGCCGCAATATCTTTCTGTCCCAGACCTATATCCTGCTGGTGTTCGCGGCGCTGTCGTTGGGATTGGCGCTGTGGTCGTAGGTTTGAAAGTTTTGGGAATGGGCGGCCATCTTTCACCTTTCAGCTACGTGACTTCCATGTCGGTACCGGGCGGTTGGCTGGAGCGGGTGATGGGGTTGGAACCCACGACACTTGCCTTGAAAAGCGAAGTCAGCGTCAGTCCGGATCCCCGGTCAGCACCCAGGCCGCCCAGTCCCCGAGCGAAGCGCCTCCCTCCCGCATCTCCATCTTCGCCTGCCATAGCGCGTCCGCCTTGCCGAGCCCCTGCTCCCAGAGCTTGGTGTAGAAGCGCTCCATCAGCTCCCGCGTCTCCCGGTCGTTGACCTTCCACAGCGAGGTCACCGCCGTGCGCGCCCCGGCCGCGTGCAGCGCCCCCTGCAGGGACTGGATCCCTTGCCCCGCGCGGCGAATGCCGACGTTGGTCTCGCAGGCGGAAAGCACCGCCAACTCGCAGGCCGACAGGTCGAGCGTCGCCAATTCCTCCGCGGTCAGGATGCCGGGCACCTTGCCCAACGCGTTGCGCCCGTGGTTGGCACCGGCCAGCGCCAGCCCGCACAATGTCTCGGGCGCGAAGCCGCGCACGGTCTCCTCCGCCCGTGAGAGGCCCGCGAGGCTGTGGCCGTCCTGTTCCTCCACGCTGTCGCGCATCGAGGTGAAGGTCTCCGGCGCGAACCAGCCGTGGGTCGCCAGGTGCAGGAAGCGCGCCCGGGGCGCGTGCTCCACCAGCGCCTTCTTGGTCGCGTGCTCCGCGAGGAGCACCAGCGCCTCGCGCTCGAAGAGCTCGCCGTACCGCCGGCCGAGATCCTCGGCCTCGTACTCGGTCTGCTCGAGGAACTCGAAGCTGGACGGTTGCGAGTCGCGCTCGGCGGAGCCACGCACGGGGGGCGTGGAGGTCGTGACGCGCGGGGCCGGGGCCTCGACGTCCTCCGCGCCGTAGCTCACGCCGCCGAGCGCCAGCAGGGTGCCCTCCCCGGAGACCGCCGCCGGCGGCGCCACCAAGCGCTGCATCGAGGCCTCGAAGCGAAGCGAGAGCGCCTCTCCCAGCCGGCGCCCGTCGGTCCACGGCAAGGCGTCGAGCGGCACCAGCAGCAGAAAATCGTCCAGCACCAGGTGCAGGGTCGTTTTCGCTTGGAGCGGCGCGTCTGGGAGAACCGCCAGGCAGGGGTCGAGGAGGCGGGAGCGCAGGACGCGCCCGAGCTGCTCCTCGGTCTGTTCGCTGGCCTCCCCCTCCTGGGGGCGCACGCTGTGCGGGACGGGCTTGCCCCGGGGGCGCACGCCGCGCAGGACGGGCTGGCCGAAGCTCGCGCGCCAGCGGGCGCAAAGCT
>Ga0326597_10015072_pt1 | contig 10116 bp, 7 predicted proteins | sample RVTome_12_FD_203789 | JGI IMG/M metagenome (GOLD analysis project Ga0326597, IMG submission 203789) | Soil microbial communities from uranium-contaminated site in the Upper Colorado River Basin, Wyoming, United States - RVT100D185 | ecosystem: Environmental > Terrestrial > Soil > Contaminated >...
CGAACGGCAACGGCTTCAAGCGCGCCGACTTCGACGCCATCGCCGAATCGATACGCCCCGGCTCGCGGGTGCTCGACCTGGGATGCGGTGACGGCGTGCTGCTCAAGTACCTGAAAGGCTCGCGCGGCGTCACCGGCTACGGCGTGGAGATCGACGACGCCAGCGTGCTGGGCTGCGTGACCAACGGCGTCGACGTGATCCAGAGCGACCTCGAACGCGGCCTCTCCGAGTTCGAGAGCGGCTCGTTCGACTACGTCGTCCTGTCGCAGACCCTGCAGGCGATGATGAACGGCGAGCGCGTCATCAACGACATGCTGCGCGTCGGGCGCGAGGGCATCGTCACCTTCCCCAACTTCGGCTACTGGAAGAACCGGCTGCAGGTGTTGGGCGGCCACATGCCGGTGTCGGACAACCTGCCCTACCAGTGGCACGATACGCCGAACGTGCACCTGTGCACGATTTCCGACTTCGAGGATTTCTGCGCCGGCCACGGCGTAAAGATCCTGGAGCGCAAGGTGTTGACCGGCGGCACGCCCGTTGCAGTGCTGCCGAACCTGCTCGGCAGCACTGCCGTGTACCGCTTCCAGCGGGCGCAATAATTAGCCGCCGATGAACGCCGATACACGCCGATAACATCAAGAAACTTCAGCTACAGAGAGCACAGAGAAAAAATATAGCGGCATGAAAACAAAGCGGCCGGCTAGGAACAGCCGGTCGTTTTCTTTGTGCTCTGCAGAAGACGTTTAACATCCATTCACACCGAAGCGCGCCCACACGCCTTTACAAAGCACGGCGCTCCCGCGCGCGTCCGAGTGTGGCATAGGGTTAGCTCACTTTTTTGGCCGATGGCTGCGGGATCATCGCGCTGATCAAGGTCTGTGCGGTTGAAAGGTCTCTCGCCACCTCATCAAAACCAGCCATGTCCCCACGACTTGCGCATTCTCTTTGGTGCGCTTGAGCATGTTTCAATAGTCGCAGCAGAGTCTCCAATATCGTCCCCGATTCTTGACGCGACATTGAGTTGACACCAGCGGCTATCGACAAATCATTCAAATGCACACCGAGAATTTCGGCCGCGCGCCCAGCCTCACGAAATTGCATTTTTCGCTTTCCACGAAACATGAGCGATACAGCCGAGGGATCTAGCCCCATCGCCTGCGCGAACTTACGCTGCGACATACGTTGTTTCTGGAGCATCGTGCGAAACAACTCGGTGTTTACTCGAAAAGCTGCACCCTCACGCATTACGCCTCCTCGACATTCACAATATGGTGGTATTCGCAACTAATATAGTGAATATCACAACATCTGTCAATGCGACTTTCGGTTCGATTGCTGATCTTGGTTCACTCTGTGCTCTCTGTGTTCTCTGTGGCTACGCATTTGATCTTATCGGCGTGTATCGGCGTTCATCGGCGGCTTAATTTGAATTGTTTTTCTTGGCGGCGTTTGCGTCCTGTCGGCTATTTCACGATCCTGTTGCGCAGCAACCCCACGCCGTAGACCTCCGTCTCCAGCACGTCGCCCGCCTTCATGAATTCCGGCGGCGTGCGCGCGTGCCCCACCCCCGCCGGCGTGCCGGTGGAGAAGATGTCGCCCGGCTCGAGCGTCATGCCCGCGGAGAGCTCCGCGATCAGCCGCGGGATCTTGAAGTACAGGTAGCTCGTGTTCGAGTCCTGTTTGGTCACGCCGTTGACGCGGCTCGCGAGGCGCAGCGCGTGGGGATCGGGCACCTCGTCGGCGGTGACGATCCACGGCCCCATGGGGCAGGTGCCGTCGAGGCCCTTGCCCTTGAACAACGGCCCGCCGTGCCGGCGCTGCACCTCGCGCGCCGAGATGTCGTTGATGACGGTGTAGCCGAACACGTGCTTGAGGGCGGCAGCTTCCGTGATGTTGACGCCCTTCCTGCCGATCACGACGCCGAGCTCCACTTCCCAGTCGAGCTGCGCGGTCACTTCGGCATGCGCCGGGACCCGGTCGTAGGGGCCGTTCACCGTGGTCGGCACCTTCGAGAAAAAGGTGGGGTGCGCCGGGAATTCCACGGTGTGCAGCCGGGAGATCCGGCTTTCCTCGAAATGCTCGACGTAGTTCCAGCCGACGCAGAACACGTTCTTGCGCGGGCGCGGGATCGGGGCGAGGAGCTTCACCTTGCCGAGTGGCAGCGGCTTCTTCACCTGCGCCGCCGCCTTGCGCAGCCACGCGAGGCCCTTCGCGCCCGAGGCGATCAACGAAACCATGTCGTGCGGATCGAACGGCGGCCGCCCGCCCGCCTGCGCAAGGTCCAGCAGGTGGTTGCCGCCGTGCATCAGCCCCACGCGCGGCGCGGCGCCCTTCCTTGGCACAAAAGTCACGAGTCGCATTTCAATCTCCCCTCAAATATCCGTGAAATCGGGAGGTCGTGAGAGGGATTTCCATCTCCCGCTCTCGCGCTCTCCCGCCCTCACGGTTTCCCAAGTACTTTTCGAACATGCGCCGCCGCTTCCGCGCGGGTGCCGATCCACACGTCCTTCGTTTTCTTCGCGATCTCCATCACGCGCTCGAACGCCCACATGCCCGCCGGGCGCCCGAAAACATGCGCGTGCACCGCGGGATCGATCTTCGAGGCGCCCTTCTCCCGCTTGCGGGCGTACTTGAGGAAGCCCTCGAAGTTCTCGACGTACACGCTGGGCGGCTGGCCGTGCTTCATGGTGAGCGGCAAATCATTCACCTCCATGTTGCTGGGGATGGCCACGATGGAGTGCGCGCCGAACTTGACGACGTACGGAAGATCGTCGTTGAGCGTGTCGCCGTGCCATTCGAATCCTTCCTCGGCCAGGAGGCGGGCGGTGTTCGGGCTGGGCGTTCCGCGCGGGTTGATCCAGCCCACAGGGCGCTTGCCGGTCGCCTGCTTGATGAGGGCCACGTTGCGGCGGATATTCGCGCGTTCCTCATCCTCGCTCATGTACACCGACATCAGGTCCATCGTGTAGGAATGGGCCGCGACCTCGTGGCCGGCATCGGCGATTTGCTTCACGATGTGCGGGTAGCGCTCGGCAAGGATACCGCAGACCATCACCGTCGCCTTGACGCGATGATGGGCCAGCCCGTCGAGGACGCGAAACACGCCGCGGCGATAGGCGTAATCGGCCCAGCCCCGCGCGTTGAGATCGGGGAAGCCCGCCTTCAACGGGTTGCCCATCGGGCTGATGCCCGGCCAGTGGTCATCCGACCACGCCTCGAAAGCCATGCGAAAGATGACCGCGATGCGCTTGCCGCCGGGCCAGCGGAAATCCTTCGGCACCGCGACCTCGGTGCCTCCGGTGTGTACAGAAAGTGGGGCGGTCATGAATTCTCCTTGTCGATGTTGACCGGAACGCCGTGCGCCGGGCGCGTCATCCAGCGCCCTCCTTGCCGGCAGAGCCGATCGACAGATCGGCAAGCCCGGAGCGGATCATGAACCAGAAGAGGATCACGCCGGGCAGCGCGACCAGCGTGGTCAGCAGGTAGAAGTTCACATAGCCGATCGCGTCGATCAGCCCGCCCACGGTCGTCCCGGTGAGGAAGCGGCCGGCAATGCTCGCCAGGGCGGAGAGCAGCGCATACTGGGTCGCGGTGAAGCGCAGGTTGCACAGCGCGGAGAGGTAGGCGACCACCGTCACGCCGCCGATGCCGCTGGCGAAATTCTCGAAACCGACCGCCGCCGCCATGCCGATATTGGTATGGCCGGCCGCCGCCAGCGCGGCGAAGCTCAGATTCGATACCGCCATCAGGATCAGGCTGATCAGGACGGCGCGCTTCATTCCCAGCCGCGCGTAGAGGATTCCGCCAAGGAAAATACCGGCCAGCAGGGCGGTGAAGCCGACCCCGACGTCGTAGAAGGCCACCTCGTCGTTGGTGAAACCGAGATCCTGGAACAGCAGCCGCAGCGTCAGGTTGGCCAGGGTATCGCCGATCTTGTGGATGAGCACGAACAGCAGGACGACGAACGCCCCCTGGCGCCTGAGGAACTCGGTCAGCGGGCTGAAATAGGCGATGATGGCCTCGACGACGCCGCGCGCCCTGGCGGGCTCGCGATGCCGGACCGGCTCGCCCATGAGCACGCCGACCAGCATCGCCGGAAGCGCGAAGGCGGCGCAGGCCAGGTAGGCGGCGGTCCAGCCGACCCGGGCGGCGAGGACCAAAGCCAGGGCGCCGGCTGCCGCGGCGCCGATGCGCCAGCCATATTGCGACATGCCGGAGCCGACGCCGAGCTGGCGCGGCTCAAGCAGCTCGATGCGATAGGCGTCGATGATGATGTCGAACGTGGCGCCGGCCACGCCCATGGCGATCGCGGCGATCGCGACGACATGGAGAGAATCGCCCGGGTCGGCGAACCCGAGAAAGACAACGGCAACCATGACCAGCACGCCGACCAGCCATAGCCAGCTGCGCCGCTGCCCGAACCCGCCGATCACCGGCAAACGGACGTTGTCGACGATCGGCGCCCAGAGAAACTTGAAGTTGTAGGCGAGGAAGGTGAGCGCGAAAGCGGTCACCGCGCTCTTGTTGACGCCGTGCTGGGCGAGGCGCGTGGTGAGGGTCGCGCCGATCATCGCGAAGGTGAAACCGGAGGAGACGCCCAGGAACAGGGCGGCGAGCGGCGCGGACTCGAAATACGGGCTGAGGCCCTCCGGCAGCCTGCCGCGCAGCCCGCTAAGAGCGCCTAACATAATGAGACGCGCGTGTGTTTCATTATGTTAGGCGCTCTAGGCCAGCGGGTGGTCATAGTCGATCGTCAAGGGCGCGTGGTCCGAGAACCGCTCCTGCTTGTAGACTGCCGCGCGCTTCGCGCGTGCCGCGAGCTTCGGCGTCGCGACCTGGTAGTCGATGCGCCATCCCACGTTGTTCGCGTATGCCTGGCCGCGGTTGCTCCACCAGGTGTAGGCCTCGCCGGTCGTTTCGGGATGCAGGCGGCGGTAGACGTCGATCCAGCCCAGCTCGCCGAACACCCGGGTGAGCCACGCGCGCTCCTCCGGCAGGAACCCCGAGTTCTTCTGGTTGGAGCGCCAGTTCTTGAGGTCGATCTCGTTGTGCGCGATGTTCCAGTCGCCGCACAGCAGAACCTCGCGGCCTTCCGCCGCGAGCTTCTTCAGGAACGGGAAGAAGCATTTCATGAACCTGAATTTGCTCGCCTGGCGATGCTCGCCGGCCGAGCCCGACGGCAGGTACAGGGAGATCACCGAGAGGGCGCCGAAATCGGCGCGCAAGTACCGGCCCTCGCAGTCCGCCTCGCGGTTGCCGATGCCCTCCGTTACCCGGTCGGGCTCACGCCTGCAATAGATGCCGACGCCGCTGTAGCCCTTTTTCTCCGCGTGTGAAAAATAGCCGCGGAAGCTTCCCGGGCCGCGCATCCCGTCATCCAGGTCCGCGGCTTGCGCCTTCAGCTCCTGCACGCACACCACGTCCGCCCGGGTGCGCGCCATCCACTGGAACAGTCCCTTGCGCGATGCGGAGCGGATGCCGTTCAGGTTAAGCGTTATAATTTTCATCGTTAGATCCGGGGCGACTGGCTCGATGCTCGTTCGACCGGACGCGCCGCCGGCGCGCCGGTCAACGCGCCCGGGTCAAGCGCATTTTCCAACAATATGGCGACCGAGTTCAGGCAAGAATTCATCCGCTTCGCGATCGGCCAGAAGGTCCTGCGCTTCGGCGAATTCAAGACCAAGGCGGGGCGCCTGTCGCCGTACTTCTTCGATGCCGGCCTGTTCTACGACGGCGCGGCGCTCAAGCAGCTCGCCCAATTCTACGCGAAAGCGATTCTCGCCGCGGACGTCGCGTTCGACATGCTGTTCGGGCCGGCCTACAAGGGCATACCGCTGGTGGCGGCGGTCTCCATCGCACTCGCCGACGCCGGCCGCAATACACGCTACAGCTTCAACCGCAAGGAAGCCAAGGACCACGGCGAGGGCGGCACCGTGATCGGCGCACCCTTATCGGGCAGGGTCCTGATCGTGGACGACGTGATTTCGGCCGGCACGTCCGTGCGCGAGTCTGTCAACCTGATACGGGCCTCGAACGCTATACCCTGCGGGGTGGCGATCGCCCTCGACCGCATGGAGCGCGGCAGCGGGGTGCTGTCGGCCGTCCAGGAAGTGCGGGCGGGCTATAATATTCCGGTGATCAGCATCGCCACCCTCGATGATTTGATGGGGTATTTGAGGGCCGAACCGCAGCACGGGCAGCACCTCGCGGCGGTCGGCCGTTATCGCGAACAATATGGAGTGACAGCTCATGCGTGACATCAAGGTGCGGTACCTGGCGGCGGCGATGGCAGCGTTGCTGGGATGGGGCGGGTCCGTTGCCCATGACGCGGCGGCGCAGAAAATCGTTTGCTGGAAGGACAAGTCCGGCAAGACCGTCGGCTGCGGCGACAAGGTGCCGCCGGAATATCAGGACAACGCCACCCGCGAGCTCGACAAGCGCGGCGTGACGCGCAAGACCACCGAGAGCGCCGAAGAGCAGGCCAAGCGCAAGGCCAAGGAGAAGGAAGCCGAGAAGAATAAAGCCGAGCTGGCCAAGAAAGCCGCGGAGCAGAAACGCCAGGATTCGGCCCTGATCAATACCTATTCCAACGAGAAGGAAATCGACCTGCGGCGCGACCGTGACCTCGCGACGATAGACGGCCAGATCGCCCAGATGAAGGGGCTGCTCAAGAACGCGATCGACCGCGAGAAGGAATCGCAAGGGCGCGTGGACGCGGCCAAGAAGACCGGCAAGCCCGCCACGGACGCCCAGAAGGAAGACCTTGCGCGCGCCGAAGCGGACAAACGCAAAGCCGAGCAGAGCGTCGCTGACAAGGAAAAGGAAAGGGAGGAGAAGCGCAAGTACTACGCCGGACAGAAGGCACGCTACATCGAGTTGAGGGGCGGCCCCTCGCCGACCGCTGCGGCGGTACCCGCCAAGAAGTAACGGCGTGATCGGTGATCGGTGATCGGTGATCGGTTACTCTTTTTCAGGAAGAACGGCGCCAGCAGGCGCCGTTCTTGTTTTGGCGGCCACCCCGCACGCAGCGCGGGGCAGAACTGCCTGCCGTCCACGGCCCACCGATCACCGTCCACGCTTCATCCGGAAAGCTTGCGCCTCAATATCTCGCTGACCTGCTGGGGGTTGGCTTTCCCTTTGCTCAGCTTCATCGCCTGCCCTACCAGGGAATTGAAAGCCTTTTCTTTCCCGCTCTTGTAATCCGCCACCTGCAAAGGATTTGCGGCGATTACTTCCCCGCAAATCCTTTCAATTTCACTGCTGTCCGACATCTGCCTGAGTCCCATTTTCTCGATATAGGCATCGCCCTGCGCCTGAAGCTGAAGAACTGGAAGAGGAAAATTGGCCACGCCCACGATTTTTCCATCCCATAGATCACGGAATACCCGCTTCGCGATCTTTCCTGAAAGGGTCCCGTCAGAAATACGGCCAAGAAGCCAGGCCAGAGCATCGGTGGTAACCGGGGAATCCGTGATCGCAACGTTGTGCTCATTGAGATAGCTCGACAGTTCGCCATTGATCCAGTTCGCCGCAAGCTTCGGATCAGCTCGTTTTGCAACTGCTTCGTAATAGCCAGCCTGCTCTTTGCTGTCCGTCAGCAGAATCGCGTCATAGGGCGACAGTCCGTAATCACGCTCGAATCGTTGCCGGATAGCTTGCGGCAGTTCTGGCATTTCCATTTTTATTTTCCCGATCCATGATTCGGATATTTCCAGCGGTAAGAGGTCCGGATCGGGAAAATAACGGTAGTCGTGCGCGTCTTCCTTGACGCGCATCGAGCGCGTCTCGCCGGTGTCGGCGTCGAACAACACGGTGGCCTGCTCTATCTTGCCGCCGCTCTCCAGCGTCTCGATCTGCCACTGCGCCTCGTATTCGATCGCCTGTTGCAGGAAACGGAAGGAATTGAGGTTCTTGATCTCGCGGCGCGTGCCCAGCTTGTCCGATCCCGCCGGCCGCACCGAGACGTTGGCGTCGCAGCGGAACGAGCCTTCCTGCATGTTGCCGTCGCAGATCTCGATCCAGCGCACCAGGGCGTGCAGGGTTTTTGCGTAGGCAACCGCCTCCTCCGCGCTGCGCATGTCGGGCTCGGAAACGATCTCGAGCAGCGGCGTGCCGGCGCGGTTCAAATCTATCCCGGTGAAATCGTGGAAGCCCTCGTGCAGCGACTTGCCGGCATCCTCCTCGAGGTGCGCGCGCGTCAGGCGGATGGTCTTTTCTCTACCTTCCGTAAATATGCCAATCGTGCCCCCTTGCACGATTGGCATTTCGTACTGGCTGATCTGGTAGCCCTTGGGAAGGTCGGGGTAGAAATAGTTCTTGCGGGCGAAGATCGAGCGCTGGTTGATGTTCGCGCCGACCGCCAGCCCGAAGCGGACCGCTTTCTCGACCGCGGCGCGGTTGAGAACCGGCAGCACGCCCGGCAGCGCGATGTCCACCGCGCACGCCTGCGTGTTCGGCGCGGCGCCGAACGCCGTTGACGCTCCCGAGAAGATCTTCGAGTGGGTCGAGAGCTGGGCGTGGGTCTCGAGACCGATGACGACTTCCCACTTCATCCGAGCCTCCGGCGAGGCGGGAGGTGGGAGGTGGGAGGTGCTGATCCGAGCACCCCGCCCTCTGGTTCGCTGATGTTGCGCCTCACGCCTCTCGCCTCCCTCCTCACGATTCGCATCCCGGCGGGATGCGAAGGTGCCAGTCGGTCGCCTGCTGGTACTGGTGCGCGACGCCGAGCATCCGCGCCTCGGCGAAGTGGTTGCCGATGATCTGCAGCCCGACCGGCAGTCCCTTTTCGTCGAGGCCGCAGGGTATGGACATGCCCGGCAACCCGGCAAGGTTCGCCGGTATCGTGTAGATGTCGTTGAGATACATCTGCACCGGGTCGTTCACCTTCTCGCCGAGCCTGAATGCCGTCGTCGGACTGGTCGGTCCCATGATGACGTCGCAGCGCTTGAACGCCTCGGCGAAGTCGCGCGCGACGAGGCGCCGCACCCGCTGCGCCTGGATATAGTAGGCGTCGTAGTAGCCGTGCGAGAGCACGTAGGTGCCGATCAGGATGCGGCGCCTCACTTCCGCGCCGAAGCCCTGCGCGCGCGTCTTCTTGTACATGTCCATCAAATCGGAATATTCCGGCGCGCGGTGGCCGTAGCGCACGCCGTCGTAGCGCGCGAGGTTGCTGGAGGCTTCCGCCGGCGCGAGCACGTAGTACACCGGCACCGAGAGCCTCATGTTCGGCAGGCTCACCTCGACCGTCTCGCAGCCGAGCTTGCGGAATGCCGCGACCGCGGCCTCGACCGCCTTCGCCACGCCGGGCGCGGGGCCCGCGCCGAAGAATTCCTTCGGCAGCCCGATCTTCAATCCCTTGAGGGATTTCCCGAGTTCGCGCGTGTAATCCTCGCGCTCACGCTCGAGCGAGGTGGAATCGCGCGCGTCGAACCCGGCCATCACGTTCAGGAGCAGGCCGAGATCCTCGGCGGTGCGCGCCATCGGTCCGCCCTGGTCGAGGCTGGAGGCGAAAGCGATCATGCCGTAGCGCGAAACCACGCCGTAGGTGGGCTTCAGTCCGCAGATGCCGGAGAGCGCCGCGGGCTGCCGGATCGAACCGCCGGTGTCGGTGCCGGTCGCGCCCGGCGCGAGCCGCGCCGCCACCGCCGCTGCGGAGCCGCCCGAGCTGCCGCCGGGCACGGCGTCCACGTTCCAGGGATTGCGCACCGGGCCGTAGAACGAGGTCTCGCTCGACGAGCCCATGGCGAACTCGTCCATGTTGGTCTTGCCGAGGATGACCGCGCCCGCGGCATTCAGCTGCTCGACCACGTGGGCGTCGTACGGCGAGACGAAGTTGGCGAGCATCTTCGAGCCGCAGGTGGTCAGCCACCCCTTGGCGCAGAAGATGTCCTTCTGGGCGATGGGAATGCCGGTCAGCGGCTGCCCGCCGCCCGCGCCGCGCAGCCGGTCGGCCGCCTCCGCCTGCTTCAGGCTGGTTTCCTCGCCGAGCGTGATGAAGCAGTTGTATTTTCTATTTAATGACTTGATTCTATTGATTAAATGCGTGGTGAGCTCGACGCTGGAAATCTGGCGCGCGGCGAGTTCGGCGGACAGGCTCTTGATGGTGGCGTTGTGCAT